>Ga0209208_10001573_pt1 | contig 32354 bp, 29 predicted proteins | sample S1TSphfallax_3_FD_187694 | JGI IMG/M metagenome (GOLD analysis project Ga0209208, IMG submission 187694) | Host-associated microbial communities from peat moss isolated from Minnesota, USA - S1T2_Fd - Sphagnum fallax MG (SPAdes) (version 2) | ecosystem: Host-associated > Plants > Peat moss >...
CGTCACCCACATGGTCAACTGGGTCGGCCAGACCATGCCCGTGGCCAAGATCGCCGACATGGCCCACGACCGCGGCATTGAGGTCATCTGCGACGGTGCGCACTCCTTCGGCTTGATCGATTTCAAGATTTCCGACCTCCATTGCGACTACTTCGGAACCAGCCTGCACAAGTTTCTCTCCGCGCCCATCGGTTCTGGAATGTTGTACATACAGCGCGACAAGATCGAGAAAATCTGGCCGCTCACCTGCAACGGCGAGCCGCGCGGTGCCAACATCCGCAAGTTCGAGACGCTGGGGACCCGCAGCTTTCCCATCGAGCAGGGCATCGGCGAGGCCATCAACTTCCACGAGGGGATCGGTGCCAGGCGGAAACAGGAGCGCATTCACTACCTGAAGTACTACTGGGCCTCGCGCGTCCGCGAGACGCCCAAAGTCAAGCTGCACACCTCGCTCGACCCGCGCTACTCCTGCGCCATCTGTGGCGTTTCGATCGACGGCATGACCCCGGCGCAGCTCGAAGCGGCGCTCTTCGACCAGTACAAGATCCACACCGTCGGCATCGTCTGGGAAAACATCCAGTGCGTGCGCGTTACGCCGCACGTCTACACGTCCATCGCCGATCTCGACAAAATGGTCGGGGCCATCCAGACCCTCGCCGCCAAGGCCTGATTTTGCCGGGGCGCGATCTTTCCACCGTGGCGCGGCGCAATCCGTGCGGCGCGGTGCGCAATCTTTGCGTGACGCCGCGCAATCGGTGTCAAGCACTGCGCAATCTCCGCGTCGCACGGCGCAATCCGCGCCGCGAAGGCGCAGACAGTTTCCAGATTCCCGCAATCCGAGTCACAGGCCGGCGAAAAAACTGCCCAGTCCGGCCTTGTCCGCATGCTCGGCCATGGCGCGCTGGATTGCGAGCGCCAACGCCAGCGCCTCGCGCCCCTGCCGCGCCGTCACGCGCGGCTCGGCCCCGGCCCGCACCGCGTTCAGGAAAGACGCAATTTCGAGCTTCAGCGGCTCGCCCGGCGCAATCTCCGGCTTGGTGAACGACAGGCCCGGCAATCCATCCGCAAAGCCGCTGGCGGCGCCGTCAGCCATCGCCCGATCCAGCGAAAACCCCTCGGCCACGCGAATCAGCAGCAGATCGCGCCGAGCGTAGTCGATCGAGACGTACTGGCGCGGCTCGAAGAAGCGCAGCTTGCGCACCCGCTCGGTCGAAACGCGCGAAGCCGTAAAGTTTGCCACGCAGCCGGACTCGAATTCGACGCGCACGTTGGCGATATCGACTTTGGGCGAAAGAATCGGCAGCCCCACCGCGCGCACCTCTTTCACCGGCGACCGGGCAAAGGTGAGAACAATGTCCAGATCGTGGATCATTAGGTCGAGCACCACGTCCACATCCAGCGAGCGCGGGGTAAAGACGCTGAGGCGGTGCGCCTCGAAGAACATGGGCCGGGTCAGGTTCGGCTCGATGGCCAGCACGGCGGGGTTGAAGCGCTCCAGATGGCCGGGCTGCAAGATGCGGCGATGCTTTTCGGCGAGCGTCAGAAGTTCGTCGGCCTCAGCCAGCGTGGCAGCCAGCGGCTTTTCGACCAGGCAATCGATGCCGGCGGCCAGCAGCTCGCCGGCGACGGCGCGGTGATGAACCGTGGGTACGGCCACCGATGCGGCGTCCAGATGGAGATCCGTCGCGAGAGCCGCCTCCACCGAGTCGAAGACGGGGATCTGGTACTGCTCCGCGATTTCGGCCGCGCGATCCGCGGAGGGCTCGATGGCCGCCGCCAGCGTCACGCCTTCGATCTCGCGGTAGACGCGCAGATGGTTGCGCCCAAACGCCCCGGCGCCGGCCACGGCGATCCGCAGAGGCCGCTTGCCACCCGGCAGCGCCAGCGATTCCGTCACTACGCTTTGCCGCCCTTGCCGCCGACCACGTTGAGGCAGCGCCCATAGAGGTCCAGCAGTTGGTTCACTTGCTCCTCGGGCTTGGGCGCGGGCGTGCCACTAAATCCAGCGGAAGGGACTGCCGGCCGGCCAAACCCGGTCGATCCCGCCACAAACTTCAGCAAATCCAACGCAATATCTTCGTTCGAGCGTACACCGCTCCCTACTGCCGCCGCCGATTCCATGCTTGCCTCCAAAGGCGATGGTATCAAATGCAGGGACTGAGGGACTGAGGGACTGAGGGACTGAGGGACTAGGGGACTAAGGGGCTGAGGGACTAAGGGAGTGAGCGACTGAGGGACCAGGGGAATGAGGGACTAGGGGACTGAGGGGACTTAGGGATTAGTCTTTGTCCAGCCATGCCGTCGGCGCTTTTTTCTTGCAGTCGTTCCTGCAGGAGATCCGGTAGTGCTGTCCCTCGACTCCCAACTCTCCAGCCACCCAAATCCCTCACTCCCTTAGCTCCTTAGCCCCTCAGTCCCCTAGCCCCTCAGTCCCATTTTCATGGCTCGTTCGTGATCCGCACCACGCGGCCAACCAGCGCATCGCCGGCGGACTCACCCGGACCGGCCTCGATCGCATGAGCCTCGGCGGCGGCGTGATAGGGGCGCAGTAAGACGCGGTCCGCCTGGTGCTGGGCGTAGCGAATGAGCAGGCGCGAGCCCAGCCGCGCCGCGTAGAGATTCGGGCGGCCATCGCGGAGCGGCTTGAACGAGGTGTAATGCCGGTCCAGCAAGGCCACGGCGCCGGGCATGACGACCGGCTCCATGCCGCTCGCGTCGTCCGCGTCCAGGCGCACGGCCACAAAGCGCTCCCACTGGCGGCGCGCATTGGGGCAGCGCGGCTCCAGCTCCGCCACGTCGCTGGCCGGGTAGGATAGGACCGTCTCCACGACGCTCGGCCGCATATAAGGCTCGAAGATGGCCACAGCGTGGGGCACCAGCGGTATCGCGACGGAAGCGCCGGTCTGCCTGTCCAGGAATGCGCCCCGCTTCTGCGGCGCCAGGTCCTCGATCTCGACGCGTATCGCGCCGAGCACCTTGTCCAACGCTTCGATCGAGAGGTTGCGGTTGGCATGGAGGAAATTGGACAGATGCGACTGCGCCAGTCCCGTCTGCCGCGCCAGCAGGGAGACGCTCAGGGTTCCGCGGTCAATTCGGCGCAGCAGTTCGGCCCGAACTCGATCGTGCAAGTGCCGGAAACTCATAGAAGGATCATGTGGAAAATTTGCTGGCGGAAATGGGGAAGAGTGCGGCGCATTCCAGGAAGAAAAGTCGGATTGGGTTGAACTCGGGGGTTCTTGAGGAGTCTCTCATCTCGGATGAGGGGAATTGCCTATTCTTGCTCGAAGGCATTGACGCAAGACAAGGCTGATCCTAGATTTACTTCACTTTCTCAAATACGGTCGGTGGAAATCTCTGGGCCTAAAATTGCGTTGGCCGGGACGGAAGATTCGGACTGTCACACTTTCCGTGCAGTCCGCAGAGATGGAAACCGGCCGTCGATGAGCTTCCGGGATCTGTGCGCCATGAGCAAGAGCAACGATCGAGGAAAAGCGACCGCCATCCCCCAGCCGGGCGTAAGAACCTGGCGCGGCGGCACTTTATCCTCATTGCCCTGCGGACTGCGAAACACGCTGGTGGAACGGTGCCGCCGGCCGCGGGCGAACGACGATTTCCGGAGAAAACGTCATGGAATTACGCGTACATTTGAAAGTTTGCGAAGCATGCGGTTGCCTTTGGTTCCGCGTTCAGGCTGAAACGAGCGTCTATTGCCCGGCGTGCTACGAGCGCTTTAAGGATTTTCCAACCCCCGAAAGCCGGAGACGCCGGGGAAGACCGAAAAAGACAACCCTGCCGGCAGTCTTCGCCGTCGAGGCCTCAAGCCAGCCGTTGGGAGACGAAATGGGCCGCATGCCATACCGGGGCGGCCAGCATTCCGCGGGCGCGATCGGCAATGGGTTCCAAAGCAGCGTTTACGGCGAGGCATCGCGGTTTTCCCTGGTGGCGGCGCAAGCCTGCGGCTCGACCAGCCTAAGCGCAGGTGCCCTTTGAGCGCCGCGCTGCAACTCCCTATGCTGTGGGCCGGCCGGACCGCTTCGGCCGCCCTTGAGCCGCAACGGCTGGCCGCGGGCGGGCTGGCCGCGGCAGTCCACCACATCCGGAAGCGATTGCCGGCGCCGGAAGTCGAGGCCGATTCCGCGGCTGAACCGCTGGTTTCCTACGCGTTCTATCGCAAGCACACCGAGAAGCTGCTGCGGCGCTACCTGTACGCGTCGATGCAGGTGGGCCGTTCGCCCAATCTGATCGGCGAGTCGGTGGGCCGGGGGTGGGTTTCGAGCCGCCGCGTCCGGACTTTTGAGGACGCGCTGATCTTTGTCCTCGATGTGGAGCGCTGCCTCAAGAAGCTCTCTCTCGTCGAACTCCAGATCGTCACCCGGATCTGTCTCCAGGAGTATACGCAGGCGGAAACCGCCGTGCTGCTGGGGATGAGCACACGGACCGTCTGCCACAAGCTGCCGCTGGCTCTGGACAGGCTTACCGAGACGCTGGTGGAAGCCGATTTGATGCTGCTGCCGGACTGATGCCGGGAGCAAAGTCCGCAGTCGGGGATGGGGATTGTCTTGGGAAGGTCCGCCATCCCCAAATGCGGGTTAACTCATGACGTCGCTGTGCGCGGCAAGTTTCGCAGTCGCCTCCGCGGCATCCAAGCGGCGCCACCAGCACTCGCCAGGCGTCATCGCGTCGAGACGCACGGCTTGTCCAAAGCGCGGAGTGGCCACGCGGACTCCCTCGGCTAGCGCCAGCGCCTGCATCCGCTCCATCGGCTCGGTCCATGGATGCAGGGCCAGGTCGAAGGTGCCGTTGTGGATCGGCACCAGCCATTTGCCGCGCAGATCGTTGTGGGCCTGGACCGTCTCTTCCGGCTGCATGTGGACGACTGGCCAGCGAACGTTGTAGGCGCCATTTTCAAGAAGCGTCACATCGAAGGGACCAAGCCGGTCGCCGATCTCGCGAAACCCCGCAAAATACCCCGAATCGCCTCCGTAAAAGATGCGAAAATCCCCGTCTTCGATCGCCCAGGAGCCGAAGAGCGTCCGATTCCGGTTCCACAGGGAACGGCCGGAAAAATGCTGGGTTGGCGTGAGCGTGAGGCGCATGCCGTCAAGCGTCGTATGCTGCCACCAGGCCAGTTCGCGGACTTTCGCCGCGTCGACGCCCCAGCCGGTCAGAATGGCGCCGACGCCGTTGGGAACCAGGATATGCGCGGTCTTCTCGGCCAGCTTGCGAATGGCGCGTTTGTCCAGGTGATCGTAGTGGTCGTGCGAAAGTAGGATGGCTCGGATCGGGGGCAAATCCCCGATTGGGATTGGGGTGGGATGAAACCGCTTGGGACCGGCAAACGAGAGCGGCGAAGCGCGCTTGGCGAAGACCGGGTCGGTGAGTAAGAACTCCCCGCGCAGTTTGAGGAGCACGGTCGAATGGCCAAGCCGCCAGAGCGAGCGGTCCGGCGCGGCCTCGAGCGCCTGGTGGGTGAGCGGGTCAACAGGGATTTTGCCTTGCGGCCGCGTGTCAGGCGGCTTATCGAAGAAAAACTTCCACATCAACCGCGCCATTTGGAGCAGCCGTCGCGCCCGCGACCCGCCGTTCCATTCCGCTCGCTCGAAGCCGGCTTCGCGCAAATCGTCACCGCTGCCGGCGCTCAATCCTGACTCCGCCACTTGCCCCTCCGCTACCGCTAGAGGTTTGGATGCGCCAGAATCCCGGCACGCTTCCTCCCATTGGCCTTCCCAGCCTCGTACGCGATACTCTGAGTTCTGCACGATGGCCAACATCCCCCCTACACTTTTGGTTCACGGCGGCGCGTGGGCCATTCCGGCCGAAATGGCGGAGGATCACGAGCGTGGAGTGGCTCACGCGCTGGCCGCAGGCTACGTGATCCTGGAAGCGGGCGGCAGCGCCACCGACGCCATCGAAGCCGCTGTGACTGTGCTCGAAGACGACCCCACCTTCGACGCGGGTCGGGGGAGCTTTTTGACCGCCGAGGGCCGCGTGCAGCTCGACGCGCTGCTGATGGACGGAGCGACGCTGCGCGCCGGCGGGGTGGCCTGCGTCGAGCGGCTGCGCAACCCGATCCAGGCGGCGCGGCTGGTGCTGGATAAGAGTCCGCACGTCTACTTCGTCGGCGCGGGGGCGGAAGCCTTCGCGGCCCAACACGGAATGCCGCTGATCGACAACGCGGAATTGGTGCTCGACCGGGAGCGGGCACGGCTCAAAGACGCGCGGGAGCGGCTCGCGGCGGGGCTCGCCGACATCACCTTCAGCGGGCCGCTGGCCGCGGACGACAAGAGTCCTGAGACCGCGATGCTCAGCCACGACACGGTGGGCGCGGTGGCGCTCGACTGCTACGGCAACCTGGCCGCTGGGACCAGCACCGGCGGGACGCTGAACAAGGCTCCGGGGCGGGTGGGCGACAGCTCGCTGATCGGCTGCGGCTGCTACGCGGACAACGACTCGGCCGCGGTCTCGCTGACCGGGTGGGGCGAGCCGATCATGAAGCTGGTGCTGGGCAAATGGGCCACCGACCGCGTGGCGCAGGGAGTTACCCCGGAGTTAGCCGCGCAACAAGCCATCGCGTATCTATTTACAAGACTGGGCGGTCATGGCGGGATCATTCTGCTCGGCCCGGACGGGCAGTTTGGCCTGGCCCACAACACGCCGGGGATGGCGTGGGGCGTGGCCAACAAACACGGCCAGCGGACGGGGCTGGCGATTTGAGCTGGGGTCGTCACTTCACCGGCCACGGGTTGGCGAAGCGCGGGTCGCGCAGGAACGTCTCGTCAGTGAGCGACTCCAGAAACGCCTTCAGGTCCGCGCGCTGGTCTGCGGTGAGCGTGAATCCGGCGACGAATGGCGACTGGTTGGGGTTGTGCGCCCCGCCGCGGGCGTAGTGGTCGAGCACGTCGTCGAGAGTGCGCAGGCTGCCGTCGTGCATGTAGGGGCCGCGCACGGCCACGTTGCGCAGCGAGGGCGGGCGGAATTTGCCCACATCGCCGGCCTGATGCGTGTACTCGTACAAACCCAGATTGTTTGCCGGGTAGGAAAACTTACCTGGCAGGTTGTAGAGGCCGTTGTTTGCGAACTCGATGCCGTGCGCGCCGTCGGTGGTCTGATAAATGGTCTCGCCGCCGAAGGTAAAGCCGCCATGGCAGCGCGAGCAGCTCAAGGGCGCGTGGAAAAACAGGTCTTCGCCGCGCTTGGCGGAGTCCGAAATCGCATTGGCCTCGCGCCGGTAGCGGTAGCGGTCGTAGGGCGAGTTGCCGGAGATGAGCGTCCGCTCGAAGGCGGCCAGCGCCTTGCGCACATGGACGAAGGTGTAGGGTCCGGGATCGGCTGGAAACGCCTGGGGAAAGAGCCGCCGGTAGACCGGATCGGACGCAATCACGCCGAGAAACTTGTCGCCCGCCTCGCGCAGGCCCAGCTCGACCGGGTGATTGTTGAAGAGTGGCGCGACCGACTGGTCTTCCAACCGCGTGACTGTTGGGTTGGCCCAGTTGAAGACGGCGAACCAGGCCACGTTGGCCAGCGGCATCGCACGGCGCGGGTGGGACTCGCCGGTGACGCCGATCGCCACCGGACGCTGGTCGGTGAAGCCGTATTTCTGCATGTGGCAGGTGGAGCAGGAACCTTCGCCATTGACCGACAGGCGCAGGTCGTAGAAGAGATACTGGCCCAGCTCGACCTTGGCCGCAGACATGGGGTTATCCGCCGGGACGGGAGGCGCGTGGAAGCCGGGGGGCAGATGCCAGTCGAAGCCGCCGGCCGTTTCGAGCGCCAGTGCCGCCGCCGCGCAGGCCATCGCCGCCAGCGCCAGCCATTGCGCTTTGCGATGGTTTACGCTGAATGGTTTTACGCGAGTTTTTTGCGGATTGGGCAACGAAAGCCTACCCCTTTTGAGATACATTGTTGCTTATGAAGAGCGCTTCGGCCAAGTTTCCGCTTCGCGTCGCGACCGCATCCGTCGTACTGGTGGGCGCATTCTCTTTGTTCCCTGGCAGCTTTCGCGCCGTCGCTCCCGTCTCGGCGCAAACCGCCGCGCCTGCGGCGCTTCAGGTCGCCGGCCCCACGCCGCTCTCGCTTACCGCGGCGGATCTGGCTAAAATGCCCCGCGCGACGGCCACCCTCACCGCCGATGGCAACACCACCACCTACGAGGGAGTGCTGCTCTACGACATCCTGGTGAAGGCCGGGGTGCCGTTTGGCCGCGCCATGACCGGCAAGCCGATGGCCAGCTACCTGATCGCCACGGCCAAGGACGGCTACCAGGTGGTCTTCGCGCTGGCGGAGATCGACCCCATGTTCTCAGGCGCGAAGGTGCTCATTGCCGACAAAGCCGACGGCGCGCCGCTGCCGGCCCCCGAGCAGCCCTTCCGCATCGTCGCGCCGGAGGACAAGATGCACGCCCGGTCGATTTATTCGCTGGTCAAGCTGGAAGTCGTGAGGCTGCGGCCGTAGAGCGGATTGGCGCTTACCAGGTCAGGCTTACCAGGTTAGCGTGAATTCCAGCGTTTGCCAGCCTTGGCCGTCTGGGAAATGAACAAAAACACCCGTAGCCTTAAAAGGATCGCGCAGGGTCTCCGGACCGTCCACGGCGATTATTCCCTCAAGACCTACCTTGGCACCCGGTCGATCGATCGAGTTCACGGGCGCAATTTTTGGGCTAACGTTTTGGTTGCGTCTCAAGATTAGTTTGGCGTCCGTTCCCGGCTTGCCAGCCACAGTCACATTCAAACTGCGTGCGCCATACGCCGAACTGAGAATCTTTGCCTGCTCGGGCCGTGATCCAGCTTGCGGAAGCGAATGCTCGGCTGGACTTAACTCGACCACGGGAAGCGGAATCTCGAACAAAGGGGTCTGTTTCATTGAGGCTGCGGAAATTTTTGCACCAGCCACATCGCTGCGGAGCTTGATCGAGCTGGCGCGAGTACCTGCGCCAACTAAACCCACGCTCCAAAATCCTTCTTCCCGTGTAAAGACCAAATCTACCGTCTGATCTCCTACGCGTAGATTGTTGACAGCCGCGTCATCCCACCCCGGCGGCAGATGCGGATTGACCGTAATCGTCTTGGTCGCCGCGTCCACGCCGATGCCGAAGAGTCCGCGCAGCACCGGCGTAATCACCATGGCGCTCGACCATAGCTGATGGCTCGTCGAGCGCCCGAACGGGACGAAGAAGTCTCCGGAGAGCAGCTCGGTGACCGCGCCGGGGTCTTGCGCCCAGGTCAGGTCCACGTTTTGCATCAGCATCTGCTCGCCGGCAAATGGCTGGCCGCCGCGATACTCGGCCAGCGCGCCCCAGCCGGTAAAGAGCGGCCAGACTGAGCCCTGGTGGTAGCTCATGCCGTCGTAGAACGGCTCCGTATCCGCCACGTCGCGCAGGCCCCAGTCGGTGGCCATGGCTGGACCGGCGAACTGCTTCAGACATTCGCCGCCATGCGCCAGCGGCGGAGTCGGCGAGGTCCAGTCCCACCAGGCTATCGCCGGGTACACCGTGGAAGCGCGATCCGTCTCGCCGTTGGGATCGCGGGCGAGGTTATGGCTGAAGGCGTAGCAGCCCTTTTGCGGATCGGCATACTCCTGTTCGATTTTTCCCTGAATTGCCGCCGCCCGACCCGCTGCCGATTCGCTCGCGGCCTGGTTTCCGAGCGCTACTTCCAGCGCCGCGTACGCCTGGCTGGCCTGCTCGTCGAGCAGCGCCAGATAGACCTCCTGATGGGGCATCGCCTGCCTTCCAGATCTGTCCGGCCAGCTCTCCACCCAGCCCGTTCCCTGCGAGTTGTCGTAGATGCCGTCGTGATCCGTGTCCGAGCTGGCCGCGGTCTCAAACGCCCAGGCCTTTTCGATCGCCTCGCGGTGCGCGCTGACAAACTCCAAGTCGCCGCTGGCGCGCATATAATCGCGTATCGCCATCAGAAAGAGCGGCGTCGCATCCGCCGCGGCATACATGTAGCCAAAATCCTTCCAATGGACGCTTGGATCGCCGGCCGTCTGCGAATACTCGTGCATGATCTTGCCGTCGGCTCGCTGGCGGGCGATCAGGAATGCGAGCTCGGCGCGGGTCAGCGCGAAGTCGCCGAAACCGTTCACCGCGTAGAGCGTGTAGAGCGCATCGCGCCCAAAAAACCATCCAAAGCCCGGCCGCGCCGAGTCGCCGCTGGCGTAGTAGCCGGCCACCAGCGCCGTCTGGCCGCTTACGAACTCATGCGCCTTCAACTGCTCGATCGAGACCACGCCCCACTGGAAGGCCTCGTTGAGCGCCTTGTCCGGCGTTTCGATGGAGGTGGTCTCCGCCTGAAGCTTCGCGTAGCTCTCAGCGTGGCTCTTATAGAGCGCCGGGATGGAATCGTTGAGTTTCGCCAGCGCCGCGCCCAGCGCTTTGTTGGTTGCCGACTCCGGCGTCGTTCCCACTGCCATCAGCAGCGGAAAGAGCTTGGCGTTGGCGCCCTGGCCATCGCGTTTGGGGTCGTAGTGCAGGTGCAGCTCCAGGGGGTGTACCTGGGGACGCTCCTGGTAGGGCGCCAGGATTCCGGGAGTCGCCGTCGGAATCGCAATCGCGCCGGCCAGGTCGGGATAATCCATATGCAGCGTGTAGTAGCCGCCTGGGGGTCCGTTTGCGCCGGGCGCAACCCAGTCCGGGCCCGGAATGCCGTCGTTGCGCTTGGGCCACATCCAGCGCATCTCCGGCGTGAAGCGGAAAACCAGGTCGAGCGGATGCTGCGAGTCAATCTGGAAGAGCGCCACGGGGCCGGTCGAGGGAGTATTGCCTCCACCAGCGTCGCCGGCCGGATCGTCCGGCGAGAGCATGATCTGGCGCAGGGTGAAGGCGATGTGGCTGTAAGTAATGGTCGTCCGGTCCGGGCGGACCTCGATGTTGGCCGCCTGCTGGTTGACCGCGATCGGCACCGGGTAGCCCTCGACATCGGCCTCAATGGTCAGATGGGAGATCAGCTTGACCGGCAGAATCCAGGACTCGAACTGCCCATCCTGGGTGCCGACGAGGACGCCGCGCTCGCCGGCGACCGTAAATGGCTGCATGGGCTGCACCGGGCGCGAGATGACCAGGCCGGACTGCGTGAGCGGAAACGGGGCAATCTGGCCCCAGGCGGCGAGGCCGGAGAAGACGAGCGCGGCGGCGGAAATGAGCAAGGAACGTGAGGAGTTCATCGGCGGACAGTGTAGCCGGTTTCAGCGCCTTGTGCCTATCGCGCAGTTGGTACGCTTGCCTCGGGAAGGGAGTCGAGCAGTGTGGAGACCAGCGCGATCGGCAGGCCGACCACGTTGAAATAGCAGCCGTCGATTCGGGGAATCCAGCGCGCCGCGCGGCCCTGAATCGCGTAGGCGCCGGCTTTGTCGCTGGGCTCGCCGGTGGCGATGTAGGCGGCGATCTCCTCCTCCGACAGGCTGACGAACTGCACCGCCGTGATCTCGGCGGCGACCTGCGACTGGGCGGCGGAGACCAGAGCCACGCCGGTGATGACGCGGTGGGTGCGGCCGGAGAGCAGCCGCAGCATGCGCGCCGCGTCCTCCGGCGACTCGGGCTTGCCGAGGATTTGCCGGTCCACGCACACTGTTGTGTCCGCGCCGAGGACGGTAAGTTGCGGGTCCGAAGTGGTCCGCCGCGCATAGACGGCCTCCGCCTTTTCCCGCGCCAGCCGGGTCACGTAGGCGATCGGGTCTTCGCCGGGCAGGATGGCTTCGTCGATGTCTGCGGCCTGGATCGCAAAGGAAAACCCGGCCTGCGTGAGAAGCTCGCGGCGGCGCGGCGAGGCTGAGGCGAGAACCAACATATGGCGATTATTGCAGCCGGGTATGCTGGATTTCGTCGCGAAAGGGGCTATTTCTCGCCCAGCATCTCGGTAAATTTCAGGTACACACCGTTGGACCAGCCGAATCCGATGGCATTCGACTTGTAGCCGGCGGTGACGTGTACTTCGGCGTTGCCCGCCTCGACGTTGTATTTCTCGCGGATGGTGCCGTCCGTGGCGAAGCCTTTGTCGATAGTCGCGGTGAACTTGGCCGCAATCCGCCGCGCGTCGTCGCGAAACTGGTACGCGGCTAACCCCTGAGCCGCCAACCAGTTCGTGGGCGCCCAGCCGAACGGCTCATCCCACTGCATGCCGCTGACCGTGTTGCTCATGGCCAAGCCGCCGGGGCGCTCGAATAAGTTCAACTTACTCTCGATCCGCGCCGCCTGCTCCCGCGTAGCTACCCCCGCCCACAGCGGATAGAGCGAAGTAATATAGGCATAACTCGAAGTCTTGCCCTTCACAAAGTCGTAGTCCGCGAAGACTCCGTCTTTCGCGACCCAGAGATAGCGCTGCATGTCGATGTCGCGCTTTTTGGCGCGCAACTCCCATAGCTTTGCGTCTTCGGGCTTGCCCAGCAGATGCGCGAAGTGCGCCATGTCCCGCTCGTAGCGGAAGAGCAGGCTGTTCAGGCACACCGGCGCGTAGTGGTGCGTTGCCCCGGAGAACGGCTCAAAGCGAAAGCTGGTGTCGAAGCCGGACTCGCGCATGGCACGGTCGCCGGCGTAGAAGTCCTTGGTCAGCCGGTAACCGCCGTCCTCCGCTTTGGCGCACACGGCAGACTTCTTGACGTCGCAACTGGTACGTTTGAGAGCCTCCGCCTCCGCCGCACTCGGCTGCGCCGAGCCTTCGATCAGGAAGCCGGGATTCCGCGCCGGGTGCGCGACGAGCCAGCGGATCACATCCGGATAGTAGGTCGAGTCGTCGGCCATCTCCGGCACTGGACCCTGGCCGTAGTCGTAATAGCGCGCGAGTCCGGTTGCGCCAGCCCGGTGCTCGGGACGGATCCAAGTCTCGTAGTCCTTGGCGGCGCGCGCGTAGCCAGTGGCCAGCCATGTTTCCGCCTCGGCCTTCGAGGCAAAGCTAGCCGGGTCTTCATAGACCGCGCGTATCATCGAAGTTAGAAACGGCGGCTGCGACCGGGTGAGGAAGTAAGTGCGGTTGGCGTTGAGCACTGCGCCGTAGTGTTCTATCTCGAAGAAGAAATTCTCTACCATGCCGCGCGCTAACTCTTCGCGACGGTCGGCTATCAGACCGAGGACAATGAAGTAACTGTCCCAGCCGTACATCTCGTTGAAGCGGCCGCCCGGAACGACGTATTTATTCGGCAGATAGAGCAGCCCCGGCGCCATGCCGGCGGCCGCCAGTTGTTCCGGCATCAGGTCGCCCAGTTTCTCGATTCTCTTGGGCAGCGCCGCGACTTTGACGCCGCATTGCGCCGTGAGCGCCTGCACATCGGCAGGGATGGGTACTTCAGCCGGCAGGTAGAGCACCGGATTGCTCGTCACCTTTATATCCGTGAGCGAGTGGCAGTCGGTCATCGACCGCGACAGCTCATCCCAGCTCTTGTGAATGTAAGCCAGTGTCGCCTGCTTGTCCGGCGCGGCGGCCGCGGGAGAATCCTGCGCCCATCCCGTGCCGTTGCGAGCCGCAAGCGCCGCGGCCAGGACTCCTAACGAAACAGCCCGAACCCCACTCATACGCACTCCCGATCGCTTGCACATCATGCGGAGGAGTCTATCGCACCCGGGCCTGCCTTGCCACATGGGCGTTGCCCGGTTGCGTGGCCGGGCGGCTTGCCTGGCGGGAACCTTGCGCGGCAACGCGGTGTCTACCGGGGCATGGGTTCTCAACCGGAGGTGGATCATGTTCGAAGACGCAACCTTTGACTCACGCAGCATTGAGCGCAGCCAAGCGCCACGTTGGATGCTGCTCACGCTCGCCGTCAACCTCGCCATCGTGGCGGCGATGATCGTGCTGCCGCTGCTCTATCCCGCGTCGCTGCCGGCGCAGTTGCTTGAGCGCGCGCTGTATGTGCCTGCGCCGCCCGCCGCTCGTTCAGAGCAAGCAGCGGCCCGACAGACCTTGGCTCCGGCGGCCTCGCCTGTCCGCGAACTCTACCAGATGCCGACCAACATACCGCCGGTTATCTCCACAGAACCCATGGGACCAGCGCCAGGTCCCATAGTCGGCGATCTCAGTTCGGGCATGCCCGGCGGCGGCGACGTTCCCGGAGCGACCGGAGTCAGGAGCTTTCCGTCCACTCCGCCGCCGGTGGTCCAGAGGGCGCAACCCACCACGATGAAGGTCTCCGGGGGCGTTCTCGAAGGGTTGCTGATCTCGAAGACTACGCCTGTGTACCCGGCAATAGCGCGCATCGCACACATCTTCGGCACTGTGGTTCTAGCTGCGACCATTTCGAAAGAAGGGACTATCGAGAACCTGCACGTTCTCAGCGGCCACCCCATGCTGACGGGGGCTGCGATGGATGCGGTGAAGACCTGGCGTTACCGGCCGTATCTGCTCAACGGCCAGCCGGTCGAGGTGGAAACCACGATCAACGTTGTCTTTTCCATGGCTGGCCGATAAGAACCCATGGCCGCGCCCGGTCTTGACCTTGGGATAGCGGGCGCGCCTCTTTTGGCTTTCGCCGTGTCGCATTGCCGGCATGACGGCAAGACAGGTTCCGGAATCGCCCTCAAGCTCGGCGCAATTTCCCGATTTTGACCACGTTCAAAAAAAGTCTTGACACGGCCGGATCGCCGGATCATGATTTGAACATGTTCAAAATAGTGAGACAGGCGCAGAATCGACGGCTTGTCCGGGGAGGAAAATGCCGTGAGCGATCCCAACGACCTCCAAACCCAGCAAAGCGAACCTTTAGAGGCCGATAGGAAATCGGTTTCACTGAATACAACCGGCGGCGGGGACGACCGCGGGCCTGGCGGGAGGCCGGAGCGCCTCTGGTTTGCCACGTTAGTTGTGGCGCTCACCGTCGGGTCGATCCTCTACCGCGGCCTGGTGCTCGAAGACCTGACCCACTCCGCGGCGATGTTCTTGGGCGTTCCGGCGGTGCTGGCCATACTTCTGGCCTTCACTCCCAAGGCCAAATCGCTCACCGGCGGCATCGTCAAAGGCATCACGCTCTTCCTGCTGGTGGTGGCGCCGCTGCTCGGCGAGGGCTATCTCTGCATCCTGATCGCCTCGCCGATCTTCTATCTGGTTGGGATCATCATCGGCCTTATCGCCGACGCGGCCCGCAAGCGCGACCGCCAAAACGCCACGCTGAGCTGCCTTGCCGTCCTTTTCCTGCCCATGTGCCTTGAAGGCGTCGTGCCGCAATTCACTGGCAACCGCGACCAGACGGTCGAGTCGACGGGGATTGTCAACGCTCCGGCGGCAGCGGTGGAAGCGGCGCTGGCGCAAAGCCCGCGCCTCGCGGAGCCGCTCCCAACCTGGCTGAACATCGGCTTCCCGCGTCCGCTCGCCGCTTACGGCAGCGGATCGGCCATCGGCGCGACGCGAACCCTCCACTTCGCCGGCGCGGAGGGCGACCCGCCGGGCGACATCGTTTCGCGCGTCGCCGAGCGCCGCCCCCGCTTCATCCGCATGGAGACGGTAAGCGACTCGACCAAGCTCACCCAGTGGCTGCGCTGGCAAAGCTCCGAGGTGGAGTGGCGCGCGATCGACGCGCGACATACCGCCGTCACCTGGCGCGTCCACTTCACCCGCCAGCTCGACCCCGCCTGGTACTTCATCCCCTGGGAGCGGCTCACCGTGCGCCAGGCCGCACAGTACATGATTGAGGCCAACGCGACGCCCCGGCAGGCGGCGCAATGAGCGTTTCTTCGGCGAATCTCGCGATCGCCCAGCGAGCCGGCGCGCTGTACCTTCCGCTGATGGCGGCGATGACCCTCGCCCTGGCGCGACCGCCGCATCCGCGCAGGTTTGCCGCATGCCTGCTCGGACTCCTTTGGACCGCGCCTACTCTGGTGGCGTTGCAACTAGCGAATTTGCGCATGGGATGGTGGAGTTTTCCCGGCGCGGAGATGGGTCTGCGCGGAATGCCGCTCGAACTTTACGCGGGTTGGGCGATTCTCTGGGGAATACTGCCTGCGCTGGCTTTTCCGCGACTGCCTCTTGGCTGGGTAGCGGCGATCATGGCGGGCTTCGACCTGGTGGCCATGCCGCTGTGCGGCGCGGTCGTCCATCTCGGTCTGAATTGGCTGATCGGCGAAGGTGTTGCGGTCACCTTCGTTCTGCTGCCGGGCCTAAGCCTTGCGCGCTGGACGCACCAGCAGACGCATCTACCTGTCCGCGCGGCGATGCAAGTGGCCACTTCCGGGCTGCTCTTTCTGTTCTTGATCCCGGAATGTGTCTTCGCGCTTCGGCCCGGCTACAACTGGGCTCCGCTGCTCGCAATGCCCGTCTGGCAAAGCCAACTGGCACTGCTGGGAATGTTGATCGCGGCGCTTCCCGGCCTCGGCGCTGTCATCGAATTTGCCCAGCGCGGCGGCGGCACACCGATCCCCTACGATCCGCCGAAGCGCCTCGTCGCGAGCGGAATTTACCGGTACGTTGCTAATCCCATGCAACTCGCCTGCACGCTGACGATTTTGTTGTGGGCGCTGCTCCTGCGCTGCCCTTGGTTGCTGCTGGAGCCAGCGATCGCGGTCGTTTACTCTGCCGGAATCGCCCGCTGGGACGAGCGGCAAGATCTGGCCGCGCGCTTTGGCGAACCGTGGCGCAAATATCGCCGTGAAGTTCACGACTGGCTCCCACGCCTGCGCCCGCATCACGCCGGCCCGCCAGCCAGGCTCTACATGGCGACCGCCTGCGCTCCATGCAACCAGCTCCAGCGCTGGATCGAGCGCCGGTTCCCCATCGGAGTGCAAATCCTGTCCGCAGAATCCCTCCCGTCCGGATCGATCCAGCGCGTCACCTACGATCCCGGCGACGGCAGCCCGGCCGTCAGCGGCATCCGCGCGCTGGGCCGAGCGCTGGAGCATCTGCATCTGGGGTGGGCTTTGGCCGGAACGGCTCTGCGCATGCCGGGCGTCTGGCAGCTCACGCAGTTGCTCATGGATGTCAGCGGCTTTGGCCCGCGCGCACTTTCGGCCCCGAGCACCTGCCGGACGCATGTACACTGAGGTCGCCTCCGCTCGCAATCCCGCCTCAGGATGATCTTCGCCATGTTTTTCAGGACTCGCTTCGTCTCATTAGCCTCACTCCTCATCGGAATGCTCGCCCTTCCGGCGCTTGGCCAGACCTACGACGTGGTGCTGCGCAACGGCCGCGTGATGGATCCGGAGACAAAGCTGGACGCCATTCGCAACGTGGGCATTCTGGACGGCCGCATCGCCGCTATCGTGACCGGAGAACTGAGCGGCAGAACGGTCGTCGACGCCACCGGTCTGGTGGTCGCGCCCGGATTCATCGACCTGCATTCCCATGGCCAGGACGCGGAAAACTACCGCTACAAAGCCATGGACGGCGTGACCACCGCGCTCGAGCTTGAAAAAGGCGTGTGGCCCGTCGCGCCCTGGTACGCCGAGCGGGAAGGCAAGGCGCTCATCAACTTCGGCGCCAGCAGTGGACACATTCCCGCGTGCATGGCCGTGATGCAGGACAGCGGCACCTGGCTGCCGCGCGACAAAGTCATCACCGACACCCCAACTGCGGCACAACAGGCCGAGATTCTCGCCGACGTAGAACAGGGCTTGCGCGAGGGCGGCCTGGGCATCGGCATGGGACTGGCCTACACGCCGCGCGAGACACCCGCCGACATCCTCAAAGTCTTTGAGCTGGCCGCGCGCTGGAAGGAGCCGATCTTCGTCCACATGCGCGCCCCCGGCGGTCTCACTCCCGGCGTAGTCGACAGCCTGCAGGAGATGATCGCCGACGCCGCCATTACCGGCGCTTCAGTGCATATCGTCCACATCAACAGCATGGCCAACAAACTCACGCCGCTCGCGCTCCAGATGATCCACGGAGCGCGCGACCGCGGCCTGGATGTAACCACCGAAGCCTATCCCTACACAGCCGGCGCCACTGGCATTGAATCGGATGTCTTCCATCCCGGCTGGCAGCTGCAGTTAGGCATCACTTACAGCGACTTAGAGTGGGTCGAAACCGGCGAACGGCTCACGGAAGCCAGCTTCAACCACTATCGCCAGACCGGCGGCAAGGTCATCCTCTTCACCAACACGGAAGAGATGGTGCGCCGGGCCATGGCCGACCCCATGGTGATGATCGCCAGCGACGGCACCCTGACCGGCGGCAAAGGCCATCCCCGCAGCGCCGGAACCTACGCCCGCCTGTTAGGCGTCTACGTCCGCGAACAAAAGGTGCTCACCCTGATGGAAGCCATCCGCCGCGCATCGCTGGCCCCCGCCAAACGCCTTGAAGCCTTCACCCCGCAGATGAAGCACAAAGGCCGCCTGCAAGTAGGCGCAGACGCCGACATCGATATCTTCGACCCCAACACGGTGATCGACAAAGCCACCTACGAAAAGCCGGGCCAGTATTCCTACGGCTTCAAGTATGTGCTGGTGGGCGGCCAATTCGTAGTGCGCGACGGCAAGCTCGATGAGACGTCGCTGCCGGGGAAGACAATTCGGTCTACGGTTGATCATCACCCACGATAGTCTACTTACGAGAAGGAACCGCATCCTCCAACCTGGATTCCGTTGCACGAAGGGCGAGCATCTCCGCTCAGTCATCTGGGGTAAGCCCCGGCCCAAGCCATCTGGCTGCGGACGGGTCCGGGTCCTCCACGAAACGCGATAGGCCCAAGAGGCTTGAAGAAATTTGGTCGATCCTTTCGCGCAAGTCCGGATCACAAGGAGTTCCTTTAGGCGGCCCGCTCACACCTGTTCGAATATCTCCGTGCCCAAGAAACTCGATCCTAGAGTCGACGACGTCCAGTTCTGCGCCTCTGATGTCTCCAACGTTTAACACAGCGAAGCCCTTGAATTCCTTCTTGTGCGTTGGGCTTTCAAGCTCGCGGGCCTTCCTCTTGCAGGCATCAGAACTAAGGAAAGATGACCTCATAACCGAGATTTCATCGGTACTCGGCGAAGGAAAGAACGCATCTCGCTTTAGCTTGGTTCCCCCGCTCTTCAAATGGTAAGGGCTAAAAATTGCGCGAACAATGACCTCCTCGTCTGAGACTGCTTTCGGTAACAGTATTCCGCAGAACCTGAAGCCAACTCCAGTCGCGGTGAAAAAGGAGTGGGCCATTCGGAAAATTTGTCTCTTATTAGATAAAGATATCTTCATTGATATAACCGTGACCAAATCAGCTGGAGCTGACGCTCGCCCAATTCCGAGCACTCCCCTTTCAGCGGTACAAACTCGTCCCGAACACGAATATACGCAGAATACAAGCTGTCGCCGATCTCAATACACGCATTGCCCGCAGGGGCTTTCCAAGCAAGCGTTAGGGTTCCGTTCGTAGTCGGGCCGATTTCTGGGCTCGGTAATTTCGGGAACTCGGCGGCGATGCATGTAATAACCGACCGCGCATTGCCGCAAGCAGACAAACTCGGCGAGTAACCTTCGTACCCGTCCCACCCATCTTCGAGATGTCCGAGCTCATCAATGTATTGTAGGGTTTCCTCCCTAGACCCCGCAGATAAGCTTGTCGGCGCCTGGATGTTGACCAACGTCTCACCAAAGGATTTCAAGCTACCGTCCAGGAATCCAAATTGAGCCCAAAGCTGCCTATAGTGGTCCTTCTTCCATTCCCAAAGCGGATCATCATCGGGCCCGGCGACGCCTCGAACGCTCCCGCGCGCCGAATCTGCGTCGGACAATCTCTGCGAGTAACCGTTAAACACGTTGAGGCAATCGTTTCCCGATAACGATAAGACTCCTGGAACTGTCATCCTCTCTCCTGCATCAAAATCATCTTCGAGTGAAGTTTTTCCGTCAGTCCCATAAACGTCTGCCGAATAGCCAAATGCGAGGCTTCTAGGATAGACGCTATCCTTGCCATACTTGACTCCACTGGCTCCTTGCTCGAAACTACCATTCGCATTAAAATTCCCGACCTGTCGCCCCAAACAGTCCTTCCATCCACATTCAGCCGCATCTCAAGACCATCTCGAAGTGGAATCTTCAGTGAGACTTGGGCATCGACTTGGCCCTGTTCAGCGCTTTGCTGACTCACCACCGAGGGGAGAATCAATTGAATGCCAAGCACATCCTTTAAGAATTCCATTGTCGATATGCTCCCCACAATCGAATCTTCAAATATATCCAGGTACATCACGGTGAGACCGATGAAGGGCGCGGCTCCGCCGGAACTCCCTCTGGCGTTCACTAGGAGCTCAATCCCTTCGCCTACTACAGGCCAGAAAACTTCCCAGCTCTTATACGGCCTCAGTGCATGCATAGAAAAAATCCCTGAGCCGAGCTGCATCACGGCGCTAGATCTATCTGGACTGTCTGACCTGAGCCTGAAAATCGGCTGGAATTGCAGGTATGGAAACCCTTCGGGGACTAGGCGCTCCGACCGCTTCCAGCCGAGGGCAGCTGCAGACCCGAGAAAGCTCTCAAAAAATCTATCCGCTAAGTTGTTCGATGCTAATGGAAAGGGTAGGCCCTTTGGCACACCAGCCGGAGACTGTCCGGCATCCGCTGAGTCCCACTTCAATTCAACGACGAGCTCAACGATGGGCGGGTTCTTGAATTGCATGGGAGAATCCTATCACTGGTGCGCACATGTTGGACGTAGCTGAGTGCATTACTGGGCTGGACGTTCCCAGACTGAAAATAGCTGTTCGCAGAACCTGGCAAGTTGAGGATCACGTTAGTGGAGTTCCTGGGGTTACTGTGCCGCTGCAATCCAGCGCTCATTCAAGGCCCCCGCCCCACCCTTCCAGCGTCTTCTTGAACTCGGCCATAAACTTCCCGGCATCCGCGCCGTCGATGGTGCGGTGGTCGAAGCCCAGGCAGAAGTGCTGCATCCAGCGAATGGCAATCGTGTCGTTCCCGTCGGCGTCGGTCAGCACTGCGGCTTCTTTCTTGAGGCCGCCGATGGCCAGGATCGCCGAATCCGGCTGGTTGATGATCGGCGTGCCGAACTCTTCCCCGAAGATACCGGAGTTGGTCAGCGTAAAGGTCGAGCCGGCCACTTCCTCGGGCTTGAGCTTTTTGGCGCGGGCGCGCTCGGCGAGATCCGCTATGGCGCGGGCCAGGCCGAGGAAGCTGCGCTCCTCCGCCTGCTTGACAACCGGCACGATCAGGCCCCATTCAAGCGCCACGGCAATGCCGAGGTTGATGTTCCGGTGGTAACGAATCGCGTCGCCTTCCATGCTGGCGTTGACGATCGGGAACTTGCGCAGCGTCTGCACGGCGGCGGCGGCGATGAACGGCATGTAGGTGAGCTTGACGCCGTTGCGCTGCTCGTACTTGCCTTTTTCCTTCTCGCGCAGCTTGGCGATGCGCGTCATATCCACCTTGAAGACGGTGTGGACGTGCGGGCTGGTGTGGTAACTCTCGACCATGCGCTGCGCAATGATCGAGCGCATGCGGGTGAGCGGAACCAGTTCGCCAGGCAATGGCGGGGCGACGGGCGCGGCGGCCGGGGCTGGCGGCGCCGAAGCCGCCGGAATTGCGGGAACGACGACGGAAGCCGGCGCGACCGGCGATGCCGTAACTGGAGCCGCGACTGTGCTCGCAACCGGCGCGGGAATTGCCGCCGTAGCGCCAGCGCCCTTTTCGGCGAGGAACTTGAGCGCATCGTCCTTGGTGATGCGGCCGCCAGCGCCGGTGCCGGGAATCTGTCGCAGGTCGAGGTTGTTGTCCTTGGCGATGCGCCGAACCAACGGGGAGGATCGCAGCTTTTCGGTCGTCTCGGCAGAGGCGGCCGGCGCGGCAGGGGTCTCAGGACCGACGGCGGAGAGCGAAACGGGGGTTGGCGACTCAGCCGGAGCGCTGTCGACGGGCGCAGCAGACGCGGGGGAAGCGGACCCTCCGATGACCGCAACCACGGTATTGACCTGAACCGTGGCTCCCTCGGCCACCTTGATCTCGCTCAACTTGCCGGCCACGGGCGCGGGAATCTCGGCGTCCACCTTGTCGGTTGAAATTTCAAACAGCGGCTCGTCCTTGGCGACCGAATCGCCAACCTTCTTGAGCCACTTGGTGATCGTCCCCTCAAAGATGGACTCGCCCATCTGCGGCATCACCACTTCCGTCCCGCCGGTAACCGGACCGGAAGCGGCGCTCGACGCGTCTGGCTTCGCCGTCGATTGGGCCGCCGAAGTGGCAGCCTCGGTTGCGCCATCGCCAGCCGTTTCCTTGGCCGCCGGAGCGGTTGCCGGACCTGACTTCGCCGCCGCCGCCTCGCCCGCCGCGCCCACAAGCGCCACCACGGTATTGATCTGCACCGTCGTGCCCTCGGTCACCTTGATCTCCGTCAGCGTACCAGCCACCGGCGAGGGAATCTCCGCGTCCACCTTGTCGGTCGAGATTTCAAACAATGGCTCGTCCTTGGCAACCGTATCCCCCACCTTCTTGAGCCACTTGGTGATCGTTCCCTCAAAAATCGACTCGCCCATCTGGGGCATAATGACTTCGGTTGCCATGTGCTGATCCTCTTCTTGAACAAAGCTTGGCCAAACTTGCAAAATGGCGGCAATAGCGGGTTTTCCGCATCTGGTTTTCCGCCATGCGGGACGCTGTCCCGCGCCCATTTGCCAGTTGGATTATATAGGTCCGAGCATCTCCGCCGCCGACCGCGACAAACCACGCACAGACGGCTCTCTAGGGAACCTCGGATCAAGCCTCCGTTTTGAAAGGGCACGGCTTCAGCCGTCCCGTAAATCCAGCAAAGTCAACGCGGCTTTAGCCGCTCAGGGATGTATTCAGACGGAATCGGAGCTTCTCTAGGACCGGACTGGCTTCTCCGCATCGCCCGCGCCGGCATGGAACAGGCGCTCAACTTCCGCCGGAATCCGCATCGGGATACCCGTCCGCTCGACAGCAGGACGCTCCGAGGCGCTCTCCCGCAGCGCCTCCAGACTGGCAACCGCCAGCACCGGCTCGCCAAACACCTGTCCAAAGCACCGCGCCGCCCCATCCGCCGCCTGCTCAAGCGTTGGCAGCCGCGCCAGATCGGTAATCTCCACTTCCAAACTGGTGACCTCGCGATCCGCAATGCCGCAAGGCACAATCCACTGGAAATCTCTGAGATCGGTGGTCACATTCAGCGCAAAGCCATGCGAAGTAATGCCCCGCGAGACGTGAACGCCAATCGCGCCAATCTTCTTTTCGTGGGCGCCCAGCGTCCAAACGCCCGTCCGCCCGGCCACGCGCCCGGTCAGCACACCGTAGCCCGCGCAGAGCCGGATGAGGGCCTCTTCCACTCGGCGCACATAATCGACCGGCCCCAGCCGAGCGCCATTCGCGTTGAACAAGCTGCGCAGGTCGAAGATGGGATAACCCACCAACTGCCCCGGGCCGTGATAGGTGACATCGCCGCCGCGGTTGATCTCATGCACGGCAACGCCTTTGCGCGCCAGCATGTCGTCCGTAGCCAGAATATTGGCGCGCTGCGCATTCCGCCCCAGCGTCAGCACCGGGGGATGCTCGAGCAGCAGAAGCGTATTCGCAATGCGACCGGCGTGGCGCAGCTCCACCAACTCCTTTTGCAGGGTAAGCGCCTCGCCGTAGTCCACCCGCCCGAGATAGAGGTATTGGATCATCCGCCTGCGCCAATTCTACCGGGAATGCGTTCGCGATGCGATGATACTGCGCGTTTGGACTTTCCCCATCGCAGTCTGACAAGATGATGCGTATGAAAATCGCTCCCCTTTTCTCCGGGCTGGCCGCCGTCCTGCTGGCCGCCTTGGCGCACTATCCACTCTTCGCGCAACAGCCGCCCGCTGCGCCGGTCCGCCATGTCGAAGCCGCAGTCGATCGTACAACCGGCCCGGTCGATCGCTTCTTCGATCTCTCCGTTGGCTCGGACTACCCCGGAACCCTGATCCGCGACGACAGCCAGGCGCAGCTCAAGCTCACCGTCGACGAACTGGGCTTCCGCTACGTCCGCTTTCACGCCATCTTTCACGATGTGCTGGGCACGGTGCGCGTCGAAGATGGAAAGACCGTTTACGACTGGACGAAGATCGATCAGCTTTACGACGATCTGCTGGCGCGGCACATCAAGCCTTTCGTGGAACTAGGCTTTACGCCCAAAGCGCTGGCCACGTCCGGCAACAGCATCTTCTACTGGAAGGGAAACACTTCCCATCCCGACCCTGAAGGATGGAACAAGCTGGTCGCGGCGTTTATCCGGCACATCGAAGTGCGCTATGGCCAAGCCGAGGTGCGAAGCTGGTTCTTCGAAGTCTGGAATGAACCGAATCTTTCGGGCTTTTGGGAGGGCGGCGATCGGAAGGCGTATTTCGCGCTGTACGACGCCACCTCAAAGACCATCAAGTCCATCGATCCCGCGCTGCGCGTGGGCGGTCCGTCGACGGCCGGTGCGGCCTGGGTGCCGGAGTTCCTGGCGCATGGGAAAGAGAGCGGCGCGGCCATCGACTTTGTTACCACTCATACTTACGGCGTCGACGGCGGCTTTTTGGACGAGCAAGGCAAGAGCGACACCAAGCTCTCGCCTTCGCCGGACGCCATCGTCGGCGACGTGCGCCGCGTGCGCCAGCAGATCGCCGCGTCCCCCTTTCCCACGCTGCCGCTCTACTTCACGGAGTGGAGCACCAGTTACACACCGCGGGACGCCGTGCATGACTCCTACATCAGCGCACCTTACATCCTGAGCAAAATTAAAGCCTGCGAGGGATTGCTGCAAGGGATGAGTTACTGGACTTATACCGATCTTTTCGAGGAACCCGGCCCGCCGACCGCGCCATTTCAAGGGGGATTCGGCCTGCTCAATCCCCAGGGGATTCGGAAGCCGGCTTACTTCGCCTACAAGTACCTCCACGCGCTTGAGGGCAACTCCCTCGTCTCAAACGACCCCCAATCGATGCTTGCTGAAGATCACGGAAACATTAGCGCCGTTCTCTGGGACTTCGAGCAGCCCGAACAGAAGGTCAGCAACCGGCCTTTCTACACCAAGGCGATTCCTTCGCATCCAGCCGCGCCGGTCGAGTTGCATCTGACGCATCTGAAGCCGGGAGCGGTTTACGGTTTGAATATCTACCGGACCGGATTCCACGCCAACGACGCCTACACGGCCTATCTCGAAATGGGATCGCCGAAGACACTTACTCCGGAGCAAATACAACACCTCAACGATCTCACCCAGGACTTACCCGAAACGTCGAAGTCCCAGCGCGTGGGAAGCAATGGCTCACTGGATGTCAGCGTGGCGATGAACAGCAACGACATCGTATTGGTCAGCCTGAAAAAATCCGCCTCGCAATAGGGACGGGGACCGCCGGGTCGTCACGAAGCGCTTTGCAGCTTCTCCCGCGTCAGCTCGTTGAGCGTGGCGATCGCTTCCGGCAGTTCCGGACTGACCATCCCCGGCTGGACCATATCCAGAACGCGCTGCGGAGCCACCACGCCAACCTTGTCCCGCAGGGCGCCCTTGACCCAACCCACCGCGGCCAATCCTTCGCTGCCAGTAAACACCTGCTCCAGATAGAACCAGCGATCGTCCCAGCCGACCAGCCGCGTGGCCAGCTCATACCGCGCTCCCAGCGCCAGCGAACGCCGGTAGGTGATCCACACCGCGCCGACAACGGGTGCCCAGCGTGCCTTCAGAATCGGCCGCAGCACGCCCCCGCGCGCCAGCAGCCGAACCCGCGCGTAATCCATCTCACTCAAAAAGCGGGCGTTGTTCAGATGCAGGTTGAAGTCGATGCCGGTCGGCCAAACGCGCAGCCGAAGCACATCCGTATCCAGCGCGCCCATCGGCGGCAGCGGCGCAATCATCTGCCGCAGCACCAGAAACGGAACCCGGGCAAAGCTGGTGTAATGCGACATCGCACACGGCCTCTCACCCAGTGTAGCCGCGCTTTCGACCGACTGCGCCGCTGCTGGCGATTTCGCCGAAAAACCGTTAGACTTTCGACTGGTATCCCCACTTCTTAGAGGGCATTTTTGAACTCAGTGACAACAGTTACACCGAGGACACTGTTTGAGTTACTGCTCAACATAGCCCCCGTGCGCCCGGTCTTCATCTGGGGACCGCCGGGCATCGGCAAGTCTTCGATCGTCGAACAATTCGCGGGCGAGGTCGGCCTCGACTGCGTTTCGCTGCTGGGCAGCCAGCTCGCTCCCGAAGACCTCATCGGCGTGCCTCAGATCGTAGATGGCAAAAGCCGCTTCTGCCCACCCGTTTCCATCGCCCGCGACGAGCCGTATTGCCTCTTCCTCGATGAATTGAACGCCTGTTCGCACGAGGTCCAGAAAGCTTTCTACAGCCTCATCCACGAGCGCCGCATCGGCGAATATCGTCTTCCTCAGGGCTCCATCGTCATCGGCGCCGGCAATCGCGCCCAGGACAGCGCCATCGTCAAGCCGCTCTCCTCCGCGCTCATCAATCGTATGGTCCATGTACACCTGCGCGTTTCCTTTCGCGAATGGATGGAATGGGCCGAGGCCAACAATATCCATTCGCTCGTGCTCGACTATGTCAAACTCCGCACGGATCATCTATGGACCCAGCCGCCCAAGCACGAAGAGCCATTCTCAACCCCGCGCGCATGGCACATGGTCAGCGACGCGCTACATAGCTATGGTGACAACCTCACCGACGAGCAGCTCGAAACGGTCGCCTACGGCTGCCTTTCACCGCATCACGCAGGCCAGTTCAAAGCCTTCCACAAGCAGCTCCGCAGCCGCTACCAGCTTGAGGCGATCCTCAAGGGAGATAGCCGCTGGCCGCACAAGCCCGAGGATCGCGACGTCCTCTACTTCGTCGCGCAATCCTTCCGCGCCCGTGTGTTGCGCGAACTGCCGCAGGACCGCAGCGTCATAACCGACCAGCAGAAGCAGTTCGCACACCTTGCCAAGGGACTCTTAAAAGATCTTGCCGAAATCAGCTTTGAGATTGCGCAGATCGTCGTCTCAAGCGAGGAACAAGAGACCCTCCCGGACTGGTTCGTTGTCGAAATCGTACGCGACCTGCCTCGCCTCGTGGAAAAACGCGATGCCCCGCAAAAGTAACGCCAACGAAACGACCGACATCGCCGCGCGCAACTTCAACGCGGCTAAGCGAACCCTCGAATGCCACCCTCTTTTCGCGCCGCTCATCAGTCGCGCCTCCGTGTATCGACTGAATGCCATGTATTGCCCAGAAGACGGCTGGGCAGTTGTAGTAGATTCTGGTGCCATTCACGCCCATCCCAAACGCCGCGGCGACCCTGAGGAGTGGACCTATGTCCTCGCACACTGCCTCTTGCATCTTGCGCTCGGGCATTTTCGCCGCCAGCTTCGACCGCTCGAATGGAACGCGGCCTGCGACGTCTCCGTTGCTCGCTTTCTCGCCGATTTGAAGCTCGGCAGAGCGCCGGACGCGATACGAGAGGCGGAGCTTCCGGGCGGCAACGAAGAGCACCTCTACGACATCTTCTGCACCAAAGGCATCCCGAAACGTCTGCAACATCTCAGCCCCGGCGGGTCGCAACGCGTGGACCTGTACTACGCCGAAAACGCATACGTGAAGTACGACTCCAAGAAGTGGCAGGAGGCCTTCGCCTTCGGCCTGTGGCAGGCCGTCAGTTCGGCCATAGACACCGCAGCAGGCCGCGCCGTATCCATCGCAATGGACGCAAAGAAGGTCACGCCGGCGCAGCGCGCGCGCTCCTGGTTCATCGGCACTTACCCGCTATTGGGTGCGCTGGCCGCTACATTCAAGATTGTGGAAGACACGGCAATCTGCGCTCGCGAAGGCATCTCCATTGCCGCCGTGGATAGCTACGCGAAAGAGGTTTTCATCAACCCCGGCATCGGCCTCAACGAACGCGAGTGCCGCTTCGTCATCGCCCATGAAATCCTGCATGTCGGCCTCTTCCACAGCGACCGCTGCCAGGGCAGGGACCCTTATCTCTGGAACATTGCCTGCGACTTCGTCATTAACGGCTGGCTCATCGAGATGGGCGTTGGAGACATCCCGCAGGCCGGCGGCCTTTACGACCGAGCGCTCAAAGGTATGTCCGCCGAAAGCATCTACGACTTAATGGTCACCGACATACGCCGCTTCCGGAAACTCGCAACGTTGCGCGGCGTAGGCCTTGGCGAAATGCTAGGCGAAGCTCATCGCCACGCTCACGATCATGTTACAGATCTGGACGAGTTCTACCGCCGCGCCTTGGCGCAAGGGCTGGAATATCATTTGGAACAAGGTCGCGGCTATCTGCCCTCCGGCCTGATCGAAGAGATTCGCGCTCTAAGCCAACCGCCCATCCCATGGGACGTCGAGTTGGCGCGCCTGTTCGACGATTGGTTTGAGCCACTTGAAAAAGTACGCAGCTTCGCTCGCCCCAGCCGCCGTCAGGACTCGACCCCGGAAATCCCCCGGCCAAGCTATGTGCCGCGCGAAGTCGCCGCCGATAGCCGTACCTTCGGAGTAGTCCTCGACACCTCCGGCTCCATGGATCGCCGGCTTCTGGCAAAAGCCCTGGGAGCGATCGCAAGTTACAGCATCGTCCACGAGGTTCCCTTGGTCCGGGTCGTCTTCTGCGATGCAGCCACCTACGATCAGGGATACATGGCCCCCGAACAATTAGCGGAGTCTGTCCGAGTGAAAGGACGCGGCGGCACCATCCTGCAGCCCGCTATCGACTTATTGCAGGAAGCCAAAGACTTTCCACCCGATGGACCGCTGCTCGTCATTACCGACGGTCGCTGCGACCGGCTGCAAATTCGCCGCACTCACGCCATACTTACGCCGAAGGGCGCGCAACTTCCGTTTGCGCCGCGAGGCCCGGTCTTCCGGATGAGCTAGTGGCAGATCTCGCAAAGGCAACTCAGCACCGAATCGTCTTCCGCTTCTTCCCCAGCTTCCCCGCCGCTTCCATCTTCTCGATATACGCCAACGCCGACGGCACTTCGCAGGCGGTGTTTCCCATATCCGCGCTCACCTTTCCGATCCTGAGCGCCGCGGCCCTGGCCTTTGCCGAGAGCGGCAAGACATAACTTCCCACGGCGATGACAAAGCTGTTCATTGTCAGCTTCACCCGGTTCCGCGCGGTGTGAATTTGCTGAACGATCGTGTCGAAAAGCGCCTCAATCTCGATCTGATCCAATTGCTCATCGGGCAGGGAAGTCACCAGGCCAGAGTAAGTCCTCCAGCCGCTTGCAGCGAGAAACTCCTGCCCCGAACCAATCCACTCCAGGGCCAGTTCCCGCCCCTTGTCGTGCTCCACCGTCACCCACGGCACGGTGTAATCGGAGATCATCGACAGCCCATCCGCGCCCCGCGCCCACGCGTACAACTGCGCCTCAGTCATCTTTGCGCCATCGGCGACCAGGCCGGCGAGATACATGGCTTCCATCAAGCCCGAGTCATAGAGTTCGTACGCGGCCGTCTGCTGGCCTTTGAGCTTCTTGGCGATCGGCTTCATCTCCGCGACGCTGACGCCCAGCGTGCGTTCAAGAGCGTGCCCATGCCGCGCATACGTCGCGCGCGTCTTCTCATTGCCCTTGCTCTGCAACTCCGCCAAAATAGCCGCCGCCTGCGCCGTCGCTTCGCCCATGCCCCATCTCCCCGGTAGCGCTGAAAGATGCTGCGATGCTACTGCTTTTCCGTCGCCAGGTAAACAGCCAAACCGCCCAGCAGCAATAGCATGGCCGCGCCGGGCACCAGATACATCAGAGTCGCATTGCTCTGCCCGCCGGCAAACGGCCATAGCGCGTCCAGATGGAAGGCGGAAGACTGCTTCGCGGACGCAAACCATACCGCGATTTCCGCCGTCCAACTCAGGCCGCGCATGGTTTCCCACATCAGCGTGGCGGCCAAGAAGAGCAGCGTTACAGCGAGGGCAAAGAGCTGCGCGCCCACCAGCGGCCGTTGGATGCGCTGCCGCGCCGCATCGCGCCGCCGCAGTTGCGCCCTCCACCACAAAACGCCGGCGGGTGGGGGACTGGCCGCGGCGACCGATTGCACATGTGCCGCGCGGAAGGCTTGGGTCAGCGTCACAAAGTCGCCGCAAGCGCCGCAGGCCGCGACATGCGCGCGCAGGTCCTCAGAGCAGGAATGCGGCCAGTGTCCCAGCGCCAGCATCCGCTTCACTTCGGCTTCCATCCCGCAAGTTCGCCACATCATACGCGTCCCCGATTCTGCCGCGCCGCTGGCAGCGGCGCCTGCTCCCGCAGCAGCTTCGCCATCTTCAACCGCGCGCGAAACAGCAGTAGCCGGATACTCGCCGAAGCCAGCCCCGTCACCTCCGCAAGCTCCTTGTGCGAATACCCCTCCGCATGGGCCAGCCACAGCAATTGCCGCTCCCGCGGCTTCATCTGCCGCAACGCCAGGGCCAGTTGCGCCACCGAGTCCTGCTGCATCCGATCGCCCTTCGCCGAAAACACCTCCTCCGGCACCTCCTCGATCGAAGTCGCCCGCGGCCGCCGCCAGTGATCGCGCAGCAGATTGGTCGCGATGCGAAAGAGATAGCGACGGCAGGCAACTTCGCCCTCCTCGATGCGCATGGCCCGCTCCGCGCAGAGAAAGCGCACAAAGCTCTCCTGCATCAGATCGTCGGCCAGCGCCGGGTCGCCCGAAACTTGCGCCAGATACGCCCAAAGCGGGCGCGCCGAACGCTCATAGAATCCGCCGAAGGCGTCATTGTCCATGCGCGGCGCGGTATCCGCAAGTAACGGCGCGTCACCCGTCAACACCTTCGGTAGAATCAAATCCCAGCCCATGCCACGCTTCGCTTTCTCCCGCTTCGCTTGCTTTGTTTGCGCTACCCCGTCCTTGCCGGAGGGCATCTCCGCTCACTGGCCGTCGCGTGCATCCACGCGCGGGCTGGAGTAGGGCCGCTTCGCCGCATCGGCGGAGTCCGGCGTTCCGGACGGCATTAGGCCCAGCCGTCCGGCCAGAACCCACGTCACGCCTGCCGACAGGATAAACCCAATTCCCGGCATCAGCACCACCGTGCCCAGCACCAGCATCGGCACATTCATCTCCGGCCGCGCATGGCGCAGAAGCATCAGGCCGATTCCCAAAAGCGTCAGCACAATTCCGATCTGCAACGGCGTCAACACCCGCGCCACCATCCCCGGCATACGCTCCTCCCGCTCGAAGTTGACGGGCAACGGCGCCGCCTCCAGAAAGCGCTTGCCGGCCTCGGTTTGCATGTAAGTCAATAACTCCTGGCTGGCTCCGAACTTATCGATCAGCTTGTTATGCACTTCGGTTTGCAGCTTGAAGATCCGCCCCCATCGCCGGTTCTCCATGAACTGCCGGAACAGCCACAGGAACGCCGCGAGGAAACAGAGAAAGGCGATCATCGGCGGCAGGGAGCCGGCCAGCCCCTGAAACGCCGACGGTTCCCGGCGCGGCTGCGAATACTCCGGCCAAACGGCGCGGTCCAGGGCGCGATCCGGGCCGTCGTCGTTCTGCTTCAAATGCGAAAAAAGGTAGAACTCCGGGTTCAGCGCGATCTCCGGGTGACTCTCGAGATACTGCGCGAGTTGCGGATTGTTCTTGCGCACATACTCCTGGTTCGCAAGCAGCGACGGGTCGTGCTCGACCACGGTGGTCAGCGTAGGGCTAAGCCGCAGCAGCCGGATCAGTTCCTGCTGCTCGGCCGCAATATCCTTGTCGGAAGCGGCCGGAGCCTGCGTCGCGGCATGAGCGGCAGCGGTCCCACGCGGCTGGGCCAGCGCCGGCCCGGTAAGCAAACCGACAGCCAACGCGGCCGTCGCAAATCTCGCAAGCAGTTTGGGGCGCAAATCGAGCATCGTTTGTATTCCCTCTCAAGAGCAGGCTGTTAAAACGTCTTCCGCCTATACAACGATCCACCGCCGCATTTGGTTAACGACAATCCGCAAAAAGGAGAAATTGTCATCCTGAGCGAAGCGAAGGATCCGCTTTTCGCCGCGACAACCTGCGCTCCCCGCTTGACACACCCAGATGTCTACGGGTATCTTGGCGCCATACCAAGTTTTCTAGGGGTATCCGCAAATCCCATGGCCAAGAACGACCTGCAAGGCTCGCTCGACCTGCTCATCCTCAAAACGCTCTCCCAACTAGGCGAACTCCACGGCTACGGCATCGTCATCCACATCCAGCGCGCCTCGCACGCTCTCTTGAACGTCGAAGAAGGCTCGCTCTACCCCGCCCTTCATCGCATGGAGCAGAGCGGCTGGGTTACCGCGACATGGGCGCTCACCGAGACCAAACGCAAGGCCAAGTTCTACAAGCTCACCGCCGCCGGCCGCAAGCAGCTTAAGGAAGCCGAAGAAAGCTTCGAACAACTCGTCAAAGGCGTCCGCGGCCTGCTGCGCTACGCCTAAGGAGGGTCCATGTCTCTGGTAACTCGCATCGCCAACCTCTTCCGCCGCAACCGGATCGACCGGGAAATCGACGCCGAACTCTTGGCGCACGTAGAAATGCGTATCGCGGACAAC
>Ga0209208_10001574_pt1 | contig 32348 bp, 28 predicted proteins | sample S1TSphfallax_3_FD_187694 | JGI IMG/M metagenome (GOLD analysis project Ga0209208, IMG submission 187694) | Host-associated microbial communities from peat moss isolated from Minnesota, USA - S1T2_Fd - Sphagnum fallax MG (SPAdes) (version 2) | ecosystem: Host-associated > Plants > Peat moss >...
GGATAGAGGATGTAGAGAAGGAACAAGAACTTCAGGAATGATCAGACTCTTTGGTTTTTGCAAGAACTCGTGTTGAAGGAACATGCCTGTGCTTTCGGAGTGTGTATAATCTGTGAATAAGATACAAGCATTTTCTCTGATGCACCTGTGTGGGAAGACATGATCAGAAATGTGTATTATGTAGAGTGTTGTGTGGTTGAGTCTGTCGGTCTTCAAATCACAACGGATCAGCGAGAGAGTAGGAAGACAATTCGAGTTTGGAGAGGCTAGGTGTGAGTAGATGAGGGATCGATTTGTTGAGCATGGAAGGAAGGGTCCACATGTAGTAGTGTATGGGCTGTAGGATTTCTGGACCCTCACTTTTTGGTTACACACCTTCCTACCAATTCTTAGGATCTGTAGCTAAACCAGTAAGAAATTACGTTAAAAAACTTGAGAAGGTTTGTGAGATTTCTCTAAGGTTCCAACCTCTCAATATTATCACTATTCACCCCCATTCCTTCAAAACTATTACAAGATTTCCATTCTGCTTTCCTTCCTCTTTCCATCTACTAAAGCTCATCATTCTTTTCTTCCTCAATAAGCTTGTAGGAACAAGTATCCTCAAGATTGAATTGAAAATTATGTCCGGGGAAAAAAAGAAGCTTCGATCATCTGAATCCGCCTTTTAAAGAGAAGGAGAAGGAAAATGAAGGTAGATCCAAAGCTTGGTGGCCAATGGAAGGAGAAAGAGAAGGAAAATGAAGGTAGATCCAAAGCTTGGTGGCCAATGGAAGGAAAAGGAGAAGGTTCTTTTCTACCTCTTCCCACTTTCCCACTAAGCAACTTCACTTGGACCTTCATTTTTTATCCTTTGACATTAAGGTTTTATTTTACCATGGTCCGAGGCCATTATTTACACATTCCTTTCCTTTTCCTTGGCCTATAAATTATGATCACATATCTTGATGTCACAATTCCCCCCCACCTTCATTGTTGATTTGATTTTGTTGAAGATATTTCCTTTCCTCCTTGAAATTATAGCGTCGCGCATTATCACATCTTACGGGCCCCAAGCCGCATAAGCGAATGAAAAATCGCCTTCGGAGTCATCTTTAAATTTGACCCTAATGCAACATCCTCGTGACGAAGAACTCGAACCTCGAGAGGTGCGTGCTCGTCTTGAAGTTGAACCCCTTCAAGCTTGGTACTATCATATTTCGCCGAACTCCCGCACCTTGGTGATCTTGTTACAAGTTGACCCTGTTTCTGGTGACGAACCTGAAACTATCTATGAAGGTTGCTACGAAACCGAAGACACTTCTATCTTCGTTTGGTCTTCAGTTCCCGACGTTGGACATTATCGTTAATTGCACGGTGCGATTCATTGACTGCTTCTTAATAGCAAGGCGGACTACCTAATTCGTACCATTTGATGCATTCTAGATTTCCTACAGTTAACTATCACTGTGGCATAGCCCAAGACTTAACATGTACTTGTAGCTCCTTGTTGAGCTTATTCATGATCTAAATAAATGTTTCAGTCCTTATGAAACTCCTATTACCATTGGCGCATTATCACATTATCTACTTAATCATTAAGTTGATTTGAATTAATCTTATGTTCCTACAACTTGAAGATTGTTTTATCTTTATTGGGCCTTTCACTGACCCCCTCTCACCTGCTTCATAAATTCCCAACATCCTTACTATTCATTAAATACTAAAACAAAACCAATGTTTTGTTGCACATCGTGAATTTTGGTGTTTGTTTCTCTCCCCCCAACCTTCCAGAGATTTTTCACCCCTAATTATGCCACTGAGGTTCTAAAACTATGGTTTACCAACGTTTTGCTGAAGAAAAGAACCAACCCAACCAATATCATATTTTAGAAAAGAAAACAACCCCCCACACACCGTGCGCATTCATCAACCCCTATTCTAACACAAAGTTGTAAAAAATCCCTAATAACCTCATCCCACTTGAATATCCCTAACGCAATTCTTAAAAATTGAGACTACCAACCATGGCCATGTCAGTATGGCTCACAGTGTGCCATTGAGGGACCCCTTTTTCATGGCCTAGAAACATTACGAACCATATTTTTTCTACCATTATCTAGGCGAGCCATTGAAGGTCCCCTTCTTTTACCACCTAGAAACATTGTAGATGATTTTTCTTTTGTCACCATCTAGGTGTGCCATTGAGAGACCCCTTCTTTCATGGCCTAGAAAAGCTACAAACAAATTTTCTTCAATTGCTATATAGGTGTGCCATTAATAGTCCACTCTTTTGTGGCCTATAAAAGTTGCATACGATTTTTCTTCTAATGTTATCTAGGTGTGCCATTCAAGGTCCCTTCTTTTGCGGCCTAAAAAAACTATGAATGAACTTCTATTGCTATCTAAGTGTGCCATTAAAGAAAATTAGATAGGTGCGACGGGTTTTTCATAATTTATTTTGCCTATTGTTAGGGTTGTTTGCTTCAAATGTTTTCATGTTTTGTAATTTATGTTTTAATATATAAATGTTCTTGTTGGGTTTTCATAATCAATTTGGGCAACCTTGATTGGGCAAGATCTTCATGTACTTTTACAATCATAACATTAAACTTTTTTACCATCCAATCCAATGATGTTGGTAAGATGAATAAGTAAGTTGCAATGTCCAATTGTCTCAATTTTGTAGCAAGTTCTTGTAATATTTACCATCAACAAGAAAACACAAGGCAATGACTTATAAATTGGTTGCTAACAATTATGAACATTACTATATTTTGTGTATATTGATCTAGCTTAGTACCTTAGAAGCTAACAATTCTTAATTTGGTTTTAGTTTGAAGTTATCAAAAATACTACATAAATACAAAGGTGAACTTTGAACATTTATCAAAGGAGAATATGGTAATAAGAGTAGTAGAATGCTTGATTGGCAATAAGATTAATAGTGTGTATGTGGTCTTGTGGATGAGAAGTTTAGGAAGTTGAAGAAGGAAAACACTAGTTGAGGAGGAGGCTTATGGTGCCTATTGAATGCCATGTGAGAAAATTTTCATTCCTTCCATTTTGGTTAGAGCAACTTGTTATCCATAGTTGTTGTGTCCTTCATTTTTTGTAAAGTTTTCAACATTTTTGAAGTTTTTCTTGTCCCATGACTTGATTATGATTAGTCATTATGATATTTTAAATGTTGATAGATATTTTTTATATTGTGTGGAGAAACTTGCATACCATTCATATGATGATTTCATAAAGCAACATGGTGGTACAAGGTTCTAACATGACTTTCTACGGATACTTAAGAAACCTTAGTCTTGGGTCTATGTTTGGAAATAATATAGTTTTTCTAGCACAAGAGTAGGCATATTGTTGGAATCCAAAGTCACGATGTTTTGCAAATAATCAAAGATTTGAAGAATTCCAACACCAAAAACAATGGAGCATTATATAAAAAGGGACCTTGGCATGTTGTGTAAGTTTACATCAAATACACCACTTGAAAATGTTTTAAGGCCAAATAAATTGCTTATTGGTGAGAAGATTGAGGGATTTAGGACTAAGGTTAGAATTGTGATCTCAATTTGTATGTTAATCAATGATTGGTAGTCTTATACCATCTAGTTATTTTGGAATCAATTTATTAAAGTTAAAAAAGATAATCCATTCATCCTTTTCTAAATCTTAAATGGTCAAGGAGACTTCTTGTTTAGGTAGTGCATTGTTAAATATTATGAAAATTACAACTCTATGATGTTTGTTAACTTATTTTCAGGCACTTGACATCAAAATTTAAATATTAATGTGGACATTCTCTTTTATTTTTGGAGGTTTTGATGGTAATTAATTTGCATATGAATTTCAAATTGGCTAAATGTTAAACTCAAGATGCCCAAAAATTAGTATGAGCTTTTATTCACATGTTACATTGATATTTAAGATTAATTATTTTTTATGACTATAATATTATGTGAAGAATATAGCCAAGGTTTCAAAAATTGGTAGGATTAACATTTAAAGAATGTTAAACATGTGTTTTTAAAATCCATTTGATGTGATTGTAGAGTCTCATATTGACATTCATTTTCTTTAAGAGCTTGATTACTAGAAGGGGTTCCACTATCATCAACTTGTCAACAATCATAGGGAAAATTGTGATTATGGTTAAATGATTCGCTTGATTGAATTTTTTTTAAAGGAAGAAGGAATCATTATCAAACTTTTGTGTTGACAATCTTTGGCTACAAATAACTTATATGATGTGTTTATAAGCATCCATGAAGATGTAACCCAAGATTGCAAAACATTGTACTAAAGAAGATGCATCATGTTGCTTATGCTAAGGGTTTTACATGGTCCTAATTAGTTTTGCATTTTTTCAAATCCTTTAATTTTTGAACTATTTTTTTTCTCTTTCACTTTTCCACTAAACATCTTTCATTTTCACCTATGTGACCACCCTTCTAACATCCTCTTCCCACCAAAGGACCCTTGGGCCTACATGGTTCCTAAATAGTTGGGCATTTGTGTGAGAAAAGTATGAATACAATGGAGCGAAGGACGTAAGGTCAACTATTGAATAGGAACCTTTTAGTTAGGATAATCTTGACATATTTGTATTTGTTTTTCCTTTTGATGACCTAATAACATGTTAGGTTCCAAAATGTTTTTGGTTATTTTTATTTTTATGTTGTAAATTTGAGGAAAAACAAATATGGAAAAACCTTACAATGTTGACAATGGAAAAATTGTAAAAAAATAAAAATTGGTTTAACTAAAAAATATTTAATGCTAAAGAATGCCAAATACCCTGAATGCAAGAGATGTTGCCATTGTGTCTTACTTCCTCTAATGATTTGTCATTTGGGTTTCTAGTGGACAATGGTGGTGCTCTTTCAATGATGGATAATGAACACTTTGGAAGGTTCCTTAGGTTGTAAAAGGTTTAAAACTTAGTTGGACCATATTTTTGAAGTTTGGAATTGGGTGTGCATTATTCCTTTAGATGCTTGAGGATTACCCACTTTGGGCATTGTTGCAAAATGGTCCCAATCTTTCCATCAATCAATAGTGGGCAATGCTGAATTTTCACGCATTACTTGTTGACAAAGGTTGAGTATTACAAGTTAGTGGCATAGGCTATAGTGATGTAGACCTAGGTCCTAGTGATAGAAGACTAGTGACATAGGACCTAGGTCCTAGTGATTGAGGTTGAATAACACATTGTTAAAGGCAAAATTATTGGACCCTTGGTTGGTTTTATACTATTTACCATACTCTAATACTTACTATTTTACTATTTTTTTACTATTTATTATGTAGGGTTGTTGACCAAAGGGTATTGAGGGTGCCCCATTTGTTTTGCACACATAATATCCTGCATGTTTAAGGCACTATGGAAGAATGTGTACACATGCCAACATAGGAGATGGTTGCTTGAAGATCATGAGTTTGGTAGGGACTTGGCAATGTTTGATGGGGTTTGAGAGATGGGCCTCTCTCCACCAAAGGTGACAGTTGCTGACATTTTTAGGGAAGTTGAATTTAGGGCACAATGGCTTGCTAGTGGGGGGTGTCTAGCAAAAGAAGACCCTTCCAAGAGGACTAGGATAAAAAAAGTGTCCATCCTATTTGAACTAGAGTATTGGAAGGTACTAGAATTATTGAAACTTTTGAAATTCCTTCATGAATTGAAAGTTTTTTCCAACTTGAACAATATTTAAGCAAGGCCATTCAATTTTGTTCACATAATTGTCCCCATTATATAATGGCCATGATTGTGCAATGTCAAGCTTCCAAGATGAAAATTCAGTAATAAATCTATGAAACAAGTCACTTCAACATATTGTCAACAGAAACACTGGAATATTAGTCCCTAGAAAGTCAACCAAATCACTTAGATGCCACTAAAGAATCACCAAAACTTGCATCTATGGGTGCACCCATTGATGAACACTCAAGGGTTATCATATGGTCACCTATATTGTTTATGGATATGCTGCAAATTGTGGGTGATAATAAGTGAAGAGAGGGCAATGAGTCCATATAAATAACAATTTGCGCAAAGTAATTTAATTGAAGTTAATTGTAATGGGTGCATTTATTGTGAGCAATGCAAGAACTACCTATTCGAAACACTTTGGATGTGATGAATGTGGAGCGAAATGTTTCAAATAACTTGTTGCGATATTTAATTAGGGAGAAGGACACAATGGAGGTGCAAAAGGACGTGCAAAAAGTTGGTGTACACCAACATTTGTGGCTATAATCAAGGCCTAGATCATCTAGTGTGTAGAATATGTTGCAAGCAAGCCTGAAAATGGCAATCATATGGCTTGAAAAATCATTTCAAAGAATTTGTGCTAAGGTGTTGAACCCAGAAAACCTTGTGGCATTGTGAACATATGTGGCAAAAAAATATGTTTGTTTGAAATATGGTTTCCATCGAAGTTCTTTGACATGATGACGCACTTGATTATCCATCTTGTAGATGAAATAAAAATATGTGGGCCAGTAGGTGTAGGTGGTGCTACCCAATGGAGAGATATCTATAAGTCCCAAAAAAATATGTTAAGAATAGGGCTAGGTCAGAAGTTTGCATGGCATTTGGTTACATGTATGATGAAGCTCTAAGGTTTTGCACATAATACTTTGCATTGTATTTGCACTTGTGTTGCTGCATGTGGGATGCTAATGAAGAGGAGGCATACATTAGCGAGGTGTTGGAAAGGCATGCTTGGTTTAAGAAATTGAATGCGATTGAGCAAGAAGCAATACATGAACATGTCATCACAAATTTTGTGGCAACAAATGCATTATATAGGTATACATTTCAAATTGTAGCATGTTGGTGGACTTGTGGTGGATTTTCTATCCATAAGATTATAGTGGAAATGACGTAGTGATATAACATATGCATAGTAGAACGTGAAAGTGGAATAGGGGCCTAAAAGGTTCCCAAAGTGGCACTGTACGATCTCACTTTAATTAGTGGGAGTGATTGTTAAGTGGAATGTGTTAATGGTGGGAGTGATTGTTTAATGGAATGTGCTAGTGGTGGGAGTTATTGTTAAATGGAATGTGTTAATGGTGGGAGTGATTGTTTAATGGAATGTGCTAGTGGTGGGAGTGATTGTTTAATGGAATGTGCTAGTGGTGGGAGTGATTGTTTAGTGTAATGTGTTAGTAGAATGAGGTATTTAATGTGTGGTGGAACACCTTGGGCTGTGCCCATAAAGTGTGGCAGGAAGCAAGGTCCCAATTGCAAGAGGATCGAAGAAAATTTAGGACATTGACAATGCATAGGTGGTGTGGGCCCATTGTGTGGCCACTTCATTTGGCACAAGAAATCCCAACATTTGCAAAATGGTTGTTGGATCATGTTAGGACACAAATGGAAAATGGAGTGGTAGTAGACCCTGATGTGGTGGTTTATTTTCATCCACCACCAACATTGGCCTATACATACAACAATATGTGGGCATATGGAAACCACTACATGCACTACTAGAATTTTTTTTTTTTCAAACTAACCAAGTTGACTAGATGAATGTTTTTTACTACATGATATGTATTTTTTACTAGAGGCCAAGGGCTTGAATGACATTGGGTATTTTTTAATAAATCAATTTGACAAGAATGAATGATTTGACAATTAGTCAAATTGGACTTTAAAATACCACCTAGTCAAATTGGTTAGTGGCGTAGTCAATAAGACCACACAATCTAGTCAAATCGATAAGTGCCCTAATCAATAAGGACACCTATTATATTTAATCAATAAGGCTAACTAAATAGGCTTAGTTAAAGTGGCCAATGGCCTAGTCAAAAGGGCCAATTACAACTTTTAATATTAATTGGGTATCTTGGGACTACATTTAACATTTTGACTATGTTTGATTAATTAGAAAAAAAATTGAAAAATGCAAAAGTTAATTAATCATAATTAGATGAATCATGACCAAATTAATTATGATTAAATTAATTATATATGTATGGTTTATCTGACTATGGTTAAATTGATTATATTGAAATTAATTATAGTTCAACTACCTATCAAAAAATTAATCGAAATTAAAGCTAACCATAATTAATCTAACCATGTTCAATTAAACATAGTTTGTTTAGTTGTACATGTTTAAACCATGGTTAGTTTAACCATATTTGATTTAACCATTATTCATTTATCCATAACTTATTATTCCATCATTGTTTTGGCATATTTAATTTAATTATGGCTAGTTTAGCCACAAGCAATTTAACAATTATAAATAATTTAACCATAGTCAATTTAACAATAGTTGGTTTAACCTTAGTAAGTTTAGCCATGATAATTAGTTTAACATAATTGATTTAACCATTATTAATTAGGCCATTATTGGTTTTCCCATAATGAATTCGATCATGGTTACTACAACCATAAATAAATTAGCTATATTTATTTTAACATATTACTATTTTACCATAATCAATAAACCCATAATTAATTTAAAACTATTGTTAATTTAACCATGGTTGGTTTTGCCATAATTATTTCACTCATGTTTATTTTAGCCAAATTCATTTTACTCATGGTTAATAGTTTAACCATGGTTGGTTTGCAATACTTATTTTAACATAATTATTTCATTCACGTTTATTTTAGTCATAATTAATTTTTACACAATTGGTTTTGCCTTAAAATATTTATTCATTAGCTAGTTTAACCACATTAAATTTATTAATAGTTAGTTTAGCCTAATTTATTTACTCATGGTTAATTTAACCATTTTTAGTTTAACCATGTTTAATTTTTACATAATTATTTTAATCATTTTATTTTAGCCATAATTATTTCATTCAAGTTTATTTTAGTCATAATTAATTTTTTCATAATTGGTTTTACCATAAAATATGTATTCATTAGTTAGTTTAGCCAAATTAAATTATTCATGGTTAGTTTAACCATTTATAATTTAGCCATATTACTTTTATTAATGGGTAGTTTAGCCAAATTTATTTACTCATGGTTGGTTTAACAAATTCTAATTTAACCATGTTTAATTTTGTCACAAATATTTTAACCATTTTGATTTTAGCCATAATTACTTCACTCATCTTTATTTTAACCATAATTAATTTATGCATAGGTGGTTTAGCCATATTAACTTTATTCATGGTTAATTTAACATTTAAAAATTTAACCATGGTTGATTTAACCATAAATTATTTATTCCTTAGTTAGTTTAACGATATGTATTTTACTTATGGCTAGTTCAATCATTTTTAGTTTAGTCATGAAATATTTATTCAATAGTTAATTTAACTATTTTTTAATTTAGCCATGGTTGGTTTAGCCATAAAATATTTATTCATTGGTTAATTCGCCCATATTTACTTTATTTATGGTTAGTTTATCCATATTAATTCATTGGTTAGCTTGGCTTTATTTATTTTATTCATGGTTAATTTCACCATACTTATTTAGATATGGTTAATTGAACCATAATTAGTTTAGTCATGGTTATTTTTTTATAATTTTTTATAATTTTTGGTTGGTCTAGCCATTATTAGTTTAATAATCATTAGTTTTTCCATAATTACTTTAATTATGGTTGGTTTAAACATTACTTTACCATTCATTAATTTTACCATAATTAAAATTTCTTAGGTTAAATTAACCACCTATTTAACTTATGTAATGTAAGTATGTGGTTAAATAACCTAAATATAATTAACTTATATGTAGGTGTATTTATTTATACATACCCTACCTATATTCCACATGTTTACCTATATTTTACCCTATAGGAAACCTGGTTGTATAGGCTAGGGTAGGCCAATTATATACCTATGATAAATGATTAGTTGGTTAACTAATTATTTATTTAAAATACACTAATGATTATGCAACTAAATAGTTAAATAATAATTATTACAAATACATTGTTGATAATATATAATGAATTAGGTCAAATTTGTAAAGATTAGTTATAATTTGGTTGTAATTATTAATCAATAATATAATACATTATAATTATCATGATCTGTTATATAATTCAAGGATTTATAATATGCTTTCAATTATTAATTATAACTAAATAACTAGATATAAACTATTACTAATATTTATTTTAACTTAATTAACATACATATTTACTTACCTCTTTATTTATTTATTTACTTACTTAATTTATGTATCTTACATAGTTATTTAAGAATAATGTTGTGTGAACTAAAAGGCTCTAATGTTATGTGGATAGGAAAATGTTTTTCCCTCCCAAAAGTTTGTCCCATATTGTTTGTCATCCTTTCCAAATGATGAGCAATATAAATAGATGCACCATAAACATCCAAGACATAAGAAATATTTTTTAAAATGCCACTTCATATGAACCAATTGAAAAGGCTCAACCTTAAAGGCCAAATTCAAAATGAAATCGGATTTTTTTACCTAGGTCATCTAGGTGTAGGCTTAATTTAGGTGGTGTACATTTAAGCCTTGTAGAGGTCATAGCTTAGGTTGCCCTAGCCTACTTTAGGCTTCTATACCTAGTTGCTAGTTATAGGCCCCTAGACTTGGGAGTTTAGGTTGTAGGTTCCTAGACATAGGGACTTGAAGAGTAGGTATCTAGTTTTAAGTCTAACATCTGGTGTCTACGTTCTGGCCACATGGCATAGCTTAGTGGCCAATGTTTAAATGGCACATGGCATAGCCTTGTTGGCAAATGTTTAGATGCCATGTGGTTTAACTTGGGTGGGCACTATTTAAATGCCAAATGGCATTTGCCTAATCAAAATGGCGTTTGACTAGTCAAAAACTCATTTGATTGTTATATGACTAGTCAAATGACTAATAAAAAATGTTAATTTAGGCTTGGTCAAAAAGTACATGGCCTACTCACAGTGGACAAGTTCAAATGACTTATCCAAAATATCTTAGAGGTTTTTTTTATGCATGTCCAAAATGGGTCTTTTTGGACCAAAATTTATAGTAAAAAAAATTAGGAATTTTAGTAATGAAGGTTGATGTTGAGATAGGGCCAACACATGCCACATATGATAGTGGTGTTGCATGCATATTCAGGCAAGGTAGATGTAGTTTTGTACAAGACATGAACATTGTAATGGCCAATTTGCATTATGTGGGCATGTTAAAAGAAATAATTGTAGTGTCCTACACCGGCCAACATGTAACATTGATGAAATGTTCATGGATACTTGTTCACATGCAAGGGAATGTGGCAACCATGCAACAAGATGAACATGGATTTTGGGTAGTGAACCATGAGCGACGAGTGAATGCAAACCTAGAACCTTATGTGATCCCAACAATGGTTTCACAAGTATGGTTTAGCCATGACCACAATGCTTGTAAAACATATTCCAATGGACAAGAAATATGCAAAGTTATGTGTATATGAAGGTTGGCCCCACTTGGTGTAGTGATGACCTAAACAATACATGGGTCTTAAATGGGGGCATGACAATATTTTTACCATGCACACATCTTCCATTGTCTACCCACTAATTAATTGTTCTATCATTGTAATTTGTAGGTGTTTTTTCTAGAAGATGAAGTGCATGGTGGAGATTGGTGAGTAGTTGTGCAAAAAGAACCTCGTGCTCAACATGTAGTGGTTATGGTGGAGGACATAACACTTGGGGCAGACATAGATGGGTAAGGCATTATCGCATTTGTAAACCTTCAAACCGATGCTGAAGATTGTGATCCAAGTAATGCAAATGAAGGGAAGAGGTTGTTGTAATAGAGGTGGAATGTGTGGAAGCTTTAGATTAAGGGGGGGGGGGGGGGGTTTATTTCTAACTCGGATGATGTTGTCACTGAATGATCAAGATAGTTTACAAGGTGTTAGTTGCCATTTGTATGCAAGTTGGTTCATTGTTTTTCGGGTTTTGCAACATGGGACGTTATAATTATGATTTAACTATATGATGTACATAATTCCATTAGGCAATGTGGGAAAGTCGAACAATGATTAACCCACATATGGATCTGTTAGTGTGTATGTGCATATTTGGGGTGTAAATGATAAAAATTATATTTATCCATTCATTTTGTACCAATTGTCATTGCTACAAATGATCCTTGAGTTGTCATCTAATGCATGCATGACCCAATAATCCATACTTGAATATTGGCAATGAGGCTAGTTGGTGACATGTCCTTGTTGGTTGTTTTGAATAAATGGGCTTGGATACATGTAAATGACCATATGGCTACCTAGATGGGGAACCATATTTGGAACATGTATGTAAATGGATAAATGTAGATGAACATGTATGTTCCATCACAATGCATATGCATATAAATGGGATTGGTCATATGAGTGGAATTTTCCATTCATTTCATATGTATATACATGAGTGAGGCAAGTGGTCTTTTCATAGGTAGTACCTTGTAAGGAAAGAAGTATTAATGTAGATAAAAATCCTACTAAATTGGAACATTTAAAAAAAAAATATGCATGCGAGTATGTGAGAAATTGAACGGTGTGGCAAGGTCTAGTGGGATCCTAGTAAAATCCAACAATGGTGGGATTAAAGTGGAAGGCACGGTGATGTTTATGTGAAGTGTGGTGAAAAAATGGACATAGTGGCAAAATCCATTGGGATCCCACTAAAATCCAATAATAAGTGGGATTAGAGTGGAAGGTGGTCACTTTTGTCCAAGTGTAGTGATTTGCGGCATGTCTAGTTCCACTTAAATTGAATTTGGGTGGAATCATGTAGTGGTTTCGACCACAATCTGTTGTAGTGGGTTTAATAGTTGACAAAGATGCCAACATGCTTTACTTGTAACTCGTTTGAAACAATTCACAACAATTGGTTGCAACAATTTAACAAAAAAAATGCAAGGACCTTTTTGATGCCATAGTTGATGACCTTATTAAGGCTTTGGAACAACAAACTTGGTGTAAATTTCATTTGATGGGTAAATTGAAAGGAATGGGATTGAATCAAATAAACTTATGTTTAAAAGTGGCCCAAAGATTCAGTGACCCCAAGAAAATAGCACACGTTATTGCAAGTTTTGTGTATGGTAGTCTTATGCATAGTAAGATAGTGGGTTTGGAAGGGAAAAAAAATTGGGTTCTTGCAAGAAAAAACTTGACATTATGATTGGCTCATTAATAAATTCTCGTCACCTTGAGAAAATCAATTTCTTGGTGCCACAACAATCAAACCCTACAATGGTGTAAGAAAACTTTACAATGGAATTTTCAAAATCTAATTTATAATGCGGGTTTTAATCAAGGTCAAGCAACCATGGTCACATGTCCTTGGATATTCTTGAAAACGCATGTAATTAAAAAGTCTTCCACATTGCAAAGACAAATGCAAATTCTCAAGTGCAATGTTCGACCATTGAATCTAAAGGTTGTAAATGTGGAAACGAAATATAAAAAGGTTACTTTTGCAATCCAACCCTTGTGTGTAATGGGTGGTTCAAACTTATGGGAAATAAGGATGCTAGGCATAAAGCAATGTGAGTTGTGAAATGTTTGAAATTCAGTGAACAAAAAGCTTCAAATTCAATATGTGCACAACCAATCTTCATTAATAATAGATTCATTTAAATGGAGGTGGCATCTTTAAAGGAAGTTGGATTTCACCTTGTTAAGCATGTCGTAATAGAGATTAGGGGCAAAATCTAGATGTAGATGACTATGCATCATGTTCCACCTAAGCAAGATCATGATAATATGTGGTTGTTTGGGAAATACCTAATGGTAACTATTTTCAATGTGAAGGATGTTCTTCTTCCTAGATATGGGCAAATCTATTAAATTGAATCCCATGGTGGAGTGGTGACTGTGACATATGAATTGATAATTGAGGTGAACCTTAATTGCATTTTTAAAAAAATTTGGGTCTATGTTGGCAAATTTGAAGAATAAAGGAAAATTCATCCCTTGCAAGCATTTGTATTTCATTTTTAAAACTAAGATGTTTTAGGATCACAAGACATATTATGATTTCATCAACTAGTTTACACTAAGTATCAACAAAATCAAAAAACTATTACAACAAGAAATTTAACTAGGTAAGACATTGTAGTTGCCCATTTGGTTGTACTGATGTTTATGATGCCATGGTCCTCATGTGATAAAACTAGTTGTGCATGTGATGTCAATGCAAATTGAAATAAAAATTGTGTTATACATTCAAGATAATCTTCCATTTTCAATTTGGTTTTCATTAACACAAATTCTTTTAATGGTTTGTAAATATTTGAATTTTGTAGTGCATCTTTTTAATTTGACTATAATTCATCAACGTCTTCAAGTGCATTTTTTGATGTTAGGTTATTCATGCTTGCATTCTTTTATATGCAATGCCCATCTACTACTCCAAATTGTGCTAAAGATTGAAAGTTACATCCATAAAATAGAATAATGTATTTAATCATTCATCCAATTGACCTAAGTTGTAGGTTTAGTTTTGCATGGTGGGGGGAGGGGGGGGATTTTCTTTCCATGCTCCAAGTTTTTCCTTTAAGCTCCATGCTTAGGTTCCACACTCATACAACAATTGCTTCATCAAACATAACCTACTTTATCTTCCATTCCATCACTCTGATTCTAGATTTTACTTCATCTATGTTTGTGGCTAATGCATTTTGAAAGGGAAAGAAAAAGGTTTGTGACAAGATTTTTGTGTGCCAACATTTTAATACTTGCAATTTACCTCTACTATGTGCTTACTAGAATTGGACAATATCTATTGATTATTGATGATAGTGACATTGAACTGGGTGAAAATCCTTTAAGGTATATCGTTTAGAATGAAAAGGAACTAGTCTATAAAGTTCTTTTTTTCTTATATTTTGATCCTTATCAACATTAATGAATAAAAGAATATAAAATATTTTACAAAAAAATATTTTAGACCATCACAGTTCTAGATTCCATCAATATCATGCACTTTTTGTCCTAGGTATGATAAAATAAAACTACGTAAAAAAAAGAAAACAAGGTGACATTTGACAAAATTTTGGTACACTTAAAAAAAAAATTTGGTCCAAGTGCACTTTCAAGTTTCTTTTTGGTTGTTAAAAAAAAATTAAAGTAGGGGTGAAATGCAAGTAATGCTTGAGTTGTAGTGGATAGGATTCCTTTAGGGATTGGAATTCATTTACCCCAAAAGTACTTGTTTGTTGCAAGCATGGATGCAAACAATAAAAACAATTTTTTTTCCAATGTGGGAGACAACAATTTTTTGAAACCTTTTCATACTCTATAGTCACAAAACCTCCCAAGTTGAAACGTTTGTTGCTACATTAGTCAAAATCCAATAGTTGGTAAAACCTAAATATTACAAAAAAATCTAACCACTTAAACATACAACATTTAAAAAAAAAATCACCAACAAATTATGAACATACAAAAATGAAGATAGTCATATCTACAAAAATATATTCTTGGTGTAGCCAACTAGATCCCCCCACCCAAGGGACAACCTTGACATACAAGCACTGGAGAATTGTAGCCAAGCAACTTACCTCACAAATTTGGAAAAAAAAAACACTGGTTGCAACTCGTCAATTTGTAACTCATTACCTTCTTAAACAAAACTTTTATAATGAAAGAGAAAACTTGACTCTTTTGTCCACATATCTATGCCAAACTAATGCAGTGCCCCTGTCACCAACGACAAACTCCCATAATGCTGCCCTACTTAGTATACATGGCAGCAAAAACCGCAACTGTGTAACTTCCTTGTGACAGTGTTTGGAAAAGGGTGCAGGAAAAGGTAAATTATGAAGTACCCTGAGAACACTGGGAAGAAGGACCCATCCAAAGTTTTTATGCAGGTAATCAATTGGCATGCAGCACCTATTATAAGCACTGCCAATCATGAAATCCCTTATGTGTTGTTTGGTCCATCATCATGCAACTCGCAGGTAGCCAAAGATTTTGATAATCAATTGATGATGATTGCATCATTGAACTGAAGAAATTGATGGCTCTCTCTCATGGCAACCTAGAAGATTGTCCTTGTTCTAGGCTCCAGCTATATTGATAATGAAAAAAAAAACTTTCATAATTCTAAGTTGCAGGTTGTTATGATTATTGGAAACCAATATTCATAATAACAGTAATAAATATTAACACATTTTGTGTGTGATATGTGATTATTTATGTATAGAAGCTGGATGTGCATTGTGTATAGTTTTAATTTTATGTGTTGAGTTTCTACATTTTTTTGTTGACAATAGTTTTTTTAATTCTTTTGGTTGAGTGTTCTGTTGTATTATTCCATAGTACCTTGGCAGATTTGACATTATTTGTATTATATTCAGAAATGTTGAAATTTTCAAATTATTTTTTCAATGAACAAAACTTTGTGAGGGAAAACTGATGGATTCTTTTTCAAAATTCTGAAGTATAATACTTTTCAACATGGAATCTTCAAAATGAGATAATTGTTCAACACTGAAATGTTCAACTTGCTATGGTACTACAGTAATGGGTTTACCAAGTCACATTTCTAAATGTACACTACCCTCCAGATGCATTCTTTCAGTAGACAATAAATGACAACTTACTTAAGCTGCTTTATGTCAAATTGAAGTTTTTCCTGTACTGTGCCCTGCCCTCCAGGTTCCTATCCACAATCGGTGCTTTTGAGCCAGCAATACAGATGCATATGCTGTGCAACTGGGATAATGCTAAATTGGGACCCTCACCTGAGCTATGGAGAGTCAAGACTCAAGAGTCTGAGCAGGTTCTAATTTGACTTTATAATCTAAACAGCAAGTTTTTAACTACCCTTCACAAAAGAAGTACTTATTTACAGTCTTCAATAAGGAGCAACATATCGTTTTGGGTGTTGTCCTCAGTGTCAAGTCTGTGAAATGTACCAGTGTTGTTCAGTTCTTGGATTTGAAGAGAATCTTTGCTTCCAATTCCAACTCATTTAAAATTCTGACCAAAAACTTGGGGTTGGGGTTCTAGCTATTTTTTCAATTTGATTGTGCTTCCAGCTCAATTCTGAGAAGGGATTTCCCTAACCCTTTATTTTCAATGTTTTAAAATAATAATTCCAAACCCTATTTGATCAGAAAACCAGGTCCAGCTCCACCTACATTACACACAACCCAACATTGGAAATGTGTTGTAATATCAATGTTTTACAACTAATTAAAAGTGGTCATATGATTATTTTTTTAAACCCCTACCTGCCATATCTTCAAAAAAGAACTAAATGCTTGCATCGAAAACTGGAACCTGCTTTTTTCTTAAAAACAAGGGATGAAAAAATATTTTGATAAAGGTTTGGATTCCATAATGAGACTGGTTGCATGATGAAGTCCAGGGTACAAGTCCAGCCTGACTGTAATGGGCCGATCCCATTCCAATTCCGGACAATAGGCTGGACCTGGTCGACCTTGAGTCTGGTTACTGAAATGAGAAGTGGCCCAAAACCCGAATCCAGCCAACAAAGGTACCTACACAAGGGCTTTCAACAACCCAGGTGACAGGGCTTGTTCCATAATTTATTATTCACGAGTTTTTAGCTGCAGGCCTAGAGGCTCGTCGTCCATGCTTGTAAGAAACCTCGTCCAACTGGGGGCCATTTTGTCTTATGTACAAACTTTTGACCCACATCGACATATGTTGCTTGCATCCTCACCTCCAACTGCTTTATGTATGTAAAAAGCTCATAAAATCTGCTCTTCTGCAACTTGTGAAAGGAGGGGAGTCCTTGATTGTCAAAATTTGGTCGAAATGGTGGTCATCTCATCCACTTCCTTCGTTTGCTACACACACATAAACTTTTCACCCACATTTTCACTTCCACGAGGACGCAATCCTAAGACCTCCACTCCCAAATTTTCTGTCCAAATAAAATCTCAAACCTAGCTGATCTTTTGTTCTTGCAAAATGTCTAAAAGTAGAGTTCAGTGTGAAAGTAGCTATTAAATGTGCGTCTGAAAGGAAGAGAGAGAGACCCCGCGTTTGTTTGCGCTACGACCCAAGGTTTCGCCGGGTAGCGTCTCTCTTCTTTGCGCTCCTTCGTCCTCTTTGGTTCCTGATCATCTCCTGCGCTTCGAATTCTCTCGGACTCTTGTTTTTTCTGGCCAACTTCCGAGCTCTGGACAGCTCCCGCTTGAACCCATTAGTTCATATTGCACACTTTTGTTTCTACATTCTTTAGCTTTTACTCATTCCTGTTCCATTGTATTTATTTTTTCGCTTGTTGGGTTTTGGACTCAGGAAATGAATTTTGGTCGCCGTCTTTAACAACATGGCGTTCCTGTTTTACGTTCTTGAGTTTGCGGTTGTTCTGCGCACAGGTCCAATCTAATCCCTAAGTACCTAATGCTTGCAAAAAGTTACCGTCTTTTTGGTTCGAAATCCGGATTTCTTCACACTTGCGTCAAGTCATTGCGATGATGATAATGATGATGATGATATTGGTCTCTTTGCATTGCTTTCAATAGTAGCAGTTCTCAAGCTGTCTTCACATTGGCGTCCGTTTAGTTCAATTATCCTTCAGGTCCGCATTTCCTCTGAGAAAACCTGTTGTTTACCCCTCATTTCTTGGCTCGTCTTGTGAAATCATTTCCTCCAGCTTTCTCTACTTCCCTGGTGTGCGCCTCTGACACTCTCTTTCTGCTGTTTTCTCGCCGGTAGTTCCGAACTCGTCACGTAATTTTTCTCTCTCTCATCATAGCAATGATCCATTGCACGCTATCTGATAGTTTCCTACACAAAATCTCAGCAGTAACATTACAGCGTGGCCAACTGATTTTCCTCTCGTGGTTGAATGATTTCCTCTCACGTCCAAGAATCTCATGCCCCGAAATGTCTTTTTTGCAAACAGGGTAATATAGCGCTCGGCGAGTTTTGTTTTCAAATCAGCAACTTGATCGAAGGAAACTCCCCAGCTCAGTATAATTGTATCATGTAAGTTTTCATTCAAAACCTTGTCGGTTCATGTTTCCAAGGACTGTTCAACTGCTGATTCGCGTGGTACCATTGGGCAAGTTTGTTTTTCACCTCCTCTACGCGCTTGAGATCCATGGTGGGTATGTTATTTCAGTTGATAACTTTTAAAACCAAAGTCCACTCGATAGAATATTAATTTTGATACACACCAAAGGGTTTTGAACCAAACCATTTTGTAGAAAATTAAAATGTGACACCAATATTGGTCCACCCGTTCATGCATTGCATTCACCCTGGTACATTGATCAATTCATTTTTGCCTAACAACCCCTGAGAAACTTCTGAATTGACGACCTTTATACAAATAAGCTTGTTGAAGGCTTGGATAATCACAGAAAGCCTCAAGATAACATGGTAGGTTGCAACTTGGATATGCATTTTACAGAGGAATTTTTATATCTCACAGAGTTTACATTCAGAATTTCAGTTATGGCAACATACTCTGGGACTGCAATTACAACCGAGCTAATTCAAAAGGTAATGTAATTCTCATCTTGCTCTATATACCCAATTTGCAAAACAGTACCAGCCAAAACATCACCCAGATTTCATGATTCCAACACAGTTTTCATTTACTCCTTTTGCTTATAATCTTTTGACTTTATGCTCACATTTGTGATCAAGTTTGAGCATGTGTCAAATCTTCCAATCCATGTACAAAGCCCAATGATGCAAAAGTTTTGTTTTCTTTGTTCAGTTTAGCTTTGAAGTTTAGATCTGTCTGACAGAACAACAAATTCTGACTTGAAGAAAGCTTGAGCAAATGAGGCACATGCATGTGATGACAGTCAGGTGTACATGGTTGACATCTGTGCAATGTAGAGCACTTATCTTGCAAACTCTAGGAAGCATTAGGCTCTCAGTTTTACTGGCATTGGTCTGTCTTATCTCATGATGCATTTGGATTGATTGATCCAGTGGCTAGCTGAAATTTTGAATACACCTTTGTACATTTTCCTTCTCGATGGCCACCATGAACAATCTTCCTCATAAGGAGCTGGAGTGCACATACAAATATTGAACAGAACAATTTGATGCAGAGATTGAACTGTCTTCAAAACCTAAATTTGTGAAGGAGAACTGTTCAACTATAGGCTCCAGGCATGGAATTAATGAAGCCGATGTTCTAAGTATGCTGGCTCAGGATCACTCGAGTCCTTAAATTGCAAAAGAAGTTGTGTTTTATTGGAAATGTCAGCAGTCTGGGTCAAGAAACTTTGCACCTGAAGATGTTTTTGCTTGCGACTAGTTAGTATTAACCACTATGTGATGCTGCTTGCAAGAAGGGTTGTAGGTCAAGAAACTCCATAACCAAATCTGTCTGTCCTTGTCAATGCTTAGTGCTTACTAATCTCATGTTCTGCATGTTGGTTTTCTCAGACAAATTTAGAATTTTTTTTCTGAAGGCAAGTGCAGGTGCCTCTGGTGTGTATCTTCTACATGATCCCAACAAAAAGAGATGATAATGGGTTTTGATGTGGGATTGCAGTATCTGGATGAGAACAAGCAACTCATACTTGCAATTCTTGACAACCAAAATTTGGGGAAACTCAATGAGTGTGCATCGTATGTCATCCATTTTTTCCCCACTTCCATTCAATACTATTTCCTTTTTTCCTCATTTTTCTGAGAAGAATTCTCAATTTCTGTTTAGTTTATGATGTGCGAGGGTAGACTGGTCACAGAAGTAAGAGCCAATTCTTACATGCAATGTTCAGAAGTTGAGATGTTGGTAGCTGTGGAGACATGCTTTCTGCAACCCTATTATTAAAATTTAAAGTTACAGGAGAATGTGTGGAATTGGAAATGTTGTACCTTCCTCTGGCAACATCATATCATGTCTGGCAATGGGAGATTTGGAAGTGCCATGTGACCAACTCAGGAATTCTGTAAAAGTAGCCTGAATGTTCCAAGTGCAGGTATCAAGCAAAGCTACAGCAAAATCTGATGTACTTAGCTGCCATAGCAGATGCACAGCCTCAGGCACCTTCTGCACAGGTACATACTTCTTTCTTCCCTTCATTTTGGTACTGAATATTCAAATCTTCTTCAACAATTTATAGATTTTGGTGTCCAATTGCATTGAATAACCTGTGTGACAAATGACCTTTCTTGTTATCTCATTGTTTTGTGGGAAAGGTGAATCCATTGTGGATGGATATTGGTAGGCAGGCACAAAATTTCTTTTGCATGGTTAATTTTGTTCTGTGGTTGTGGCACTGAACCCAACTCTGGTGGCATTTTGTACAGATGGGGCCAGGTCTGATAATGCAGCCAGGACAAGGCTATATGACCCCACAGTCATATGTCTCCATTGCTCCTCGAGGCGCAGTTCATTTCAACATGTCACCATTACCAGCCCCAGCTCATGAATCCTTCTTAGGACAGCAAGGGTTTGTGTCAGGACAAGAGGCAATGGAGTTGAGGAAAATCCAATTAATGACAAATGAGCCTTTCATGGCAGGTGGCAATGGCCCAAATCTGTCTGGAGGGTTTGCTGAGTATGGGCAACATGTGAATGTTGAGGGTGGCTCCGGGAACGGGCAGAGTGGATCAGGTCTTCAGGGCTCTGAGGTTCAGCCAAGTGAATCAGGAAGCAGACAGTTGCAGCAGGATATTTCAGTATCAAGTAGTGATGCTGGGGTCCAGACTGGATCCATAGGTGGAGATGGGGGTCAGACTGCAGATGAACTGGAGCCATCTTATCTTAAAGCTTCAGATGATGAGGGTAGCTAAGAATCTCATCTCTCTCTACCTAAGCTTCCTTTCTATTGTTGATGCAAGCATTCAGGGCAGACTCAATGATCGAGGCTAAATATCTTTATTAGGTTACTCTCTCTTGCTGTTAGAGGGGATTGGAGAGCTTACAGCTTCTTATGTCTTTTACTTCTTCACTTCCTGATTCTCTGGCAGATTTAGTGGATAGTCCACTACAGGATCTGTTCTCTCTAGTTTCTTCTCTGTACAATGTGAATCATTTGATTATCACCTCCTGCTAGATCCTTGTACAACTTCTGATGAACAACTTCACAGTTTCCAAGTCAATTCTTGATCTCATGTTTGGGATCACCTTTTGCTTTAGATGAATACAGATTGTGGGACTGCAGTTGTTTTCAAGAAGTCATGTATCTCTGAAAGTCACAAATGACAGGAAAAAGTCAGCAGCGGTTTCTATCATTCCTGGCATCCCTTGGCCAGATGATTGTTGCTGTACAGAGGCAATAGTATTGGCTACCTGCTGGGCCATGTTCCAAGCTTGGTTCTATGGTTAATATGTACTATCTGGAGGTTTCCTGGACCTCACTTTAACAATCTAAACTGCATCAAAAAAGTCGGTTGCACTATGCACAAACTTCCAGAAGATGTACAATCAGACCATTCATTTGAATTGTGGGAATTTTCCTGCAGAAAAGTTTGATGCCAAAAGTGCAATGACCATCAGGTTCACTGTCTTTAAATTGACAACATCAAAATTGCCCATGGAGAAAGACTCCAATTGCAGGTGCTCAACCTAATGTTTTGTGGAGATTACACATTGAATTTCTGCATTTGTTATTTGTTAGGATACTTGGTTACATTTGTTCAGCTAGTGACATAAAACTTTGTGTGCAAGTAATGTGAATTTTTTTTTAATACATGATTGGACATTCCTACCACATAGTTATACATAGGTGTTTCGTTTGTTATGGTCTTTTACCTCATTTTGTGTCATTGACCTAACCAAGTGATGACCAGAAGTGACTTTCATGTTTCACTGTTTTACTCCATTTTGTTGTACATGCAATCCACTACTTTATCTCATTTTACCCTGTTTACCTGTGATAATATTAAATGTTAATTCACTAAGAAATATCAAACATAAAGATGAAATTTCATTAAAGTGTGGAATGAATTTTGTGGCTTAGATTGGGATATACAGCAAATATCAGCTCACATTAATCAGGTACATACTAACAAATATGTACAGGGTATTGCAGTCTTGTTTCATGTAAACTTGTTGAACATGACATGTTATTGAATGTGAGTATGCAGACTTGTAAGTTCATCAAACAAATGGTATCAGTAGCAAGTGTTGAATGTGATATATGTGTTTGTGATGTGGGTATTCCCCATATTGGCTTGATGAGTAATGCAAATTTGTAAACCTACTTAGTGATGCATGTTCCCAAACGCCACTATTGAATAATATGGCATTTTAAAATTAGCAGTCTTTTAATAAAGGCCAATGATTTCCAAGTTGTCAATGGGGGTATTGCACAATTTTTGCTTCATGCACATTGAATATTATGTCCTTTATACAAATGTTGAAGTTTTCAAAGTTTCTATTAATGTGAATATTACATGTATTAAATGATATATTGCAATATTTGTAGTTAACATGGCAAGTGTCAAATACTTCATAAATGGCTTGAAAGGGTCTTACGACCTATCTAAATAGTAAAAAACTAGTTTAAAAAATGCTACCAAACTAAATCAAAGTCCAAATGTGGCAAAAGAAATTCCAAAAAAACTCTTTTCTTCCTGAAATTTTGCAAATCTTTTTCAGAAAAAGAGAATATTGTGACAAAATGCTCCCATTTTTCCCAGTTTGCCTAATTTCACACACAAAAAAAATTGCTGGTTCCAACCAGTCTTCAAGAGTGATGAAGAATGTTTAATGCATTTAACACAACTCAGTTCATCATTATGTCAGTATATGCATTCTTACCTATATGGTTAATTTTACATTCATAATGTGGCCATCATTCATGCAATATCCCATTATGTTTATGTGGGTATTTGAAATGACGATCTCAAATTTCTCCATGATTTCCATTTTCTTATAATCATTGCACACAAACTATATTCTAAAAGTATGTGAATTCTTAATTGTAAAGACTTGTATTGACAAATATTGTAAAAAGGTTTGTCATAAAGAATGTTTTAAGGTTGGAGATGGAGGCATTGTACAGTACAACATGCCAATACCGAAGAGATAATCAAGACTTGTTAACAGTTTAAAATGTTTTGACGATGTTGTTGTGCAGTCATGAAATTTCTTGTTCAATGGGTTTGACATTATTAAAGTACCCCCAACATAGTAAAGACATTCATATTTTAAAAGCATCAACACCTTCATCAAACACACTTCAGGGTCTCTTTACATTAAGCTGCTCTGATCACACTTACACTGAATGTGCTATGATCCCAACGGCCTAATGGAAAGCCACTAATGTAGGGCCTAATTTTTTTGCTACATGAACAGGCCCCATCCATGGGAGAACTATATCTATGTTGAAAATATGTAATGAATCAATGTTAAGAACTTTGAAAACATGTTCACAAGAGAAAAATGAAAATGTCACTTTGTGGTGAATCACATCTCTCATAATTCTACATTTGGTCAATGCTTGACAGGCTGCTTGACAGGTAGAACACAATTGTGACCATGGGTAACTAAAAAAATGATGGAAGATGTTGTGATCAGAACCATCCAATGGAAAGATGTCCGTAGTCAGGGGCACAAAGTACGATGATAAGTGGATGAAAACCATATATCTATAATTTGCTACTAAGAAAACATATTTGTTTTTATAAAAAACCTTTAAAGCCAGAATATGCAATCCAAACAAGGTTAGTTGTACTGTCATAACGTGTCCATCCTTCATTCATGGTGACTGATATTGCATTTAGACAAAATCAATGCAACTATTCTCTTTCCCAGGCTCTGGCCAAAGAAAGCGTGAGCAACTAAATAAGTTTATTGCAGGTGTCAGGTATTATTGAACATTATGATTGTGCATCATATTTGTATAAAATGTTAGGTTTTGTCACAAATTTTATATTAACAACATATATAAATGTTTTATGGAATGAGGTTAGATCTTTGAATCAACAATTTAAAATTATATAACATATTATATATTTTTAATAATCTTTGAAATACATAATTCCCATGTGCAAATTATCATATTTTGGAACTCAAGACAAGGCTAATCTTAATAAGCAATTTATGGTTAATTTTGTGAATATTCTATATTGCATGCCATTGACTAGTCAGTAAAGGATGTTGGATCTAGGTGCTAATGATTTAGGATGTCTCCTTAATACAATTATCATAGCAATAATGGGCCCAATATTACTACCATTATCAATACCAACACACTAATGTAGGTGCAAATGATTTGCTACATATTCAAATCATCACCACCTAATTCAATGTGTCCATAGTTCATAGATGCTATGTGTATGTTGGGCCAATTATTATCACAATGTGTGAATACGTCTACATTGTACAATATGCAAGGTAGAGTACATATTCAAAATGATTATTATCAATGTTCATTAATCAATGACATGCCACATGTTACAATGTCCACACTTTAAAACATAAAACATCATTTGAATTCAGAAATATGTCTCATAATGAAAAGTGATCCAATGTATAATTTGCCTCTTTCCACACTTCAAACATTTTATATTGTTTAATTGAATTTTTTTTTGTAGTACTCACATTTGATATACAATACCTATAACATCACATATTATTTTATACTAGAACTGTAAATCATTTTGAATGGTACAACAAAACCTTCTATAGTCATGAAAATGTCATTGTGGTAAGAATCAAAACATGCAATACCTTCATTAGGTGACAAACCTTGAATATGGTATATGACAGAATTGTAGTTTTTATATTTAGTTGACAAACCTTCATTTTGATAAAATGTTGTTCCTACATTTCCCTTATACATTAATTCATTATTAATTACTAGGCATTGGTACATATATTTGCCTTCAAAATGAAATGCAAATGCCAAAAAAATGTGATATTGCATATATTGCAAAAATTTGTCTTTATTCGTTACCAAAAGTCTTGGTTTCCAAATTTTTAAATGTTAGGAAAAGTCAAGTTTGGAAAAAGGAATCACTTTTTATTGTGCTTATCTAACTTAACATCTTATTTCACATGTGTAGCTATGGGATAAATAACTTGAGAGTTGTCTACACCATGGCCACTACAAAATTTTGAAAATGAATTTCATTTCTTTTCATAACGAACAATTGATTACATTATGACTAATGACTATGCCTTTTATGGCAAGTTCAAATTTCAAACTAAACTTCCATTAGTGGAGATTTAGAAATCATCATCTATATGCATGCACTTCCATGGAAAATGCTCATTCACTACATGCACACATAATATTCCAATGTCACTAACACATTGAGTTAAGTTCGAACTAAAATTTTATACCCAAATCCTACACCAATGCATAATCTCTAGCTTATGTATAGAGCCAACAAACATGATGGTGGGTGTACCATTAGTGTGCAAAATCTTTGTGAGAATTCCTCCATATGATTCAAAATCTTGCCCCAACAAATGAAAAACATAATCAAGAAACAGATACCTACAACCAAACAAAAGTAGAATCAATTGAAAAAAAAAAAAGAACTTATTAATCATGTACCTATTTTAGAATGGTACTAAACAAGCCTCTTGGTTTTCTTTGGTTTTCTACATATGTATTAGTTATTTCCCATCGTTAAGAAATTGGGCTATGTGAAAATTTTAGTTTGGGATTTTTAAGGTACCAACAAAGTTTTGATTAACTTCAATGTAAAGATTGATTTCTAGAAAGAATCCCCATCCTTATATAAAATGACATGCAATCATATTTGTTCAACAATAAACTAATACAACTATATGTTGGCTTAAATAATATTAACATGTTATTGTGTAAATTGGTTGATTTCTATTGTTAACTATTTATTGCACATTTAATAATGTTGAAGTTTGTTTCTCCTTTACACTCTTCTAAACATGGACTCATTGTTGCATAACCAAGTTGCACTTTGCAACTTCATATTGTTAGAAAAAAAATACAAGTATTACCAAAAGAAATGTAAAATTGTAAATCACTTCCCATTCATTTTTAAATATGTGAATCTATAGAAAATGTACATGTTGTGTTGATGATATCAACCATTGATTCTAATCAATGATTAGTCAATCTACCATGAAGTTGTTAATAACAATTACTAGAATTTTGTTACATGAAGTAGAATTTTGATGACATTTTTTTGTCATATTGTAATGACTATTTGTTAATTAGTTATAATATTGTGAATAGTGGTGTGACCTAAACTTGTGTCTTTTTTTTTTTTTTTTTTTTTTGTGTGAACAAGGGTCATATTAAGATGGGATGAATATATGACTTAAAGGATGAAGTTTTGCACAAATTTGGACTAGCAAAAAGTGCCAAAAGACAAGATGGTCGATCATCATGGAACTTGAAAGGAGTTGCAAGACTTTTGTTTCTTCTTTTTTGTTTTTGATGTTGTTTGTTGTTTGTAGGTTATGGATTTCAATTTTGCATTCTTCATTGTTTGGGTAGCATTTGGTGGTGATTGATTAGAGTTTTGTGCTCCTTTTGGATGTTATGCTTTTGGGAGAGCATGGATGTGCAATATAAGGAAGAGCTTCTATGGCAAAGAAGCTAAATTTTGAGTCATGCATTTGTTTTAGTGGAATATAACATTTTTGGCTTGGCTGTTTTGAGGTTTTTTGAAGGATTTAATTTCCAATTCTTTGTGTGAAAGATGAATGCTCAAACATCTATAAGACTTTATGGTAGAAAACTTTGTATTTCCATTGTGCCATAACTTTCAAAAGGTAATCAAGCTATATGCATAGAATAGGGACTAAGTAAGGAATATAATGATGATCTAAAGGGGTTTCGAGAACGACCTTTATGGAAATATCTTGGATGTGTAGAATGAAATGTTGGGTTCTTAGGGATATTGAGGGATTTGTTTGAATGGGAAAGAGTACCCACATTTGTGGGAGCTTTAAAGGGGACTACCTCCTACTCAGATAGCCTTGGTTTATCAAGAAAAACCAGAAAGGAGTTTGGGCTTTCGGTTCCTTTTGTGCAACTTCTTGGGACAAACTTGTGGGAAGGGAATCAAGGTTATAATTTGTTGAAAGAGATGGGTGGGTGTATTGCCATAAAACGGTCAATGGGCTCATGAAAAAGAAGTCAAAGGGATCTGATTTTTTATGGTTCATAGATTTTATGATAGGTTTTACAATTTATACAAGTGTAGGGAGGATTGATATCCAACAATAGTTCCATTGTCTTTTCTTATGAAATTTCATAGTTGTTTGTTTGTTTATGTTCTTAATACGTTAGGTTCAAATTCCATTTGCCCTTTCTTTTTGGTGATGATGGATTTGTTAAATACTAAATAATGATCACCAACATGATCTATATAAGAAATGAATCCTAAATTTTTTAATGTAATTCATCTAAATACATTTACTTTCATATATTTTAACATGTTATTAAAATAGGATTAATATAGGAGTGGCATATATACCAACTAGATCTATTAAGTTTTGTTTCAAACATTGTAATGTTAATAGTGTTTTAATAACAACATTAGTCAATATGGCATTCCACAATGCAAATGGCATATTTGTATCTTAAAATTTCAAGCTAGGAAACTTTTTAATTACACTACATGGAAGTTTTAGTTTGCTATAAAAATACAAATTGAATGATTTCGTTGAAACCAATGTTAAAGGTGATTTCAAAGTGAAGGAAGAAGAATTTGATGTTGATTATGAGCAAAAAAAAAAGAGCCCTTGAAATCATTCACCTATCTTTAAGAGATGAAATCGTGCCACATATTGTTGGGATCACAAATCCAACAATAATGCAATAGACTATGAAAAATATGTTTGAACAAATACTAGAGTTAAACATTTTTGCTTTAGGACTAGACTTGCCACTTTCCAATCAAAGGAAGGTGATTCTATGATTAATTTTTTCAAGTGGTTAAATGACATTACTAGTCAATTAGTTAACATTGAGAAAATTGTTGTTGAAAAGGATTCAGGAAAATATATATATTTCTATATCATCTAGAGAGCATGGAATCTTTGTCAAACGCCTTGATATATCACTTTGAATTTCCTACTTTAAATGGTCTAACTAAAATTCTTTTGCATGATGAAACAAAGGAGGAACTTAAGAAGAAGAACCAAATTCAAAGTTAAACACCAACAAGACAAAAACATGTGCAAAAGACATGCTGCCAAATGTGAAAGCAATTGCAATATTTGTAGAAATTTAATTATTAGATTTGCAACTATTTTAAGTTTTCTAATGAGATCAAACAACATAACAATGAACATGAATGCCTCAAAAACAAAGTTAACGTTGAAGTGAAAAACATTTTATAACTGAAACTAATCTTTATAACCAAATCCGGTAGAATTTTAGTTAGATTAATGTAACCGAAATTAGATTTGGGTAACTGAAACCGGATTTATGGAACCGAAACCAGATTGGTGTAACTGAAATTAAAATTATAAAACCAAAAACGAATTTTGGGATGTTTATTTTTAAAACCAAAAATCTAGAAATGATTAGTTGCACTAGTAATTAGGATTTTTAAAAACAAGGTTTGGAAGTATATATCTAGGGAGATTTTTAGTCTTTTCCTCTTTTGTGAAAAAAAAGGATGTTTTTTCAAGCCTACTTATGGAGAAAGTTAAAAGCTTTTGAAATTTTTACCTTCATTTTGAAGTAATCAATGTTTTTTGCCAAATTGGTATTTTCCACAAGGTTTTATGTTTTTTAATATGTTCATTCAATGTGTGTGTTTTTCCATGGTTATCTTATTATAATCACATGAATTTTAAATTTGTGTTTTGATATATAAAATGGTTACAGGTCACTTCAAATCCAATAATGTGATTCCTTTATTGAAAATTGCAGTACTCCAAAAATCTATTTGATTTATCAATAGTTGAATTTTGGTGGTTTTAAAGATCACCCCCCTTGGACAAGAATTTATTAAATTTCTATTTCACTCACAAACGCAATTATTTATCGAGTGGCCTTAACATTTGGCAACCATACCACAGATATAAAACCATAATACTTAATTCCGAAAGTCTGGGTGTTCATTATGTCATGGGTTTAGGCATTTGTTAACTAGTTTTCCTTATAGATCTAATCAAATTGAAGTTTAGGCAAGTTTTTCAACCACACTTCCTCCAGGAAATCCTCCTATAATTATAGTCCTTAATTACCCAAATATTATACCAAGAAATTCTAGTTCACACCCAAGTATTGTGGGAGATAAGGGAGAATTTCCAAGATTTTCAAATCCCACATGAATTTTTTTCCTTCCCCGGAGGGCTATGGTTCTTTTACAGCACCGGCTTCCATGCAACCTTATTAGCCCATGATGGGACAACCTTATCGAAGGGGAAGGCCAGTTGTACCACTAGGATGGGGTTGGCCAGGTATGATGCTAGGACAAAATGTGGTTATGCACAAAATGACCATGGTAGGAGTTGGCGATGGAAGCCCACTAGATGTAGGTGACAAATCTTTCGAACTTTCCAACAAAGGACAACCCAACAAATCCAATCATTCAACTAGGGCACGTGAGTGAGGGCCGCAAGGACCTTCTAATCTAAAAAGGGTGAGAACGGGCATTGGATTAACAAGGGGTGGAGGAAAACCTCAAAGGCAATTGATTTTAGTAATGACCACACTTGTAGGGGGACCCTAGATAGGCCTACCATGGATGACCTGGTACCTTTTTTAATATCCAGTGGCACCCACTCTACCTCCAATGGCACCTACCAATTGAAAATCACTTCCTTACCCCATTTATAGTGTAGGAACTCACCTTGATGTTCATGTTCGGATGTTTCGAAACAATCCAAACCAATGGGGAAAGGAATGATCCCAACATAGTGAACCTCTTTTGTTTCACCTTGAGGGATGCAATTTTAGAATGGGGGGAGAATTTCATGCAATTTCACCCTAGATGCACATTTGCCGAACTGGAGGTAGCTTTTTACAAACACTATTAGAAAGTGTAAACATATGAACATGTTTCTATGGCTTTGAGAGTCATCAAACAAGCAATGGATGGAAAAGTGGAGGTATATTATGAACATATACTAAAATTGACAAATTACTTACACCACAAAGTGGACAATAGTTTGTTTACAACATTTTTCTAAATCAAATTGGTCCCTATTTGTGGGTAGCCACTTCATGGATGATATGGAATATTTTGTTTCTCCACAAGAAAATCACATTGACATGTGAAAAGAGCCTGGGTGATGCCACTGAGTACCGAAAATTATTAAAACCTCCACCAAAACTGAAAAAAAACCATAAATCCCAAAAAGAACAAATTAGTATGCGGTTAGTGCAAAAAATTAGGTCATACCAAAGAGCACTGTCATTGGAACCCAAAAAACTTGAACAACTAGTTGAAGGAAAAAAAGGAGGTACATGTGAATGAAGTGTCTACTTAATAAAAATATATAGAAATATTTAGAAAAGAAACTAGAATAAAATTAAAAAAAATACTACCACTCAATACTTTTGTTTTATTTGTGGTGGTTTCGATCATAAGATTTTTTACTACCCACATTGACAAGCAGCCTTGGAGATGTTCAAAAATAAGAAGGTAAACTTTGAATAAAAAAAAGAGAATGTCGTAATTAACATGGTGTTGGTCGTAACTACCAAAAGTCAAGTCTTTGAAGCTAACACATTCAAGGAAAAGGAGAAATCATTTGAAGATGTTATAAAAAAACTACAAAAAGAAGAACCATGATTACAACTCCCAACACCAAAGAACGTTGTAGAATTGCTCGCAAGATTAAACAAACACCAAGAGACAAAGGATGCCATATTGGTGAATCTTGATTCGAAAATCAAAACTAATGTGTCGAGAGTCACAAAGGAATGAATTCTAGTTTAGTAGGCTATTAAAGACCAGTTACTCGAAAGTAAACATACATCGACCCTCGGGTAATTCTTTCAGCTTGCACTAATGACGCATTCCCAACTCCTTGAAAGACTCAAATGTGAGTCCAAGTAGAAAACAGCGGAAGAAGGAGTCGGGGCACGCTCCCTAGCTCACAGCACTTTAAGGGGTAGAGGGGCGTGTTGGAGCTCCGAGATGGGACTAGGAAGAGTTGACAAGCTTCACTCATTCACATGAGCCTGCACAAAACCCACACAAGGTGGTTAATGCATAGTTAGAGCATTTTTTGGTGCTAGGACGAGCCACGGGCAACACGAACACACAAGACTCACCATGGCCCGAACTTGGGGGAAACCACCACCTTCCCCCTTCTAGTATACTTTGCACCTCTCCACTGGGCCCACATCCAAATGGTTTTTCTCTCTCGAGACTCCCGAGTGGGAGTCCCGAAATCACGCCAATTGCGACTCCTGTGACTTTGGACCCCCATAACTTTGCGAGCTGACCTCGGATCGAGGTGCGGTGTGAAACAAAGTTGTAGCTCTCATCAAGAGCGACAACTCCCAAAGTGGGAGTTGCCTTGGGAGTGTGAGGGTTCACTTCCTCACACTTTCTTAC
>Ga0209208_10001575_pt1 | contig 32340 bp, 19 predicted proteins | sample S1TSphfallax_3_FD_187694 | JGI IMG/M metagenome (GOLD analysis project Ga0209208, IMG submission 187694) | Host-associated microbial communities from peat moss isolated from Minnesota, USA - S1T2_Fd - Sphagnum fallax MG (SPAdes) (version 2) | ecosystem: Host-associated > Plants > Peat moss >...
ACTGCCTGTTTGCCTGTCCAAAATGTGTCTGCAGACGCCCAGAGACATTTTGGTGCTGCCCATTATAGACTTTGTGTCTTGGTATGCACATTTTGAGTCTGTAAGAGATCCTATACCTATTACAGACCCAAAACGTGCATAACAAAACGCAAAGTCTATAATGGGCAGCACCAAAATGTGTTTTGAAAATCCATACTCATAAATGATTGTGCTAAGTGGATTACTAACATCCTTTGTTGGAGTCCAATCAATATATGTCAAAGGTCTCATTGAAGACCCAAGGGAATGGGAAAAGATGCAAGGCCTTCATACCCTTCTTTGGATATATTGCCAGTTGAGGCTATAGATTGTATCTATATAAGAAATAATAATAGCAAATAAATAAATCAACATTATAACCTACCCTACCTAGGCAATATAAAAGTTATTTCTCAAGGTGTGTTGGCTGAATATCAATTTTTTTTAATATCCAAAGGGGGGAGGGATATTTGGCAAAATGAAAATCCCATTAACATACATGGTGTCAAATACCTAGGTTCTGGAAATTTTTGAAACCCACTTATTACCAATATTTGTACATCATTAAAATCCACCAATTATCAATTTACATGTTTATGTTTGTTGCAATATCCACCTATTATGCATAAAGGTAGGGTTTCATTATGAAAAATCATGTCTACAATGATTAGATTGCTTTGCAACTAAAGATCCAAAACAACTAATATACAAGTATGCTACAACTATCCCATGGAATACAAAGAATTAATAAATAAAATGTCACATTCAAAAATCAAGGAATCGTATTATAATTGCAAGTTAGTTGCAAGATAAACATATACATAGAATGTACACACCATAGATACGGTTGCAATTAACCATGTTTGACTTTGTTAGCAAGTTGCATTTCAATAGCATGTAACAACTACATCACAACAAGAATAAATGTAACACCCAATTAGCAACTATTTTCTAACTAGTGTATAGCCTTGGCACATATGATCATGCCATATGTATATATTTTCATCACCCATTACATATGACATTTTCAACTTCTTTGTAACTAGTTGTCAACTATAATTCCCATCGATACAACTAGTTGTGCCACTAGGTTACCACTATATAAATACTACTTTTCCACTATTTTGCAATTATTGTTCATATTATTAATTTTTCATTACATTGCAACTCAAAACATCATGTTGCCCTATAGACCTGTTAAACCATAGAATTCATTAAAAGTGAAAACATGTTTTTGTAATGAAATTATAAATAATGTATATATTGTATTATAAATTCAACTAGGGTATCATGGAGACCAATATTGGACATGATCACATGATGAATGGAGTTCATTCATATGAATGTTCATCTATGATTCATAGTTAACTTTTAGTTGATTCACAAGTAAGAGCTAAATCTTAGTTTAATCATAGTTCACTTATAATTAGGAAACCGACAAAAAGATTCCTTAGTTGATGGTCACATGGAAATCTCCATGGGTGGTTTCTTTAATTAGTTCCCTAAAGGGATATAAATAGAAGTAGGACCTTATTGCCTTTGATTTGTTCAACACCAATTTAAAGTATAATGTTGTTCCATAACCTTGTTGTGTTCCTTTTGTGTTTATGTTTTCATATTATATCACAATAATGAATTGTTTGCACTTGTTTTGAACATTTCTTGTTATTATCTTTGGCCTTTTGTGGTTTTGTTTTGATTTCTATGTTCTATGTTTCAAAGTTGAAATTTTTTATTTTTATTCTTCAAGGTTGAAAGTTCTTTTTTTTATTTGTTAAGGTTGAAAGTTATTGTTATTGTTCTTGGAGGTTGAAAGTTCTTATTCTTGTTCTTATAGATTGAAATTTCTTGTTTTTATTCTAGGAGGTTAAAGATTTTTCAAAAATAAAATGGTGGTTTTGTTTGAAAAATACAATCTTGAATAGGAAAGCACGCACATGTGATGTTGTATAATTTGGCTAGGTTGTTAATAACTATGACATTGAATGTGTTGTTGTTTGTTGTGTAATAATCCAAACCAATACGTGCAATAAGTCAAATTAGAAAGCAACAAATGTGTTGGGTCCAGTTATTGATAGTTGGGTCCATGGGTAACATGTTTTTGTTTAGGAAAAATGTTTATTTTCTACAAAATAGTTTTTCATGTTTGCAACAAATTGAAGTAGTTGTTTAGGAAAGTGAAAAGTGACAATTTACAAAGCTATTGAACTAGGAGGTGTTGTGAACTGGGGGTGTGATTTTTCTACCAAGAACCATGGGGAAGGAAAATGGAAAAGGGATTGTTGAGTGGCTTGCAACTAAATTAGGGCTTTATAATGAAAGGATAGATATTCACAAAGAACTTATGATAAACATGCAACCCTTGCTAAATGTGAAGCAATGTGGGGAAAGAAAAAACCATAATGGCTTCAAGTATGAAATTTGCACAAACGGAAAAATAACCATTAGAGTTTTGGAGTTGTACTTTTTTGTTTATTAGAAACAAAAAATCATTAACAATAACACTACTTTGAGTTTTGCCAAGGCCCTGCTTGCTGAAAGGAAGAAAATCAAAGTCAATTAGGCACGTTTTGTAGAACATCTGGGAGGTATGGTATCAAGAGTTCATAAGGTTAGACCTCTAGATGATGAGGGCAAGAAGAAGGTGCTTTCAAATTTGGTTATTACAAAGGATGGTTTCGAGGAAGAGATGTTAACTCTAGAAGATCGAGCTATGGCCGAGCTAGCTAATGTGGAAGAAGAACTTTTTCACAAACAACATCATCCTATTAATTTGGAAACTCCTACTGGTTTGGAAACTTCAGATCTGCCATAAAAGAAATGTTATGTTCATGAGATCTTGGATGCTCAAGTTAAAGTAATTTCTTTTACTCAAAGTGAGCTCAATTCTTTCAAGGCAAAAATAAACATCTTGTAGAATAACATTAAAATACAACATGGGAAGGTTCAACAATTGAAGGACAACTTGGAAGATGCAATAGGTGGCCAAGGTATAATGAAAAAGGAAATCAAGAAAGTGGAGTCTGCACTTTTTATTGTTACAGGTACATTCAATATTGCAAAACTTTTTGGTGAAGATATACAAATGGTGGGTCAAGAAGGTGACATTTTGGAGCTTACCCAAGGTGAGTTGGAACATGTTGGACAAGATAGAGATGTTGTTGAGGTTGAGTATATGAGGGTGGAAGTTATTCTTAAACATGCCCAAGGCCTTCTGATGAAGGCAAAGGAAATTACTATTGCTGAAAATGTCTACTTTGGACTTTTGTCAAAAAAAAATGCATTGGAACCAAAGATTTTAATGTCCCAGAAGGTCTTGGAGAATGCTATAAAACAGAAAACAACCTTACAAGCTTATGTAGCCTATGACACTCAAGCAAAGTTAATATTTTCTACCCCAAAACCCATACCACATTATTTAACCCACACATTTGAGCCTATAACATTTACAATAATCTCATGCCTTGTTTGCAATCATTATTTTCATAATTTTGATGCAATGTTAACTTCTTGTGGTTGTCTATACCATGGATGGTACATTGGATTTCGGTTGTAGATGTTTTGTAAGTGTGGTCGATCAACATGTGGTACAAAATTCCATCCTAATTGGTGTACTAGTTTAGAGTTATAGATGGCAAAAAAAGAACCCAAGCCATAACAATAAGGTATTCAATCTCACTTAATTCATTAACTATTCATTTGTTTCATTACTTGATTGTAGTTTAGTATAAACTTTAGATCTGTCCAAGTGGTGGGAATGAAAAAAAAATTATGTGTTTTGGCAAAGGTTGATGTAAATGATGTAGAACATGGTAGCAACTTGGAGCTCAATTGTAAGTCCCCAAAAGTGATTGCCACTATTGAAATTGCTTCCCTTTCATTCCCATCTTCTTTAAAAGTTCCTAAGTGGAAGAAACTGAAGTGGATTCAAGTGGTTGAAATTTCACTTAACACATCAAATGATGGTGAGAATGCTAACATTTCCAATATGCATAGCTTACAATTTTGCAAAGACAGTCTTGTACATAGCTATTTTTGACAACCTTTTGAAAAATACAAAAACATTTTTGACATAATAGGTTGGTAATCAATCTTTGAGCGCAAAGATCTTTTGGACATTAACTACTTTTGTTGTGTAGTTGGAAGCTTCAAATTTGCATCCCTCAATTTTTTGAAATCATTTATAATGGCAAAATTGTCTTGAAATTTTATAATGTTTAGTATGTAATTGTTGTTGTAACCTTTTTGATAAGTACATGTAATATATTATTGTAACTTTCTTGATTACTATCTAATTTAGATAGTTGCTAAGATGAAAATGAAGAGCTTCTTGTTGTTTTGTTATGTTATAACAAATTTGCAAAAATTTCAATCAAAGGGATCAAAGGTTTATGTGTAGGTTTAGAAATTTTCAACCCATATCCAATCTCAATATACCTGAAATTTTATATTTAATATATAATCTACTACTATAACCTTCAAATCAATATGTAATTTATGCACACCCATGTTATGTTATGTCTCCTAAAGGTTATGTTAAGGTGCTTGACAGTTCTATGTTCCACCAATTACTTTAGTCAATTACACTAACCTTTCTACACCACCCCACTTAAAGGCATTATAATAGAATATGGCCTTTATGAGGACACTAGAGGAAAATGTACCATCAAGTAAATGTTTAATTTGTAGATTTGATGTTTGATGATATCCTAACAAATGGATGCAAAAATTTGTTGATGGACGTTATTGAATCCTTATATTCAAACATATGGAAATCCAAAAATCATCCCAAACATCTTTTTTTACTATATCCAAGATTCAAACATATATCAAAACATATATGATTTGAGATTTGATTCTTGTCATAGTTCAAGCGCCCTGATGTTGTGTTCCAATATAGCCCAACTACTAATGTGGTAGGGCTAATATTTTCAATTGAACATTGTGTGCACAATTTGATGAATATTAGAGTGTTGTTTTTTGCATCCTAATTTTTCATCTACATGGAAATGGTTAGGATTAAATTGAAAAGCCTAGGTTGATGATGGGGCAAAGAGCGGAATGTATCAATCTCACTGCTTGGACCAGACACAAATTCTGATACATTATTTTCAATGTATGACAAGGTGAAATAGGGCAACACAACAATTTTTAGTTGTGTTGCATGCAATGACAACAATTAAAGCAACATCCAATCTGCAATCTTCCTCCTTCCCTTGATAAAAAATCACACATACATGATTGCAAATTTTCTTGGCCAGGTCAACTTCTTGATTCTTCTTAAATGACTTCATCATTTTTTTGATAGTTGTAGGATATCCTTTGTTTAGCCTTTTGTTATAACCTTCTTCAAAGCAATATGTAATTTGTTATGTACATTATAATTTTGTTGATCAAATTTTATTAAGTGTTATATCTTTACATGACATATAAACATGGCCCATAATTCATTCTTCTAGTTGCCTCTTGGTTTCATGTGTGTTGTTGAATATGTGCCTAGCAAAGACTTTTGAAGTAGGATCAATGAACTACATCAAATAGACATTTGCTCCTCTCATTGCATATAGGTTTAATCAATTGAGTCATGCACTGCTTTAAAACATTATAGAATGTCAAATAGGTCTTTTTACTCCAAAGAACTCAACAAGTGACTAAGACCTATAATCTAATCTTGTTCTCCTCTGTAACTCCTAGTAAATGGTGGAATATTTAGGGAGCAGAAGTGAACAAATTAGTAATTTCTACTTGCTTTATTATTGTAAATGGACTTTCAAAAAATTATAACTAAGTATTTTCTAAGGGTACTGATGAAGGGGCACAAGTGCATTATGAATATTGGAAAGGTAGTAAACAAAACAAAATCATTGGTTGATATGTGGACCTAAAGAACTTTTGCCAAAAGGAGATGCCAAAAGTTCAATGGCCCCAAGAATAGTAATTTGAAGGTTAATTGCAACCCCACAAGGCTTGGACCACCATCTTCAATATTAGCACCACACCTCAATGGACTTATTGATTAAGAGACAAAATCTAATGTCATGAGAAATGAATATGGAATACAAAGAAAAAAAACCTAGTCCACTTCCAACCAAAGGTTCATGGAACTCACAAAATTTTGCACATGAAAACATTTGTAAAATCCATCAATGTTAAAATTGCTATGAAAATGAAAATTACATAATTGAATTGTGCTTTAATCATGCTCTTTTATTGCAAATAACTCTAGAACACATGGTTCTATGACAATCAACCAAGGCGTACACAAAATGTTGTTCTACAATCAAAATCTCACCCTTGACTATCAAGCTTGTTTTACTTCAAAATGTTACCCATATAACATGTAGGCATGTTAAAGTCCAAGACTTATAAAGTGCCAAATGATCCATATAAGGTGTGGAATGGCAACAAATGAATGCCTTAAACATAAACCAAGTAACATCTATAATTGAAGTAACCACAAGTAGACATAGCCCATTTTTAACAAGTGGCAAGTAGGCATGAAACACTTGGAAACAAAAAATCCATACTTAAATGACTTGGGCAGCTAGTAGATGATTAACATCAAGTAGCCAACAAGTATTCAACATATACAACACAAATAGCCACGTAGCATTGAAATGCTCACAAGGAGGCCTTTCCAAAATGTAACAAAGATAAGTAATCAACTTACCTTGCAAGTAGGCAATTGACATTGCACAAGTAAGCATGTGTTAATCAACTAGTAATTAGTATCTACTAACCAAAACTAACAACTAACAATTGAAGTCCAATAGGCATAACTTGATAAGATGTTACAACCGATGCAAAAACATAGCTTAATTTACATAGAAGCAATAAACACTTAAATGTTAGCTAGAGAAAGTGAACATTAAAATCAACCCTAATAATCCAAATCAAGAAGCAAGGAGTCAATACACCACCAAGTAACATAAGTAGAATCACTTAATCACATGTGAACCATCATTGGAACCCAAAGAGACCAACTTCCTACCAATTAAATCAAGCAAAACAAATTGGAAGAAAATTTATTGTTTGGTGAAATTGAGCCTTATATGCTCCTTGTGGTGTTGATAATATTGCATCCCTTCTCTTGTTTAGGCCTCTTCAACAATAGACTTTTATGTTGAAAACCAAAACTAACAATCCAATCATTAGATATGGGCTTCCCACAAGTAGGGTTCACACAATGGGTGGCTTTTGATTCTAAATGTAAACTTGCACAAAATTGGTGATATGTATAGTTACAAGACAACACTAGAATGTTGTTGCAAGCATAAAAACTTGAGCAAATAGGGTAGGTTTTAACAATGATGGCACTAGGACTTTTGACAAACATGGACTTAGGGTTCTTCAATGGTAATCGAGTAGGAGTGACATTAGCCCCATTGGACATAAGGTTAATTTGTTTTGCAAAACCTTTTGCCCACAACACATTGCATGAAATTTGCATGAATTCTAGCACCTCTAACTAAGCAGTTACATCCTTGAGCCTTGAAGAAACATGGGCATCCTCTTTCTCAAAATCATCAATTCTTTGACATCCCCTTTTCACTACGAACTTTTGCATACCCAAATCTTTTTCAAAGTTCCTAAAATATTTTTTCAACTTTTCCACTAGGTTTATCGACTTATTTATAGTAGTTAGGTTAGTGTAAGCAATCAAACTTTGAAACTGTGTTTCTGCATCAAAAAATTCTCATTGTTTTTTGGCCAATTTTGCTTCCATTTTGATGAAGCTATATTCTTTTTCCTTTAATTGTCTCTTCCTATTCTGCAAGTTTGAAGAAAGTTCGATGGTTTCATTTTTCGATTTCTCTTTCTTATATTTGTAAAACAGATCTTTTGGGTCTTGTCAACTACTCAAAGACCTCTACTTCTTCCAATAGTTCCTTCACAATCGCAACTTGGTTTGATAAGAAACATTGAGTTTCTGAGGCCCCTCCAATGTTACGCAATCCTCATTATCACTAAATTCCAAGCCTTTTTCAAATTAATTCATCTGCTTTGAATATGAAGTAGTGCTATAGTTCATTTTTGAAAAGAAGGAAGGCCTTTTTGATCTCTTCATTTGCTCTTGTGTGGTGTCATGTGCATATTGTGCCCAATTAATTAAAAACTCGTTGTGTTCAGCTAGCTAACCACGTACGAAAATGGCAAAGTAATCTCCGTTGGTAAGAACGTGTGCATACACATCGATGTACAACTTCAAAAGCTTATCGCATTCAAGTTGATCTATATGTTTGTTCATTCGCATCTTCCAGCCATTCTACTATCTTTTGCCAAACACAAAAACCACCTCTTTAGATGTGGGGAGAGAATTTAAGTTTTCACAAGGGTTTAGACCTTCAATTTGAAGGTTAAGTTTTGATGCAAAATTAATGATTATCCACTCAAAACAACCCAAAGTATGACTCACCCTCACAAGTTTTTCTCTTTTCACAGAACTAGGGGCCTTAAAAAGCCATCCTTATGAGCAAAACCTTACACAACCAAAATTGAATTTTGAAATATAAAAAAGCTTAAAAGAATTTGCATAAACTTAGAAGCTAAATGTAATGACAATGTGTGCACACTATTTTGTAACTACTCACCATTCTGCACAACAAATGTAAATGTGCATAGAAACTCAATGTACTATGATTCAACCTGAAAACTCAAGGAGGAAGTTCGAAACTTATTTTCCTATGCACAATTTTTGAACTTGATCTTCTTGTACACAAAGAAAAAATTTCAAAAGACTTAGTATTGAAAATCTAAAAGTTTTAAACAATGTCCTTCAATGCAACTTTAACCTAACAAAACAAGTTACCTATGAAAAAAGAGCTTGAACTTTTGGAGGTCGATGTAATAGTTCTTTGGGAAGGAAGCTTGGGAGGGAAATGCGCAATTAGTGTTAACAATAATGGCAATGACAATGGAAACTAAACCCACATACTCCTTGAAACTTAAAAAACTATTTAAATTGGATTTAAATAGAAATATAGACCCTACTATGGCAGGAAATTTAATTTGAATTTGTAAAACCCAAAAGGTTATTTGTATTTTATTTATTGGGAAAGTGCAAGGATAAAAAAAATTCTACTTTATTGTGTTTGCACATGTTTGGTGTAAAGGGGTTCATTGTTTGGTGATGGGTAAATTAAAATAGATTAAAATTTCAAACTTAAAATCTTTGATCATTGCATTTTTGCTTTTAGAATATATATATATGTAAAAATTTAGTTGGCACACCCATTAGGTTTTTAATCACTCAAAATGGATTAAAAACGAGGAAGATATGGGGGTTGAAACTAAAAAGAGGTCTAAAGCTATTTTTTCAAAAGCATTGGAGCAAATTATTGTTCATCATATTCTTGTTTTTTTGCATTATTCCTTTATTTATGGCATTCAAAAAACATTTGTAGCTCTCTAGATTGCATGTCCAATGACACATAAATTGTTCAATTTGGTGAAGAAATGAAGAAAATATTGAAAAGTGTTTGGTGATAAACATGTGTTTGATGATAACTATACTTAGTACTTACCAATTTTGGTTTCAATAGTTTAATAAATTTTTTATCATTAATTTTATTTTACTTTTTGGTTAGAATGTAATAACATTTATGTTTTTTATGTGAGCAACACTTTGAATTTTTTATAATAAAATTCAATATAATGAACCTTTAAAATATAACCATTTTATTTTTTACATCAACTTGAGAGGAGAGAAAGGGATTGAATTTCAATTTATTTTTAAACCCTAAATTCCACTATTGGGAATTAGTAATTACTCTTTGGTAATTTTTTGTAAATTTTGTTGTGCATAGTTTAGAATTATTGATAAAAAGGGTAAATGCATGGGTTGTTCAAATTTAGACCCTTGGATTTAGGGTGAAAATTTAATCAAATAATGTTGGGTGGGTATTATTTTAAAAATAATTTTGTTAATTTTAGATTGGTGATTCTCATAAAATAAAATAAAATAGTTCAACATTGGTGTTTTAGACACGCTCATTGTACTTCACATTTTTTTTTAATGTGAAGAAATGTCTAATGCAAAGGTTCAGTTTGTTTCAAAATGGTACTTAGGATTTTGGACCTTGGATCATTGTCAAAAATGGTGTTAAACCTCCAAGCAACCATATGTGTGCAATTGGGTTTTTTGGTATTTTGGTGTTTCTAAAGGTCAATTTTGAACTCAAGTTGTCTTGTGAATTTGCATGTGTATTACAAATTGAGATTTCCATAGAGAAAGGAAAGATCCCAAGACCCTTTTTCCATATGTGAATCTCCATTGACAAGATTTGAGCAAATGGACAAGTCATGACATATTTACCCAAACCTTTTATATGCACAATAGAAAAATGGCTGTAAGTTATAATTAATCGGTCACCGACAATGATATTCAAGCATAGTGAACCATCACCCACCAATGCACCATCTTGGATTAGATGGTTTATGACCAAGAAACATTTTTTTATCATATTACAATAAGACAACTGGTTTTTTAATTTCAAAAGGAACCTTTGGTCCTAATTTTAACTTTTAAAATGTTTTTGATGAAACTTTTGATCCAATCTTGAGATTAGTTCTTTGAATTTTCTAAAACTTACAAATATGGTCATTTTCACAAAAAAATTAAAGTTAGTTCAATTTAAAATTATGTTCAGTTTCATGTTCATTGCACTAAACTAAACAATGTTTTCTTTTGTTTAATATTAGTTTGTTCAACTAGTCAACATAATTCAAAATAAAAATTATGTATTATTAAATATGTACATCCAATCAAATGCAATAACTTATTAAAATGTAGGTTCAAACTTTCTTTTATTATAAAAGTTGTATTTGTTTACCTAGAGAACTTGAACCTATTTAAAAACAAAACAAACACCCCCACTGCAAGTTCTAACTCAATTCAAATTTGCAACCCTTGGGGGCCAATGTTTCAGCATTTATTAATATCCTGACATCAATGTTCTAGCATTTATTAGTAACTTGGGGCCAAACAACAAGCCAAAAATACTCGAAGTTGACCCCAAGTTTGTTTGGCCCTGACTCCTAGTGTAATTAGGGTATTAGTTGGTCAAAAATAGAGATTAAGACCTACTACCCTAGCCTGGTTAGCCACTAATTAATTAGTTTTTTGAAATTATGATTTTATTTTATTTTTGGAAAAATGCTCGCCAGCCATGTATGGCCCAAGACCTGAAAGAATTTATTAAAAAAAAAGACACTGGTAGCTTCATTTATTATTATTAAAAGACGAACTATAAAATATTATTATTATTTTTACTACCGAACATAAATGACAAAAAAATTAATAATATTATTATTATTATTAAACTCCTTGTTGCCAACAAGGGTAGGGAGTAGGTACTAAAGCACCTCTTAATGGAAGGCCAAAGAAAACGCCCCTCTCCAACCCCCCCCCCCCCAAAGAGGGGAAAAAAAAGAAGCCTTAAATTGTGTTGTACTGTGACGGCTGCTCTATTAAGAGGCCCATAAAGGAATTGACTGTTGGGGGTAATTGTACGTATTCATTATGGACCGTATTACTAGCCATTACGCCTTAAAGACAGGGCAGTTATGGCCATTTACGGCGCAGTTTTGGCCATGTCGTTGATCAATTACTCTCTACGCATTCTAATTACGTCCTGGATTTTCGGGCTTTTAATGTACTGTATAATGCATTTTTCAGGCTGGCGGAATTCTATTTAGGAAATATCGTTCAGCTTCGCTTTCATCGTCTTATTAAATACATTTACTTAAATTTCAGGTTGTAGACCTTGTTTTCAAGTCCTTCCAACGGACACGATTTCTCAAAGTGTAAATTTGAACGGTGCGATATGGGCAGACAATGGAATGACACATCATAGAGGTCACCTAGTTTCTTCTTGTATCTGACAATTCACTTGTCATCCAAGTGTCAGGAGATGAAAACCTTATATTTTCATCCTTGTATATATATAAACAAGGATGGAAATCCATCCACAATAAGTACCCAAGCAAATGTAAACACACCAGAAGAAAACCAAAACAATCAAAATAGTAATAGTATTGAAGTAAAAGACCTAATGCTAAAAGGGCGTCCTCTACCACAAATCACTTGCTAAAAGGGCATCCTCTACCACAAATCAGCTAGTGATGAAAGTGCACTAGTTAGGTATGTGTGAAAAAGATGAAGAATTCGTGATTAAGTGTGGTAGCCTGCTGAAAAATCTGCCTTATTCAAACAGAGTTGAAGGATGAGTTTGGTGAGGAGGCACTGCTCAGCATGCTCTAATAAATAAATCTGTTTCAAAAGTGTAGAATCATGCCCTTGGAGTGGGTGGGGGCATTCTCAAAATAAGTGCCCCCCCTTGGGCAGATGCCTCTTTTGGGGAATGTCCTCTAGGGGGCGCTTATGTTGTTGGATCATGTAAGAATTTCATCCCTATATAAGGATGCCTTATTAAAATAGGGTTGCAACCTGAGTTTGGTGAGAGGCACTGCTGGGCATGCTCTAATAAATCTGTTTCAAAAGTGTAGGATAATCCCCTTGGAGTGGGGGGGGCGTTCCCCAAATAAGTAAGTGCCCTCCTAGGCAGATGCCTATTTTGGGGAACGCCCTCAAGGGGGCATGACACTTTAATATTTTGGGAAACACCCTACTCCATCCAATGGCTGTATTACTCGACATTAAAGCATCAGCAAGGAAAAAATTAATGAGAAAAGAGGCCAGGTGCTTCAAATAGGCATTTGCTCATTGGAGCGACCTTTCCAAAAGCGAATGCAAAAGCAAAATGCCAGCTCGAGGTTGTGTTTTGTTTTTATGAAATGGCCTGTCTTTGGCTGACGAAAATTTCCTCTTCTAATGTGCCCTCCAGATATAACACTGGTGATCTTCTTCTGTCGGTTATTGACGCGACAAAATGAACACAAGTGGGATTGTTGTATTCGATTAGAGTTGCATTTTGCACTTACCATAATGAGATCTCCATCATAAAAAACACTGGCGTCTGTCTGTCTTAATCCTGCAGACGTACCAATAAACATACCTTTCCTACCGTGCAATATTGTACCTGGTACCTACCCGTAGTTGTAGTTTGTAAAGACTTTGCTTCGATTTCGTTTCTTTTCTTTCGTGTGATCCTCATTGTTTTTTTTATATTATAAATGGGGGTTATATTGAAAAACGGAAATTTCCATCAGACTGGGCATGCCCTTTTCTGAAACGGTGCCCAAAATAGTGTAAGACAAAATACACAATAAATTCAGTCATATTCTAGAGCCTTACACATAAACTTCCCCTTCCCTCTTACAAATTTGCTTTGTCCTCCAACCTCCTTGGCAAAAAATGGTGAAGAGATCCACATCCTTCATTTTCATATGTGCCCCCAAAAAAAAAAAACATTTAAGGTGAAGGTGTGAATGTTTTTCTAAATCATCTCATGAGACGGATGAAAGATTCAAAGAGGTAATACATAGCATGATTCAATACGCCTCAAAATAGTAGTATCTTGTTGATAAATGAATAAATGCTTATTAGCCCCCAAATGACAAGAAGTAAATCATCCGTATTTGGTTTCGCCATGTGGATTCTGATAAGTAAGATTTCTTTTTAAAAGTATACAAGCCACGTTGATTCCCACTCATTGGCTTGGGCTTCTAAAAACCAAAATACAAAAATAGATGAGATAAGACCTCTGATTTTAAACAAGTTTTGTTAATTTTTTGAGAAAACATTTGGGAGATTTTTGTGAAAAAAATTAAAGTGTAAATTCAACTAATTTATCTTTTTTTAGGGAAGAAAAGGAAAAAAACTAAGCATGAAATTGGGGGAAAAATCACTAGGTAACGCTGGTCCAAATTCCAAATAATCCAATTAATCAAATGGATGAGTATGATAAGTTAGGTCCTTATTCAATTTTTAAATACCATTGTATGCAAACCTATATTGTATTTAAAAATTTGATCATGGAGCTTGTATTTGCCTAATTTTCACCCTATATGTCGATAAATATATATTCTATCCTTGTGAGTTGTGAGTAGTTTTTGGTCTCGCACTTCCTCTTTTTTAAGGATTGCATTTTATAATCCATAAAGTGTATCCTCTTGTTTCTGGTTTTTTTCTAATTTGAAATTTCTGAAAACACATGGCTAATTCCTTCAATTTTAGGAAACATTCCTGTGCTAATGCATTAGCTGACCCAAAAAGGCATTTCAGAAATTTCAGAAAATGTATTTGGAGGGCACATTTCAAACTATCTATGAAGTTTGTTTTGTAACTATGAGTTTCTGCCAAACTTGGGTGCTTCAGATTGTGTGTTCTTGGTATCTTTGGAAAGCTCTTGACAAGGAGGGGTGCATTGGCTTGATTCATGATGTTTGGACTTGCAACGTAAAAGTTTTCAAATATTGAATGATTTTTTCACCGAAAATTAAATTAAATTAAATCATAACTGAAAATTTCAGGATGTGCCTTTGGTGTTGTTGGAAAGATCTTAAGGAGCAGGATTTATTGGAATATATTTTGTAAGATTTGGACTTAGGATGGGGCGTAATGTAACCTAAAACCTAGTCATAAGAAAAACACCTTAAACCCCACTAGGTTGAGCTTTTTACTAAATCCAAACCAACCTTGGGTTTTCCTAGGTCAAGCTTGAGGCCAGGTTGACAAGTTCCCCCACTCCAAGTACCCAGATCTGGCCCCAAACTCAAGTTGAAAACCTAGACCTAACCAACATTGGTCAAGACCTTTTTTTTGCCCTTTCCACATGCAATTGTTAAAACATGTGGCTAAAATTAATTAATCAATAATTGTAGTGGGTTTCCCTGTCATCAATATATATATTTCATTTTTGGGGGCTTGTTTGTATATTTTTGTTCCTGTTGTTGTTTGGAAATTGTGATCAAGTGACCCCCATTCAATTTAAGGTTAGTGTTTTAAGTTCCATGGTTTTGATAATGATTTTTGGGCAAGAAACCTTAAGCCCCATTGTGTTGTTAATTTACTTATAAGTAGTCCTAGAGAGAGAGAAAAGGTCCCCAACTCATCTTGAATCCCATAGTTCTTGAGAGAGAATTAGCAAATACATTTTCGTTGGCCAACCAAAATCATTGTATGGAATGGGAGAAAACTTAGTTGCAAATCATGTTTTACAAAGTCTTTTCAAAACCTTATGGAATGGGAGAAGACTTAGTTGCAAATCATGTTTTACAAAGTCTTTTCAAAACCTTATACGATGAAGTTCAATTTTTTAAACCATACAATTAAATTGTGAGTGCATGAAATTTTTTTGTTTGAATGATGGAGGATCCTTTGATCTTGTCAATGCATTAGTTATATGTTTTATTTTGTGCTATGCTTAAACAATCAATCCAACAATTCTTACTTTACAAATTGGGTGTCAAAAATGTGCAATTGCCTATTTCAAAATTAATGGCATTACAATGATAAGAAAATATTGCCAAGCCTTATGAAATTGTCAATAAGTATGAGGAAGTAACCAACAAGGTTAATGGCCCCTCAAAAGACAAGATGCAAAAAAATAAAGATTGGAATCTTTCTAGAAACACCATATATTTTTGGTGTTTAGATCCTTTAAAACAAGAAGAAATAGGAACAATAAACAACATTTTTTTAAAGATCTAGCTCTCTTTGTCACCATGAACTATTTACCATTTTGTGTGATTGAAATTGTATGGCTATAAAAATTAGGGTTACAATTGTGTCCTTGGCTTTGTTTTGCATCTACAAGAGTTCACAAAAGAAATGATGTTTGAGCTAATTCCAAAAGAAGCATTATATGTGTTGTTTGCCTTGTTTGGATACTACACAATAACAACCAACTTTGATATTTATATTTCAAAGGAACCCATAACATTTTTGTATTGGTTGTGAACTCTACGAATGTTGATTAACACCCCCAAACACATAACTATTGAATTGTTTGAAATTAATAAAACATCAAGTAACACCTTAATAATCAATTTCAAGAGATATTTTAAAAATAGGATTTGATTTCAAATTTTAATTTTGTATGCGAGGGATGAGGGTTCATATTGGGGAAACATCAAAACTACTTTGAAGTTTGTCATCGGTTGTAATAACCTTAGGTTGGAAGAAGCTCTTCAAGGCTTCTATTTTGAACATGTCATGTCAAAGACATGCTTATATAACAAATGGCAAATGCGAACTAGAATGAACCAAAGGTTGTGTGATAAGATCCCATAAAAATATTTTTTGTAATGTATTTTTACAATGCCAAAAATCTATAATTGTCAAATGCTTATTTTCAAAGAAAAAAAATTGGTTTTTTCAAAAGATCATTAAGGGACACCATTTAATGCATCTCAAGGTACAATGTTGATGAAAAAATATACGAATTCCACAAAGATCATGTTGTAAAGGACTTTGTTGTTTTGCTTGATTTTGGTGCTTCTAAAAGTCCATTAAAATACATTTGATTTGATTTACATGTAATTGAAGTTTGGGTGAAACATAAGTGTTGTTCATTGAAAAATTTCATATGCATAATTTTTATGGACAATTGCACTAATATGGATATAGATTGAAAAGCTCGAATGTTTTATTTAATCATTTTAATTAAAAAAATTCCCCCTCACTAACTATGGTTATTCAATGTGTAGAAAGTGAACCATTCTAGAATAAATGTGTTTTCAAATATATGACCTAGGCATTTGAACTTGGATGCAAAGAAACTACAAATCTCAACTTTTCCTAGCTTAGGTGCCTTGCCTATGTTAGTTTTTTTGCCTAGGTGTTTTGTCTAGGTTAGGTAGACCTAACTACTTGCGTATTTATCTAAGTTGTATCTACATATTAGATTTATTTTTGGTTCATTTTGATTGGCATTTTGATTAATAGTCAACTTGGACATGTTGAATTCAAATGGTTTAATATGATTAATTAGTCAAATTGGCAAATGTCACAATTTAGTTTTGTTGGACCAACTTTGTTAATAAAAAAACCATGATTTGTAATAATGTGTTTTGTTTCATAATTTTATGTACACTTTAGTTTGCAAACATCCCAAAGTAAATGAAAAGGTTGATTCTGAGTTTGATGAAGTGTCCATGAAGTCAACCCAAGAAAAGTTCTAAAGATGTACAACATGGTCCAAGGAACGTAGCAATGGACAACATGAGTGGCATAAGGCATGTGTTGATTCCATGCTAAGGCAACAAAAATTCATCATCTTGATGATCATGAAAACTAAGTTAGATTTCTAATAAAACTTTAATTTTTCATATTTCATTTGTAATTTATGTTCATCTTTTGTTGAATTGCTTTCATGATTTACCTTCCTTGTAATTAGGGGTTTATAATGATAAATGGGACCATTCTATTAACTAAATTTGCATAAATAAAATGAAAGAGGCAATTCAAAAGCAATATGTCCTTTCACATTTGTAAGACCCCATTTCTAAAACTATAATTTAGTACAAATATTTGTTTGTTTAAAACTTAATATTTTTTGAAGATGTAATATTATATCAATCAACAATTGCATATTGTCCTATTAAGTCATGAAACATGTGTTCACCTTATTTAATCATGTCTCAACACAATTAATAGGGCAAATGGTTGAAGTTTTGATGGACATCTTGTTTCTTGTTGTTTTTGTTTGTATTTTAAATCAATTTCAAAAACATTAATTTTTTAGTGATTCATTCATCACTGTAGTTACATTAAGTTTTTAAAGTTTTAGAAAGAAATTATTCATTACAATATATAAAACAAGTTACAACATCATTGGTAATTTTAGTTTGGAATAACTGAAGGTGAATTTGAAATTGATGTTATTGCTAACATGATTGAAGATGTGACATTTGTTACGGATCACTTGTTGTTTTTCAAGTTTTGAAAGACTCATAATATGTTGTATTTTGTGCATATGTTGGATTTGAAATACAAATTAGGTTTACACCTTGTTACTTCTTCCATTGGCCAAAAACAAACATTGCATAAGACTATGTAACAAATCACTGTATCCTTTTCTATTTTAAAAAATAATATTTCCATCTTGTTTCACTTTTTTGAAATGGTAAGTGCTAGCATTAAACTAGCCAAAGGATGTGTCAATCAAGAGCTCTTTCTTTATAAAAGGTAAATCAAGTTGATATTGAAAACATCAAATGCCATTTGTAGCGACAAAGCAAACATGAACTTGTATTTCCAACTATGGCTCATGTACAAAACCTATTCTTGACATTGTGGGCTTTCATATTGAAATTGAATAAATATTTTTGTTGGCTTGTTATCATTGACCTTTTACACACTTTGTCAATGCAAACCCCAAATAAACAATATTAATAGGTCAACTTTGGTGAACAAAAATTGGTTCATTGATTTGAAAGTTAGTTATTTTGTTGCCAAATTCATGACAAAGGTCATTGACCAAGAGTTAATACACATAGAAACACAACATTATTAATACATCTATTGCATAAGATCCACACCTAGTTATAGTAGCAGTACATGCATCAACAATGAAGGCATTCAAAAAATTAACAAGATGAAACTTAATTTACCACTAAATTTAGTGGTAAACTGAATTTTGCTCCCCATTTTATAACATTGTATTTTTTTTTATTGTTCTTTTTAAAACCTGACCTTGCTTTATAACCTAACGCATGGTAATGGTGGTGTGTTTCTTTTACTTTTGGATATCTCTGATATTGTGTATAAAATTTTCAAAAGCATGTTCCAACAAGCAGTTTTTTTTCATATTTTGAATATCACACATTGATGATGATAACTTTTTAAAAATTTATGTTAAAAAAAACATGCAATCGAAATGTGATGACTAACTACCCTATGATAAAAACATTATATCTAAATAACTTTTGTTAATTTTATTTTTTAAATCTTGAAAAGTGGTGTTTTTAGAGAATAAGTGACATAATATTCCCATTTTTTTAAAAATAAAAAAGCCAAGATGCAGAAATTCACCACAAAAATAGCTGATTCTAGCTACTAAAAATAGATAGTAGTTAGAACTATTAGTTCCTTTTTGCTGTACAATGTCTGGCATTTCAACAACCCGTCAATTTTTTTAAAATCGTCTTGATAACCACCAAACAATTATACCATTACAAGGTTTTGAAGTTTAAAGAAAGATCACATTTACATATCTATTCTTAGCAATCCAATGTCCATTCTTGTAGCGAATCTCCAAAAAAAAATTTATGAAAGAACCTGAACTGGTGAGCTCCTTTGAAAGGAAAAAAGTTATATTATATATATATATATATATATATATATATGGAACCTCTGGAATGTAATAACACATCTTCCTTGGAGACCAAAAACCAACAAGGTTCTTTGAAAGGACAAAATTTTCATTCTTTGGAACCTTTAGAAACTTAAAAATACATGTTAATTGGGAGACAGAACCGGCGGTTATTGACAGGTTCAAATAACCACCCAAACACCGGTACTGACACCCAATGGTCAGTAAGAAGAATTTGGATGAAATCAGATGATAAGATCCCATAGCTAAGCAAGCAAGCAAGCAACTAATCATCTCACTAATCGTAGCTGGTTGTCAATGGTGATACAGATCTAAAAACTAAAGAGAATTCTCTAATCTCATGAGAGTTATTATCATTATTATGTGTATCCAGAAGACAACAACTGAAGTGAACCAAGGCATCACAAACACGCTGGCCTTGCCAATATTGTACATGTACCTACTGCATCCACATTGTGAACACCAAAACAATCCATTCCGATCTAAACAGTCTAAACACTTTCACCAAAGAAACCAGTCCTCCTCATGTGAAACTGGTTCTAATAAGGTAAAACTTCCAAAAGTTGGATCCAATGCGATAATAGTCCCTGGGCAGGGCCCAACAAACTTGACAAAATGACATGTTTTTTTAAAAAAATTTTGGGTAGGGTAGCACCCCTGCCCGAGCACATTGTCCAGCATTAAAATGGTCCAATTTTTACTTTCTTACCATTATACCTGGCTGGTAGCTGGTCGGGTAACTGCCGGGTATCATGGTAGAAAAGTCACAAAAAATAACTAACATGGGCATTTTTTGAAAAGTGAAACGCCCCCAGACGCAGGCGATTTTGCTATTTGAAATACCCGCTTGCAGATTTTGTCAAATAAGGGTGCCTTCAACTACACTAGTGGAAATTTTTACATCAATGTGAATCTGCAACTCTCTTCCTAATTCGCAATGAAAAAATTTCAATGAAATTCTAGAATATAATTCTACAATTCACAATCTTCAGCCACTTTTGTGAAATGAAGAAAAAGAGAAGAAAATCTTCTTTTTTTTAAAAAAAATCATTGATCCAGATAAGGTATGGTATGCTCCAGAAATTGGGGCAAATACAGTTCGCCTTCGGCATCAGGACAGCTTGTGTACACAGTTCACAATCTCCCTCTGTAGCTTTAAAAGGAGGAGGAGGAGGAGGAGTCATCCAATGGCCCCACAACCCAATCTGAAGCCCAGTCTGTCTGCATTGCAATCACATTTGTTGAATGGTTGCCAACTTGCCACAAAAGAGAAAAGGTATTGCCAAAAACAATCATTTCAATCTAAGTAAGTTAACTCTTTGCATCTTGAAAGGGTAAAGCTTGGAGCTATTGGGAGGGAGATGAGGGAGCTGAAAAACCAACTCTCAGCAGAAGAAGAAGAAGAAGGCATCAAAAGCTTGGAGCTATTGAGGGAGATGAGTGAGTTTGAAAAAACTAACTCTCAGCTCTCAACTCTTAACTCCCACCAGAAGAAGAAGAAGACATCAAAAGCAATTGTCAGTTTTGGACAAATTCACATAATACAAACACAACTGACACTCTTGTCTGAATACCCCAAAAAACCCATGAGTGGAGAGGAGTTTTGTGATGATGATGTTGATGATGGGTGATGGATATAGGGACCAACCAAACCCAATGGAACTCTGAGAGAAAACTGTTGGGGATACAGTGTACCTGATGAAAGAGAAGAGTGAGAGAGGGTACTTAGTACCTACCCATCATCCTTTTTATGCATCATTCATTCTCTTTACTTTTTGTGCTCATCCCAGGGGAAAGAAAACAAAACAAAACAAAAGGCTGCCAACTAGAAATGGCTCTGAACTGGAAAGCAAGTTTCAGTCAGTGGATTGGGCCTAATCCAATTGGAGATTGCTTTTTTGGGTGTTGCACTTTCTGCCTCTTTTGAGTGGGATATTTTTTAAAGTTAGTTTTTTTGCTGCATTTATGACCAAAACATTGCATACTTGTCTTCTGTATATGCATGTATTTTGGATATGGTTTGTTTGACGTGTGATATTTACCTTTGAATGTTACGTATTCGATGAACTACTAGCATACCCATTGTTGGCAAGGTAAAAACCACCTCCCATCACCACGGTCGACTTATTGCAAGTGGTCGATTTTTGACATGGAGAAATATGGCCAAATTATTACAGGCAATTGAATTTTGACATGGAGAGATTTTGACAACTAGTTAGAGCTAACTCGACGTCCTGTAAATTCTTCCTTCTTCTTTTTTTTTTACTTATTCCTTTGTACATTTTTCAAACCTATGGTGTGTTTATAAGTGAAGTTCTCCAGGGTTGTGTCAGTTTTGGGCATTTGTTGAAAATGGGACCAAATAACCGACGATCATTAGAGTGGATGTTTAAGTTATATATAAATATATATATATATATAGCCATGGTTCTCAAAACATCGAAAGAACTGATTCTGATGAATAATCACAGTTCTGAAAATTTGATGAAACCAGGTCAAATAGCCTTCTCTAAAATTGCTGCTTCTTTTATACTTACTGGTTGCCATGCTACCTTGGCAGCTTTGACACTAATTATATTATTTTCAGAAATTTTGAAAAATATTTTTTAATGATTTTTTTGGGTGAAGGAGAATATTGAAGTTCTCCTTTTCTTTTTCAAATTTAAGAATTTCAAAATAAATAATTTTTTTGACAGACAGGTATTTCATGAAAATTTCCAGTTATTTGATGCCTGTTTGAAAGCTAAAAAAGAATGTCTAAAACACAAAAAAGAGGCAGAACTGAAGGTTCTTTGATTTTGGAATTTTGAAAGAACCGGAGGTTATTTAAAATTTCCAAAATAACACGCAAACACTGGTGAAAACTGAGAACCCACCATATAATTTTCCAGTTGGTAAAAGCTACAAAATATCTTGTTTCCAAGAATAGATGAAAACCTCCAAGTCCACATTCTTGTGTTAAATATACAACACCATGAATAGACCCCACTCAAAATGGTGAAAGTACCAGGGGTGGGTAGCTACTTCACCATGGCCAACTGTGAGGTTAAAAGTGAGAAGAGAACCCCAAAGATCCGGCACCCATGTAAAGGTGAAATACACACATGTCACTCTTGGAATGGATTCTTCATGGAAGTGTGTATAATTGACCCTAATTTTGCTTAAAGAAGAGGGAGAGACAAGTAGGTAGGGTAGATTCCTACTACCTAGGCTTCCCTTTGGGTGGGAGTGGGGGGCTGGGATCTTAAGCTGTATTGTGGTGAGTGCAACTTGCAACACTTCATTGTTTGAGTCAAAAAAGTCCCTGTCGCATTTGGAAAGCAATTGCTTTTTAGACTCCTGACAGCCAAGCAAATGACTATTGTATGTACATGATACAAATGTTGTATATTGTCGGTTGCATGTATTTAGAATGTTTACCATTTATCATAGTTTTGGGGGTGGGGGGTGTGTGAGAAGACTTTTGAGGGTTGTCTGAAAATACTGGCCTGTGGTGAGCCCACATTGCCCCCATTTGTTCCCAATCATTTCATAAGGCATTCTCACTATAATGCAACAAGTTTTGGAACTGGGTTTCTGATGTTTAACTCACTTTCACATGACACCATTATGCACAAACTTCAACAATTAGTTTCCAGTTAACTAGAACTGAAATACATTTGCACTTCCAATTGACACAAGAGTGCTGTAAATTGACACAATGTCCCACCAGTAGATGATGACACTTGGGTCCCAATTGGTTGGTTGTCTCCTGATGGGTATGGAGACCATAAGCTCAAATCAAATGCAATAATCCAACCATGCTTTTGGGAAGTGGACTCTGCACATTTCTTGTAACTAAAACTTGGGATACAAATGTTTACTCCAAGTGATGTATCTTTGATTAAAGTTTTACTATTACACACAATCCATAGTTTACAACAAAAAAGAAATGGTGATGAACTTCATTTAATCTGTTGTAGATAAAAAGAAACAAGAGGGGCCCAAACCTTTAGTGGGACAAACCTTTAACATTCTTCATCTAAGATAGGGGAGGTCTCATATGTAATTATGATGGTGATGTTAATGTCATCCCATTAGCCATGGGCACTTGCCAAGGCAATCTTGTGGGCCCACTTGCTGGCCATTGTTTGCCTTCACTCATCTTAGGGAACTATAATATGTAGTAAGTCATTTCCTTGCATGTTTATTCTCAACCATTGCCTATGACATTCACATCATAGGTCTTCATTCAATTGTCTCATTTGCATTTGTATACTTGACCTTAAAAACCCAACTTCATGCAATAAACCTCTCAATCCAACCTCACAAATGTGTTGTCAAATCCCCATTTGCTTTACATATTAACTTCCTTTGCTTTGTTGAACACCTTTACAAATTGGACTAGAGTACCAGGAATTTCAATAGGTTTTTTTAATTCACATCCTATTTCATTGAAGATCCCTTGTTAAAAAGACATTTGACATTTAGATTTGTTTCATAAGTGAGGGGAGGTGAGGGGTCTTTAACTCATTGTTTTGTGCAAAGCCATCATACTTGTTATGTTTATTTTTTTCTTTCACATTTTAAGACCTTCTTTCATCTTTTGATTCATTTATTTTTCAAGTTTTTGGGTGCCTTTTAGGTCACAAATCATTACATAGCTTGAATGTATTTTAGCCTACAAACAAGCCTCCATCGCATTATTTTTTGGATGCATTAGCCTCATTTCAACAACCATCACCCCAATGACCTATTTGAAGACTCAAGCCCTTATAGTTTCAACCATGGTTTCTAAGTTTCTATAAGAGACCACCATCATTTCCCCATGTAAACTATAATTTATGTCAATAAATCCACTTTCCCTTTTTAATAATTGTTGCAAGCAACTTTCAACTTTTTGTCAATTTTAACATGTGTGTTGTCCACCCTTTGAACAACTTATTGATCAACAACTGATTCAACTTCCAAATTCCATTTATTTAAGGTTACATGTGCTTTTTAAAACCATAATCAATTACCCTAGTTGACGAATTGACATCATCCTTTCCCAAGATGGGTTTTGCACTTTAATTAACATTGTAATAACTAATTTGGCACATACAAACCTAATTTTTCCATCATGTTTTACACATGCATTCATGGCCTTAGAAACAACACATGCAACTTAAAAAATTAGTACAATAGGCACCCAATAGATCAATTCCTCCCTTTAACAATTGAAGTCTTCACATGTTTGCACAAACAAATAAGTGGATGCTTTCTTACACGATTATACCAACACAACTTGGAGTATGGAAGAATTAGAAGGTCCACAATTTTCTATCTTGATCATTTTCCCTTGCCAACACATTTCCATCACACTTCAAAAGACCCAAACATCTCCCATGTTATAACTAGTCAAACATGCCTTGATGGGTTTAGCCACCTTATAATTTCCCCCTCTTTTAAATCCACCTTCCATTCCCACAATTGACTTGTGACAAGTAGTTGGTTTAATTGTGATATCCATTATTAGACCTTATTGTTATGAACAATAGGTTGAGTTAAGACTCTAATCTTCAACATCTAACTTTGTTGCAATTCAACTTGGACTTAAGGTCCTCTCCTTCCATACTTCCTGTCGCAACCCTACTTTGGCCAAGTGTGGGGGTGAAGCCGAACACTTGGAAAAAGTGAGGATTTGGAGTCCTCCGAGACTTCCAAATGTTTAGAGCTCAACAGCAAGGCCCAAAACACCTCGCATTGGGGTGTTCTTGGTGTCATTGGAAAGGTCTTGAAGCGTAGATATCGAAAATGGCCTCGCATTGGCCATTTGGACATCTGTCGCCTAAGTTATGGGCAAAAGAAGGGCCAGGAGTCAAACTGGCAGTTTGACTCCCGACTACTAAAAGTCGGGAATCGATATCTTTCCGACCTCCGAATTGAGAGTACGATACGTCGTTGAAAAGATGACGACGAGGGTTACAAGTTTGGTTTAGACCTCGTTGCGATCAGACTTCGCAGTCGGGAGTTATGAGCTCCCAAAGTCCGGGGACTCCACCCGGGACAGTTTCGGGACAATTTCGGGACTCCAACTTGGGAGTCCCGGGAAAAAGAGCCATTTGGATGTAGCCCCTGAAACGTGGCGCAGAGAATACTATATGGGGGAAGGTGGTGGCTTCCCCCGAGTCCGGGCTATGGTGTGTCTTGTGGTCCAAAGTGCCCGTGGCTTGTCCCAACACCCAAGGGTGTCCCGAAATGTGAACTAACCACGTGGGTGGTTTGTTTTGGTGTAGATTCAAGCTTGATCAACTAATACCTCTTCCTAGTCTAATCCCTGGGCTCCCAACTCGACCCTCTACCCCTTTCTAGAGTTGGAAGCCGAGAGCGCCCTTCCGAGTCCCTCTTTCCGCAACTACACTTTGGTGAACCCTCAAGTGGGTTCACCTCGGGACTTGGGAGTGCGTCATTTCCACCCCCTCTACAAATTGGTGCAAAGATATTAAAGTTTGGTAAGGTTACAACACATTGTATCACAATTCATTTCATAGTGGATTAAACATAACATTGCCTTCATTTTGATACCCAAGAATCAAACCTCAATTGAAACATTACCAAATGTTTCGCATGTGATAAAAAAACCAAGGCTTTGTAATGGGTGTGGGTGTGTGAGTAGGAACATTTAATAAGTAAAAGGTTTTTACAAAGGCATCATCAAGGTTTGATGATGATGAATAAAGTACATAACAATGAGTGATTCAAAGTGGCCTCCTAATCCTAATTGACAAAAACAAAAACATAGTTTGCTCCCCTTGACATTCTTTGAAGGTATTCATGTAATGATATAAAAAGAACATCGTAAGGGTAATTTAAAATCATTTAAAGTTTTAGAAAAAGGTGCTATTGAAATCTTTCCATATTATTTACACAATTTTTTTTGATCTATTCATTTGATGGAAAAATGCATCAATCTATCACAAGGGTGGTAATTGGAAGGGAGTTAAATTATTCCAATTGGCAATAAGGTACTTTAAATTCATACATTACATTCAAGTGTCAAATTGAAATTTGGGATGGAAAGAAAATGCACAAAAACAACGGAAGTGTTGAACATAGATGATAACATTTCACAAACATGAAAATGTTGCCATATACTTGGCCATTTTTTGTGAGTAACATTCCATGGAATTGTAATAATTAGTTAACACAAGATTGCAACAAGATTGGCCATGGTGGAATTTGTTTTGTTCACTTCACAAAATACCTTGATTTTTGTGTGAATGGGGGCAATCACCTCCTAATGAATTCTAGTGTTAAATATGTTTTTATGTTTGAAATCAATCATCATATAATGTTGTAGTTTTATGGTTTATAAATGGGTCCCATGTGTGATGTTCATGGTTTATTTTTCATTAAATCTCATGAAGTACTAAAATGTTCTATATATTTGAATAAAAAATGGGTTCAAGAATGCTAGATGTTATATGGTTTAAATGTTTGAAAATCTTGACATGTAGGAAATTGTGTAATTTGTGCAATTAAATGGGAAAGTTCATGGAAATGTTTAAAAATATCCTAGCATTTTAAATATCTAGAAGATTACAATATCATTATCATTTTTGTGCCTTTTAAGTAGATTATGACCCAATAAATGTTTTTAATGTTCATGTTTAATTTGTGTTATGCATAACATGAAATGAATATTATAAATATTAAATATTAGAAAACACTTATTAAAGATTGTTGTAACTAGCATTTTAAAGCACATTTGAAACATTGTAAGCAATGGAAAAATGAATGGACCTAATCCCTATTTGTTACATCACCTTGTTTGTCCTTTTCAAGACTAAATGTTCCACACACTTGAGAGTTAATTTGGAAACTATTTATCACAAACCCAACTTCTAATAATGTTGTTGAATGTTTGAATTGATCTTGTCAACATTGCCATGCATCTTGTGAACCATTGTAATTAGTAATGTATGTAGACACTTCCAAATTGACCTATAGATTGACCATAATAATATGGGCTTAGAGGACCTCCTCTAGCTTCCCAAGAACATGGACATGATATATTTTTCTACAAAGACAACAATTTCACATGATACTTCCAAACCTAGTAGTTATTGATTTTAGTTATTTGCATGAGATGAAAGATTTGAAGATATTACTTGAGTTGCCATTGGAGTAAGAAACTCATAACATTTAGAAAAAAAAATTTCAAAAAAATTTCATAAACTCATAATTCAAGAAGAAGTTGTAAAACTTGCATATTGTTAATAACATTTTATGCTCACCTATGAATAGTAAACTAAAATTGTAATATTGTTTCCTTCCAACAATCATTTGTTACACTATCTTTAAACATTTTTGTTTTGCAAACTTTCATGTAAGCATACTGACAAGCATAACTGCAACAAAACAAGTAATGTCATTTAGTGTTATCTTGAGTGATGGTGGGAAGAGGACCAAGAACATATAACAAGCGAATTGTAACAAATAATAAAGTTCATAATAATAATAAATGCATCAATGAAAGCAAAAATTAAAGCAAAAATTCAAACAATATTGAAGCATCCATTCACAAAGTTTAAACACAACATACATATTGTGTGTAGAAGCACTTGCTTTTTATCAAAACTAAATGGAACCAATTGTTCACTAGATTAAACCCCAAAGAGTTCATATACATTAAGGACGATGGGAAATATAATATAACACATAGATGCCCACACTTGGTTCAACATAATCAACATATATATCTATATATAAATTTAGAAGTTCTAGTGGTAATACAAATCATGCTAACAAATATAAGCATTATTTTATAATCATATGTGAATACTTTCTTTGGTTGGGTTTATCAATTGCTTCCAACATGTTTGACTAAACAAACTTGAGTAAAAATGAGATTAAACATTGTGGGTATTGGGCAAGTGATTATCAATAACATTTGCATTGTAACATGTTGATAATCCTTCTTACTTTTTATTGGTTATTTAACATTTTTCCAACCGAAAAAAAAAACCTATAATTCCATCATGCTTTGAATAACTTGGTGGCATTCAATGTAAATGCATGATTGAAGGAGATGGTTGGACTAGGTTTAACTTGTAAACATTGTTGGGAATTTTAAAAAGCCTCCATACGAACTTTGCATGTGATAATAATGTGCTTAAATGGTTTTGTTGCAAGGTTTGATTCATGTCGATACAAAGTTAAACTAAAATAAATTTGGACATCATTGAACATACGTAAGTGAAATTAGACTATTAGTAATAATGTGGCCCCCTTTTAGGGTTTGCAAGTTTGGAGCCAATGAAAAGTGGCAATACATGCTTGGGACAAATGTTTTTTGTTCTGCACTTGGTATGACAAGTGTTGACATTAGAGTTTAAGAATTGAGTGATGCGTAGAACCATACACTAACACCTACAAAGTTCATAGTGGGTGTTTAATGTCCCCTGCAATTAAACACCAAGAAATAGAATAGGATAACCATTTGATGATATATAATTTACAAAAAATAATTGTGATAGAAGTTAAACAACCCCCCATGAGTTTTGTTTGTCACATTTCTTGGCCAACAATGCTCAACCTATGTAGAGCTGTGTGATTTTGCTATAGGATTTGACTAACTAAACCCTACTTTTAAGTTTAAATTAAAAAAAAAAGAAAAAGTGGTTATTCAATGTAAAAAACTATGTGAATGATATTAGGCATCCTCATTCTCTTGCAAGGTGTTGGGCTTGAAATCAGTGTGGGGATAGTAGAACATGCAATTTATTTTATTTTATTTGGCAGAACAGGGAAAACATGTTGCTTGCAGAACAAGCATACATGTTGTGTAATTTGTCGCAAAACCATGCATAGTGCAAAAAGAGGGCAAAAAGACAAGCCTGAAAACGTGCTGGACATCTAATGTCCCCCAAAAATTATGTGTTATCTAATTTTGTAGCAAATCATTGCATAATGGCAAAGCTTATAAAGGGATCCCTATTGTTAAAGATTATATTTGTCCTGCTCTGTTTTCTTGTATCTGGGAATTATGTTCTTCACATTACATCCTGGGTTAAGAAAACATTTAAAAAACTGAATAAGGTTGAATGAGTAAAAAGGAGTACACCTGAAGCTCCAAAATATTATTTGGGTTCATATTGTCTCCTAAGGATCTATAATTCTAATAAGTAAAGGAAATGTGTCAAGGGGAGGATCTTTCTTGGAGAGTCTTAAATTCCAATTAAAAATGATGAAAACTTGCGAATAATCGATAAAATGAAGCACCCAAAAAAGGGGGGAAAAAAAAAGGGGGGGGAGAAAAAGACACAAAATGGAAGGACCCAAGCCCTGGCAAAAAGAAGAAATCACCAACTGGGTAGCCCACAAGGGGAGCATGAACAAATTAAAAGGTATATATAATATATATAAAATTATACCTTCCTAGGTTGACAGAAGATCTCAACTAAGGGCCCACATTTGGACACTCCACTTTCTAGAAAAGCATACCTATAGGCTACTGGGCCAAAATCTCCAAGCCTTTGCAAATTTCAAAAGCTTTGACCCACAAAATGGGACGGTGCACATGTCAAATGACAGCCCCATCAGGACATTGATACTTCTGTTGCTTATGGCATTTCTTGAGTAAATAGGCTATAAAATGAAATACATCAAAGATGGACATATAATAGAGTTATTCGTAGTAAAGTCACCCTGTTCTTGGGCCCTGGTTTGACCCTTTAACCCCTGTTTCATCCTCAACTTGTGTGTATTGGTAAAGTGAGCGAAATTGGGTATGAGTTTCATGAAACTGAGTACCGACCAGTTCACAAAGATTTGCAAGAGCTTCTTAATCTGACAAGGCTTGATTGAATGAAGAATATGAGCCAGCAGTGAAGGTGCAGATAAAGGTGCAAATTCAAAACTAGAGGTGAAACTCCCATGACGACCATTTTAGGTGAGAAAACTAGTTTGATCACCTGTTTTTTTTGTTTTTTGTTTTTTGGTTACGTGTACTGTTTTCATCTGGACTTCACATTTGGTCTCCAGTTTTGGGAGGGCCCCAATAGCCCTAGTTTGTGATACTTTATGGATAGCACTATTAGAAGAAGGTCCTTTGCAGGAGCTGAAAAGCTTGGCAGATACATACATATGATATTTTACTTGGATGCAACTTGCTTGGTGCATTGAAGTACAAGCAGGAATTGTATGAGGTGTTCTCTGTTCACCCACACGAGATCACTCATGCCTGGTTCCCCTAAGATCACAGCTTATCCCCCTATGCCAGGTTCCCCAGGGATAACAGCTGATTTCCTTTAGACTCACTCATCTGACATAAAATTCCAGTTTGTTTCCTGGTGAAGGGAGAAGAACTCCTTTTGGCTGCACTCTTTCTGCACATAACTTAGTTGCAAGTTGTGATGAATCTGGACTCATATTTATCCTCTCCAGAGTTCAGTCTGTTTGCAGATTATATAAATAAATAAAAAAGCTGCAAGTTATTAGTGCTTCTTGATCAATAATCTGGAGTCTCAATTATTTATTTATATAATTTTTTTGGTGAGACAGCAATTTTGTTTTTGGTGTGGTAGTCACTAGTGTTGGTCTTGTATCCACTTTTGAACATACCAGCTGCAAGGTGTTTGGCTGCTTCAACACATTTTTCTTGAATAATTAATTAAGTTTGAAATTTTCATTTCAAAAATATAATATTTTTCAAGATTCAATATTTTCCTTCCCAAAAAATAAATACATATTCAATTTTTTGGGGAAAAATTTCAAGGCTCATTAGTGTCAAAGCTGTCAAGGCAGTAGGGTATCGGGAGTTTTTTAAGAAAATTCTTTTTCATACCAGGTTGGTATTGATATTCCATACTTGAGAAAAAAAACTTTCCTACTAGTCTGGTCCTGGTATTGGGTTCAAGACCGATTTTTCAGTGTTATGAGGCAAGTATATTCACACCTGGTATTGATTGAGAATGGAGATGATATAAAATTGGTACAAGGTTGGTATTACCTCAAGTCCCTAGGATCCAGCAGACTAGTACTGGTAGAAGACCACTCTGGTCCTGGCATTGGGTTCAAGAGTGATTTTTCAGTGGTATTGAGGCAAGTATATTCACACCTGGTATTGATTGAGAATGGAGATGATATAAAATCGCTACAAGGTTGGCATTACCTCAAGTCCCTGCTAGTATCTAGCAGACTGGTACTGGCAGAAGAAGGCTGGTATTGTCAAATGGGTACGGTCCTTGATATCAGTGTTGATACCAGGCGCACACCTATATACCAGACCAACCCTGGTCGCAACTAGCACTTTACCTCTGCTGCTGCATGTGAGCTTGTAGTGGCAATAGACTAGTTGTTGACAGTGAAGGGAAAAACAAACTCATTCAATTCTTATAGAGATGTGTTTAGGTCGCTGTGAGCTTTTAATGCTTCTTTTGTGCAGTCAAAGTGGAGGGGCAATTGGTCTGGGAGGGGTTAGACACTAGACACTGCAAGGCAGTACTATAATTTCCAACTTTACATCAAACAGAGGAAATCATTTGGAAATATTGGTCTGCTAGCCTTCTATAACTAGGAGGCCACAGAGTGTCTAGTGTGGTAATTTGGTCAATGAACTGGGATGGAGACAATAATGTTTTAAAGTGGACATTAATTTAACCTTCAATCCTGTATTTCCTGGTTCATCAAGTATAATTACTTTTCATAACTAGTCAGGTAAGTTATTCAATTTCTTTCGGAATCATACTGGGTACCAATATCAAAAAACTCAAAAACATTTATACCCACTTGTTATGTATAAGGGTCAGTTCTCAAATACCCTTCTTGAGAATCACCTATTATATTAGTTTGATAAGTTTTAGGGTTTAGGTGCACTTAAACTTATTAACAAAACTTGCAAAGCTCCAAGGCCATTTAAGCCTTGACCTTTATATCCCTACATGTTGAGTATGTTGGAAAAGTTCATATATGTTGCCCGTCTTTTTGTGAACCCTTTATTAAGTATAGGGTTACAATTTTTGCATCCTTGATGTTGGGCAATAATGTTTGCTTCTAATCACCAAGGGATATTTTGCAAGATGGTGTTAGGGGTTTAAGGATTGAAATGACCTACATGGAT
>Ga0209208_10001576_pt1 | contig 32315 bp, 27 predicted proteins | sample S1TSphfallax_3_FD_187694 | JGI IMG/M metagenome (GOLD analysis project Ga0209208, IMG submission 187694) | Host-associated microbial communities from peat moss isolated from Minnesota, USA - S1T2_Fd - Sphagnum fallax MG (SPAdes) (version 2) | ecosystem: Host-associated > Plants > Peat moss >...
GGGGAGAGTGGGGGGGGGCATAAACAATGGTTTTTCCTAAATAACTCAAAATTTATCAAATTTAAAATTGATATTTTTTCAAAGTAATATTGAAGGATTTAAACAATTTTGCAACTCTATTGCTCTTCTATAAGCAAATGTGGGTAAAACTACTTATGGATGATAACAATTCAAATAACATTGCAAAAACATTTCTTAAAAATTGTACATAGTAATATTGAAGAAAAAAAAAAAACTTATAATTGTTCAAAAATTGAACATATATTTCACACAACAATTTTTTAAAAAAAAGATTTAATGAAAGCACTTTTGAATTCACATTGAATTGAATCCCATTATGAATATTGTAAATGAATTTACACAGAAACAAATTGTAGATTTTTTATATTCATGACATGTTATTTTAAGGTTTTTTTAACCCTTCATATTGCATAATTATAAATTATAATTACTTTCATGAATATATTATTGAATAATTTTCAAGATCATGTTTTCATTTGTAACATTTGAATAAAATTTCAAAAAGAAAATGTATGTTAAAGTTTGAATTTTAAAAATAGTTTCATGTCAAAAATAATAAAATTAAACTTTTTTTTCATCTTATCAAAAGACTTGAAGTGGTTTGGTGGTGAAGACCTTGGTGTATCTCCATGAAGTATTGGGTTCAAACCTTGATGAATGTGTGCATTAATGTATGTAATGTGTATATACATGATGTATCATGTATAAATATGATATATGAAACATGTATGATGGTTAGTGAATATCTTCAAAATATTGTGTTAAATAAATCCAGAAGTAATAATATTTAAAATAATATTAAACTATGGCATGTATTTTTGTCACATTATGCTATGAAAAATTTACAATTCGTGACCCCCAAAAAAAAAATAAAATTTAAACATGTTACATGATGATGTGGCATCTCAATCCACATCATATTACCTTGGGACCTCATAATATCCATGATAATTTTTTTAAAATTATAAATTACCTAGTGCAATATGTCACTACCCAAAACAACTAAAAAATATTTCACTTAACATGTCCTAATCAACTAGTCTTTTTTTACCAAAAGCATGTAAGTTGCATGTTAGTGAACTTTGTCCCATTTCCCTAAAAACATAGTGGATTTGGGTAGTGGAAAAACCCAAGATTTTTTCTTGTGGAAGGAATCAATTTGATAATGGTCAAGCTACCTACTAGGTACCAAATGAGTACTCAATTTGGAAAAAAAGTAGACCAAACCTATGAAGATCCAAGTAGGGTGACAATACCCATTTCAAGACCTCAAATAGTTTACACATCACCAATCATGACAACCCAAACAAACATATTTATATTGGGATGGCCACCACTAATCCCATTAAACTATGAATGATAGAGAACTGGATTGGTGGTGAATCCTAGAGCAAGGAGTTCAGTGGCCAAACCATATCAATCAACTTTGAAGTATCCAAATTACAAAAAAGGTGTAGATTATTATGTTCATGTGAGAGTGTTTCAAGCAACCATCGAAGCAAATGGAAAAACCTCTAAGGAGTACATCATCAATGCATTTAACTACACATTAAGAGAAACAATATCAAATTAGTGTCACAATTGCATGTTAGAAATTTCTTGATTGAACTTTTATAAAGCTAACACAAGCATTGTCTAAACATCATCAAAAAATTCAAAATGACGAATAAATTTACATGGTCGAGGTGTACTATGAACACATACAAAAGTTAGCTCATAGATTGTAAACTCCAACCATTTTTTGATCACTCTGTTTCGAATAGGATTATAGTCCTATTTGAGGATTACAATTGTAGGAATGAAAAGGACCACGTTATAGTTGCATAAGGAGGCGACTCTTCTATGTGAAAAAAGGATGACATTTGCAAAAGCTCAAAATGCATTGTCAATACCACAATTTCAAAATATGCAATAACAATGAAATTAGATAGACAAAAACAAAAAAGATTAGCAAACATTACACAAAATGTGGACGAAAGAACCACAATGTAGATATGTGTAGAGTTACCAAAAAAAGGAGCCAATTGTAGCAACATAGGCTATTAATCAACCTCATAAAGGTTAGAAAAATAATTCATATGTTTTCCATATCTATGGTCTAAATGGGCATAAGATGACAAATAGTCCTAGGTTTGCAAAGATGTATAAGATCTTCCAAGGGAAAAATGCATCAAGTTTAAAAAGGAAAGCGGTAGTTAATATTAAAACAATCACTGTAGATGTGAATGTAGTAGACATAAATGTTACGACAAGAAGGAAAATTACAAAAAGACCAAGTGTTCTATGAGAAAGAACCATGGAAGAACAAAAGTACTACATATTGGGAGAAGGAGAAGAAATTAAAGAAGACTGTTGTAAAGACCATTTAGTAGTTCCAAAAGGCATCGATTACTAGTGAAGGTTCTTCTACATCAATACAAAGATGGAACACAATGTCGTTAGGTATGTTAAATACTACACCTTTTATTAAACCTCTAAATTCTCAAGATTTGTAGTTTTCCAAAATAAATTAATATTGGTAGAAGAGATATTTCAAGATATTAGTAAACAGATGTTGGAAACTAGTTATACTTTGAACTTAGGACAATTATTGAAAATGGCTCTTGAATTGAAGAGATATCTATGGGAAAAAATGAAACTTTATCAACCATCTATAGTATTGGAAGTAACAACAGTAGTAAGAGCTATTAATAACCATGTGGTGGTCATTCAAATATAGATTGGGAAAAACATTATAGAAGATGTTTTGTTAGATTGTGGGTTTGGGTACAAAATAGTTTAGATTGAAGTTGGGCTTGCCAAAGCTTGAACTTGCACCCTATAATTTGAGGATGGTGAAATAGACCACTACAAAGCCAATGGATTGATTCGTGATTTGAAGATATACGTTCATGACATATCTTATGTTATCACATTTATTGTGTTACAAAACAATGTGATAGACACTAGTTATTCCATGTTGTTAAGGAGACCATGGTTGAGGAGTGCCATAGTAGCCCATGATTGGGGGAACAACATAATGACTATTCAAGGGAATGGAATGGTCAGAACCATAGGGGTGACTAAGCACCTAAGAGAAAAGGTGAAACAACCAAAAATGTTCACCAGAAGAAAAATATGTATTTTTGACTAGTCTCTGCAACTAAATTTTAATCGCAAGAGACTTTTTGCAACTAAAATCCTTTTAGTCACCTAAAACAAGTCGCATGTGATAAACTAATCATAAATGACAAAAGGTATTATATGAAAGAAAAAGTCAACAAATAAATTTCATCCTTTGACTCCATTATATATGTATTGTCACGTGCAATTAACATGCAACTATTTTGGTCACAATTGAAGGCAATTGATGTGCTGCCACGGTCTTAATATTCGATTATTTAAAATATAATAATAATTATTATTTTGAAATAATCTAAGACGTTCAATTCAAATATTTGGATGATATTATATTATGACACATGGTCTAATGTAAATATGCCACATGGCATTAAAAAATTATTAATATTACGTTGGTAGGTACTTAGGTAAGTACATAAATAAGTGCTTGCAAACCTAGGCTACATACCACCCTACCTATTTAGGTTTTTTAAAAAGTAGGTAGGTTCTATCTTCCTAAGTTAAATACCTACTCACACATGTAGGTACTTAGGTAGGTAGGTACATAGGTCGACCTAGGTGTGTAGGTCAAACTAGGTACTTACCTAGTTAGGTAGATAAATAGGTTGGGAAGGTAAGTAATTTAGAAATGTGTATAATATATATTTTTGTTTTGGGTTGAACCTTTTCATTAACTTGTCCCATGTGCACAAATTTCTTAACGTGAAATTGGATGAACACACCTCTTTGTTTATATAATGTTCAAAATAGGAATGAAAAACAAACAATATGGGATAAGTTTTGAAGTTGCAACTTCCTCACAAATTAAGTTGTAATTCCAAAAAATTCTTCATGCTTTATTTTTTTAGTTTTTAAATTTCTAAAAAATTCAAATACTAAAAAATTAGATAATCATTTAATAATAATGACTAAATATACATATATTTAAAATATAAATTATACATTACAAATATTTGGTATCCATTATCAATTACTTAAATAAGAAATAACTTCTTAATATTTAACAAACTAACTATCTAGTTAGTCACAGGTTATTAATACACAACTCATAAATAATTAAATAATTAAAATATATTTTTAAATTATTATTTTAAAGAATCTGATCCAAGTATATATGATATAATTAATGTAAAATTAATTTAAGGAATATAATCTATATTTTAAATATTTATGTTAAAATTATAAATAATGAATTAACAATTGTTATTATAAAGTAAATTCATACACAAATTTAAAAATTATTATTATTCAACTAATTACATTAATTATTATATAATTACATTTAATTTTGTAGAAATAAATATAAGTAAAGTAATTTTTTTCTCTTGGTAATTATTAATTATAAATACAATAATTTTTTAAACATAACATTGATTTTCATAATTATTGTAAAATTATTAAAAATTATTTATCATAGATGATTAATCACATTTTTTTTCTAAAATAATAATCCTATATATAATTATAAACATGGTGTGTGTGTATCTGTCTGTTCGTCTTTTACTTTTCTTTTCATTTACTTCACACGTTTTGGGGACAGTTACAATGTCTGTCTGTTTGTCTGTCTGTCCAGGTCCTGAAACCCATACCTTTTCGTTTCAGGTCTCATTTCGTCCAGGTCTTGAAACCCATACCTTTTCGTTTCAGGTTTCATTTCGTCCAGGTCCTGAAACCCATACCTTTTCGTTTCAGGTCTCAAAGAAATGAGAGGTCTGTCTGTTTAGGGACATGGGGCAGGGGCAGGGCAGGGGTAGGGTGGCAAGGGCAGGGCAGGGCAGGGCAGTTATTTTCATTATAGAACATATTAAAAAAACTAGAATCTTTTTGAAAAAGAAAAAAGAAAAAAGAAAATAAATAAATAAATAAATACATAAAAATAGAAAAAAAATGAAGATAGACAAAATAAGAATAGAAAAAATAAAAACATAAACCAAAAAGAAGTAAAAACGCAAAAACTATAAAAAAGGAATGGAAACAAATGAAACAAGGAAAGGGAAATACAGTAAAAAAAATTTAAAAGAATTTTTTTTTCCAAAAATGAAGAAACCAAATAAAGAGTAAAAAATAAGAAAAAATAGAACTTATAAATATTGAAGAAAAACCCTACTTGAAAAAGAATGAAGTGAGTCTTCTTTCTCCAAACTTCAAACTTGCATTCAAATAAATATATATATAAAAGTGAAAAAGAAAAAAATTATTTTAATTATACAAAATAATAATAAAATAAAAAACACATAAAAATAAAAAAAATAAAAAAGTTAAAAGTTTCTATAAAAAACTAAAACCGGCGGACTTCACAGTGGCCGAAAGTCACGGGCACCCACTAGTCATATATATTAAAGCAACAGTGGTGGTGTTTGTCCGTCCGTCCGTCTGTCTTGCAGGGCAGGGCAGGGCGAGCAGGGCAGGAGTGGTGGTGTCTGTCCGTCCATCTGTCTTACAGGGCAGGGCAGGGTAGGGCAGGGTAGGGGAGGGCAGGCAGGGCGACCAGACATTTTCAGTTACGCTGAGAATAATGGATTTCTGGCCGCGATCAGGATTTGAGAATTTCGATCTCCTCCTCCTCCTCCCTGCTGCTGTTGTTTCTAAGGATCATTGGCCGAAGGTCACGGGCACCCACGGGGGACTTCACAGTGGCCTTCGGCCACGAGCACCCACTAGTATTATATAATAATTCGTGAAATTAAAATCGGTCAAACAACTATTTTAACCACAGTATAATTTTTTCAAATTTTTAGTTCATGTTTGAAGTTATAAATTACAGAGTGTGAATAATTATGTTCAATTAGAAAATAGTTATGCACATAATAATTACTTCTTATCTGAAGTAATTACAATGATTTTAAAGTAATGTCACATTAATCACATTAATTGATTTCTTTTAGTGTAAGAATTTAAATTATAAAATATATAAATCTATGTTATAACAATAATTATTTAGTGTAACTTATATTTAATAAACATAATCATTTATAAAAGTGATTTATTATGGATTTTAGTAGAAAAAGCCCTTATAACTGAATCAACAATTTTTTGAATTAAAATATAAATTTAAGATTCCAAAATAGTAATTCAAAATTCAAAGATTAATTTCTAGATCAAATAAGTTTTTTGAAGTTAAATAACAAATTTCAGATTTGAAATGTCAATTTTAAGACTCAATTAATAAATTTCTGAATTGAAATATTAATTTCAAAAATCCAAAATAATAATTTGGAATTCAAATTTCAACTTTCAAGTCAAATAATTTCTGAAAATTTAAATTTAAAACTTCAGAATCCAAGTATCAAATTTCAAGTTCAAATAAAAATATTTAAAATCAAAATGGCGATTTTTAGACTCAATAATTGTTTTTGAATTGAAATACTAATTTTTAGATTCGAAAATAATAATTGAGAATTCAAATATTAAGTTTTAGATCAAATAAAGTTTTTGAATCTAAATAACAATTTCCAGAATTGAAATGTCAATTTTTAGATCCAAGTAACAATATTCAAAATTGAAATGTCCATTTTTAGATTCAATTATTAATTTTCAGACTTGAATTATTAATTTTGAAAATCCAAAATAGTAATTTGGAATTGAAATTTCAGGTTCAAATCAAATGATTATTTAAAATTTAAATGCAAAATTTTCAGAGTTGAAATGTGGATCTTCATATTCATATAAAAATGTTCAAAACTAAAATGTCCATTTTTATAATCAATTAATAATTTTTTGAATTGAAATACTAATTGGCAATTGCATAAGTTTCTTTTTAACCAACAACAACAGTTACACAAGCTAACAACAACAAAACAATGTTTATCATTGCTTTAATAATAAGAGTTTTTTTTCTTCTTAGCTTGTGCATGCATCTCTTGTCATGTTCTTGTTAGTTCTGCACATGTGGTTAGTAGTGTAGGTTGGAGATAATTCTTAACAATTGTTGACATTGGCATTATTGGATCAATGTCAATATTGATCTTTTCAATAATTTGCACAATTGTTGGTTCTTTGAAAAGGGCTTCCATTGTTGTAAATTGGAATGTAGGTGAAAAAGCTTTAGTGATACTTGTTTTGTCCCATCCCTTCATAATTGTCTCTCTCATGGTTTTGACCTATGTCCACGTAAAATATAATTAGCTATAAATCCTAGGCTTTAAACTATTCATCTTGAAATCTACCTTTGGTTTTTGGCCTTCATCTATTTGGTTTTTGATGGTTTGAGAAGTGCATGAGTTAACATGAACCTTGAATGCATGCTTCAATAGTTTTGCAAGATCACATTTGCTAGTTGAAGTTCACTTATGTAATTAGCAAGAACAAAAATCAACAAGATGTTTGTACTTTTCTTTTTTTATCCAATTGTGGAACTCCTCATTAATATGAAAGCTCTATCAATCTATAATCCATACCATCTTTTGTTCCTTCTCTAACCCCAAAAACTGGATTTCAGATTATAGTTAGGGAAGGAAGATTTTTTTAATAAACTATTTGGTTGTTTCCAATGATGACTAATGATTATCACTAAATATAAGATCCCAACTATCATTGATTCAAATTGTTTTACCATTGTTATTTGGTGGTAGTGTCTTAAGGGTAGAACTTGTAAACATTATCTATGGTGGAAGTAGGTTTCCAACAATGTTAGATGAAACAACCATTGTCACTTGCCTGTTGTCCTTTAAACCTAACACTTGCACATGTTTGGTTCCTTTTGGCTCCCAAGTTATTTCACTTCTGTTAGGAATTAAATGGACTTTAATTTGATCATTGTTCACAACAAGTGTAGGTGGAATGGAATATGTTTTTAGGAGATAAACATATCTATAAGCCATGGTTGGGCCTTGAGTAATCCAATCTAGTGGGAGTTTGCTTGTAGCAGTGGTTGCCATTCAATAAGTCCAACACATGTGTATTGCTTCATGAATTGTCTTGACAATTCTCTTGTGATATCAAACCTTCCACATCTAGGTTTAATAAGTTGAAGAGCGAGAGATTGTATGAAACCTTTGAGAATGGGTTGCATAATCACTATTAATAGTGACTAATTGGCTTTCTTCATCTTTTGCAAGACACAAACCATCTCATAGTGCAGTTTAGGAAATTCCTCTAGTTTTGGCAGATTTTGGTTTGGATTTTTCATTGTTGTTTTGCGTTAGGCATCTTCCATGTAGTTTTTTTCCAATTCACTTTCTTTTGTGAACCATTCCCACATTGTACTCATGGTTAGCATTGCATAAAAACTAAACACTCCTTGTGATTTACAAACATTTTGCATAAATGTTAGAACAATTTTATTATTTCCATATTTTTTCACTACAACTAGTATTTGGGGCCAAAGATGTGGTTGAAACCAATTTTGATGCACCCCTCGTTTCTTTTTAAGTTTTGAAGGTCTATTGCTCTCATTATCCTCTTTCTTGATCTTATGTTCATTCAAAATATTCACATTATGTTGCATTTTAGGCTTGCAAATTGACATTTCCCTTTTTTCCTACTACATGTTGCATCCTTGTTGCTTTCTCTCACTTGTGCAAGCTCTTTTTCCTCAATTTGCATCCTCTCTTCATTTGAAATTGTTTGAAACAAATTAGTAATGCACCTTTGTTTCTCATTCTTAATCATGTTGCACAATGTTGAAATTAATTTAAACTGAAAGAACATAAGATTTGCCAAGGAGAAAGGGGTGTGAAAAGAAGGGAAAAAACATAAGAAATGCAAGAAATGCCAATTGAATTGTTATAACAAGGAGTACCAATAAGTACCTTAACTGATCACAATTGGTTGTTAGGGTCTAGTTTATCTGCATAGGTACCTATGTAAATACTATAGGTACTATAATATGTTGAAATTTTCTTTTTTTCTTTTAAAAAAAATCAAATTCTTAAGAAATTTGTGATTGGAAAATTGAAATGAAAAAAAAAGAATTGCCCTAAGCATTCCAAAATGGTAAAGGTATTATGGTAACCATAATATTTGATACATGTACTTTTTTGGGTTCATGTGACCCCATTTTGTTGTATTACATTTCAAAGTTCTTTCCTATGGTTAAAAAAAAGCCTCAAACCTTCTCCAAATTGAAAGCCCAAACCTTGAACCTTGAAAATTTGAGATCATTTGGGATTTTTAAGTCCTAAAATGAGAATGCACTTGGGAATAATGAAGCTCCTTTTTTGCATGCCCTAAATTTCCATTTCACCAAGGAAATGTATTTGGGATCGATCTTGTTTATGCCTTAGGCACTTTCCAACCCATTCCCCTTGGATGCAAGCCCGAGGCTAGGGCCATGACCACAATGGGGTGAATATTAGAAACTACACCAAACACCCCTTGAATATCAAATTTAATAACTATGGTTATAGAAATCAAATATTTAGTTTTGACATATAATTACGGTTATAAAAGAAATCCCAATTATTTATTATATGTAACCATAGTTTTTAGTTTTTTTGAAAAAAAATAAAAAATCACCTAAAAGCTGTCAAATCTTTGCTGGATTTTTATGCAACTTGGTGGTTCTGTGATTTTTAATTTTTTTCAAATACATGTACCTAATAACTATTTGAATTTGAAAATTAAAAAATAAATCCAGCAATTATTTGATTTTTTCAAATACATGGAACCAATGGTTATTACAAAAACTAAAAACCCACCCCACATGGGATGTGACATCTTTGTAATTCAATGTTTTTGAATATTCACAAATAAATATTTTCCAAATAAATGTCCATGGATGTGCTTGGTTGGTGGATATTTATTTTGTCTCACATCACTTACAGAGTTAGTGTATTTTGAGTCCCATAATTTGGTTCCAATGATTTTGGGTCATCTAATCAATACTTTTCAGAGCCATTGAGAGTATTGAGAAGGACACATTATTTTGAATGTCATCATCAATTTATGTGCACACAATGTTGGCATGAAACATGTGAACACATTGGATGCCATTGGGAGCTTTTAAAAAGTCAAAAGGAATGCACTAACAAGGTCACAAATTACTTGATAATAACATAGTTTAATGCCCTTACTACCTCAGAGACTTTGACACTAATTACATTATTTTCAGAAATGTTGAAATTCTCAGATTTTTTTCTTCAAATAACAACATTATGTGAAGGAAAAGATTGAATCTTTAAGAAAAATTTAATTGTTGAAATGAAAAGTTCAAAATTAATTTAATTATTCAACAAACATGTGTTGAAGCTGGCAAGATGCTACAAGTAATAACAATTAAATTAAAAAAAACCCGGCAAACTTTCAACTTTGATATTTTGCTAGGTTGCCACATATAATAATCCAACCTGCAAATGTTTTAATCACGAATTTGTGGAGATTAAGTTTTAAAAATTCAATGTGATGTCCTTATAGCTCAAAAAATAAAACATATTATTTTATTGTGGTGAATTTCCAATAAATAATAGAGACATGGTTGACCCATAAGCCCATATTTTTTTCTTCACTTGGTAGGGCAAAGACATTTTTGTCCTGGAATCGATGAAGGTGGTCATACAATAGTTGTGTCATCTCTTTGCCACGATTTGAGAATATAAATCCCATAGGAATATTTCATGCTAGATTGAGGCAAATGGGTATGAATGTGCTGGCCACAATTTAAGAATATATATCCAATTAAGGATATTCCTCGTTAGAGTGAGGCAATTGGGCTATAACAATCACATATGTCCTTTCAATTTTTTTGTCCTCCCACTTGTGTACCTTTTCATCATCTTTCCTTTTGGAACTAGCCAAGGTAGGCCATGAGATCAACTCAAATTCTGTCAAGAATTTGACACCTCATGATATACCTTCTGCATCATAATAGGAGCTACCTCAAATATTTGTTTTTACGATCTCTCTAGGCAAGGACTATGCATTCACATGCTTTTACAACACTTTGATGCTAAAAGTAGTCTGTACTTGATAATGAGATGATCTTCAAACACATGTATCATTTTTAAAAAAAGTAAGGTAGAATCAACTTGAAATGCTTGAGCTTAAAGCTCACAGAGTAAAAAAGGGACACCAAACAATTTCATACTTCATTATTTCAAAGATGTATTAGAGTTATCTGTAAAAGTCACACGGTTAAGGGGCGAGAGAACGACCAGTTTCAGCATAATAGTGCATCAACCACATAATTGGGAGTGAAAATTTTACAAAATGAAATAACTGGGACTCAAACTAGTTTTTCCATCAGCTTTGGTGATAAACTGAGTTTCATCCCGTCTTTACTTTTTCCTGAGAGCCTCCACTATTGCTACATATATTTTCCTTGCTCGAACCTAGACAACTACGATAATTACTCTCAAACCTTGTGCACTAAATGCTGAGTTTCAGCATTTCATACTGCGATTTAATAAAATTTCATTACTTTGTGGACACCACTGAAAAAGGTCATAGGGGGTGAAAGTAGGCCCAAAGACAGGGTGAAGACAAGGTGGCTTTATGGATAACTCTATTCTAATCAATTTACTATTATTTCATCTCTTTTACTTCTTGAGCACTCCCTTTGGTTTAGTTGGAAATTTGTGTTTTTGTTAGAGCATGCCCAATAGCAGCCTACATTTGTGACTCTATTAGTATTTAGCACATCCAAGGTGCAATGTTAATTGCTTCCATGGTCTCACCCATAAATCTGAAAAAATGAATGAATTAAATCATAGACTTCATAATCTTACCACCTGACCCAATCATTCGCATTGGTAAATTGAAAACATCATTTTCTTTTACTACCTCATTGGAGGGCATGCTCTCGAAGAATATAGAATTGTTATGCGCAGTACAAATAATTTTGTATGAAGTGTAATTATAACATAATGCAAATATCATTGTGTGGCCTGTTGTACGCTTGTAAGTACTTGACATCTTTAGTAAGTGAGAAGATTGTGTGGCCTGTTGCCATTGTGTACTTGATGTAAAGAACTTTTCAGGAATTTCCTTTGTAATTTCAGTCACCCCCCCTCCTTTGACAGAATTTAACTGTAAGGAGAAAAGAGACTTTGGAAAGTCCTGGAAGTTCCCAATTTCAGGAGATTCCAATTTTTGGAGAAGTTCTTTACTCAAGGTAAGGAACATTTTTTTGAGGCCGTTTGTGTGTTTGAGGGCCCAGCCTTTATCAACCCAAGGTGGGCACAAAATGCCCTGCAAGAGCCTCAAAATTATTCCTTACCTTACATATGGACTACCACTCCAAAGGTAACAAGGGGTGGTGTTTCACACTGTGGCCTTGCCATATACATTATTAAAAAGTATCTAAATGCAAAAAGAAGAATTATGGAAACTCATGTATTTCACCATGCAAAAATATAATCTTTAAAACATGCTCTAAAAGAAAATCCTTCAAGATATTATAACTTTATAACCAACCTCAAGTTTCAACACAAGCCAAAATATCATCTTTCAAAAAGTCATCATATAAAAATGGACCTATTACTTAGGAGTCAAAATCCATCAATCTACTATACTCTAAACACAATATCCTTGCCTACAAAAGGCAAGGCCAACAAAAAAAACATTGCAAAGACACAAAGACCAAAAAACCTTGCCAAAATTCTTAAGGTTGGGAGAGAGTACATTAGTGTAGGCTTGAGGTTGAGGGCTTTACTGAACATGAAGACATGCATTGATTTTATTTTAAAAAAATTATGTGGTACCCAGCAGACTCTACCCATCGGGTATCATGGGAAAAAACTATAGTGGGCATTTCAAGTCACTATTACATTATGAAAATGGACACATATCTGAACAAAAACTTGATGTCATCTTTACTTTTTCGATATCATGTGTCTAGCATCCATTCACAAGTTTCTAATCTCATCCATTCAGTGGCCCTCAAACAAGGCCATAAAATGGGGGCTTCAAATGTGGGTCTTTGTTATGGTGCGTTCTTCCCTTGGCACTCACTATGTTGTTGGCCAAGGAACTACTAGGGCAAGAAGCTCAAGTTTTTCAGCCCAAAGAACGAAGTGAGGGCCCAGGTAAGATCCCTTCTCCAACACGTCAAGGCTGAAATTTCATGGTGTATTTGAAACATGCCTCATTTAGCACAATTTTTAAAATTAAAAAAAATTTAGCAAAAGGCAAGAACCGCACTTTTCCAGTCCCCGGAAATTTCACAGACCCATGAGTCTGGTTCTAGACCTTGTTATTCATATTTTCAAGACTCCAGGTTTGTAGTTCTTCAAAAATAATGCTTTAAGTGGCTCCAATTCTAATCTAGATCCATTTCTAACTACCTTAGTACCTTTGCCCCTCTCACACATGTTTGTTGAGTAATTAATTAATTTAAGGATTCCATTTTGGACAAATAATATATTCCCAGATATTCCATCAGATTCTTTATTTTCCTTCAGAAAAAAGTTCTTAGAAGATAATAATATTTGAATTTTATAAAATTTCTGAAATAATATAATTAGTCCCCAACTTGGCCCAAGTACTAAGGTACATACCTACATATAGCCGAAAAATAAACATTTTCTATTTATTAATGTTGTACAATTAATAAAAAGTGACCATCTCTACCAATTCCAGGCCTTTGAAAAAAAAAACCAAAAAACTTGCATATTTGAGACATGCATGCCTAAATCCACCCTTCCCACACCGACCTGTACCGCCAGATTTATTATTCCCAAAACAAAAAGAAAAAGAAAACCTGATAATCATTGGGAGTCCATTCACGTTTCTAATAGCCATACAACTCTCTGGTAATGAGTAAGGACGGTGCACGGGGCTATCGAGGACCTTGAACGGGGTATCTGAGGAATGGGAATTCAGGTCCCACATTCACTCTGCTCCTGCCCTATATGGGGCCCTCATTCCAAGAACGGCCCCATTCTCAGTCCTTAGAGCATCTCCAACGGTGCTCTGTATGTAACTCTGGATAGTAAAATTAAATGTCTAAGTCTTGCCGCTTTGTTTTTGGCAATCCCACCAACAAAACTGAAACTGGAACTGCATATACATGGGGGATTACTAATAGCAAACCACCGGGATCGATCATTGTGATTGGCCAATCAGAAATACTGAGCCGCAGTCAGGTGCAATTTATTACACTCTTTTTGGGAGGTGCATAATTGTGTTGCACCCTTTACCAGCCCCGGCAAGCTGCACGAATTTGGTGTGAAAAAACCAACTTTGTGAGCTATACCCGCACATTTTGACTTTTTTATAATAAATCTTACTGTCTGGAGTCACATACTGTGAGAGCTCTTGAGGTGGCTTGGAAGAGTTTAATAAAAGTCAAATCGTATTTATTGACTGTTCATTGCTTCTGATTGGGTAGTTAGTTTGATTGGCCCAAGTGGGTTGCTATTAGCGGTCTTCCACCTACCTACAGTCCCACCTACTTTGGGCTTTATGGGTGGGGTTGGAAACAATTTAGTAACTAAAACTTGGATGTGAGAAACATTTTTTGCAGAGTCACATACTGAGAGCGATGGTGGAGATGCTCTTATTGCAAATTACTCTATACAATTTTCTGCCCTTTACTCCTTTCATTATGTTTTTCAAGCGTGCAATTTGGATGGATTATTTATTTATGTAATATAATGTACTACCTATTATTTTTGGATTTTATGTTTTGGGCTCTTTTCGTAGCTTCCTACTTGTAGGTAGGCATGTAATTAGGTAGGCTGGTAGTGGCGTGTGTGTTGTCTTTTGGCGAATGACGACAACGAGAAGGTGCTGATGACGGCGATCCGATTGGCACTCGAGAGTGATCCACGCGCCAATTGCGGTGCGAGGCAAAGCGGAAATTGGTGATTGTGCGAGCGGAGCGAGGACGCTCGGGGGCGGGAGCGAAGAAGACGAAGGAGAAGAAGAAAAGCTTGGATGGGACCCGCAAGCTGCTTACTTACTTGGATTTTGCTCTCTCCCATCCACACAAATAATGCGGCAAACAACAACACCATCGTTTGCTGTTGCAGACTACGAACTTACTAGGACAGGACGATTTGCTTGCCACCACTACTACTCCACTCCCTTTGTGACCGATCAAGAGACTAGTTACTAACTCTCGCTTGCTTGCTGGTGAACTGTCTTTGCTGCTCCTTCCTCAGCCTGCCTGGCTCACCGACCCACACTTCCCATTCTTGTTGTCGCAAGAAGAGAAGAAGAATAAGAAGAGAAACAGCAACAGCAACTACTGCTGCTGCTGCAACCCTTAGAAGTGCCGGGCATCTTTCCAAGTGTTGAATTTGAAAGTGCTGATGGTACTACTGGGTTTTCTGTTTTCTGATTGCGACAAGAGAGAGTGTGAGTGACAGTGCTGGGGTCGTAGGTACCCGTGTGCATTGGGTGGTGCTTCTTCTTCTTGTTGTTCTTATCGTTGTGAGGGCTCCTTTTTTGGTAGCTTCTCCAGCTTTTGCTCTGGCCTTGTATTTGTCGACAACACGGAACGGGAGGGTGGTGGATTTTTATGATAAGGGGAGTTTTGGGTTCGTGGAAGGAAGGAGATCCCTCACCCGGCGGTAGAGGAGGGAGCAAAAGAGAGAGAGAGAGAGAGAGAGAGAGAGAGAAAGAGAGGCGGAGATTTTTTATTAAGGCAGGAGGAGGGAGGGAAATTGTCTTGGGCCGGAGAGAGAGAGAGATGGCAGCGTCTGCTTGTGTGTCGACTAGTTGTAGTTCAATATCAGGGGCAAGGGAAAGCTATGGACGAGTACAGAAGCTGGAGCGTTCGGGCTTCTGTGGCAAGAGAGTCACTGTGGGGTCACTGGCGGCGGGAGCTCAACAATGGCTACTACCCAGCACAACAGCACGCGCAGTTTCCAAAAGCAGCAGCAGCAAGAGATCCCTCATCATCACATCAGTGCTGGCTGAAATCTCCAGCCAAACTATGGTTAGTGCACAATCTCATAGCAACACACACACACACAAGAGCCCCATTCTTATTCTCTTTCAATTCTGTTCAATGGGAGGGTGGGTGCTGCCTTCAAGTTTTTTACATTGTGGCAGAGTTACTGAGAAAAATCTGGAAGAAGAAGATGATGATGATAGTGAGTAATTTGTTCTTCACTGCCATTTTTCTCGAGTCCACAATAGATTTGTAACTTTGCAGGAGAGGGAAAAAGTTGTAAAGACCATTCTTCAAAAGGGAGAGAGTGGTATAGACTACTAAGTTCTGTTGTGATCCAGAGCTTTTGACGTTCATTGATTTTTCTGTTGCACTATGTTATATTAGTTCTCTTAGATTTGAGCCTTATGATGTAGGCCCCAGTGATGGAGAATGCTAGGGTGGACCCAAGGACAGTAGTTTCCATCATTTTGGGGGGCGGTGCAGGGACCCGATTGTTTCCTCTTACAAAGAGACGAGCCAAACCTGCAGTAAGAACCTTACTGTAACACCTGCCCCACTTATTATTGTCTAGTTGGGTTTTTCAAGGTGCATCGCAAGTCTGTATGTGTTTTTTCTAAGCTTCTCCCATTTCTTTGCCAATTCTTGTGTTTTGTGTAAACCCTTCTTCTGATATGAGTATTTCTCTGACAAATAATTTCTTTCCAAATTGTATGTTATGATTGTGTACCATTGCATTTATGCATCCCATCTTGCAGCTGGGATACAAGCAGTTTGTGAAAAAGGCACTACTACTCTGTAGTGAGAAATGATTATGACTTGCTCTATTTGCTTGCATGACTTGTGTGTGGGGTTTTAGGTGCCAATTGGTGGAGCTTATAGGCTCATAGATGTGCCAATGAGCAACTGCATCAACAGTGGTATCAACAAAGTTTTCATTCTCACTCAATTCAACTCAACATCTCTTAATCGTCACCTTGCCCGCACATACAGCTTTGGAAATGGCGTCAACTTTGGTGATGGGTTTGTTGAGGTATGAAATCTTGATTTGAAATTGGAAAGGCATCACAAGAAGAAACGACAAACAGAAACACAGTTGGCCTAAAAGACATAAAAATAAATTTTTAATGTCACAATCATGTTGAGGTTCCACCAGGTCCCTCTCTACTCATCAGCAATTTCAATGATTGATATACTCAAGGGTCATAGGATCTGATGTTGGGATGTGAGAGACAGGTCTCATATTGAGACTGAGATTCTTACTCCATTTGTTCTGACATCTTCCTTTGTTTTTGTGTTCTAAGGTGTTGGCAGCCACCCAAACACCCGGAGAAGGTGGTAATGAGTGGTTCCAGGGCACTGCAGATGCAGTGCGGCAATACCTGTGGTTGTTTGAGGTGCAAGATTAAATTTCATTTGTATCCATGTATTGTCCATGTGTATGCACCTGATTTATGCTTTTTTCAAATTGACCCATTTGGTCATTTTGATTATGGATTTGGTAAGTTCGGATTTTGACAAAGAGGGTTGGTTGGTTGGGGCCTCTGTGATATGGTACCAGGATGCCAAAAACCAGGATGTGGAGAATGTGCTTATTTTGTCTGGTGATCACCTGTACCGTATGGACTACATGGATTTTGTGCAGGTAGACTCTCCCCCTCCATCTCTCTCCTTCAGTCTACTTTATGTTGATATTACCATCTGTTGCTGATTCTGGAACCTGCTGATATGCATCTTTTTGCAATTTACATGTCAGATTGGAGTTCATTGAGACAGCAGTTCTGGGTGTAAACTCTTACTAACTGCTGTCAGGAACCATAATGTAGCTAATGCCAACATGAATCTGGCATCATTGTAAGCTCATTTGGGTGTGTGCAGAAGCACAAGGACAGTGGTGCAGATGTAACAATCTCGTGCGTGGGCATGGATGATAGGTGTTTTTCCAACCACACCTCAGTCCCCCAATAACCCCTTTCTTTGTCACCTAAAGGATGTTACAACTTCCTGCATAAAATGATATCTGCATACAATTTCCATCATTCTCCCCCTTCCCATGTACCATATTTCCACCCAAGTTGAATATTTTGACTCAATTGAAGGAGAAGAAGAATCAAAAGTGTCATACAATAATCTTTACTGCTACAGTCTTGAAGATTTCCCCTATGTTTCATCATCATCTGTTCTTTTCAGTCATTTGCATCTGACCACAATTTAGAGAGCTCAGAAACTCTAATTGCTCAGTACAAGGAGAAAATGCCAACATTTCTATTTTTCTGTGGCAGCCGTGCATCAGACTATGGATTGATGAAGATCAATGAGGAGGGCCAAGTACTCTTCTTCAAAGAGAAACCCAAAGGAGCAGAATTGCAGGCCATGGTACAGGCCTGGTTTCTTTTCACCCTATTATAGTTTGAGAATCTAAGCTGGACTTCTGAGGTTTATTATGACAGTTTTGAATTGTCAATTACAATGTTGGGGTGCGTGGGGGCAGCAAGTGGACACTACAGTGCTAGGCTTGTCACCAGAGGAGGCAAAGAAGAAGCCTTACATTGCATCCATGGGCATCTATGTCTTCAAAAAAGATGTACTTCTTAGGCTATTAAGGTATAACACATCATTCTAGCTTAATTCATGCTCGTCAGATAAGTCTCTCTCTGGTCATGTAGTGGACTGTATGATGAAGCGATTAATTTGGAGCTCAAATTGGAGCCTAAACCCTAAACCCTAAACCCTAAACCATGATTTAGTCTGAACGATCCTGCTGTCTCTGCTGTTCAAAATATTTCTTTGAGTTTTCAGTGAACTGTTGCCTTAGAGAGAAAATGTAATAGATGAGAATCTTAAGTGTTGTATGGTAACTCAGATGGCGCTACCCGACAGCAAATGACTTTGGTTCTGAGATCATTCCAGATGCAGCCAAAGAACTCAGCATGCAGGTATGGTGAAAAAATGATATACTCCAGCAGTCAAAAACAGCTTCCTGTTCTTTCTTCTGTGCTTTTGAGGAGTTGAACTGTACTTGGCATGATAAGCATGTGGACTGGCAAGGAACACAGATGTGAATCTCTTCTCCTAAAATGTCCTGAAATTGTGTGTGCACAGGCTTACTTATTTGATGATTACTGGGAAGATATTGGGACAATCAAATCCTTCTTTGATGCCAATTTAGCTCTTACTGCACAGGTAATAGCTCCTTACAATGGGTTCATGAACTTTTTGCTTTTCTGGTAGTTTGGTTCAGTATTGGCAGGATCTTTCACTATTTATGACATTTCTGGAATGGATGGCAGCCTCCCAACTTCAGTTTTTATGATGCTGCAAAGCCAATTTTCACATCACCTCGTTTTTTACCGCCTACGAAAATAGAAAAATGCCAGGTATTCCATAAAGATTATCTTTTGCTGATTTTGTCTTCTTCTAGCATTTACTTCTATGGGAAGCACATGGAAGAATGTTGATGGAAAATTGTCTTCTGACCAAAGGAAAAAAGGTGGTGCTGGACCTCAGGTGAGAGACTCGATCATTTCCCATGGTTGCTTTCTGAGGAGTTGCAGTGTGGAGCATTCAATTGTTGGAGTTCGGTCCCGCATTGAGGATGGTGTCACATTGAAGGTTAGTATGATTTGTACAGAGTGCCAAGTACTCTCAATAAGTTGGATGTTTGGAGAGTGCATGTCAATCCTATGTCCTTTTACAAAAAGGATCACACTTGAAAAGCTCCTAGTATTGTGTGGGCTTTTTCTGGATGGAATCGTTTGTATATATGGACTTGTGACTTAGATCTTTTGCAAAAGATAATTGGGCTTGAACCAAAGTCATTGCCCTTTTCCCATGACTCTCACATTTGATAGTAATCTGCTACATTATTCTGACACAAATCACATGATGGTTCTAGGACACAATGATGTTGGGTGCTGACTATTATGAGACGGAGTTGGAGATTGCTGCTCTCCTTACAGAAGGAAAGGTGCCAGTGGGCATTGGAAAGAACTCCAAGATCAGGTACAACTTTCCATCATTGCATAAAATTTCAAATTGGGGAAGAAGCTGCTTCATGATATTCCAATGTGAGTTTTCTTTGCAGTAAGTTCAAAGTAAGAAAGGGCAGTAGGGTTCTCATTTTTTAGTGTGAGGATATAAACAATTTTCTGGGGCATTGGGATCTCGTGTGAATCAATTACATAGTCAATAGAGTTGGTAGAATTGGCAATGATGTGGTGATTTCGAACACTGATACTTGTTTTCTGTGTGTGGTGTGTGCACAGCAATTGCATAGTTGACAAAAATGCTAGAATTGGCAATGATGTGGTGATCTGTAACACTGATGTATGCTTTCTGGACTCTCAACATTTCTATCAGTTGCCCTTGGTTTCACCAGGTTTCTTCATGTACCAAATGTAAAAACAATGAACATGGTAGGCTATATTTTTGTTGTGAAAAGTGTGCATTTGGAGGTTGAACTGAGTTGTTTGGTTTGGGAAAATTTTGTTACACCAGAATGTGCAAGAGGCAGCAAGACCAGACGAAGGATTCTACATCAGAACCGGTGTAACTGTTATTTGCAAGAACAGCATCATCAAGGCAGGAACTGTGATTTAGAACCCAATTGTAGGTGGTGTCCATTGATTTTCAGAATAGGTGTAAGTCTTCTAGTGTTTGGATGTCCAGTTGCATTTTAGAGGATACCCAATTTTTTGCCAAGCAGATATGAGATGGCCTAGCTCTTTCAGGGATATTTTCTTGGAGGTGAAGTTTTTTATGATTTCCATCTGAATGTGTCTGGGTTGCCTGGAGTGTACATATAGTACAGAAAGAGGAAAGTGTTTCATGTATGTTTCAGTTCATGACAAGTGCAGTTTTAGGCAGGAGGGTTTACTGTAGAAAGTGCCTAAAGTCACATAAAAGCATAAAACCTAGTGCCCTAAAATGCTGCCATGTAAAATTAATGGCTTATTAGTGTCCTGGATCCTGCCCTTAAAAGCCAGAAGTCACTCAAATCCTGCTCTAAAAATCTCTAGGCCTCATATGTTTCCAAATTCCTGCAAAAAAAAAAAAATTGAAATTCTCAATACACCCAAGAGAATTAAGGGATTACCAATACAAGCGACTTAAAGAGGAGGCAGGGATGAATGACCTGTACCTCAACTACTCTTGTGCTTTGCATCTAGAAACCACCCCTTCCTAAATGTCCATGCAATTTAATGAAGGAAAATGCAAGAAGACTGGATACTTAACTCATTTGAGTGTACAAATGCCTTGTCTTTGATGCATTTTGAAAGAATTATCACATGCTTCAGCTATAATTTCTTTGTTATGTGTACATACTTAACAAACACAGGAGCTTTTCATTTTCCCTATCTTAAATCCTAAAGGTTGGCAGAGCATTGGATCAAAGAATTGGACATGCAACAAGCAAGTGAACACAATCCATGGAGAAGACAGACCAGTGACATCACCCATAATCTCTGCAAGGACAAAAAACAGAGTAGAGAGATGAGGAAAAATTTAAGTTCAAAGCAATTTAAGATCTGACAATGTCTCAGTGAAGAGAAAATCCAACCCTAGAAAACTGAGTGGTTTTAAAATTGAGTCAAACATATTGACCTTCAACATCAATATGTGTGGCAGTGACCAACTACCACAACAACCCCGCCAGCTTGTCTGCGAGGAAAAACACCATCCTCAAAGTGACAAAAGGAATGGGCATCTCATACACTGCTTTACTCTTGTCAATCCGCATGTGACCAGGCTGTTTGTTGCACTCCAGTCTTTCTCTGATGTTGAACAGCTTCACTGAGATCCCACTTGCCAGCAGCAGCAAAGATGTTTGATAGCATCACATAGCTTGCAGCATTTCCAGGGTCTGCTTTAAGAACTAGTTCAGAAATCCTTTCTCCCAGTTCCACATCACCATGCATTCTGCAAGCACCCACCAATGCCTTCCACACCACAATACTCTGTTCACATGACATGACCTTTATAATATCCTCTGCCTTCTGAAGATGGCCAGCACGGCCAAGAAGATCTACCATACAGGAATAATGCTCCACTGCTGCAGCAATACTATAAACTGAACCCATTGATTCAAAGAAGTGCAATCCTTCATCAACTAGGCCAACATGGCTACAAGCTGAAAGAAGGCAAACAAAAGTCACCCCATTCACCTCTACACCTTCTTCACACATTCGCTCAAAATGTCCAAGAGCTTCCTTTCCATGGCCATGAATGGCATATCCTTTAAGCATAGCAGTCCAAGAGACCACATTGAGTGAGGGCAACTTATTGAACACTCTCAAAGCATCCTCCATGCTCCCACATTTGACATACATATCAACCAGGCTAGTCCCCACAAAGGCATTGGATTCACAACCACTTTGAATGACCTGTTCATGGACATCCCTGCCCTCTTCAAGTGCCACAATACTTGCACAAGCATTCAGCACCCCTGCAAATGTGACAGGGCCTGGCTGCACACCTTCCCGTTGCATTTGTTGGAATAGTTCCAATGCTTTGTGGCCTTGACCAAATTTGACATATCCAAATATTATGGCATTCCAAGTGACCACATTGCGCAAAGGCATCTTGTTGAACACACTCCAAGAGTCCTTCATGCTCCCACATTTGGCATACATGTTGACAAGGCTACTGCTCACAAAGACATCAGACTCACAACCACTGTGAATGATCTGTTCATGAACACGTCTGCCCTCATCAAGTGCACCTATGCTGGCACATGCATTCAGTACACCTACGAATGTGACAGGGTCTGGCTGCACACCTTCCAAATGCATTTGCTGAAATAGTTCCAACACCTTCTGCCCTTGCCTACATTTTACAAGTCCCAATATCATGGCATTCCAGGAGGCAACAACACGGGAGCCCATATTGTCAAACACATTCCAAGCATCCTCCATGCTCCCACATTTGGCATACATGTCAACAAGGCTAGTCTGCACAAAGATATTGGATTCAAAACCACATTCAATGATCTGTTCATGAACATGCCGGCCCTCGTCAAGTGCCAATATGCTTGCACATGCATTCAGGACCCCCACAAAAGTCACAGGGTCTGGCTGCACACCCTCCTGTTGCATGCAGTTGAACAGTTCTAATGCCTTCTGCCCTTGCCCACATTTCACATGTCCCAATATCATGGCATTCCAAGAGACCACATCATGCAAGACCATTTTGTTGAACACTCTCCAAGCATCCTCCATGCTCCCACATTTGGCATACATGTCAATGAGGCTACTCTGCACAAAGACATTGGACTCACAACCAGTTTTAAGGATCTGTTCATGGGCATACCTACCCTCTTCAAGTGACACTACACTGGCACATGCATTAAGGACCCCCATGAAAGTGACAGGGCTTGGCACCACACTTTCACATTGCATTTGTCGAAATAGATCCAATGCCTTCTTGCCTTGCCCACATTTCACATATCCCAAAATGATGGCATTCCAGGAGACCACATCGCGTGATGACATCTTGATGAACACTCTCCAAGCATCCTGCATGCTTCTGCACTTGGCATACATGTCAATAAGGGTAGTCCCCACAATCAAATCAGACTCCAAACTGCTTTGAATGATCTGCTGATGAGCACGCCTGCCCTCTTCCAGTGCCACAACACTGGCACATGCATTCAGAACCCCCACAAACGTCACACGACCTGGCTGTACACCTTCTTGTTGCATTTGTTGAAATAGTTCCAAGGCTTTCTGCCCTTGCCCATATCTCACATGTCCTAATATCATTGCATTCCAAGAGACAACATCACGGGATGGCATTTTGTTGAATACTCTCCCAGCATCCTCCATGCTCCCACATTTGGCATACATGTTAACAAGACTATTCCCCACAATCAAATCAGACTCACAGCAGCTTTGAATGATCTGTTCATGAGCATGCCTGCCTGCATCAAGTGATTGCAAGCTAGCACATGCATTGAGCACAGGAACAAATGTATATTTATCAGGAGTCATGCCTTCTTGTTGCATAAGTTGGTAAAGCTCCATTGTCTTTTCATATTGCCCAGCCTTGACATGTCTTGCAAGCCTTCTATTCCACGAAAACCTGTCCAATTGCACAGTCCCTGGTACCAATGCAGCCATCTCTGCTTCGACCCATGGAGGGTTCCGTTGGTCATCAAGCCAAAGTGCTTCCTGTGTCTTCTTGTGCTTGAAATCTGGATACCTTGCATTCACCTATGACCACAAGAAATCCAATCTTGTTGGCTGTGCATTCTTAGCAGCTCAGGAAAACCAAGGTAACAAAAAGGACCAAGAACGCCAAACTGACTTCCACAACCTGCAAGAGAATTACAACAGCAATCATACTGATATTACCTTTTCTGGCCTACCATCCCACCACTGCGAAGGATCTGAAAAGAACTCCCGCCACAGTTTCTCTCTCTTGCCTGCAGGCACTGATGAGAAATGACAACCCTAAAATACACCTAGGGTGAATATCTTGCGTGCAAACTTGTAGATTTTCTCAGGAAGACAACATCACTAACGTCAAGCCAAGAGGGTCTAGGGTTTAGGGTTTAAGAAACTACAGTTACTCCACAAACACGTTGGGGCATGAAGGGCATGGCGAACCAAACGCAAATCGACAAAACACACACACACACATCGGTATTGTGAAAAGAAAGGAAATAAATAAGATAGCAACACAAAGAAAGCTTACAATGGCCCTGATCTCTGGGCGCCCTCTTCGTGTCTAACCGTTGCGCTCTAGGAAGGAGAGCAATGGACTGCAAAAGTTGTGAGGTCCGCTGCCAAGGCGGCACACACACAACTAGTAGCCTCCTGGTCCTCGTCGTCAACCCTCCTCCCCATATGCTGCTGCTGTTACTGCTACTACTACAACAACGCCTCCTCCTCCTCCCTCTGTTGTGCTGTAGAGAAGAAAGGGTGCTGCTGCTGTTGCTCCCTACTGCACACAAAGACAACTGCTGCACTTCCTGCACGGATGACGCCATTCCTCAGCCAACTCCTAGCATTTGCTTTGGCTTCTGTGCAGTCTAGTAGCACACAGGAGAAGACAACTAGAAAGCAAAGTAAAAAACAAAGCAAAGGACATCGTGCACCAGCAATGGCTAACCCATGTCACAAACAAAACCCTATATTCACTGTGCTCTTCTGTTAGATAGGATTAGGAATAGAGCATCCCACCGGCACCCAATTTTGCCAAAAAGCTAATTTAAAATTTAAAATTCGAAAACCAAATGATTTTGGAGGTTTTTCAGTTTCCAGAACTGAGAAAAGAAAAAGTAAATATCGTCATATTAGGATATGTGGATTTCAGTGTTTAGCCAAAACTATAGAAGGATGATAAAAGATTTGTACTTTACTTCTGTTATAGCCAGATTTGGCTAAATCTTTTCTACGGATGATCATCACTTTTTCTGCATCTTCCTATGGATGATCACTAATTAGGATACAAACCCAAAAAAAAATCCTTCAAAGAACACTGCTCACTAAAAGAAATAGTGCCGATTGGTGCCTTCCCTTTTTCTTGGATGAAATATAGTCAAGTTTATGTCAGTTCAAGATATTTAAGTACAGTGACCAGAAATTTTGAGGAACTTATATATGGGTCGTTTAAAAAAATATATCAGATGGTTTTCAAGAGACCATATGTCATCCCTGGACATACTCAAAGACAATACCAAAGACAATTACCTCATTTCTAAGTTTAATTATCTCGTTTTTTATTTAATAACTATTTCCTTTTTTACTAACTTTCTCAATAATTGCTTTTTTCTTGTAGTTATTTTCATTCCTTTTCCTTACCCACTAACATGGATATGAAAAAACAAATTAACATGTGTCTTTTCATTTTCATGAGATTTTTATTAATTGAAATTAAATTTGAGGTTGACATAAATAATGATGAATTATTGGAAACCATATCAGAAGACAAGGAAAAAAGAGAGTTGATTATCACTAATAGTGTGAAGCCCAAATTGGTAATGAGTCATTATATATGCATAAGATCTAATGCATACAAAAGACATTTCACAACATATTTTTGCTTGATTTGTTGGAAAGAATGATTAAGGTGAATCACTTTATTTAAGTAATCTTCTACCTTTTAATTCCTCATTTTCAAATTTATGATTGGGCATTAGGAAACAATAACCTCATTCTTTGCAAATTAAACATGCATTTTGACAATCAATTATATAGTTTACAGCTTTCTTTGTTAGAAACCATGAAAATCCATCAAGTTTTGACATTTCCAAACATTTTCACTTTACTGTTGATTTGGTTAGCTAGTTTTCAGAATTTTAGAAACTTCTTTAGGGTTTATACAACAAAGAATCTATACAAGTTTTGTGCCAAATGATGGCGAAGGATATTACAACAAATGACAGTCCACAACAAGGACTCAAAATTCAAAAACTTTTGGATCTTTTAGGAAATAGGTCTGTACAACAAATGTCTATAAAATCACATATACTTACTTGAACACTATGTAAGTAATGATAATGGCATTTTTGGGTGCATTTCCTAATTTAATGTAGCTAATGCCAACATGAATCTGGCGTCATTGTAAGCTCATTTGGGTGCGTGCAGAAGCACAAGGACAGTGGTGCGGATGTAACAATCTCGTGCGGTGGCATGGATGATAGGTATTTTTCCAACCACGCCTTAGTACCTCACTAACTTTGTCACCCAAAAGATGTTATGATTTCCTGTGTGAAATGAAATCTGTTGTTCCATCATTCCCCTCCCTCGTGTAGTATATTTCCACTTTGACTCAATGGAAGGAGAAGAAGAATCAAAAGAGTGTCATATAAGAATCTTTACTCCTACAAGAGTCTTGAAGATTTTCCCTATGTTTCATCATCATCTGTTCTTTACAGTTGTTCACAACTGACCCACGATTTAGAGAGCTCAGAAGCTCTGATTGCTCAGTAAAAGAAGCAAATGTCAACATTTCTATTTTACTGTGGCAGCCGTGCATTAGACTACGAATTGATGAAGTCCAATGAGGAGGGCCAATTACTCTTCTTCAAGGAGAAACCCTAAGGAGCAGAATTGCAGTCCATGGTACAGGTCTGGTTTCTTTTCACCCTATTATAGTTTGAGAATGTAAGCTGTACATCTGAGGTTTATTATGAATTTGGTTCTGAGATCATTCCAGATGCATCCAAAGAACTCAGCAATGCAGGTATGGTGAAAAGATGATATACTCTGGCAGTGAAAAACGGCTTCCTGTTCTTTCTTCTATGCTTTTGAGGAGTTGAAATGTACTTGGCATGATAAGCATGTGGACTGTCAAGGAACATAGATGTGAATCTCTGCTCCTAAAATTTCCTGAATTGTGTGCACACAGGCAGGAAATTTTAGGACAATCAAATCCTTCTTCAATGCCAATTTGGCTCTTCCTGCACAGATAATAGCTCCTTTCATTGGGTTCATGAATTTTCTGCTTTTCTGGTAGTTTGCTTCAGTATTGGCAGGATCTTTCACTATTTATGACATTTCTGAAATGGATGGCAGCCTCCCAACTTCAGCTTTTTTCACATCTCCTTGATTTTTACAGCCTAGGAAAATAGAAAAATGCCAGCTACTCAATAAAGATTATCTCTTGCTGATTTTGTCTTCTTCTGGCATTTACTTCTATGGGAAGCACATGAAAGAGTGTTGATGGAAAATTGTCTTCTGACCAAAGACAAAATGGTGGTCCTGGACCTCAAGTGAGAGACTTGATCATTTCCCATGGTTGCTTTCTGAGGAGTTGCAGTGTGGAACATTCACTTGTTGGAGTTTGGTCCCCCATTGAGGATGGTGTCACATTGAAGGTTAGCATGATTTGTATAAGTGCCAAGTACTCTCAAGAAGTTGGATGTTTGGAGAGTGAATATCAATCCTATGTCCTTTTGCAAAAAGAATCCCACAAGAAAAGCTCCTAGTACCATCCGTGGGCTTTTTCTGGATGGAATCTTATGTATATATGGACCTGCAGCATAGATCTTCTGCAAAAGATAATGGGGCTTGAACAAAGGACATTGCCCTTTTCCCATGACTCACATTTGATAGCAATCTGCTACATTATTCTGACACAAATCACATGATGGTTCTAGGACACATTGATGTTGGGTGCTGACTATTATGAGATGGAGTTGGAGATTGCTGCTCTCCTTACAGAGGGAAAGGTGCCAGTGGGCATTGGAAAGAACTCCAAGATCAGGTACAATTATCCATCCTTGCATTGAATTTCTAATTGGGTAAGAAGTTGCTTCACAATATTCCAATATAAGTTTTCTTTGCAGAAACTTGAAAATAAAAAAGGGGAGTAGGGTTCTTGTATTTAAGTGAGGATATAAATTTTGTTGGGGGCATTGGCATCTGGTGTGAACGGGCTTACATTGTGCAAATCAATTACAAAGTCAATACAGTTGTTAGAATTGGCAATGATGTGGTGATTTCAAACACTGATACTTGTTTCCTGTGTGTGTGGTGTGTGCACAGCAATTGCATAGTTGACAAAAATGCTAGAATCAGCAATGATGTGGTGATCTGTAACACTGATGTATGCTTTCTTGACTCTCAACTTTTCTATCAGTTGTTCTTCATTTCACCAGGTTTTTTCATGTTCTGAATGTAAAAACAATGAACATGGAAGGCTGTATTTTTGTTGTGAAAAGTGTGCATTTGGAGGTTGAATTGAATTGTTTGGTTTGGGAAAATTTTGCTACACCAGAACATGCAAGAGGCAGCAAAACCAGAGGAAGGATTCTACAGCAGAACTGGTGTTACCATTATTTGCAAGAACATCATCATCAGGGCAGGCACTGTGATTTAGAACCCAATTGTGGGCGGTGTCCATTTGATTTTCAGAAAAGGTGTAAGTCTTCTAGTGTTTGATTTTCTAGTTGCATTTTAGAGGATACCCAAGTTTTTGCCAAGCAGATATGAGATGGCCTAGCTCTTTCAGGGATATTTTGTTGGAGGTGAAAAATAGGTTTTCATAATTTCCATCTGAATCCTGTCTGGGTTGTCTGGGGTGCACATTTAGTAGAGATGGAGGAAAGTGCTTTATGTATCTTTTTCAGTTCATAACAAGTGCAGGTTTAGGCAGAGGGTTTGCTGCAGAATGTGCCTATTGTAACATAAATCATAAAACCGTAAAGTACCCTAAAATCCTGTGATATAAATCTAATGGCTTATTAATGCCCTAGATCCTGTCCTTAAATCCTAAGGTCCCTGAAATCCTGCTCCAAAAATCTCAAGGCCTTTTATGTTTCCCAATTCCTGCAAAAAACAAAATTTGAAAATCTCAATTGCACCCAAGAGAATGCAGGGATTACCAACTCAAGCAGCTCAAAAGAAGGCGTGGATGAATGACCTGGACCTCAACTACTCTCTTGCTTGCATCTAGAAACCATCCCTTCATAAATGTCCATAGAATTTCCAAAATTAAATGCTAGAAGACTGGATAATTTAACTTATTTGTGAGTCCAAATGCCTTGCCCTTTATTTATTTCAGAACAATACTCAGATGCTTCAGCTATTATTTCTTTGTCATGTATTCATACTTGACAAACACAAGGTCTTTTCATTTTCCCTATCCTGAATCCTTAAGGTTGGCAGAGCATTGGATCAAAGAATTGGACATGGAACAAGCAAGCGAACACAATCCATGGAGAAGACACACCACTGACATCACCCCTAATCTCTGACAGGACAAAAAACAGCAGATAGATGAAGAAATATTTAAGTTCCAAGCAATTTGAGATCTGACAATGCTTCAGTGAAGAGGAAATCCGACCCTACAAAACTGAAGAGTGGTTTTTAATAGTGACAGTCACACATATTGACCTTCAACATCAATATGTGTGGTAGTGACCAACTACCACAACAATCCCACCAGCTTCTCTGTGAGGCAAAACTCCATCCTCAAAGTGATGAAAGGAATAGGCATCTCATACTGTGATTGCTCTCTCATCTACTTCATCTGAGCTACTATACTCTATAATGAATTTAAACACAATATCCTTGCCTTGGTAGGCAAGGCCAAGAAGCAAAGCAAACTGCATAATGCACCAACAACCGTAGAGAGACCTAACCCATGTCACAGACAAAAATAGTGTCTTCATCACTGTTGCTATTTTAGATAGGACTAGTGTGGCCTGTGCCATTGGCCCAAGTGTGAACTTGTTATAATGTAGGGTGGACACAACATATGATGTTATTTTGCAATGTTTACCTATATCCCATCTTTTACAAATCAAATATGAAACGAAAGCATTTACTTGAATTGAACATTAGACTTGCAAGTGTCAACACATTACAAAATAACATGAACTCAACCTATCAACATTGAATTGAATGATAGACATTCAAATGTTACCACATCCTCAACAGATTTTTCTTTTCAAAACCTGTTTTTTTTTAATTTATTTGAATTTTCAGCATCAGAAATCACTTAAGAATCAATATCTTCCACATTCTGAATCCAAATCTTAACAAATAAATTCCATTAAATCCTGCTCATCGAGATCTTTCCAAGAACACCAAAGACACATTCCAATTCCCCTGAAATTTTCAGCTATGATTTAATTTAATTTTCAGTGAAGAAATCATTCAATATTCAAGAACTTTTGCACCCAAGTCCAAACGTCATGGAACCAAGCCCATGCACCCCTCCTTGTTGAGAGCTTTCCAAAGAAACCCAAAACATGATCTGAAGCATCCTGGTTGGTTGGATCTCATAACTACAAAACAAAACAAAACAAACTACCTTCCTTCATAGATAGATTAGACCATCCCACCGCCAACCAATTTCGCCAAAAAGCTAAATTAAAAATGAAAATTTCAAAAATGAAATGATTTTGGAGGTCTTCAGTTGCCAGAAGTGAGAAAAATAAAATAAAAAATCAACATATTAGGATATTTGGATTTCAGTGAGTAGCCAAAACTATAGAAAGATGATTAAAGATTTGTACTTTACTTATGGTTTATAGCCAGATTTGGCTAAATCTTCCTATGGATGATCACCACTTTGGATACAAACAAACAAAAAGAAATAGTGTTCGTTGGTGCATTACACTATTTTTTGGATGAAATATAATCAAGTTTATGTTGGTTGAAGATAACTAATCGGTTATCAGTCGATATATATATCCATAAGATCCAATGCCTACAAAAGACGTTGCACAATATTTTTTTCTTGATTCCTTAGAAGGAATGATGAATGAATCCAATGATTTTATTTAAGTAATCTCCTACCTCTTAATTCCTAGTTTTCAAATTTATGATTAGGGATTAGGAAACAATATGTAAGCCATTTTTTATGTGAGAAATATTGGCTGAGGCTTAAATAAGAGGAACGGGTGAGGGTACTATTAGAATAAGTCCACCTGCAAGAGTTCAAATTATGAACAATTGTGATGGCACAAGGTTGCAATGTTTTGGCCCCTTTCCTGGCATTTTCAAAGTCTTAGGGCCACTTTGGATGAGGTTCCAAGGTCCAGGGTCCAATGAAATAGAGCAATCCTATTGGATGAAAGCCATACATTGGACCTATGGCCTTAGATGAGGGTCCAAGACCAAAAAATGGCAAATCCATGCTAAATCAACATGGCACTATTTTGGAAGGAAAATCACTTGGTTCGTACTAAAAAAAAAGCTAAAACAAAGAGTTCATGATTTGAAAAATGAAGATCCAAGCTAGGGTCCAAGGCAAGGTCCAATTCAAGGATTCAATTTGCTTCAAATGAATCAAATTTGGTTGCTAGGAATTTAGACCTTGGACCCCATCTAAAGTGGGCCTACATTTATGGCAAAACTCACAACATATTAGCTATCATGCTTGTTTCATAATTCAAGAACATGAAAGTTATACACAACATTGTGGATAATTATGTGGCAAGTCAAAATTGTTGTAGAATATGATAATAAATTGGTGTATTTGTTTTTATTGCAAGTATATTTTTATTTGAATCTTGTGAGAACATTAATGGAGCCAAGAAATGGTGAAGGTGATGGTACATTTTTTGGGTAAATAATTTCTAGCAATAATGCCATCATGTCAACCTTGAAAAAGGAGTTATAATTACTAGTGGGTGCCTGTGACCTTCGACAACTGTGAAGTCCCCCGGTTTCTTTAAACTTGGTTCATGTTTTAGTTTTTTTTAGAAACTTTTAACTTTTTTATTTTTTTATTTTCATGTGTTTTTTATTTTTATTATTATTTTTTATAATAAAAATAAAGTGTTTCTTTTTCACTTTTATATATATTTTTATTTGGATGCAAGTTTGAAGTTTGGAGAAAGAAGACACACCTCATTCTTTTTCAAGTAGGGTTTTTCTTCAATATTTATAAGTTTTATTTTTTCTTATTTTTTACTCTTTATTTAGTTTCTTCATTTTTGGAA
>Ga0209208_10001577_pt1 | contig 32284 bp, 19 predicted proteins | sample S1TSphfallax_3_FD_187694 | JGI IMG/M metagenome (GOLD analysis project Ga0209208, IMG submission 187694) | Host-associated microbial communities from peat moss isolated from Minnesota, USA - S1T2_Fd - Sphagnum fallax MG (SPAdes) (version 2) | ecosystem: Host-associated > Plants > Peat moss >...
AATACGATGTTGAAAAAATATGAGTATAACATAAATACAAAATATAGACAACATGAATACAATATAGAATCAATACAATAATAGAGTTTGTAACCATATTGTAACAACATTGTATCATTTACAACTAAAAATGCATATCAAATACAATCATAATACTAATGCAATATCATTACAATATGGACATAATGTAAATACAACATGGCAAACAACGTAAATACAATGCAAATATGATGCTACATCAATTATCATTGAAACAATACCAAAATTAAATCAATACAATCTAAATTGTTTTGATGCCTATTTTACACGAACAAAGCACTAAACCTTGGACATCTTGTAAAAGTATTGTGAAAGCACTTAAATAGCACTAATACAAAGGGGTCCCCACTTTGTGATGTTGTCCCACCAAGACAACAAATTATCAAGACAAAACCAATGCATATGGTGTTGTAGTGATCCACTATGAAATTGTACCTAGAACCTTGAATAACATGGAGTAGGAGTTCCACTTATAGATTTGTAAATATTGATCTTTGCATTACATTTAAGCCCTATGGTTTTTTGGAGTGCAAAACATTGAACTGCAAAACTAGGTGGGCAATGTTCAATCCGCCATTGGCCACCAACACAAGTACTTTCCTTCAACACTAAACCATATGGAGATACCAAAGGTAAACAAGCACTGGAACAACATGGCGGTTGCTACATGCTTACATTCCTAACAACATTGTGTAAGCAATAATTTTTATCACTTCTTTTAAAGAATATTAGTTATATTTAAATAAAGTATCATGGTTGGGGTCTTATCCTATCACATTATAATAGATACCATGTAAATACAACAACTCGGACAACATTAAATTATCATCACACACCATGGAATGAGGGAAGAAAAAAGTTTTTATAAATCTCCACACAAGATTACACACGATTGGTCTCTATCAAAAGTCCCTACAAAAGTATCAACAACCCCTAAACATTATTGTTATTTCTCCTTTTATAGTCCAATTAATAGTTATAACCGTCTAACTGCTTTTAACATTTTGACTCTGGTAAGTTAATTTGTAATACCTCATTATGTCACTACATCTTGATTTGTCTACAATATTTATCGCTTTGTCAAGTTGCTTTGTAGTTTGTTAAATCAATTTACAGTAAGGCCTAGTCTTGTCAAATCATTTTGTCTACTACATACCAATTTGCTAAGTAAGAGATTCATTTTCCTAACACATTGGATTGAACAACAAGAATTGTTACTCGTGGACAAGTGAAATTCACACAGCCAACATAATGAAAATAATTGTTTACACCAAGAGGATAATGAGAAATGTTAAGGGGGTAGGCTGATTACATTGTTTTAGATGAACAAAACATTAAGGATAAGGATTGATCATTGGACATTGAAGGTTTAAATTTTGAATTCTTGTTTAGTTTTAAATCATTTTGATGGTGATTTGAAGATTGCGTAAAGGTGGGAATTTTGGAAAAATTATTTCATTTTTAAACACATAATTTTGGAGTAAGGATAGAGGCAAATACTTTGTAGTAGAAAATTACAAAGTTTGATTTTTCTTATACCACATATCTAATCTTACTATTTGATTTCATTTCCACATAATATGGAAGTTTTGCTATGTTTTGATTGAAGTTTTCAGTAAACAAGAAAAGTACATACTTTTGTAGTGATTTTCTTGTTCATATTATTGTGTGAATTCTTTGTAGTGCAATTTTGTTTATGGATTTTATATCTTTTATTTTGAAATACAAATCCATGGTTATATGAAATAACCATGATCTAGTGTTTTAATGAATTGCAAAGGCAAATGTGTTAGAATCAATGTAGGAATTATGAATGTGTGCATTGTATAGTGCGAATTGTTGTTACAGTAAGTGTGGAATAGGTCTGTAAAGATTTAAGCCACATCTAACATTTGGTGACCATATTGGGGAATTTTTTTCTATTTCTAGGAGGGACTAGAAGGATTTTTACATTTTCCATCATTTTACTATTGATAAGGGTGTTTAGAAAAGTGGTTTAGTTTTCAATTCAAAATTAAAAGGGGTATGTCAAATAACATCAGAGGTTTAAGCAATTGACATTGTAAGGATTGCAAAACAATCTATAGACTTTGAAGAAGGAGGATTGTGAAACAAGATGAATTGGATGGTGATTCGAAATGTATAATGGCAATTGGATTTGGAGGCAAATCATCAAGGTACTAAACAAGAAACAATAGACAATCTTGAAAATGGAAAGGATTATGTGGGAATTATAGAAACCCCATATTGGAGTCTGATGTTGGACAAATGAGTTTTGAGAACATAAAAAAGACCTGTAGAACACAAGTTATTTCTACCACAAAAGGTGGTAAGGCGTGAAGTATGGATTAATGGTTTTTAGGAAAGGCACAATTATAGATAACGATCTCCACACAAATGGATGCAATCGAATACTCACCCAAATGAATGTGTGCAATATGCTTTTCAATTGCAATCTATGTGTCGCAACCTTAGCCTTGGGCTCGCGACCAAGGCAAGGACTTGCAAAGGTGTGGGCCAAGAGTGAAGCCCAAGAGTTACATTTCATGTTCCAATCTTTATCCTAAATGCCTTATTCATCCAAAATCATGTACTCATCCTACCCCCTTAACAAAGGCCTTTTGTTCTTAATGAACCTCTCCCTTATATTATCTTTTCTTCTTTTGTCCTTTTGAGGTTACTTTACATGTTTCTTTTTCTATTGTGATTTTGCTCCTTTTAATTGAAACCACTTTTGGAACAAAACTTCTAGGACTATGACAGAATGGCATACATTTTTTTCTAGTTATTTTTTGGTTGTTCCCTCAATCATGTTTTTTGGAAACTTTTCCCATCCAATCAATTCTTTAACCAATTGAAAATACATGATTTCAACCCAATTAATAGATTTTCCATGATTTTCTATGGAAATTATCATAGCAAACTTATTGCTAAAATACTACACCTTATCCTTGTGGTATTTAATTGGTAGAATGGCAACAATTATATAAGCATGTTCTGACCTCATCTTTTTCACAACCCACCTTTCATTGGTGTTGTAAGTGTCGTGAACTCTATCTGCCATATCTACCAATGCTACTCTTGCATTAGGCATTTCTGTTCGATCTACTTCTGTCTTTCATGTATGGTAGATTTTTAAAACTTTTTCCAAGACATGTTTGTCGATTATTCTTTGGTCGTCCCCCAATATAACCTTGATTACGTTATGTTCAAGATCCAATTTCCAATTGTTCATAAATTCAACCAGAATGTTGTGGCAAGGTGTCTTCCACTCAATTTTGAACATACCTATTAATCCAACACTATTTGCCCAAGTTTTTTCTTCCTCTCTAGAGCTTGTCCAAAACAATATGTTTTTTAGATTACTATTGTAACTATGTTTTGTCGGAGTAAAAACATACCTAATATCATCATCCTGATGAATACGCATTTTCTTCCCATGCAAACTTGTAGCCATTGTTTGCCAACTTGTTCTCTTCATGTGTTTCTTATTGGGAATATGAACTATTTCTATAATCTACTCCTAAGTATATTCCTTTTGATGTAATGGTGCTTCTTGTTGTTGTTGCAAATCATCCTTCTGTTGGTCTTCCTCAAAATCTAAAATAGAAATAGGACCGGCTTGCTCACTAAGACCTACCTATGTTTTGGGCTTTCTAAAGCTATATCTCTTCAATGTTTCTTTACAATCTTTTAAATTTATTTATTTTAATTACTTCAATAGCTTTTTCAAACTTGGATATCGGAGAGGATTTATGAGAAGAAGAAGAAAAATAAACAGAAGAAGGAAAAAGAGGACCTCTTTCTACAGACCTAAACTGTAGAGGCAAAATGTTTGTTGCTCTTTCAATCTCTCTTGCTCCTCTTTCAACTTTTGCAACTTCTTTATAAACTATCTTTGTAATTTCTCCACAAGACTTTCTTTAGCACTCGTTTGGGAAACAAAAAAGATTGAAACTTACTTGTAGAGAATGAAAACAAATAGTCGCTTTAGTGTTTGCCACCTTCAGAGACATTATCACCTCGTTTCATGAAATGATATTTCACTTTTCATTTTAGGGCCAACACTTTAATGATTTATAATTTATTCAGACATTTATCATCTCTTGCTTAAATTCATATTAACATCACCATGGGCTACAATAAATACTTGTTGACCAAAAAATTATGTGGACATGTCACTGAATATTTTTGATGACATTCTTGAATCTAATGACATGGTATAATCTATATTACAGATTCCATCTTGCCTATGTTGAGTCATCGAATCAACATAATTTTGTTATGATGTCAATGACTTATCTATCCCACAATCCAATAATTGTGAAATTGTATAACCATGATCTGGGTATTTGTTTATAACATGTTGATTTATTAAAATTACTATGGTTTTTCTATGTTATTGTTTGATTAGTCTCAATGGTCTTTGTTTTTTTTTTAATCTTCTAAATCTTCATAATATGTTTCTTCCACGTGGTTTTCATCTATGGATTGTAAAAACTTTTGATCCTCTAGACTTTAAATCCCCTTTAATGTTTGATCCACGTAGGTATATGGGTTCAACTTATTAACATTAACTAATATTGGGTTTGGTTCAAAATTGTTGACAGAAACAAAAAGAATAATATTATTGGGTAAGCAATACTCAACCTTCAATGGACCAAACCATCTTTTCTTGAATTTTCCCATATGTGTTTTTTTCTCCTTTGGGAAACCATAAGACATAATGTCCAAATCGGAACTTCTTTTTAATATATATTTTTTTGTTGACTCCACAAAAATTTACTCCATTGGTTGGTTCCCACATTGTTCTAAACTTCCAATCCGTTCTCTTGTAAATTTTCAAGTTCTATAATTCTAATTGGTTTTGCATTTATGTGGTCCCCATTAATAGCCAGTATAACATATTTTGTTGGCATTAAAAGATGCAAACCATAAACTAACTAGTAGGGTGTATAACATGTTACCGCCTTGTAAGCAATCCTATATGAAAACAAAACTATAGATAGATGTTCATCCTAGTTTGTTCTTTTCTCATTAACCAACTTGGTCAATAGTCTGCTAATGATTTTGTTAGTAGATTTTACTTGTCCATTTCCCTATGGATAATATGTAGTGGAATTAACATGTTTCAATAGAAACTATTTTGTTAGATGTTTTATTATGTCAATGATCAAATGTACTCGATTTGTAACTATGGTCAATGGACATCCAAATCTAGTCAAAATATATTCATACAAAAATTTGGTTATAACTATTGAAGTATTGGTTTTAAGTGCTTTTGCTTCTACCCATTTAATTGCATAATATGTAGCTAGTAGAATGTATTTATTTCTTGTTAATCTTCATGTTGGTTTGATTAGACCTATAAAATCTAAACCCCACTTCATGAAAGATTTTTTTAGAAGTGTTGTTACCAAATTGGCCAAATGTTTGGTTTTGAGTCCTCCAATCTTCTGACGCTATCACAACTTTTGCAAAAGTCATGAGTATCCTTGAATAAAGTTGGTCACCAATATCTTGCATCTAGAATTTTCTTCGCAATAATATTTGTAATCAAATGTCCTCAATCCACTCCTTCATGCAGCTCCTTTGAAACAATATATGTTTATAAGGTGGTCAAACATTTGTGCATTTTGTTGTCTTATCCCACTTTGTACATAATTCCCTCTTTCATAATGAAAGGTTTTGCCTTTTTGGCCATTTTTTTTTTTTGAACTAGGTTCAAAGTTTCTAGCATCTAATTTGTCTCTAAATAGGTTTTTACTTCTTGCATCCATATAGGTTTTACAAAAATTAATGATCTAAGACACCTAATGGTTATGTACAATGTGGCAATCTGGATAAAACATCAACAACTACATGTGTTTTACCATGTTTGTAAACTATTATGAACTCATATTCCAAGAATAACAACAACCATCTTGTTATCCTTCCTAACACATATGGTTTGTTGACCAAGTACAATAGAACCACGTGGTTTACATAAAAAACAAATGTGTTTCCCAATAAAAAATGTATGAACTTATGCAAAACATAAACCATTATTAAGGCTTTTCTTTTTGTAATAATATAATTATGTTCTACCTTATTGATCAATCTAGGGGCATATACTATAGGATGGTCATATTTACCAGTTGGGTTTTGTGCCAATGGTAGAAGTGAAATTTAAATTTTATAAAATATTTCACATTATTGTAACAACATATTTGCATTTCACATGCCTATGTTCATAATTTCTATTTTAAGTTTCAAGAACATAACACTACAATTCATTCCAACATCATATTCATGGTTATTGCATATAAACAAAATTTTCACTTTAGAATACATTGTAAACAACTCCAAAAACACGATTACATTTCATTTCATCATAACCTAACACTACAAAAAATTCACACAGAAGATGACCATAGAATTCATTGTAGAAGTTTGTGTTTCTTTCTATTACTAAAAACATCGATCCAAATTATAGCGTAATCCCATGTTTTGTTGAAAAACAAATCCCAAAACAACATTTAAAATTTGTGTTATATCAAAATAGAGTTTGTGGTTTTCCACCGTAAGTACCTCCAACTTTTCCTATTCTTCTTTCAAAACCCCCCCAAAAAAACTAACTCAAAAAGAACTCCAACTTTCATGTCTCATCCTTATTTTGTTTTTAAAACCTCCCCCCTTTAGTACTATCCCAAATCACATAATTATGATCCAAAACAACAAGAATTCAAAATTCAAACTAACAAGGTTCCTTGATTAGTCCCTGTCCTAATTGCCTTGTTCATCCCAAATCACATATTCAACTTACCCCTTTAATGACCAACATTGCATCTACTACCAACAATGATGCATATGTGTGCACATGAAACTCCAATTGCCAATTTGGAGGTATTGAAATCAGTGCTTCCATGTACTTTTGCTTAATTTGATCCCAAGCTTCTTGACATTTTGTGGTTTAAATAAAAGGTTATGTTTTCCTCATCAACTTGGTGATTGGTGCCATGATAAAAGCAAAGTTTTTGATGAAACATCTATAAAGATGAACCATACCATTACAAACCTAACTTTGTTATGGATTGGTAAGTATTGGCGTGTTCACTATTGCTTAAAACTTTTTAGAATTTGGTATTATTCTTTCCTTGGAAAAAATGAACCCTAAAATCAATCCTGAAATACCATAAAGGCACATATTTTTGGGTTAAGATTGATTTGATATGTTCTGCAGTTTTGAAAACAAAGTCCGAACTTCATCAAATGACTCTCCATATCACTATAAACTATGAAGTCATCCAAAAATATCTTCAGGAACTGGTCTAAGTATTTTCTTAAGGTTCTACTAACTACTCTCCAAAAAGTTGGTGGCCCATTTTTGACACCAAATGGCATCACCGTCCAAACAAAAGCTCGCCAATCTATTACAAAAGTTATTTTGTATCTATCCTTAATGGCTATAAAAATATGATGGTATCATGAATATCCATCTAAAAATGAGTAGGCTTCATGCCTTGTTAAATTATTTAGTACCTCGTAAAAAAAATGGCAAAGGATAAGGATCTTTTTTTGTGACCTTATTGGGCTTCTTGAAATCCACACAAATTCTCAATTTGCCATTCTTTTTAAGCACTACCACTATGGGTGATAACCATGTAGCCTCCTCTACTGGTTGAATAAATCCAATTGCTAATAGTTTGTCAATATTTTGTTTGATAGTTGTAGCATAATTAGGGTTCAATCTATACCTTACTTGATGTGCTAGTGGAATTGAAGTATCTAATTCAATTTTATCTTGGGTCAATTCTAGAGGCATACCTTTCATATCTTTATAAGTCCATGCAAACACATCCTTGAACTCTTTAAGTAGTATATGAAGCTCCTAAGTTTTCTCCTTTGTCAAGTATGAATTCACCTTCATGTATTATGGATTTGAATTTATGCCAAGATTCAACTTAATAAGTTATTTTCAAAAGTCAAAATCCAACTTGTTATTTGAAGATTCTATACTTGTATTTTTGTTGGTGTCTCATCCACTTGAATATCATCATGGCCATGATGGTAATAGGTTTATAGGTAAACCTTGTCTTCCAATGAAACCTTTTGGTTTGGCACAAAAGTCTTTTGATTTCATTGTTGAAAGCACCACTTCTACAACTATTTCATCTGATATCCTTCGCTCTAGATCAAAAATTTTAATGCTTTTGATTTTGATATTCCAACATTTAATAATTAAATTGTTTCTTTTGAAAGAGTAATTGTGCCAATTGAGAAAAGTTCTAGTTTTGTCTCAAAGATTATATCTTCCTCTTTATCTGTTAACCTTTCCATCAAGTCGTAACAAACAAGTACTTGGGGCCTTATGGTTTTTACTATTAATTTCTTGTTAACTGATATTTTTTTAATTATTCCATTACTTTGAACAATAATGACATTGTTACCCCAATCATGTGTAACCTTTGCAACTCTAAGCCAAGGTCTTTTTAACAACATAAAATAGTTAGAATCTACCACATTGTTTTTCAGAACAATAAATGTGGCTATATAATACCATGCATGTGAATCTTCAAATTTATGATGAATCTTAAAGGTATGTTCATACTTTGATCTACCATTCTAAGGTGGTATGGAGTTGGTCTTGGTTTAGCTAAACCTAACCTTGTTATGAGGTTTTTTGTTATAATGTTCACACTTGTTTTTCCATCTATCAAAACATCCTCAACAATGTTCTTCACAACTTATACTTGGATAACTACCATTTGATTATCTACCTCTATAGTTGTTGTGTTTAGTTTAGAATGTGTTTCAACCACTGTGGCTACACTAGGCTTTGACATATGTTTAATAGTTATATTAGGTTATTTTAGCTTCAAGTTTTTCCACAAATATTTTTTTAGATTTGGTGTTATCTTCAGCAATTGGTCTAACCTCAAACTATAGGTAGTTTCTAGCATATGTTTATTAATATATTGGAATATTTGTTCCATAGACATGACTTTGTTAATAGGATTAACAAACAAACTTGATGATGCAATTAGTTATGTGGACACTTTAGATTTTGGGAATCCCACCCAACTTGTATTCCACTATGTTTTCTCCTTTGGAATTTTTTTTTGTGGTGGGTCTTATGCTTGCATCTCTTGTATAATCTTGACAAAAGATTACTATAGTCTCTATTCCTCTTCCCAATCAATAGCAAACTTCTTATTAATTGGCTCTTTGTCCTTAAACACCTATTCTTCAATAACCTTGCTCATGGTGATGGCCATATTCACATCCATCCTATGGATTGAAAGATTTGAAACCTCGGGTTCTACCACAACTTCTTTATCTGTTGGCTTCATTTTTTTGTTCTTAAACATATTTTACATATCATTATACTTAGGACATTTTATGATCTTATGTCTAGTGTCACCACAAATATGATAGGAATACCTCACAAGCCTTTGTACTTTAATATGTTGAGTAGTAACCTCAAAGACTACAGGAACATGGTCTTCCTTTCTTTTGATTCTATAGGTTTCAACATTATGATTTGTCCTGTGACAATTTGTACAATACATTCTTATTTTCTATGGGACTATCTGAGGTTTATGAACTAATATTGTTTTATTAATTTGTGGTACTAAATAGATTGTTTATGGCCTCTACTTCAGAAATTCCTTCTTCACAAACGAAAGCTACTTCCTTATGTTGCTACAAATTTTTTTTCTTCATACCTACTATTACTACATGCAAATATGGTTGTAATCCAAATCTAAAAACAATAGTTTAAAAACTATTTGTTGTCTTGTGTTGAAGATTGTTGGCCAACTTTAATAATCTATCATAATAGACTACCACTCTTTCATTTTTTTCTTGCTTCATGTTTTTCAATTGCAAGTAAACTTGTTCATCATCTTAAACTCTTTTATACCTTTTACAAAAAACCAATTGCAATTCGCCAAAAGTACAATTTGGGTAATCTCCCATATAATTGTTATGCCAATCATACACAGTTTTTGCATCATTTGTTTCACTATATGCTATAATGGCAACTTTAAATTCTTTGATATGAGCATATGGGTCAGAATCCTTGACATACTCAAGATAGTTAAATGGCCAACGATAAGGTTTGTTTAGCAATAATGGTGGCCTACCTAGATTCACCACTGCCAATCCAAAATATCTTGGAGGTCTTAGAGGTCTTGGTGGTCCTAATGGATCTGAACCACCTCTTTTTAGATCTGATGGCTAACTAACAAAAACTTTGTTCACCTCTTTGGGTATATCTTCATGCAAACTTGCAAATTCTATTCCCTTTGGAGTTTGTGGTCTAGATCTAACACCATCAACAATATAGATTGGTGCTAATACAAATGGAGTTTCAGTAATTATAAATTGGGGCATTGCCTTATAATATAATGGTACAAATCTTGTTGGTTCCATTTTGAAATTTGAAGTTCCTCCATAGGTAACTCCAATATTGTTTTAATGTAATATATTTGGTATAGGAATTACAAAAGTAGGTATTACATCTGCCACAATGTGAGCTTTCATTTCCACTTTGTTTTATCTCCAGGTTTATTCTTTGAGTCTATCTGGAATTCCGACCCTCTCATGGTATAGATCCTATGGTTCAATATGGCCATGATTCCCTACTCTTATAGGTTTTGGATTTAGATTGTGGAAATGCTTAGCAAATCCTTGCTTTCACATTATTTTCAATAAATGGACATTCATTGATTTGGTGTCCAATGTGATGGCAATATGTGCAATGTGAAAAATTTGGTCTTGGAATTTTATTCACATTGTGAATCCCTTGGAAGTCCTTTAACTATGCTTCCATTATGTTGATTAAATATGGGTTCATTGCATCTCACTTTTACAACCACAACAACACCTTCTACTATTGGTGGTTCTGCTTTTGGTAAGACCATAGTTTCTTGTCTAATTACAAGTACCGGTTCAAATCCTTTAGACATTTTGATACCTTGAGTTACGACTTTTTGCTCAATGACATAATGAATTGGTGGTTCAAAATTTTGAGCTATTTGTTCAAACTCTTCATTCTCCTAACTGTCTTGATAATAAAGAGGTGAAGAAGATTTGTACCTTGGTACTACTTCCTCCCTTTCTAACCTATTGAGTATATGTTCTTCTTCTTGAACGAGAGTATCAAAGTTATGTTGTTGCATTAGATTAGTTGATCCCAACAGAAGTCTTTGTCAAAGTTCAGATTTTGGATTCCTTTGTTAAAATTCAACCTATGAGTTTGCATTTTCAATTTGACATTTTTCCTTCTTGGAATTTTGCAACAGAATGTTGGTGCGCCTTTATGTTTCAGTAGTTTACACTTCATGAAGAATAATTGGTGTTGCTTAAGGCATTATGTGGTGTGCAAGTCTCTCTTTTGTTCACAAATATATTTGTTTTGTTTGAAAAACTTTTCTAGGTGTTTCAAACCGCTAATCTACTCAATCTACACTCAAATTGTTTCTAATGGCAATGCCATTTTCCACTTGTTCATGTAATACAACTTGATTAATTTCCTTTTCAAACTTTTAGTTATAATTCTATTTTCCATCTCTCCACATCCTAATTCAAATTTGAACAAACTTTTGCATAAAAACAAAATCCTCACAGTTAATTATTATGTTTAGATCTAGTTCTCGAGCAAAAAACTATGACCAAGATTTGAAAAAAATGCAAAAAATGAAACTAAAGTTCGTTATTTATCTATAGAAACAAAAATTTCAACAATAAGACATAAACAACATTTTGAAATTCACTCTAAATTTAGACCCTAGGATGGTCGCCAAATGGTAAATACAAAATCTCTAATCTTATATGATGGTCTAGAATTTGGATTGAAATGCAATAAAAAAGTTAATATTAACAAAGTTTGCTCACTAAGATCTATTTAAAACTAGTTTCAAAATAAAAAATTCAATGATGAAAGCATGATAAAAACATCAAAACAACAAACTTTGACTATGGAAACAAAGCTTTCTAGAAATCAAAGTATTCTTATTTCATATTCCATTAAAACTCCATGCCCTACAATGATACAATGGTTTTCATCTCTTCCTCTTCTCCAAAGATATTCCACAACAAAAATAGTCCAATGTTCTATTCAAATTCAAGTGGTGATAAAAACTATGTAATATAATTAATAATTCATAAAACAATAATTGGGTAAATAAAAATATACGAATTAATAATTACCACAAGTAATTATTCCTTTAACATATATCTACTCGATGGCTTAATTGGCCCCACAAAATCAAGTGCCCATTTCATAAATGGTTTCTCTAAAAGATTCGTGACCAACTTTGCAAGACTTTGAGTCGCCAATCCTCTTGTTTTTTGCCATGCGTCACAAGATCTATAGTAATCATTCACATTTTTGTACATAGCTGGCCATTAATATTTCGTATCCAATGTATTCCTCTGTGTGGTTTTAGTTGCAAAATGACCTCATGATGGTCCTTCATGAAGTTTTATCATCACCATATGTGCTTCTATAATTGTTAAACATCTTTGCAGTTTGTTGTCTTGGCCAATTCTATACAATTCACCATTCTTCAATGTGAACGATTCTACTTTCCTAACTAGTTTTTGCTTTTATTGTACAGATAATGTTCCCTCAATCTGACATGTTTTCAAATTTTCTTTTACATCATTTATCCATTCGGGCTTTATGTAAAATAGACTTGCATCTATGGGTTTAATTAAGCACACATGTGGGTTTTGTAATGTCTAGTTGTCTTGACAATCCATTTGCAACCACATGAATTTTGTCTGGTTTATACATTATTGTGAAGTCATATTCTAGGAACAATGACAACCACCTAGTTATTTTCCTTGAAACCTATGGTTTGTTGACCAAATAGACTAATGCCATATGATCTACGTAAAAAGATAAATGTATTACCCAACAAATTATTTATGAACTTGTGTAAAGCAAAAACCATTGCAAAAGCTTATCTCTTTATTGTGTTATAATTTTGTTTTATTTTATTCAAAAGTTTAGAAACATACACCATCGGTTGATCACTCTTCCCTGTCAAATTCTAAGATAACATAGTTCATGCAACTAATAATGATGCATATGTATGAACATGAAACTCCACCTGTTAGTTTGGTGATATTAATATCAATGCTCCAATATACTTTTGTTTGACCAATTCTTAAGCCTTTTGACATTCCTCTATCCAAAAACAAATCTCCATCTTTTTAGTTAGTTTAGTAATAAGTGCCATAATAATAGCTAACGCACCCCCAAGATCCTTGATGGATTCAATTGTGAGCCCAAAAATGAAGACAACGAAAGGAGAAGGAGTTGGGGTATGATCCTTGGCTCACAACACTTTGGGGGTAGAGGGGTGTGCTAGAGCTTCGGGATGGGATTAGGAAGATTGATAAGCACTTCACTTATTCGCACGAACTTATACAAACTAAACAACAAGTTGGTTAGTGCATAGTTGGAGCACTTTGGTGCACGAACGAGCCACGGGCAAACATGGACTCATAAGACTCACCACAGCCTGGACTTAGGGGAAACCATCACCTTCTCCCTTATAGTATACTCTGTGCCTAGCCACGGGACTAGCACCCAAATGTCATTTTGTCCCGGGACTCCCAAGTGGGAGTCTCGAAATCCCCACACCTGGGATTCCCACGACTTTGGGGGCCCATAACTTTGTGTGAATACCTTTGATTGAGATGAGCTTTTAGCAAAAGTTGTAACCCTTGTCGAGAGCTTTCCAACGGTATGTCGCACGCCACCTTCATGCAAGGAAATCGAGGTGATTCTTGACTTCTAGTGGTGGGGAGTCAAATTGGCAATTTGACTCCCAACCCTTGTTTTGGCTATAACTTGTGTGTTACATGTCCAAATGGGTCATGAGATCCCATTTTAGACATTTAAGTTCCAAAAAAATTTCAATGGTATAAGGAATGCCTCAATCTAATGGGCTTTGACCCCTACAATTGTTTTTTGAAGATTTGGGAGTCCACCGAGACTCCAACTCTCAAAGTGGGAGTTCACTTGGGAGTGTGAGAGTTCATTCCCTCACACTCTCTTGCACTCCTGGGAGCATGAAATGTGACTCCTAGGCTTCATACTTGGCTCGCACCTTCGCAAGCCCTTGCCTTGGTTGCGAGCCCAAGGTTGGGGTTACGACAACAACAAAGTTTGTGATAAAACATTTGTAAAATTGTGCCATAGCATTGAATACTTGAATTGGATTCTTAGGTGGTGGCATGTTTATTATTGCTTGTATTTTCTTTAATTTTGGTAGTTTCCCATATTTGGAAACAATAAAACCCAAGATCATTCCTAAAAATACCATGAATGCACGTTTGTATAAATTCAGACTAATGCCATATTTTCTACACTTTTAAAAACATAATTTGAACTTTTATAGATCACTATCCATGTCACTATACACTATAAAGTCATCCAAAAATATTTTCATAAAACAAATTTTTTTTGAATGCTTTTGTAACAACTTTCTGATATGTTTAAAGTCCATTTTTTACCTCTAAACAACATCACCTTCCATATGAAAGCTCCTTACTTTATAGCAATTGCAATTTTGTATTTATCGTTTGGAGCTATAGAAATGTGATGATATCATGAATACCCATCTAAGAATGAACATGTTTCATATCTTGCTACTATGTTTAGAACTTGATTTGTGAAAGGTAATGGGCATGGATCCTTCTTTGTGGTTACATTTAGTTTTTTGAAATCTATACATATTTTTTGTTTGCCATTTTTTTTTTGTACTACCACTATGGGTGACAACCATGTAGCCTCCTCTATAGATTGGATGAATCTAAATGTTAACAATTTATTAATATCTTGTTTGATTGTTATAACATAGTTTGGATTTAATCTATACTTAACTTGATGTGTCAGTGTAGAGTAATATCCAGCTCAATTATGTGTTGTGTTAGCTCTAGTGGAATCCCTTTCAAATCTTTGTATGTCCATGCAAATACATCTTTGAACTCCTTCAATAGTTGCTCCACTTCCAACACTTTGCCTATCTCCATCTATGCATTGATTTTCACCAATTGTGGTTCTGCATTAGTTCCCAGGTTGAGCTCCATTAATTGTTAATCTTCAATTAATGTCCATCCAACCATCTACAATTCTTTTGCTTTGATTTTTTTCGTGGTTTTTTCCATTGCAACATTCCTTGGTTAATGACTATATATGTCTCAAGATACACCTTATATTCCATAACTACTTATAGCTCGTATGTGTTTATAGTCTTCTTATGTTCCATGATTTGTACCCTTGATTTTAGCTCTGAATTATTAGTCTTCACACTAGTATCCATGATTTCCACATATGTGGTTTTCACATATTGAGTTGTCTCAAGTAAATTGATTGTTCTTATTGATAATAACTATGGCTTTGTAGCATAGATGACATCTTCTTCTTCATTTGTGATACCATTTTGATAGTCATATAAATACAATAACATTTATGGTCTTCTTATTTCACCTCCCAAACACTTGGTGACTGTAATTGTTCTAACTGTCACATTCCCTTGTATGGTAACATTATTACTCCCCCAATCATGTGCCACTTTAGCATCCTTCAACCATGGTCTCCCCAACTACATGGAATAATTATAATCTACCACATTTTTTTGAAGTATAGTAAATTTAGTTATGTGAAGAATGTTGTGAACATATATCTTCAAAATTTTAATCAAACCCATTAGTTTTGTGGTTGTTTGATCTACCATCCTCAGATTATATGGTGCAAGTATAGGTTTTGGAAGCCCCAACCTTAATCTCAATTGTTTTGTCATGATATTAACTCTAGAACCTCCATCCAGTAACACATCCTCTATTGTATTCTTCCCAATCTATACTTGGATAATTGCCATATGATTATCTATTGTTATAATAATTGTCCCTACCTTTTATATTGAAGAAATAACTTGTTTATTTATGGTTACTATGTCAGATTTTGAGTTTTTTCTTGTTTTAGCTTTTGCCAAAAATACCTCTTTAATTTAGGAGCTATTTCAAATATTTGTCCCAAAATTAAAACATAACTTGTTTCTAACATCTACTTATGAATGTCCTACAAAATTTCTTCTTCTATAATCAATTTTTCTTGTGAATCCACTACCTTTTGAGATTTTTGTGTTTTAATAAAAACAATAATTAATATACTTTACTAGGTTGTGTTCCATCCTTCCATGGATGTGGATGGCCCTTTTGTCTAGGTTTATGTTTTCTGAATCTATTGAATTGTCTCCACCATTGACTTTTTCAATCGTTCTTTCTCCCAGTCAACAATATTCTTTGCATTCCTTGGCTCTCTATCCTTGAACACATGTTCTTCAGTCGCTTTACTTCCTGTTGTTACATTAACATCCACCACATTCACATTTGTAATGGATTTTTGTATTTCAACAACATGTTGAACTTCTGATACTGGCATAAACTTCCCATGGAAAATCTTATGCATCTCAATAAACTTTGGACAATCTATCATTTTATGTCCATTCAAACCATAAATGTGGCATGCACATGAAAATGTTTTCTATGGTTTTTTTTTTGTGGTACTTTTGTGGCTGCCATTATGGTTTACTCCTTTTTCTTATTGCATGTTTCCACATCGTGATTAGTCATTCCACACTTTGTGTGTTTTTGGTGGTGCTACTTGTTTAGTATTTTGTAGTACTGAAAGTGCGCTCCTTACTTCGACAATAATCATTCCTTTTTCAAACAACATTATCGCCTCCTTATGTTGTTGTAGTGTTGATTGCTTCATCCATGTATTTGCAATTTTGAAATATGATTGCAAACTTGCCTTAAACACAATAGTCAAGAAACTATATGTGGTTCGTACTTGTAAACCATGAAATAACTTTTCAATTCACTCATAATAAACCTCCATCCTCTTAATCTCCTCCTACTTCATGTTCTTCAGCTCCATGTATATTTACTTATCATTTTGAGTTTTTCGATCACGTTTACAAAATGCTCGTGTAAGCTCCGAAAAAATATAATTAGGAAATTTTAACATATAATTATGGCACTAGTTCGATGTTGTATCTCTTAGCGTATAACTAAACACATTGATGACACATTCTTCAAAAGTTTCCACCTTTGCTTTCACCATAGAATTGAACACTCTGAGATGAGCATCCAAGTCAACATTTTTTTTTAAGTTAGGGTACTTAAGAGCTACCTTATTTGACCTCACAGAATGCCATTTTTGTGATTGGAGATTCATGTAGTTATGACATATGGTTTTTGATATCCTCCTTTTGGATTTTTAACATTTGTACTTTTGTACCCTCCAAGAATTATTGAGCTCATCAATGGTTGATCTGTAATTGTGTTTACATGAGTAATCATTATCAAATTAGTAAACACCATCTTGGGTGTCCCAACAACTCTAGTGATTGTTGTTGGTAGTCCCAAACTCCTACTCAAATTCCTTCTTTTTGAGATCTTGTCTGATCCACGACCCAAGTTTGTTGCAAATCCAATTAATATTCCACCTCTGATAAAATTTGTGCTAAATGTAACAAAATTTTCCACTCTTGTGGTTGGTGGTTGAATAACTTTTATTCCAGTAAGTTATCTCCAGATCTCTGCAATTGTTGTTGAATTGACACTCTTAATGAAGTTAAATTGATTTGAGCTTGACAATGCCCCATTATGTGGTGACCCACTGGTATCCTCTGTGGTGCAAAATGTGGATGTGAATACACCTTTGGTATTATATTCTTGAACTGAATTGATGGATGAATTTGTTGATTTTATGGTCCCAATTAACCTCCCAACTCCATGCCTTTCAATCTATTATGGACTACATGAATTCTTGGTTCTTGCTCCTATGATTGATCCATTAATGTTCTTACCATATTATGTAACTTCACATGTCTACCAATACTTACTTTGATGTGAAAAGGCACAAAAAGACAATCCATGATTGCAGGTCTTTCTTCCTCACATAATGCACAAACGCTTGAAATTCATTCGGCTACCTTTAAATCCAGAGATTTATGATCCTTGGTTTTGGTTGTATACCTTGTTTGATCCAATTCTGGATTTCCTTGATGTGAATATGATTATGGTATTTCATCCAACAAATTCACCTCTACCTCTACATATTTAGACGATTTTAAGTAGTTTTCTTAAATCTCCTCAAGCACATTGGTATTGGTGTTTTCTTCCACCTCCCAGTCTTCCATTTGTTCATAATAATTTGGAGATGTAGATTGGTACATAAACCTAGATTATATACCTTTTGTATTATCCCTTATTTGATTAGTCATTGATTCTGGACTTGAGATTTTGTCGCAACCCTAACCTTGGGCTCGAAACCAATGCAAAGGCTTGCAAGGGTGCGGGCCAAGAGGAAGCCCGGGAGTCACATCTCATGCTCCCAGGAGCGTAGGAGAGTGCGAGGGAATGAACCTTCACACTCCCAAATGAACTTCCATTTTGACAGTTGAAGTCCCAATGGACTCCTGAATCTTCAGAGAATGATTTCAGGGGTCAAAACCCATTGGATTGGGGATTTATTTATATCATTGAAAATCTTTTGGAACTTACATGTCTAAAATGGCTTGCATGACCCATTTTGACGGTTCATACACAAGTTATGGCCAAAAGAAGAGCTGGGAGTCAAATTGCCAATTTGATTATTGACCACTAAAAGTCAAGAATCACCTCGATTTCCTTGCGTGAAGGTGGCGTGCCACATATTTTTGGAAAGATCTTGACGAGGGCTACAACTTTGCTTCAGACCTCATCTCAATCGAAGGTCTACGCACAAAGTTACAGGCCCCCAAAGTCGTGGGAGTCCCAAGTGTGGGAATTTCGAGACTCTCACTCGGGAGTCCCCGGACAAAATGACATTTGGGTGCTAGTCCCGTGACTAGGCACATAGTATACTATAAGGGGGAAGGTGGTGGCTTCCCCCAAGTCCAGGCCGTGGTGAGTCTTATGAGTTCGTGTTTGCCCATGGTGAGTCCATGCACCAAAGTGCTCCAACTACGCACTAACCAACTTGTTGTTTGTTTTGTGCAACTATGTGTGAGTAAGTGAAGTGCTTATCAATCTTCCTAGTTTTATCCCGGAGCTCTAACATGCCCCTCTACCCCCGAAATGTTGCAAGCCAAGGAGCGCGCCCAACTCCTTCTCCTTTCGTTGTTCACCTTTGGACTCGTAGTCGAGTCCATCAAGGAGCTTGGGGGTGCGTTAGATTTCCTACGGCTCATCATGTATTACAAAAGTTCTTGCTCCATCTTGATCTTTGCAACTCTGAATCGTAAATTACAGCTTTAAAATATACCACACCCATTCATTTGGGTGAGTATTTGATTACATCTCTGTCCATGGAGATCGTCATTTGTAATTATGCCTTCTCTAAAGACCACCAATCCATACTTCACACCTTACCACCTCTTGTGGTAAAAACGACATGTGTCCTATAGGTCTTTCTTTTGTTTTCAAAACTCATCTATCCAATATTGGATTTTGATATGGGGTTTTTGTAATTCCTGCATACTCTTCTCCATTTTCAAGATTATCTTTTGTTTATCTTTCAAGACCTTGACAATTTGCTTCCAAATCCAATTGTTGTTGTAAACTCTACGTCACCATTTGATTCATCTTGTTTCACAATCCTGTTTTTTCATAATCTATAAATTGCTTTATAGTCCTTACCTTATTAACCGCTTAAACCTTTGGTGTTTTCTAAGACACCCCTTTCTAAATATAAATTGAAAATTAAACCACTTTTATGAACACCCTCATCTATAATGTAAACAATGGAAAATGTAGAAAACCCTCTTGTCCTTATAATAAATAAATAAATAATTCCCCAAAAGATGGTTGCCAAATGGTAGATGTGGATTAAATTCATCTAGAGCTATTCCACGCTTATTAAAACAACAAATTTTCACTACAATATTCACACATTCCTAAATTTTACACTGATTATAAACACACATGTGTTTGTAGTCCATTAAAACACCATATTCTACGCTTTAGAATATAATGTAAAAAACTAGAAGTAGAATTACAATTCATTTCATGATTTTTTGATAATATAGATAATCTGCACAATAATTTAAATATGGAAATCATTTGTAGAAGTTTGTATTTCCTTGGTATACTGAAAATTTCAATCAAAATACAATAAAAAAATTCCATGTTCTATTAAAATGTAATCAAATAGTAAAATTAAATTTGTGGTATTCTAAACCAAAATGTGTAGTTTTTGATAGAAAGTACCTACATTTATTTCCTTATTCCAAAATTGTGTGTCTAAAAATGTTCTTCACTTTCCTAGAACTCCCTCCTTTAGGCCGTCCCCAAATCACCATCAACATGAATCAAAACTCAACAAGAATTTAAAATTTGAACGGCCAATGTTCAATGATCAATCCTTATCCACAATGCCTTATACATCCAAAACCAATGTAATATGCTTACTCCTTTAACACATGGTACCAAAAAGTTTTATTTTCAATAGGGTCCCAGATTGATTCACATGAAGTTGTTGGTTCAATTTTAATGCGTTGTAATTCTAGTGGATGGTTTTCGGTAGATCATACAATTTTTGGTTTAGTGTTTTTGGTAGTGTCCTCCAATTGATTATGCTCCCACCATGAAAAGTTGCAACCTCCTTTATGCCAATCTTTGGTTGTTCCAATCATTCTATGTTATTTGCATGCCCTACGATCAACACTTTCTTACAAAACATGTTCCATTCTTTTCTTCATATTTCTTGTTAACATTGTTGGCATACTGTAAATAACTAAAAAAAGTTGTAATTTATTGGTTATTTGTTTTTATTTATTTTTATTTGTCAAATAACAATAATAAATCCGTTGTTTATTTTGGTAAAGTCAAATAGCTCTAACCAATATTTGTCCAAATAGGAACGATAATGAACCAAAGATTTTGGATTCAATATTTGTGGTATGGTCACCAAATGTTAATGCCGCATGGTGAACTACTTGGTTTTGAAAATAATAAAATAAGGGAGTAGAAGATAAAATCTTTTTACTTTCCTTAAATAAGTAAAAATCTTAAAGAAAAAAAGGATTGTTGATACTTAGTAAGATAACTTCATAAACATTCTACATAAACAAACATGAAACAAATATAAGGAAAAAAACCTTGCATACAAAAAACCAAATATTTGTAACATACAAAGGAAAAAAACAAATCATAGAACTTCTACATACAAAAGTATCACATACAAATTTAATTTACTCTAGAAATTATTCCCCTTGTACAATCCTCAAAGGTATAAAACCTTATTAAGTACCTTTAAGAAGGAAACAAAAAAACGGTGGAACACGCAATTAACCATATTTCAAAAAAATTGGTTTAAATTTTTTTTAGTTTAATTTGGTAGTAAAATTAGTTCCAATAAATAAAAATTGGTAACAAGTTTTTCAATACCTAGTTTCGGTGATGAAAAGCCAATAACATGTTTTTTGGTAATAAAAAAACTAGTAAGTGGTTTTGGTAAAATTCTACCTTCAACAATTTCATTGGCCAATAGATGTACAATTAATTTTTCCAAATTTGAACACCCTCGCAAATGAACTCTTGGAGTGTAGTCGATTGGCCAATAGACATACATCTAATTCTTGCACTTGAATTCAAACCCCTCACAACTGAAGTTTTTCAAGTGCATTCAATTGGCAAATAGACATACATTTAATTCTTGCAAGCTCAAACACCCCCACAAATGAAGATTTTGGAGTGCACTCAATTGGCCAATAAACATACATCTAATTCTTTCACTTGAATTCAAACACCCCCACAATTGAAGTTCTTTGAATGCATTCAATTTGCAAATAGACATACATTTAATTATTGCAAGCTCAAACACCCCCACAAATGAAGATTTTGGAGTGCACTCAATTGGTCAATAGACATATATCTATTTCTTACAAGCTCAAACACTTAGACAAGGTGAATGCAAGCTATGTATGCAATGTAGATAAAAAACTATCACAACGTGGCAATTTTCAACACTTGTCCAAGTTTGATGCATGATGGTGGATATTTCGAAGATATTTTTTGATGAAAGGTTCATTCACAATTTGAGTTTCAAAAAAAGGAATAGAAACTCAAATGGTTTTTTAGGGCTACTTTTAAAAATAACATTTACATGGAACAAATTTAAATAGTCCAAGATAATATAATTCATGTGGTGCTGGTGACTTTTCACATGCACACATAATTGGGCATTAATATTTTTATTTATAAATAGAAATGCGAAAAAAATGCCAAAATGAACTTTTGTGAACAACTAAACATGTTTTTTTGCATGATTATTTCCTACACCTATGGCATGTGCTTGGAGTTAAATTTTTTGAGTTTAATGAATACAAACAACTAGCAAATTGGTATAAAAAATGAATCTTTTCCCTTGCAACCATTTGGTTAAAAATTTCAAGCCTTTCAAATTTTGGTATGATTTTTTTTCATCAAGTTCAGCCAATGAACATGTACTTGTTTTAAAATAAACATGCTTTTCTTGCACAAAATATTTGAAATCAATTTGCATGATTTCATACATTCCCTTTTATTACTAAAAGAATAAAATTAAAATAATCAATATATTTGTTTAAAGATCTCACAAAGACATTTACATAACATCCAAACTACTTTAAAATATTTTTATTAATATAATAAAACATCATTTTATTTATTAGCATACAACAATTCACTACAATTGTTATCATTTAAATAAAACAAAAATTCAAAGTGGATTTCAAAGTCTTTTAAAAATTTAACATCCCTTTTTGGAACCTTAATTGTGAATGAACAATAGGCAATGGTTTGCATCTTGACCTAGCTATCATTATGTTGTGGAATTGGTGCACACATCAATGATTTAACAAAATATCGTTTTGATTTGTAAGACCTTTAAACATCACTATAATTATAATAAAAATATTACAAAGTACTAGTTTTAATGATAATTTGTCCATGAGATTTTATACATATAAAAATGCAACTATAAGGAAAAATCTTCTCGATCAAAAATTTCAAAATTTCTTGAACTAATGGAGTTCAAATCATGACTTAAAAAATTTGTTCATTATTACATTATGTTCTAATAACGTTGATGATTATGAACTTTATAAAATGTTCTTCCATTAAAGATGTACTTGGGTTAAATACATTTTTAATCATTTGACAATGATAAAATTAGATTTTCAAAAAATTAATAAAAAAATGTTGTCTAATAAAGGCTTGTAAAAAACCTTTGTAAAGTTATTGGTGTACACTATACATTTACAATACGGGGACACAATTATGAGTAAATTGAATATTCATGGTTCTTATAACATATTTTGGTTTTGCAACCCAAATCATTTTTATGTGATTTGTACAATAATTCAAAATGGGTGAAATTTTATTGACATGATATATAATTATAGTTTTGCCTAAAATTCTACATACTATAATTTACATTCATTCAATAATTGAAGCTTTGGAATGCATTCAATTGACCAATATACATAGGTAATTTTTGCAAGTTTGAACACCTCGACAAATGAAGCTTTTGGAGTGCAACCAATTAGTTAATAGATATAGGTAATTATTGTAATTTGGAACACCCTGATAGATCAAGCTTTTGGAGTGCATTCAATTGGCCAATAGATGTAGGTAATTCTTGTAAGCTTGAGCACCTTGATAGATCAAGTTCTTGAAGTGCATTCAATTTGTCAATAAAGGTAGGTAATTCTTGTAAGCTTGAACACCTTGATAGATCAAGCTTTTTAAGTGCCTTCAATTGGCCAATAGATGTAGGTAATTTTTGTAAGCTTGAACACCGCGATAAATTAAGCTCTTGGAGTGCATGTAATTGGCCAATCGATGCAGGTAATTCTTTTAGCTTCAAACATTCTTCCAAATGAAATTTTTGGAGTGCATGTAATTGGCCAATAGATGTAGGTAGTTCTTGCAAGTTTAAACACTTTGACAAATGAAGGTTTTGGAGTGTAGTCAATTCACCAATAGATGTAGGTAGTCCTTGCAACCTTGAACAACCCCACAAATGAAGGCTTTGGAGTGCATATAATTGGCCAATAGATGTAGGTAATTCTTCTAACCTCGAACACCCTTGCAAATGAAGGTTTTGGATTGCATGCAATTCGCCAATAGATGTAGGTAGTTCTTGCAAGCTCCAACAATTGTTCAAATGAAAGTTTTGGAGTACACTCAATTGGCCAATAGAGGAAGGTAATTTTTGTATGTTTGAACACTCTGATAGATCAAGCTCTTGGAGTGCATTTAATTGTCCAATAGATGTAGGTAAGTTTTGCAAACTTGAACACTTTGACAAATGAAGGTTTTGGAGTGCATGCAATTGGCCAATAGATGTAGGTAATTCTTGCAACCTTGAACACCCCCACAAATGAAGGTTTTGGAGTGTACTCAACTGGCCAATAGATGTAGGTAATGTTTGCAAGCTCCAACAATCATCCAAATGAAAGTTTTGGAGTGCATGCAATTGGCCAATAGATGCGGGTAATTCTTGCAACCTTGAACACTTTGACAAATCAAGGTTTTGGAGTGCGTGTAATTGACCAATAGATGTAGGTAATTCTTCCATGCTCCAACAATTATTCAAATGAAGGTTTTGGAGGGTACTCAATTGGCCAATAGATGTAGGTAATTCTTGCAAGCTTGAACAATAACTCAAATGAAGGTTTTGGAGTGCACTCAATTGGCCAATAGATGTAGGTAATTCTTGCAAGCTTGAACAATAATTCAAATGAAGGTTTTGGAGTGCACTCAATTGGCCAATAGATGTAGGTAATTCTTGCAAGCTTAAACAATCATTCAAATTAAGGTTTTGGAGTGCACTCAATTGGCCAATAGATGTAGGTAATTCTTGCAAGCTTGAACAATCATTCAAATGAAGGTTTTGAAGTGCATGTAATTGGCCAATAGATGTAGGTAATTCTTGCAAGCTTGAACAATCATTCAAATGAAGGTTTTGGAGTGCATGTAATTGGCCAATAGATGTAGGTAATTCTTGCAAGCTTGAACAATCATTCAAATGAAGGTTTTGGAGTGCACTCAATTGGCCAATAAATGTAGGTATTTTTTGTAACCTTGAACACCTTGACAAATGAAGGTTTTGGAGTGCTTGCAATTGGCCAATAGATGTAGATATTTCTTGCAAGCTTAAACAATTGTTCAAATGAAGGTTTTGGATTCCATTCAATTGGCCAATAGATGTAGGTATTTGTTGTAACCTTGAACACTCCGATAGATCAAACTCTTGAAATGCATTCAATTGGCCAATAGATGTATCTAATTCTTGTAAGCTTGAACACACTAATAGATCAAGCTTTTGTAGTGCATTCAATTGGCCAATAGATGTAGGTAATTCTTGTAAGTTTGAACACCCCGATACATCAAGCTTTTGTAATGCATTCAATTGGCCAATAGATGTAGGTAATTCTTGTAAGTTCGAACACCCTGATAGATCAAGCTCTTGGAGTGCATTCAATTGGCCAATAGATGTAGGTAATTCTTGTAAGGTTGAACATCCTGATAGATCAAGCTTTTGTAATGCATTCAATTGGCCAATAAATGTAGGTAATTCTTCTAAGTTTGAACACCCCAATAGATCAAGCTTTTGTAATGCATTCAATTTGCTAATAGATGTAGGTAATGTTCGTAAGTTTGAACACCTTGATAAATCAAGCTCTTGGAGTGCATTTAATTGGCCAATAGATGTAGGTAATTCTTGTAAGCTTGAACACCCCGATAAATCAAATTCTTGAAGTGCATTCAATTGGTTAATAAATGTTGGTATTTGTTGTAAATTTGAACAACCCGATAGATCAAGCTTTTGCAATGCATTCAATTGGCCAATAGATGTAGGTATTTGTTGTATGTTTGAACACCCCGATAGATCAAGCTTTTGCAATGCATTCAATTGGCCAATAGATGTAGGTAGTTGTTGTAAGTTTGAACACCCCGATAAATCAAACTTTTGTAGTGCATTCAATTGGCCAATAGATGTAGGTATTTGTTGTAAATTTGAACACCCCGATAGATTAAGCCTTTGTAATGCATTCAATTGGCCAATAGATGTAGGTAATTCTTGTAAGCTTGAACACTTTGATAGATCAAGCTTTTGGAGTGCATTCAATTGGCCAATAGATGTAGGTAATTCTTGTAAACTTGAACACCCCGATAGATCAAGCTCTTGGAGTGCATTCAATTGGCCAATAGGTGTAGGTAATTCTTGTAAGCTTAAACACCTTGATAGATGAAGTTCTTGGAGTGCATTCAATTGACCAATAGATGTAGGTAATTTTTTTAAGTTTGAACACCTTGATAGATTAAGCTTTTGTAGTGCATTTAATTTGCCAATAGATGTAGGTAGTTCTTGTAAACTTGAACACCTCGATAGATCAAGCTCTTGGAGTGCATATAATTCACTAATAGATGTCGGTAAATTTTTTAAGCTTGAACACCCCGATAGATCAATTTTTTGTAGTGCATTCAATTGGCCAATATATGTATGCAATTCTTGTAAACTTGAACACCCTAATAGATCAAGCTCTTGAAGTGCATTCAATTGATCAATAGATGTAGGTAATTCCTTTAAGCTTAAACACCCCGATAGATTTAACTTTTGCAATGCATTCAATTGGCCAATAGACGTAGGTAATTCTTGTAAGCTTAAACACCCCGATAGATCAAGCTTTTGAAGTGCATTCAATTGACCAATAGATGTAGGTAATTCTTTTAAGCTTAAACACCTCGATAGATCAAGCTTTTGCAATGTAGTCAATTGGCCAATAGATGTAGGTAATTTTTGTAAACTTGAACATCTCGATAGATTTAACTTTTGTAGTGCATTCAATTGGCCAATAGATGTATGTAATTCTTGTAAGCTTGAACATCCTGATAGATCAAGCTTGTGGAGTGCATTTAGTTGGCCCATAGAGATAGGTAATTCTTGTATGCTTAAACACCCTGATAGATCAAACTTTTGCAATGCATTCAATTGCCCAATAGATGTAGGTAATTCATCTAAACTTAAACATCCCGATAGATCAAGCTTTTGAAGTTCCTTCAATTGGCCAATAAATGTAGGTAATTCTTGTAAGCTTGAACACCCCGATAAATCAAATTCTTGTAGTGCATACAATTGGCCAATAGATGTAGGTAATTCTTGTAAGCTTGAACACCCCGATATATCAAACTCTTGAAGTGCATTCAATTGGCCAATAGATGTAGGTAATTCTTGTAAGCTTGAACACCCCGATAGATAAAGTTTTTGCAATGCATTCAATTGGCCAATAGATGTAGGTATTTGTTGTAAGCTTGAACACTTCGATAAATCAAACTTTTGCAATGCATTTAATTTGCCAATAGATGTAGGTATTTGTTGTAAGTTTGAACACCCTGATATATCAAACTTTTTCAATGCATTCAATTGGCCAATAGATGTAGGTATTTGTTGTAAATTTGAACACCCTGATAGATCAAACTTTTGTAGTGCATTCAATTGACCAATAGATATAGGTATTTGTTGGAACCTTGAACACCCTGATAGATCAAACTCTTGGAGTGCATTCAATTGGCCAATAGATGCAGGTAATTCTTTTAAGCTTGAACACTCGGATAGATAAAGTTGTTGGAGTGCATTCAATTGGCCAATAGATGTAGGTAATTCTTTTAAACTTGAACACTCGGATAGATAAAGTTGTTGGAGTGCATTCAATTGGCCAATAGATGTAGGTAATTCTTGTAAGCTTGAACACCCGGATAGAAGAAGCTCTTGGAGTGCATTCAATTGGCCAATAGATGTAGGTAATTCTTGTAAGTTTGAACACCTTGATAGATCAAGCTCTAGGAGTGCATTCAATTGGCCAATAGATGTAGATAATTCTTTCATATCCACACTTATGGACAAATTTAGGTTGTGGATTGAAGAATCAAAAAAAAATTGTAGATTATTACATTTTGTTAAATGGAGTACTTGTAAGTGACAATATTTAAATAAATTAGTCGGCAACTTTTGGATCATGCATTCGTGGAGACACAACCATCGAAGGTTATTCAAATATTGACCTTGGATGACATTTTCCACTATAGTTGGCGAGGCTTTTGTTAGGTCAAGCAACCTAAGGCTGTGAAATTCCTTTGGGCCATTTTGGAATAATGAAGGCAAATCTTCACATTTTTTCAAAGAAATGCCTTCTAAATCTTTCACCACCTATCACATCAAACAAAATACAAACAATTATCAACATGAATAAAAATAAAAATTCAATGTAATCCCATGTTTTTAATGAAATAAATAGTACATATTCTTTTAAAACAAAAACTTATGGTTTCATTTAAAATTTTGACAAAATATATATACCATAGGATTGAATTAACACATGTTGTTCAAACCTGATTCTTTTGCAAATATATATTTGGTTTCCATATAAATCGACTCATTGTAACTTTCGTTGCGATATTTCGACCCATGTCTCGTAATTGTTCATGCATGTACAAGCTACCATCTTCTGCCCATTTGATTAAAGATCTATCTTTCAAGTTTTGTAATCTAAACATAGGGTTTGATGAACCATCTCCATTCCAATACACTCGACAAAATGTTTTTTTTTTGAAACCGGTGAAAAAACAAGCAATATCCAAAAACATGTCTTGATCTTTTTTATACAAATGGTCATAAGAAATTCGCAAAGTTTTCCAAAGCATTTCATTGTCAGAGCCCCCTCTTAAATCTTGCCCACCTTTCAATTCGCGCAATGCATCTTTCCATATTTCCAAATCATTAATATCACACAAATAACAACCCAATATTTCAAGGCTTAAAGGGAGGCCCCCGCAAGCTTTTATAATTTTCATAGAAATGTTTTTGAAATCATTTGTCACACGATTTGCATGTTTGAATGCATGGAACATGAAAAGTTCCCTTGCTTGTTCTTCTTCCAATAATGCCATGTTTACTTTTGCGGACTCGCTTACATGATTTTTCAATATTTGCCAATTTCGACAATTTACAAGTACTTTGCTTTTACAATCTACATTAGTGGCATGCTTGTCAATAAGAAGTTGCAATATTCCAAGGTTGTTCATCATATCAACATCATCCACAACCACCAAAACTTTATTTGTTATCATGCATTGCTTGATTTCATTAAGGTATCCATCAACATCTTCATCTTTGTGTAATTTTCTATCACATAAATCTTGTAGAAGTTGTTTTTGGACATCTTTGATGTGTTTTGATTTCACATCCTTTAAGAAGCTGGATTTGTCATATTGGTTGTGGAACAAATGATACACTTTTTTACTCAAAGTGGTCTTCCCAATCCCACCCATTCCAACCAATGCAACAATAGATTCATTTTGTAACAAACTATGTATGGCATATGCTTTATCTTCCAATGCCACTTGATAACATGGCAAAGGTGGCATAGTTGGTGTATTTTTTTCCTGTCAAAGTTCACAAAAAATAAAATAAAAATTCAAATAATGGATAATACCTTAAAAATTATGGCACACAATTCAAGTGAAATGATGTAATGTTTGCAGTCAAATTAAATGAACATACATAATTCTAGAAATTAAAACCAATGTTATTTACCTTCATAAAAATTTTCAAACATTCCAATAATTTGGAATAACTTAAATGGTCCTTTGATGGTGGCTTGCAAATTGTCAGATGATTAGCATCTTCGACTATGTAATAGTTATTGTTTGATAATCGAATAGCTGAAGCCATTGGCACTAAAACTCCCTATACACGTGCAAAAATTATTTTAGTTGAAATTTCTTGATGTGATTGGATTTATGTTAATATACAAGTTGTCAAATGTAATGTAATAACCAAATGATAATTATAACAATAACTTAGATTTTATGCTCAAACTATATAAATCAAATACATTTGTAACATAACTTCATTTAACCCTATTACAAATGAGTTTAAAATGAAACTACAAAGGTGTTGATTTCAATTGACATTCTATTCACAATTTGCAATTTCTATTATGAATAGGTGTTGCAATGGATTTGTGTACAACGAAAGGAAACTTAAAACCAATTTCACAACTAACACTAGTAGTTTCAAAAATTTAACCAACATAAGTTTCTATAATAGAAAAAATGTTCAATTATGGAACTTAATTGGACAATTCATACGTTTAGATGAAAATCTTACCCATTTATTGTCAATAGGTAATCCTTCAGCAAATGCATAGATGTTGATGTCTTCGCAAATACATTTGTTAAAGTCTATTGAAAGTTGCTCCAATCTTTGGTTGAAAGATTTCATATTTTTCAAAAGACATGATCGAGTTTTATCCTTGGCAATTTGTTGACATTGCCACTTGAAATACTTTGATAGATCTTGGGTACCACCAGCATGTGGTACACTATAAAACACCACACCTTTAATATTTTTCAAAAATTTCTCACAATAATATTGTGTTTTAACATCCAAATTAGTCATTTGCTTTTGATACACATGTTTGTGCATTTCAACCACCAAGCTTTTGAGGACAAGACCTCCAAAACTATAAGCGACCATTGCCACTGGTCCGTCCCAAAGAGTTTCATACCTACAAAATATTTCAAAATACACCAAAAATGCATTAACAACATCTTTTATGTGCTACATTGAAAAAATTGTTCAAATAATAGAATGTATGAAATTGAAAATAAGATATATATTTTTTGAAAGTAATTCTAACTACAAAGTGGGTTCAAATTTTATATGTTATTGAATTTAGTTCATTTGCCAAAAATGAAAATTAAAAAAACTCCATCACAAATTGCCACTACAACCAAATTGGTTTCCCATAGCTTGATAATGTGAACATGGACTTTTTATCTTCAACATGAGAATTAACATCAAAGCCCCATTTCACGTTCTCTTCAATGACATTGAAAGTTACAAAGTGTTTAGGTTTTGGTGTGCACCATAAGAATGCTCCACACAAACAATTTATTCAAAGATGCCAAAATCCAAGCAATTATCTTTAATTGAAATATACAACGAGGAGTAATATGTCCATAACTAAGGAGATTGTTCACACCTTGAATTTATAACCAAGCTTTGAATGAAGTTATGACCAATTTCAGTGACATCATTGTGGACACTTGCCACAACATTAGAATCATATGATAGTGACAAAATTCGAACATTATCGTTCAAGTCCTTTGGGATCCACATTCGTGGCCAACATATACATTTTTGGTGACCATCAATGGGGCGTGTTGTCCATGTTTCCTTCCATTCGTCATTAGTCCCATAAGTAATCCCATGGAAAAAAATTATGGTGAGATTCGGGTTTTTTGAAATGCAATCATGATTTAAATCATGCACTAAATATTTCTGCAAAAGAAAAAAAAATGTCAACAAAATTCATCAAATAAGTTTTGAAAATGATTTAATTAATACATAAAATCAAAAAAATGCATGATTCATGAAATGTACAATCACAATTTTTGACAAAATACATATAATTAATCGGAAATGTGAAATACAAGAACATAATTTATTGATTAAATTTCTTAAAATCATATTGCAACATCATTTAAATTTAATTTTTCATTCCATTCTCATTTGCAATTTTTTGGGCCTTGTTAATTTTCTGTCAAAATGTCAAGTGAGTCACAAAGAAAAATCATTTACATGCAGAGTAAATATCAAAACAATCTTTCAACAATTGAATATCATCGCATAATGTTATGATGGAATATATGCCAATAAATTTTAAGACTGATGCTAAGAATAAAAATCTTCAAATGTTGGGGTTCCTAAATTAAAGCCATTTATTTTGGTTCATTATCATTTCACAACTTTTCCCACAAATTTTGGGCCACCAAGGGCTACAATTCCTAAGCAATTGGGACACACGCACAAGACCAATGACCAATGTCCAAGGGAATTTTTTAATAATTATGTTGTTGGATTTATACTACATTGGAGTTACAATCAACATTGAACATTATAATCCTTACAAATCCTATATATGAACATAGTCCATTCCAATTGCCAGAATTTCATTTGACCAGTTCTATTTGTTATAGCAAAGTGAGCCCCAAATGTAAGAGTTTGTTTTCGTATCATTCATTTCATATTTGTTGATCCAAATGATGCAAAGAAAAGCAAGCAAAATTATTGGTATTCAACAAGGAAGCTGATAAACTAATATCAAATTTCAACATGTAGCTTGGGAAAGGCCAAGAAAAA
>Ga0209208_10001579_pt1 | contig 32241 bp, 28 predicted proteins | sample S1TSphfallax_3_FD_187694 | JGI IMG/M metagenome (GOLD analysis project Ga0209208, IMG submission 187694) | Host-associated microbial communities from peat moss isolated from Minnesota, USA - S1T2_Fd - Sphagnum fallax MG (SPAdes) (version 2) | ecosystem: Host-associated > Plants > Peat moss >...
CATTGGAATTTGCCACTTGCTGTTCCAAGCCAAACCCACATTCAGAAACATTGCAGCAACTTCAGATTAGAGCTGTTCTCTTTTCCTACTCTTCAAGTACTCTCAAAATTCATTTCACAGCTAAAAGAGGTGAAAGATGAGCCCTGGGAGTCAGATCACAAAGACTTTCCATATGGCCCAACATGAAGCTCACTGAATGCTTTTCTATTCACAACTAGATCATTTTCCAATCTTACTGTAAAACACTGCAATCAGAGACTTAAGCTCACCAACAACATGGTTGGCCAATGGGTCAACAAAGGTGGCAAAATCTCTGAAGGATTCACACAGCATGCATGAATATAGGATATATATCTATACTCTCTTTAACCACTACAAGCATGAAACCCACCACCCCCCCTTGTAGGGGTTAAAGAGAGTATAGATATATGGATCCTCAAGTGCATTAAGAAGGCTTTATCTCACAATTTGAGTCAGGCCTGAATAGGGATTGTGAGATGACCTAATAGCAAGGGTAATGAGAATTGCCAACAAAAGAACAGGAGACTGAAACAGGGAGCAGCAGGAGTAAGAGGAGAAACACCAACTAAAAGAGCAGAATCTGGTGTCAACCATAGCAACAGTTTCTTCGAAGTTCAATGACCATCAACATGCCCAAATACAAAAATTTCCTACTCACTTCATCCGTGCCTGATAGGACATATAGGCCAACTAAACATTGAACTATGTACTGAGCTCCTGTCAAAAATCCACATGTAACCCATTCAGCAAACAATGCTAAGCTTGGACACAAACATAAAAGCAACAGGTACCCTAGAACAGAAACCACAAAGAGAAGGGAGAACAAGGAGAGAGAAAAACCCAGAAAAGGTGGGAGTCAAAACTCTCCATAATTGGATTGACATTATTGACATCTGACCAAAGAAGAACTCATCAGAATGACAGGGGCTTAAGAATCTGAAACATAACTATTGATCACACTAAATTTATGAGTGTCTGAGATATTAGAATTAAGATGAGAGAGACCTGTGATGACCTGCATTGTTGTAGCTACGAGGAATTCTTACTGTGGAAATCTCTAGTCTTCTTAAGAATCTACACCCTTTGATTTTCAGTCAACAATTTTTTTGCAAATTCCAAGCATAAGTAAATACAGGCTTCACAGGGTAATGGGTCAGTACCAAGTTAAGATTCTTCAGGATGTTATCAAATACATGTGTGTTGACAGTCCAATCAGATGCTGCTTTTTCCTTTTCATAAACACCCACACCTGCATTGCAACAATTGACATCAATTATATGTCTTGTCACATATAAGATGTCTTGTCCAAACATAAATTGTGAGAGACAGTTACAAGACGGTGGTTAGTAGTATACAACCACCACCCACTGGTCATAAAATCTCCATGCAAGCTTGGTTCCCCACTGTTCAGGTCCAGTCCCGCTTGGGATTATGGTCCCAGCACAACAACCAGGTGTAACCATAGTCAGCACTGAAGATGGAGAAGATCCGCATTTGAGCATTAAGCACACTAACAACAGATCAGACTCATGGTGACATTCTGATGGTCAGGCATACAAGTACATTGTTACAGCTGACTGTTCTGTTCACAGGCAGTTGGAGCATTGCCTGTGAGCTGAAAAATTTGATTTGATTGTTGGATCCACAAACAAAGCTCAGTGCTACTAATCCAGCTGAGTTATTGTGCAAAAGCTGACACTGAGGATGCAGTTTATTGTACAAACGAAATGCAGACAAAAGAGTTTGAGCGAAACCCTCATTAGAGTTTGAGCTTCATGACCAGTAAGTAAACTATTTACTGAAACTCTCTGCAGCAAAGGTACATGGAATCCCTTCCAATGTTTTGCAGAAAGCCAGGAGTGCAGCTACTGATTGGAATATATCAGAACTTCCCATCAGAGAGAATCTTGACTGTCAAAGAAAAGAACACCGGACAGGGATTTTGATTTGGTTTCTTGCATAAGAAACTGCACTGCGGATCTTGGAATTCAGAATTTAAGCGACTCAGAGTTCAAGGACTGAGGATGATGCCACAAGCGGGAGGTGTAGGCATCCACAGGGATTTCTGAGATGCGTATTGTTGCAATGCACAATCTGCACTCTTGACACTAAAATTGGGGGCTGGGGAAAACTTAAGCATGATAAACAACCAACCTGATTTCTCTTCTCGAGGCTTTCTCACTCGGATGTGGGACTTGATCCCCTGTTTGTCTTTCCCCAAACCCTTTCCCTCTTCCCATCCCTGCGAGGACATCCACAGCAACAAGCAAAGCAAGCAATCCCGTCCTCATAGATTCAGCAAATCCCCATCAAAGACTGCGCCACATGATCGTTCTTTCAACCCTAGCCTCTCTGTCTCTGTCTCTGTCTTCTTGCTTATTCTTCCGAGGCCGCCAGAGATGTCGAGATTATCAGAGTTTTCGACACAAGAAACAACAAACAGGAAGACGAAAGTCCAGCACGGAACTTCTTACCATCTGCGTCATGAGACGAAAGGCAGGCGAGTCCTTAGCCACGCCCTGGAACATCACAGGATGCTCCATCTCCCCTCCCGCCCTTCCCGGCCGGATTCAAACCCTTCTCAAAAGGCAACCGGGAAAAAAACAGGATCGAGATAACAAGAGCGCCGCTCTTGAAGACAATAACCGAATGCTGCGATCGGCACTCTCAAAAACCTTGAATCCCTCCTAATTTTATTTTATTTTTCTCTCTCTCTCTCTCTCTCTCACAAAACGCAAAACCCTAATTAGGGCACCAGTTCATGGCTCCACTCCGATGTTCAGATGGATCCGTTTGTTCAGCTGTTTTTTTATTGGCTCTGTCCTTCAAGGTGGAGACATTGTGATGCCACCCAGAAACAATGGGCCAAACTTTGGTATCCATATACCCTGGTACCTTGGCCAATTCGACAATTTATTATATTATTTTCAGAAATGTTGAAATTTTCAAAAATTATTTCTTCGAAATCAAAAAATAGTGTGAAGGATAATAGTGAATATTTGGGAATATTCATTCTATTTGTTGAAATGAATTTTTCAAAATAAATGTAACAAACATGGGTTGAAATGGCCAAGGTACTAAAGTATTCTAAGGTCATGTACTTCATCTAATGAGAACATGGTAGTCCTTCGCATTCTCCACCCATTTGCTGAGGTTAATTTTTTCTTTTTTTGTTGAAGATTTCATTTTGAGATTAATGTTATTTTAAATTGGGAGGCATTTGTCTCTACTTTGGTTCATTCATTATATTTTTTTTCAATGATTCTTTGGGTATGGTGTATGAGCTTTTATGAAATTGTTTTATTTCAAGCAATTTTGTGAATGGTTCGACTTCTTTTTCAAGGTATGTGGGCACATTGTTCGAAATCATGTTCCATTTTCAATATCAAATTTGCTTTCTGCATTTTGATTTTTAATGTTGGAGAATCAAATCTAGAGGTATGTCCCATCATGATTGGTGAAATGACATGTCGTTTAGTTGCCCACATTTTGGCTATTCAATTTAAGGATATTATTGCTGAGCATTTTAATTGTCATCAATTTGGTGTAACAACTCATGGTGGGTGTGAAACAATGGTTCACGATGTTTGAGTGATGTTAAATTTGCACCTAGATTAGGTGGTGCTACAAATGGATGTCCGTAACACTTTCAATTTGGTGTCACCATCAACCATTTCTCATGAATTACAGTTTTCGCCCAATTTTTTAGATCAACTTTTCCCATTTGTTTAACAATTATACGCACACCCATCCCCACAATATTTTTTTTAGGCTTCCCGACATGGGGATCTCATAGTCATTTTGTCGAAATTAGGTACACGATAAGGGGACCCATTAGGAATAACGTTGTTCGTTTTTGTTCATCTTCATGTTTTTTGCCCTATAACAACAACCCACCCTACCTGTGTTTTCCCTTCTTTGGTAGATGATACGCATATAGTAGGTCCCACATCAGATGTGGTTCCTGCATTTTATAATTATGGGAGGAATTATCAACATTAGGGCTTTCAATGTAGCTCATGAAGTGTGTAGCTTGGTTTTTTCAAAGGTTGGACCACTTTATATCACTTCCTCCTCGTTTTTTTATTCTTGACTCGGGTTTATGTATTTTGGGCACATCGATGGGATCCATATCATTTGTTGAATCATTTGTGGTTAAAACTTTCCATGAGGATCTTGGAATGATATCTAATCTCCCTATCTTTACAAATCTTCAAAAGTTTTTATGATGTTTTCATTGTGTTGCACCCAACGCTCAGGCTACTTATTTCGTACAATGTTCCCATTTCTAAATATTTTGCAGCATTATGTTAAGTTTGATACTTGTACTATAACTATGGTGGAAAAGTTATTTGGTGTAGATCTTTTGGTGGTTCTATTGGTCATTTAACTCATCGTCATGCCACTCTTCCTACTTCTTTGGGCAGGTTTGGCCTCCCTTTTATGGTTCAAATTGGTGCCCTTGCATTCTTGGGGTGTTGGGCATTAATCACTCCTACATTTATTTATTGTTTCTAACAAGATGATTGCCCTATTCTTCTAGATGCAATATCACGTGTTGAAATAACATTTTCCCATTTCAAATAACACTACAAGATGTTTGAACCATGTTACCCAAAGTCGTTTGGTCTCAAGTCCCACCCTTTGAAAGCCTAATGGTTCAATCTTATCCCCAGTTGCAAGTTTATTTAGCAGATTGCTTACACGAGCAAAAGTTTGTTCACTTCTAATAAATGTTCTTTAGGATATCATGTAAACATGTCTCCATTCATGTGTGAATCTAGGGGCAAATGTTTGGTTATTAGCTTGTCCTACCACACTAGCATTTCATTTATCATTAGCCCATTTTTTTACAACATTATGTATCCATCTTGGTTTGCCACATCCTATAGTTGCCCCACCTTTCATGGTGTCAATGTGGTCACACCATTGATGATTTAAGTACCCATTTAGTTCAATGCCCCTATAGAAGTGAACGTGCAACAACCCACGACACATTTCAAGATATTGTTGCAACTATTGTTTTAGAGAGTGGAGCACATGTTCAAAAGAGGTCTCCCACCTTTTCTTTCACCACACCTGACAACAAATGGATATTCTTATCACCAAAGATGGCTTTTGAACTTTGATGGACATCGTCATTATTGACCCAACTTGCATAGATATGGTGCAACAAGCATTGACGACGACGACACATGTAAGGACGATGGTTGTTCAAGAATAGACATGATTTAGGACACCAAACGAACACCAGGCAATGCCTTCATTTCGCGTACTATTAAAACATATGGGTGTTTTCATTCTCATTTTGATTCATTTTTTATCGCTTATGTAAAGACCATTATCGCGCATCATCAACAATCTTCTTTAGTCCCCTCAATGCTTATTTCTCACTATTGACAATGTGTGTCCATAGCCTTGTAGTGTGCGCAAACCATAACAATTCTTCAATGGGTTGTTGCACTTGGTTGGGGTCTTCATCTCTTCCAAACATCATAATTAGTGGAACTATGTCACTAGCTGATTTGTGGCAAATGACAACTTTCTTGTCTTAGGTCTTTGTTATTGTTGATCATCATTTCATAACCGTGGATCCTATTTGCATAGGGTTTTTTCCTTATTTTTTGTTGATTGTTTGCTTTTGTTTTTTCTTTGGGTTGTGTCTACTCGTGCTTTCATTTGCCTTGTACTTTTGATGGATGGATTCTTGTCCTTGATTTTTATATACATGGTTTTTCTTCATGTGCATTGTAATGTACACTATAAAAACATTACCAACATATCCACTATGTTAATCAACACATGTTTTAATTTATTATTTTGAATATTTATCATCCTTAAAGTATTTTTAGGGGTGCCAAGTATGTGATCCTACATAGTAAAATTGGATGAAAAAAAGTCCAAAACATTTTGGCTCGGCATAATTATGTCAGTAAAATGTGCAGCAATGTTGTGCACGTGCAAAAAAGAAAGTGATAAACATGATCTGATTGTTATTCAATGTTTCTAATTGGCCCATCATAATGATTGGTCCAAGTGGTTTGCTATTACTAGTCCCCCACCTATTTCATGTCCCAGTTTTTGTTTTATGGGTGGGGTAAAAAAAAGAAACTAAACTTGGATGTGAAAAGTATTTTGGCAAGGTCAAGCAGTGAACACTATTGGAGATGTTATTATGGATGTTGTTTAAAGGGCAAAGTTACCATGCAACAAGTCGTTTGTTTGTTCATTGTTATGTGAAGAAGCACAAACAACAAGTTAAACACCATTTTACTTGACACAATTTTTATTAGTTTTGTTTTGAGGGTAAAGACATTCTAATGATCTTAGAAATGGGGCAAACTTTCATATCCCTACATTCTAAGGTCATTTTATAGAAACATTATTAACATGACTAAAGGATGCACTTGGGCTTTAACCATGTTATGTTAAGCACCATGTGCTTCCAATTTAGTATTTTGAATGTTTATCATCCTTATGGATTTCATTTAAAAGGTAATGCCATTATGCCAAGAGCTTCTTGTTTGCTCTTATTGTAACATTTGTTCCAAACATCATCAAGCATTTATCATGTTTTTACCCACGTTGTGTGGATGGGAACTTAAAGCTTCATTGTGAATAAATGAACCATGTTCCATAATGGACATTTGCTAGGCTGAAACCTTTGGACACTTCTATAGTCAAGATCACAATGCATGATGATAGTCATGAAGTTGAATTTGGAACTGGAAGAGAGCAAATGGCAAATGACTTAATTGTTGGAAATATGTTGCTATTGTATGTGAAAGCTCTACTGATGAACACTTTTGCTTAATATTATGTGACAAGCTGGTGCACATAATGAAGGAATCATTCACAGATGATTGGGGACAAACATGGTATGAAGGTGGCAATGTCATTGGAGGGTTGTGGTATGAACGGCCCCAACCCAAGAATTGGACTTACCACCTTAATGAAAATTCACCACTAGCCTAGGTTTATTCACATTTGGTTACAACATTTAAATTTCTAATGCCACTAATTGTTCATGTGCTTAAAGGCAATTTTACAACATATGAATTGTCTAAAGATGTTTCACGGATCATTAAAGGAGGCCTTGAAGATTTTAGGTTGCTTGATAATTATTAAAAGTTATTTGTGTGGGAATTAATATTGAGTGCTATAATAAGTGTTGTCTAACACTTAATCAATAGTTTTAGGGTTTATAGTTTAATAAAGTTTGTGATGTTTTGGGTTCAATAAAGTTTTGATTTTGGGATTTATATCCTTGTTTTACCAAGCTAGAACAAATCCCATTATTGTTTTTACACATTAGTTGTTCAACATTTTTGTATATGTTAGGTTATGTTCCAAATTCATTGTTGTGTCGATGGAACTTGCTCATGGTGCTTGAATGATGCTAGGCACTAGATTAAGTTTGGTTTGCCCATTCCCTTTGATGTGGCTCTGTTTTTTTAGAATGTCCTAGAATGTGGCTCTCTTGTGGAGCAAATGTAACAATTGGTTGTTGCCATGGGTACCATTAGATGGGTCACTAATTATCTCATCAAAGCCCATATCTTTAACAACGAGTTATACTTTTAAGTTTACATCTATCTTTTCCCTAAATCTTAAGTTTTGAGCTCAAGTTCCTCCATCACCAAAATTAATCTTGAATACAATGGAAAGAAGTGAAGGAAGCACATGGTTTGGAATCCACTCACTTATTGAAATTTTAAATCTTTGTGCATAGAGGCATAAAGATCACCTTGAAGTACTTTTGACCCCAGAAACTTGCAATAGTTCATGCATGAATTTAAAGGATTGAATCAAGTGACATTCTTTTATGATGACCCCTCCTATATTTTGCTACCTAGTTTGACTAGATTAAACATTTATCTCTTTCAATTAACACACATGGAATAGGGTCATAATCTAAATCATGTCATTAAAATCTTTAGGCAATAAGAAATTCAATGTATTGTGTTGCTAAAGGAGGACCAAACATGACATAGTTTGCAAATAAATTTGTAAATCCTATTGCTACTTGGAATATGGTTTGGTTTTCTCTCTTTTTCCTTACTTATAAGGTTGGATTGAAAATTGATAAATGGGTGGTGTAGGTATCCTTATGAGGGGCCAATGTGAAGAAATCATCTTGAAATGAACTGTTGGGTCAAGTAGCAAAGGAGAAAGTGACATTCTCTTACTAAACAAGTGATAACTTCAACTTTGCTCATTCAAGTATTGCCTTAATGGTCAAACTTCTAGCAAGGGTGGTTAGTAATTGTTGTACTTTTTATTTGTTGAGTGAAGCACACATTCATCTAAGACAATTTGTCTATGGCGTCAATAGAAGACCAAAACCAAAGTATTGAAGGATCATTAAAAGGATTTCAGTTCAAGGCTTCAATAGCCCAACTTTCTACACACATTCTTATAGTTCCTTTCTTACTTCAATGGTTGCCTTGCTATCTATTGCCTACTTTGAGACATCATTTTGCCTTGGTCCCCTACATTCAAACCTTTGGTGTGAATTATATATCTTTGCTCGTGCATTGATGTACCAAGGAACCCGCTTATGTGTTTATTCACACATTGATTAGGCAAATAAATCTACAATTTGTTTGGTTTGATTTCATTTGCCAAAGAGGAAAAAACAAAATTGGCAAAGACAATGAAGATGTGGATCCTTGTTCTAATGATGTCAATAGTAGAAGGTAAACACCTATTCTGTCATAATCACAAACTTGAAAAATATCCCTTGTCAATAACCATGAAATGAAATTGAATATATTTTTTAGAGTTATAGGTGAATCGTTTTCCATTGTTAATTTGTGTTACTAATCACACAACTATGTGTGTTGGGTGCTTCTTTGTTTCCTCAAAAATGGGAGTGTCAAAGTACTTGAAACAATTGTTTTTCAACTCCTTGCGGAGAGCTTGAAACCCCTTCACCACCAATGGTATATGTTGTAGCTTCTTCATGAAGCATTTCCAAAGGGGGGAAAACTAACCATTGACACCATAGCTAGCAAAAACCTGTTAGTGGTGTCTATGTGCCAAAATTTGGTTTAGCAGCTATGGAAAAATTGTCTACTAATTTGTTGTCAGCATTTGCAATTTTGAATCCCTTTGAGGGAGCCCTCCATGTATTAAATATGTTGGCCTTCACACTTGCATTACTAACTTGATTATGGGATTGATTCTGAAAATCACAAGGCCACATGTGATCACTACAAAAGTCCAAGGAAAGTTTCAACTATTTCATGGGACCCGCACAACACTAATCAAGGTTATCCATGATAAAAAATATGGGAAAAATACATGAAGTTGTCGGGCTAAACCATCTGGTTGGAAATTGAAGCTAAGATTTTGGGCTCCTTCAACAAGCTAGTTAGCAGAAACAATGAATGTTGTTTTGCCTTGAAGAACATTCCTAATAGATCAAGGCTTGTTCCTCTAATATTATTTGTTGATGAGTTGAAAACAATTGATTACGGAAGAATTTTTGTTGATAATGAAGGCAAGTTTTTCTTAAATGAAATTCTTGATAGACAAGAGTTTTTATGTTCCAAAGAAAGTTGGAATGCATGGGGTAGAGCTTGTGCCATCAATAATGGTGATGGACAATTGTGTTCTTGGTCTATCAAAAATGTTAACTGATAGACTATGGTGTATTGAACAATTTTGCCAATTGAAGCAAATGAGGTTATTGAATTGTAATGGGTTTTTGATATGGGTATTATCAGATGGGTCACAATCTAATTTTAATCAATGGAAATGGTTGAAAGTAAAATGCTTTTGACTAGTTCCATGCATTATTCATGGGGTAGATCATGCATTTGTAATGCCCATATATGTTGCAATGTGGAAGGACACTTATGACAATTAACTTTGCTTTATTTCAAAGGTTTGTTTGTTGGATATTTTTCTATTAGATTGTAGAAGATGTTGAACAAATCTATAGAGATCTATAAGTTGTTTGTTCGGTTGTACAAATCTACAAAAATGTACAAGATGAAAACAAATTAGCATAAAATTTCTTGGATTAAACTACCCTATGACTATGTTGCATATAAAACTAGAGTCGCAACTTAACCAATTTCCAAAAATAATTTAACTAGCTCAAGATCTCAAAAAAAATGAAACAAATGTACACAACTTTTTTTTCAAAACTTGGAATTTTTTATTATATTGCCACAAAATTATTTAGAAAATGTTGTGTTCCATGGAATGAACATGGGTCATCACTATTTTATGTGGCTACGTTTCTAAGCCTATTATGCAACATACACATGTTGTTTGAAATAGAAAAACTATATAGGTATATTCAATATGAACACCATATACTCCACACTTGTCTTAAAGTTTGTATCATGTCCAAAACTACAATCTTCAACCTAAACCCAAGTGTAGTAAGAGGACCTAAAGGTTGTCTTTATTTATAATATTCCTCTTTGTTAGTTATGTTGTTTGAGCATGTGTAAGCATTGGATTTTTCTTCACAAAACTTTTTGACTTTGGTGGTTTGCTATGGCATGGCTTTGCATTCTGGTCACTTTTGGGTTCCTCTTTTCTAAGGTCCTTCGTTTCACTCATAAGTAGCTTGGTCAATAGCTTGGTAAGGATTATAACAATATGGTCTTCTGAAATGTCACCTTGCTCAAGTGGGAATTTTCCCAACTTAGTATTAGCTACCCATGTTCCCAAACTAAATGTGGAGTTTAACGGGGATGAAGGGTTGGCAATTTGGGTTTTTGTACAATCATATTCAATTAGGGCATTTTCACCGTCTAGTTTTTTATTTGTCCCTTTTTTGTGTGCTAATGATGGAAAGACTAATTTTTCGTAGCTACTACAAGTAATTCATGAGTGAAAGTCTTTGACTAATGGGGCAATGAATAACCTAATTTGTAACATCAAGCACAACTACATACACAAGTGCAACCAAACAAACATGTGAACAAAATAATATAATTTAACTTGATCTAAGCAGGTGAAATAATGTGAACATAATGTTAAATGGTGAAGGAAAGGTAAGGTGAAGTTACTAGTTTCTGAGATGATTGGAACTTCTCTGGTGGTTGGAATTACCTTTCTAGTTTGACCAATGAGCTTTTCTACAAAGCTTAAGGTCCTTAGTTTTTTTGTTAGTGGATCATTTGACATTCACCCATCTTTTGGATTATACCAACTTAACAAAGGTGAGGTTGCAGCACATTCAAGTTGTTGTTGAAGACTAATAGAAGTTGACCTTGCTTGGGAAGACGTGGGAATGTTTCTTTATGAATGTGGACATGATAGCACATTCATGGGGCTAGAAAATTGGTTATTCTCACCTTGAGCCATGTGATTTAGAACATTTGTTGATCCATACAACTTAATAAGGAATGGGTCTATATTTTTAATTGTAAATAAAATACACAATAATTCACAACATGTAGCAATAAACAATGTAATATTCACCACTAGCAAGCAACACCAACAAATCTACAACCTACAATACCCATGTAGTGATTAAAAAACAAATTTTTTGATCCATATTCAATATGGAATGCTTCTACAAACTTAACATCAAACAAAAAAACTACACTAAATAATCATGTGCAAGATTGGAGAATTGGTATAGATGAATTAGAAGCTTGATCAAGATTAATGCATCAATAACACAATAAAAGAACTTACCATCTATCAATTGTAATGGGTGTAAACCAATCTAAGCAATTTCTTTGATCTTCTGAAACATATTTTCCCTCATGGAATCAAGGGTTCATATATTTAACTAGTTGCTTTATGTCATCATCTCGAGGTCGAAAGCCCCAAGAACTCCACTAGTCTGGGAGTAATTTATGCTTACATACACAACACTTATTGGAGTGCTCCAACGTGGCAGTAAGGCAAAATGGGTGAAAGGTGTGTTCACAATTTATGATTGCAATATCCTTGGCAAGGTACCACTGATTGCAATAACCACAAGGCCTAATTACAATGACATTGTGTCCACCTTCCTCTTCTAGCTTGTCCTAGTGTAAAATTTGGTTAGGCCAAAAACAAAAGCCACCTCCCATTTTCATTTTTTCAATTTGATTTTCTATGCATTCTTTTTCTCTGTTGAACTCTTGTTAGTTCTTCAAAACCTTTTCCAACTCCTAATGTTCTATCAAATGGCATTCCTCATCAACCTCTTGATATAAAGCTTCACTAGTATATGCATTTTTTTTTTGTCATTAGCAATCACCATCAAAATTTCTAACTCCCTTCTTTTTTGGTTTTTAGCCTCCAACAAGGCATTCATATTTCATGCCAAGCTTGGAATCCAAACTATTGTGCAAGTTCATGATCTTTGGGACCATGGTTTCCATCTTGGTCTTGTAACAACAAGCCATCCTTTACATGCTCCTCATTTCCAATATACAAAAAGTCCATCATATCTAAAAACTATGATAATTTATATAACATTCAAATGTCACCAAACTAGATTATTATACGAAAAAGTTAATTCAAGTGGTTGACCCATGCAATATACATTTTACATTTTGCATAGTTAAAATGTAGGTGCCAAACCCAATGAAATAACATTGTAATTTTCTTTTGAGATCAAGGAATGATTCTTCAGTTGCATCAATATTGTTATGTGTTTCTTGAGTTAGAACTTCTAATCTTCCATAGTAAATTGTAGCCTAATCAAACATTCCATATGTTCTTTTTATCTCCCTTGGAGATGATGCACGTGTGCTCTACTACATTTCCAAAGCTCTTGTTTGAAATCCAATAATTTTTTAACATCAACATTGTCTTTAAGTGAGACACACCTTTGTTGATGTTTGTAACTACCTACTAGACCACAATTCATCTCCAGTTTTATAGCAGTTTGTCCAATGGCAAGTGCTCCATGTGAGTGTTTTAAACCTTCACTCAATTTTGTCCTTTCCCTTTTGTTTGAATGTGTCAACGAGCTTGTGCTTAAACTTTGAGCTTTTTTTTTTTTACAATAGATGCAATAGCTTTAGCCTAATTGATTTGGTGCCCATGGCGTTGTGCTACCCACCCTCTAACCAACCATGCCATGAGCTCATTGTTTGTAATACGAGTTGTTCCGTAAATCCTCTAATAAAACCTTTCCAACTTTGTCCTTGTTTCCATAGACAACAAAGGATTGGTGGTTTTAAATTTATGAACACTACCAAATATTCTGGCAATCTCTATAGTTGTCACATGTTCATCAGTTAGGTCAAACTTTTGATTAAAACCTTTTATAAACAATTGTCTAACCTCCTTGAAAAAGTTCACATCTTGAAGTTTATATTCAACCCAAGGCCACTTGGGATATTCCTTATCAATTTTTATTTTAGGCTTTTTGTTCTTCTATTCTTTCCCCATATCATGTACTCACAACTGCATGCACCCAAAGCTCATTCTTGGTTTTCAACAAGTGACACAAAAATGTATAACATATTTTAATGAACACCATTTAAAGTTGCTAGTAGTTACACAATAGAGTTAAATAGTTTACACATCTAATTAATTCATCACCATGTGCTTAAAAAGGAAGGAAACAATGAACTTACATAAAGTACTTGGTCTTTGGTAAATATTATTTGCTCTGAAAATTATAGAATTGTTGTATGCCCTTTGTTAAACTCACACTCCTATGCAAAGGCCAATTAAAAGGACATATTGTTTAAATTAAGGACACATGTGCTAATTATAGCACCAACAATTCTAAAAATCACATACTTCCTACAAAAGCACATAGTGTTAAGTTAAAAAGCATTCACGAGATAATACTTGGGGTATGTGCTAATTACAACATAAAGTGCTTTACAAATCATACCTCTCCTACAAAAGAAAAAATTATACTAAGTAAAATAGTACTTGCTATTGATTCCAAAATAATTCATTTGAAATAAATCCATTACTTATAAAAGATTCATTTTTATGAGAAAAATGAGGCACATTAGAAAGTGCCTCAAAAGAAATACCCATTCATTTCTACATGCATTAAGTGCTTATTAACCAAGTTCCAATATGAAAAAAAAATCAAAATCCATTCAGTGATGGAAAGGAAAACATGATTTATAACTTGCAAGTTTTAAAAATGAAACGAAGCTAACAGACATACCTTTGCCAAGATTGTATGAACCTTGGAATGCCTACTATATATGGGGCTTGAATAGCTTCAACAATATTGAACTTGCTTCCATAATATCCAAAGAAAAAGCCTAAATTAGCAACCTAGACAATTTTGCATGATCAAGAGCAATTTACATGATAAGCAACAAGGAAAATTGACACAAAAAAAAAGTTCAAAGTGAACAAAATGTACCTTTTGCAGAATACAAGTTTAGCTTCCCATAAATGTAGCAATTTGGTTTATGACCAATTGAACAACATCTCAAAACTCAAGACATCTAACAATTTGCTCAAGGAAATTATGTCACTAAAACTAACTAGAAATCCTCTAATCACTAACCCTAATCACTAACCCTACATTTTGATTTTGTTTTAACACCTCTAGAGTTTTGAGACTTTGAAACAACATTCAATTGTGTGAGTTGCTTCACAATTGTAGAATATATGTGTGAATAAATTTCTAAATGGGTTTTTGGATGTAGCAACGTAGTAAAACTAATGTCTTCTTTTTCAGGAATTCCTATATGTGTGTAGAATAATTCATCTTCAGAATCTCCATCTTGTTCACCCCAAGCCAAGCTCTCATCAACATATCATGCCCTATTTAGGGTTTCCCACATAGCAAGTTCAATATTATTAATAGACGGGTTGGATTTCCACACACTGGTCCAACCAAAAATCAACTTAAACAAGGTTAGGTATTGATTTTGCAACTTGAAAAGAAGATGGATCAACCATCATTCCATTTTAGACCTAACAGATTAATAATATGCACACAAAAAGATTAACTCATGATAAATATATTTTGGTGGCACAACTTTGTTTTGAAATTGCACATAGTTTAAAATGTTTTTTCAAAAACATTTCAATACACCCTTGGTTATGGCAAACCCCATAGTTTGTTCAATTGATAAATTTCCACAAACCACTCACATGACTTTGCCAATTTAAACCCTCAAAATGTACACAAGTCATTTCAAGCTTCACTCCTAGTTAAGCCTCTGAACACATATTACAATATGATGCAAAATTGTACAATGCATATGAAAAACATTCAAACAAATAGAAGCATGTGTGATGCATAGTCTTGTAGGTGGGAAAAATGATGGGGTATGGAACTTATTGATTTTTGTAGTTGTTGTGATCCTTCTTGACAATGAAGTTGGACTTCTTTTTGTCCATTAGTGTAATTGTTATTGAAAATTATATATCTTTTTAGTGAAGAATGAAGTGCGATTTGACACAAGGGTGCAATCATGGTTGGGGTACACAAAAGGAATGTCTCACCTCAAAATCATTCTTAGGACATTACTTTAAATGACCATTACATTTAATAAATAATTTTTTTGGTAGATTTTTTTTTCATTAGGAACTCACATAATTTTTGATTAAAATGGTGGTGATTATTTATGGATGATCAAAACATGTCCTTAAATGTCCTAAAAAATGGCTCAAGAACATGTCCCATTTTGAGTTTTATTGAAAATGACTCAACAAGATTAGCAATATTTGTTCAAATTATTCCATATTTTAACCACAAATAGAATAAAGTGTGTTCTATATGATGGCATGATTTTTTTGTATGGTAAATCACTAAAATTTGTGGAATTGATGCTAAAATATTGGATTTTTTCATAAAACGTATGTGTTAATAAAGACAACCAAATTAATTTTGTTAATTAAAAATTTACATCCAAAGGTTTGGAAAGAAGTATAGGAAACGTGGGTGCAAAGAAAAGGACATTATTTTATGGTTTTTTTAGGGTTTTGGGATTCCAAATGAAAGTATGCCATTTCGTAATGTTTAAGTAGTCCTACATTCCTTTTTGGTTTATATTATAACATGACATTCAATTTTTGTTCAATTGATTTGAATCAATCATTATAACACTTATTGGTTGAAAGCCTAAACATACATATCCCCCTTTCATTGTTTAACATCTTAGAACATTCATTTTGGTAAGTCCTTAATTTAAGATTCAAAACACATGACAAATGGGTGTCATGGTTCTTGTTATTGTACCCCAATTGTGATTGCACTCACAACTCACTCATGATCACCTTCTCCAAACCAATGACGTGTTATTCTCATGTTGAAAAAATGGTTGTGAACATTTCATGCACAACAATTGCAAGTTTATGAAGAAATCTTTCTTTCAACATTTTGTGCCTTAGATTGAAGCTTCAAAAATATTGAGCTTCATGGTTGAACTACCCACCACAAAATTTCAAAAAATGTAATTTGGAAAGCATGTAGTTCCAACCAAAAATGTTACAAATCTAGTGGAGAACAAGGTTGTCCTTTAATATGAAAGGCAACTAACTTCTAGAAGTTGAAACTTCACTTAAACTATAATGTGATCTTCAAATGTTCTAATGTACACATGAGCTTTTTATTTTTTTGAAGTTGATTTGAATCATTGAATATTCATGTTGAGGAAGGAAATGCAAAGAGTTTACGTGATCTATGGATAGAAGATTATACCTTAGGGCACAAGGAAGAGCTATGGCACCACATAAACAATGGTAAGCTTGTTCAAACTTGATTGCAAATACTTGGGGTGCGTTAACTAAAAGATGAAAGACCACAAAACCACATTAAAGCGTAGCTAACAAGTGCATAACTAGAGTTAGACAAGTTGGGCACATGTGTATAACTATAATAAAATAGGTCGGGCACAAGAAGGAACTGAACTTAATTTGAAATTGATTTGTTATCATCCAAACTGGCCTATTCGGCCTTAACCAATATAAAAAATCCATGTGTTAATAGTGACTCCTTAGAAAGGACCCTAGCCTTGCCACTAGTGACTCCTTTTATTGTGAACTTACCTATATTTAAAATAACATAGGCATAGTATACATATTACATATTGGTGCCTATACTTATACCTTTTATATATTAAAAAATATTAGGTATGTAAATATAATTTAATTTGAAATATATTATGTGTATTATATATATATAGGTGAAATAATAGATTAATATACCTAAAATGATATATGTATAATACAAAGTTTAAACTCAAATTTTCGTTCCAAAACTTCTTATTGACTTTGTGCTTCCTTTTGGCAACACCCCATAGTCATGGGCTTTGGTGTTCCATTGAAACTCTCTTTTCCATTCTCTTTAGTGTTTTCTTGAAACTTTTCTCATCATAGCTTTAGCCTTTTGAACTTTGGTCAATACATGTCAAATGTTTTATTTTATTCAAATTTAGATTTTTTTTCCAAAAGTTGTCAAAGTTTATTGATCCTTTTAACTCTGATGTAATTTTTAGGTTTGATTTGCACCACATACAAATGGATGCAACCCTATTTTCTTGTTGCCATAAGGTGCTAATACAATTTTCAGGTCTAATTTGCACCACATACAATTGGATGCAACCTTATCTTTTTGTTGCCATAAGGTGCTAATACAATTTTCAAGTCTAATTTGCACCACATACAATTGGATGCAACCCACATTCTTATTGCCATGCGATGCTGATACAAATTTCAAATCTGATTTGTACCACATACTGGTGGATGTAACCCACATTCTTGATGCCATGGGGTGTTGATACAATTTTCAAGTTTGATTTGCACCACATACAAATGGATGCAACCCAATTTTTTTATTGCATGTGGAGTGTTGATGTGGTTTCCAAGTCTCATTTGTAGCACATACAAATGGATGCAACCCAATTTTCTTGCTACCATGGGTGTGATATAATTTCCATGTATGATTTCAACCACATGCAAATGTATGCAATCCAACTTGCTTGTTGCCATCTAGTGTTGAATGCATGGTTAGCACAAATATTATAGTTTAAAGTCACTCAAAAGGCATGTATGTTTGTGAACAAATTTCTAAAACTTAAAAATGGATGGGATTTGCCAAGGTTTTTATTAGATGTAACTTGTTTGACATATATGTAAAACATGGCAATAAGAAAATATGGCATGAAATGATTGTTTGTGATTCAAAAAAAAATATTAAAATGAATAAATACAACATTGTTTCCATTTTTTTTAGGTTTGGTTTTGGTCATGTTTCAATTTTGATGTGATTTTTAAATATGATTTTTCACAAAATACAAATGTATCCAACCCACATTGTTGTTGTTATGGAGGCATGTGTTGAATGCACGTCTTCCAACACAAATGAAGTTGAAAGTCAAGGCAAATACATTCATGAAAAAATCATTGATGATGAATGAAATTCATTATATTTGCTAAAAGTAATTTGGTTCATGTACATGCAAAATGTGGCAATTAGGATATGTGGCAAAATGAACACATTGTTTTTCCAATCTTCAAGTTGAAACCCATCTTAAACCACCCACATTGAAACACATTGGAATACCATTATATTACACATAGTCATGCTTACACCATGTGTATAAACTTGCATATGTGTCCACCTTAAAGTGCAACCACTCATGGAGCACACTTAATCTTTGGGGACATTGGACATCACTAATGCATCATTTAACCTTCATGAACTATTAAGGTTCAACATAGTCGACCGATGGATTAAACTAAAAGTTCCATTAGACCAACAATTATAATATAAGGGGCCAATAGTTCCACCAAACTAATCCATTAAACCAACAATAGCGCTATGCCAAAAATTCCACTAAATCAATCCACTAGACCAACAATTCCATTAGGCCAATAATTCCACTAACCCAATCCACTAAGTTTCACTATATTCAATATATGGTGGAATGGGACAAGTCCTATTCCACCAAACTCCATTGGATTCCACCACACATAATTTTATAAAATTAATTTTAGTATAAATAATGAATATTTGGTGTCCCAAGTGGACAAGAGTGGAGTTCAATGGAATGAGTTGGTGCATGGTGGAATCTTAGTAGGGTTTTTCCTAGGTGTTCTACTTCATTAGCACTTCGACCGAAAATATCCAATAATCCATTCTAATGGAGTTGGCCCAATTTGAATGGAACTTAAGGGGAATGTTCAATGGATTGGGGAAATGTAATGGACCCTAATCAAATGAATAGCATATTGGTCATGGATTTGCTTCATGACACCAATTTTTGATGTTTTGGAAAACATTGACACTATTTGCCCCAAAAGAGATGATTTTGTTGGCAATATGGTCCCTTGCCAACCTACTACCTATCACCACTGCCTCCATAATCATCTTAGTTAGGTTATTACTTACATTTTGATCCTTCTACCACTTAGTCCAAAGAAACAAGAATCAAGGTTCTTACCCAATTTTCCACCACATAACAATGGATAGACAACCAAAACTAGTTATCAAATGTAAAAACTTCATTACGACTCATTGCAACATATTGAACAACCCCTATAGCAACTCTAGTTGCCCACATCACCTCTTCATGCATGAACTCAACCATTGTCCATTTAAAGTTGTCACTCTAATGTTTCTTGTTATTTTTGGGGATTACCAAGAAGTAATACAAAAGCCTCAATGCTTCATACTCCAACATTGGACATCCTTGCTGCAACAAATGCAAGATGGTGGCAAATTGTGCCATTGCATTTGCAACTTGGGTAGCAATAGATTCACGACATGAGAAACCAATAATTTTTGGTTATTTGCATTCCTAGAATCCTTGGAGTAATACCAATCCCTTTTTTTCACACCAATCCCGATGTTCTTATCAACCTTCTTATGACTTACATGCTTACAAAGTGATTCCCATTTAACAACCAATAACTTATCTTTCCTATCCACCTCACTGAAACTTCTACATTTGATTGTATGTAAAACTACCATTTGACCCTAGAGAAAATTATGTCCATGGAAACTTTTCAACCCAAAAGTCTTGAAATTTTCTTGTGGCATCATAGCTTCGTTTCTTGACCTTTAACTTGGGTTGGATAGTGGGTAGATCATATTCATGGGTGAGAAAGGGATCATAATCATTCATAACAACATCTTGATTTAATGATGTTGAATGATCAACAATGTTGTTTGATGAAAACAAGGGAGGACAAGATGTAACAAGACCTTGAGATAATGATGCTACATTATAATCAAGAGGCCCACCAACATTAGCAAGGTTTCTATTAGAATAAAAATATATGAACTTGTAAGAATGTGGGAATTGCGATGTGCCATTCTGAAAAGGGTTTAAGATTGGAAACTAAAATGCAAGGCTACAATCAAATGGGTAAAAGAAACCAAATTTGAAACCTACAAGTAGATAACAAAAAAATTAAACAATAAAAGAGGAGGTTTAAGCTTGGTAAACCTTGGTCGAAAAACATAAAACAAATGTAAAAAATAAAGAAAGATAAGAGGATATTGAACCCTTTACATGAAGTTGTAGCAGCCCAATAGGGTATTTAGTTTTGGTGATTTATCTCACAATTTCGTAATTGAATGTACATAAAAAAATAAAATTCATACATGTTAGGGAAATAAGATACTTTGAAATATGAAAACACAATGGATATCAAGGGAATCCTCATGGACAATAAGAAAAATGGAGGTGTATTAAAATATTTAAAAAATAGTAAATGGGATGCTTATTCAAATCCCAATGAACCAAGAAAGCAACAAATTTTTCTTCCAAAACTTGAATGAATTTGGAAAAATTGATTATTTCAAACATGTCAAGGAAACAAGATATTCTAAAATCACAATGGATATCAAGGGAATCCCCATGGACATCAAGAAAAAATGGAGGTGCATTAAGATGCAAAAAAATAGTATGGGAGGAAATGGTAAGCCCAATTGTGCATGCAAGGTTGTTAATTTATACCATGCTTGTTGTCCAATAATTAAAGGAACATTTGAACATGGATTGTGTGTAAGGAGAATGGTGATGGGGTTTGTGTTTGTTGCCCATGTTTACAAATGGAGTGTTGTGAGATAAATTTTGGTTGCACTAATAAAAAACCCCATTCTTCCAATTACATTTCCAACTCCTTTTCAACTATAATTTCAAATTGAAAACAACAAACTGAGTTGGAAAATATTATTTGCAACTGAAAACCATGGCAATCAACAAGTATAAGCTAAAAGTGATATTCCAATTGAAAATGTCAACCATGTGTCAACACCACATCAATTGCCATTTCAAACCATTTTAGTTGCGAATGTTATCAATTATTATAGTTGAAAATCATTTTCAACTTGAACAATAGGGTGGATGAACTTCATCCAATGACATTTCATGATGTCATCAATTTTATATTTCAATATTCAAATAAAAATTAAATTTATATGAATCGTTCAATTTAAAAATGGATGATATTTTGACACGTGGATTAAGGAGACATTGACATGTGGTAGTGATTTAATTATTTAAAAATTAAATATTGTTGATAAATAACATTAATCTATATTGTCCATTTTGCATCCAATAAAATTTTGACAAGTAGATGTAAACTTTATATTTTAGTAGACCTAGGTACCTACTTACCTACTTGATTAAATTTAAGTACCTATGTAGGTAGGTAGGTAAAATGTTTATTGAACTACCTAAACATAACTAAGTAGGTAGCAAAATTACCTACCCATCGAAACCTATTTACTAAATAAGTTAATTTAAGATAATCCCATTTTGTTTTGGTTTAGTTTTTAAGGGTCAAACCATTTTGATTGGCTCATCCCAAGTATCATTTGTTTATAAAAATGGTTGGTGCATTTAATTATATAATTTGCAAATTTGAAACATATGACAAATAAGATGGGACAAACATTTTTCTTAATTGCAACTACTAAAATAAACATGCTAATAATTTAAGGACAAAGACTTATAAATCTTTGTACATTGTTTTGTTTCTTTTGGAGCTCAATTTTTTTTTGGTAACCCTTCATTTGACACATCTTATGCAATAAAAATCATTCAAATAAATGAAGGAATGAGCAAGATATGCCTTTTCCAAATGAAGGGGGTCATGGGCATGATGTGGGTTGGTGTATATGACCGGTTTGCATTCTAGACCTTAAGATCTTTGGACACCAATCTATTGTCTTTAAACTTTAAAAAGGTTAGGTAAAGTTTCAAATGGCATACCCAATGCAAAAAAAATCGCTCAAGTCGATGAAGGAACGAACAAGATATGCCTTCTCCAAGTGAAGGGGGTCATGACCATGATGTGGGTTGACACATATGACCATTTTGAATTATGGAGCTTAAGATCTTTGGACGTCACATTATTGTCTTTACATTTTATTTTATTTTGTAAAGCTTCAAATGGCACATCCAATGCAACAAAAATCGTTCAAATGGATGGAAGAATGAACACGATATGCCTTCTCCAAATGAAGGGAGTCATAAGCATGTGGGTTGTCACATATGACTAGTTTGCATTTTGGAGCTTAAGATCTTTGGACGTCATTCTATTGTCTTTGCACTTCAAAAAGGTTTTGTAAAACTTCAAATGACATTTCCATAAATTTTTTAATTGTTCAAAGTAAACAAGAAATAAAAAAGATATGAAATTCTTCTTGCTTATTTGTTTTTGGAATTCTAAGAAATATTATCGTAAATTTTCATTTGGTTCACTTGTGGTCATGAAATGTTTTCCAAAAAAACAAGAAATTTCAAAAATATGGTAGAGGTTTAGTGATAGGCATGCTTACCCTATCCATTAGTTATGTTATATTAACTTAATTCACCTGCTATTTATACTGAATATTAAACATATAAATATATAATAAATAAAAAACCTATTATCATCATTATTATATATATAATAATAATAATAACTAATACCTATTATATATATATATATATATTGTTGGAGATTAACTATAATTGTGTTAATTAAAAATTTCAAATAATATTACTACTATTCATTATATATTTAACTATAATTTAACTCTTTATTTATAGTTAATCATATAATTGATTGGTAGTAATCATATAATACAATACATATAATCAATTATAATATCAATATATGATAATATAAATCATATTTATAATTTAATATTAATTATATGTAAGAATATTAATTATACAATATAATTTTATTAGTGAATAATGCTTGATAATATTATTAATATTGATAATTACTTATAATTTATACATTTACATTAATTTAAATGAGATACAATAACACACACACACACACACACACACACACACACACACAACTAGTAAATATGTTTAAGTTTTAATTAATTAATAGGTTTCTATTAACTAATTAAAACTTAAACCTACTTAGTTAATAGTTACTAACTACCTAGTAAGGACCTAACTACTTAATGCTTTAGGTACACACTAATTGAGTACTTAACTACTAATTAAGTAAATAACTAGGTAGGTATCTATTTAGTAGTAATTAATAGGTACTTAATATAAATATTGTTGTAACCCTAGCATTAGGTTTGTGACCAAAGTAAGGGTTTGTAAAGGTGTGGGCCAAGAAAAAAGTTTGGGAGTCACATTTCATGTTCTCGAGAGTGTAGAAGAGTGCGAAGGAATTAATATGTATTTAATATAAGTATTGTCGTAACCCTAACCTTCGATTTGTGACCAAAGCAAGGGTTTGTAAAGGTGCAGGCCAAGAGTGAAGTTCGGGAATCACATTTCATGTTTTCGATAATGTAGGAAAGTGTGAGGGAACAAACCCCACACTCCTAAATGAGATTCCACTTTAAGATCTTCAAAAGACGATTTCAAGGGTCAAAACTCATTATATTGAAAAGTTCTTTATACCATTGGAAATATCTTAGAACTTAGATGTCTTAAATGGACTCGCATGACCCATTTGGGTATTGAAACATAAGTTATGTCAAAAGAAAGGCTGGAAGTCAAATTGCCAATTTGATTTTTGACCATTAAAAATCAAGACTCGCCCTGATCTATTTGCGTGAAAGTGGCGTGCCACATATCATTAGAAAGCTCTCAACAAGGGTTACAACTTTGTTTTGGACCTCACTTCAATTGGAGGTTTATAAAAGAAGTTATGGGCCTCCAAAGTTGTGGAAGTTCGAATTTTGAGAATTTCAAAATTCGCAACTTGGGAGTCCCGAGACAAAATGACATTTGGGTGTAGGCCTTGTGGCCAGGCATACAAGGTGGTGGCTTCCTCCAAGTTCGGGCTATGGTGAGTCTTATGAATATGTGTTTGCTCGTGATTCATCCGTGCACCAAAATTGTTCCAACTATGCATTAATCAACTTCTTGTTTGGTTTGTGTACGTCCGTGTGAATAATTAACCTGCTTGTCACTTGTCATGGTCCCATCTCAGAGCTCCAACACAGCCTTCTACCCCTGTAGTGTTGCAAGCCAAAGAACATACCCTAACTTTTTATCCTTCCGTTGTTTTCACCTTGGACTCGCAATTGAATTTATCAAAGAGCTTGCAGGTGTGTCAGATATGGCTTACTATATTCATGAATAATTCATATAATTAAAAGATAATCACAATAAAGTTGTAATCAATACATTAGTTTGAAATTACATTTCATTTGTATAATTGACATTTATCATCCATGCTTATGTTTGTGGTTGACCAAAGTAGTTGGACATGGGACTCATCTTGGGATGTCATCATTCTTTGAATCAAAATTTCAACTAAAAATCAATTGTAGCACTTGTGGATACCAAAAATATTACGTGACTATCCCTTTAATTGACATTTCAACTTGCTTGGTAGGATCGAATTATTAAATAAAATAAAAAATTGCAATTGAAACATAGTTGAAAATGACATGTAGTTGAAAACATTATGGTTGAAAAAATGGATTTTCTCCTAATGTTGTAGGGGCGATTATCTTAATAGGTCAAATTTATTATTTAGAAGTTGTGCACTAAAGGTTGTGTAATTGTTAATGTAACTATGTTTGAAATAAATGTTGTTTAAAGAATAACAGTACTTGGGAGGTAATAAATAGATAGTGAAAAAAGGTCTAAGGAGGAACAAACCATCAACAAATCCAAGTAAGCCCCATATTTTCTCATCCCATCAAACCCATTAAAATTAATATAAATTAGGTCTAGATACCTAACCTAATGAGTTTAGTAAAAAAACATGTGAATTTTTAAAGGTGTTATTGCTAATTATAACCTCTTGGATATTCTTCGAGGAAAACAAAATGGTCCAAGTTTAAGGTGTTTAACAAACTAATTTTATGTTTAACGAAAATTCAAAGGTTTTGCTTCAACAAAACATTGTCTTGGAATAATTTTCATCAACGTAATATTTTTTTGTTTTTTTAAATAATCTTCCATTTGACAATGATGAATCATGGTTTTTGATTGTAATTAAACATTTGCAAGTTGTAAACGACTTCAATTCTAATTGAAATAATATCAAGAATGTTAATTTTCAATTCATCCACTCATCAATTTATGTCAACGACGTTCCACCAATGTTTAATGAACCCCATGTGTTGTCTCCATTTCCATCATGCTACTTGTCATTTCTTACCATTTGAGGATTTTGTTCACTTGGAAAATGGTTGTTGGCCTTCTTTTTTTGATGGGTGGAATTTTCCTTGCATTTATTTTCACACAATCAACCAACAATCATTGATTTTAAAAAAAAATCCTACAAGTAATTCAATTTTATATGACTCCAACATATATTGGAATGTACCCTTTGAAAAGTATTGTTTTGATCCAATTTTCATGGACTATTCCAAACAATATTTTTTTTCAAAATTTTAAAATTTTTGTGAGGTAGGTGGTTTGGCAATCATCCATAAAGGAAAATAAAAAAGTATTGGAGTTTTGTTATATTTTGGTTACATGTTAAAACCGATTGTTTAAATTTGGTAATTTCAATTTTTTTTTTCATAATGTGGCAACTTTGGGCCAAGAAAAAAAACTTTGTATGAATTATACTAATTTTGTTTTTGTTGGAAAGATGTGAAGGTTTGGCCCAAAAAAAACATTAACTCCAAGGCATTAACTACATTTGGCCACAACATGCCAAATCAAATCCCATTGATCTTCTAAATTTTTCATTAGTGATTTCGCTACAATTTTTAATCTATGCAAATTATAGTACATTTATGTCTTCTTTCAAAATGCCATAGATTTTTTAGCCATTGCAAACCTATGAATTCATCTTGAAAAATGTGAAAAAAATGACTTACAAAGGTTATCACTCCTTGTTGATCGCAAAAAATCTTCCTTTCCTTTTTGTTTGTATTAGACACCCCCTTTTCATGTCCATGGTTGTCCAAGGTTAAACAAAGCCTCCCATTTGGTCAAAGAAAATTGACTTTGTGGCAAGTGACACTTTAAGGTTGTATCATCTTTTGCAATGTGTAGGCTTTAGGTCAACATCAACAAGGCCATGGGGGCTTATACATGTGCAAAATGATAAGCATGTTTTTTTTTCATTTCTTCAAAAGTATGTAAAGAATATGTTATCATTGCACCACCAAATATAGACCATTTTTGAAGATGTTGTGAGTCGAAAATATCCATGGTCCAATTTAAACTTGTAAACAGCCTAATTTCTTGAGCCAACTTGAATTCATATTGAAGTGCATTTTATGACCTAAAACCAAATGGTGTAAAATTAATGAACAAACGTCTTTTTGGCAATGAATTCACCTTTCTCTTCTTTTCTTTTCTTCCATAACTTCCATCCACCATCAAAAATTAAAAATTACAGATGAATAAACTAATGATACATGCCAAACTTAAGAAAACTAGGTCTACATTAATTCACAAAGGTTTTTATTCCATAGCTTAGTGTGATTTGGAGGCAAGGGAAATAAAATGTGTGTTTTTAAAAAAAAATTGTATTAAGGGAAGATTTTCATGTTGAATTTTGAACCTTCATCCTTCATATGGGTGACTTTAAGGACAATTTTCAAAAGTCAACATGAAAGGCCAAAAATAAACCCAATAGCAAGTTCAAAAAATGTGATTTAAAAGATAATTTCAACAAATATTATCCAAAGGTATATGTTATAATCATAATTTAATGTCATGTCACACCCTATTGTGTTACAAAGTTTATACTATAATTAAATTGTAAATAAACTCAGTGACCAAAGTTATATTCACCTCACAAAAGGTATCTTGCAACTATAATTTAATATTATACCATTACCCAACCACATTAAACTTGTTAACAAATATCATTTCAAATTAAGGAAATTATTTATTGAAGCAAAAATGATTTATTCAACATTTGTTAAAATTACAATTGTAGATTATTAATATTTGCATTGTTACTAAATTACATTTCTACATTTAGTTTATTATCAATTTATTCAAAATTATTGACATTACCGAAATTTGGTGAAACAACTTGATGCACCTCTTTATGTAGGATGTTGAATGGGAAATTTAAACAATCCCAATGATAACAAAAAAGAATAAAATATTTTTTTTTCATGATAAACTTTTTCGTTTTTGTATTCAAACTTTTATTTGAACTTGATATTGACATATTGGCATTTTAATTCAAATACCCACAACATGTTCTTCCACATTTCATAAATTGTTTTCAATATCCAATGTTTTCAAAGTGTACAAATGTTCCTAGTTAAATGTAACCATCAAATTTCCTTCATCATTCAACTTTTGCCAAACTTTAATGGGTGTTACATTATGAATGTCACACATATAATATATGACCAATTGTGTGACTAGTTTTAAACAGACTATGGTTTGAAAACAAATCCACAATTCCTAAACTTTCTAATTTTCACCTTGTGTTATCAAACAACTTGGCATTACTTTGAATAAAAATCTCTCCAAAAAATCAAAAACATAACAAATGAAAGATTGAAATGTACCTGAAATTGATAGCAAACATTCCACAATGTGTAACCACCAAACTTTGTTGTTTCTTTATGTGACCTCCAATGCGAATAGATAGTCATGAACATTTTAAATTTAAACTCCCAAAAAAAACTTGATCAACTTATATCCTTTAGCTTGTTTCAAATACATTTGAACTTCAAGTGGCATCAAGTGGAGTCCATCGCTTCAAAAGGTTTCCATATTCAATCCTTCCAATCAAAACCCACATAGTGTGACTTGCCTATGGGTATTGTAAGCGCAATTGAATAGTTGAGAAGAGTCATGTATTTCATTTTTAGAATGATAATCATAAGCATGACAATTACCCTATGTCATAATGCCTCCATCACCAACAACTGGCAAGATTGCAAGTTGTCCAACAACCCTTTCCCTTCCCCTTCCACTTTTGACTTATTGCCACATCCCAATTTTTCTCTTCTATTGCATAAAGTGTTTCTATTCCTAAATGTTATTTGAGCCTATCAAAGGAACTACTCTTTCATGTGAATTAAAATGAAAAGTTATGCATGTAAACAATCTTCATATTGTTTGCATACAAATAACTATTTCAATTTCTACTTAGAAGAATTTCCAATGTTCATTTTGCAATCCAACTCCCACTCACATCTAATGCAATTGTCTCCTTTTCAAAAAACATTCTATTGTTCTTCCACTCAACAACAAACTAATGTGAAAAGATACATTTCAAAATCACAAATTACTAATTTAAAAAGCTAACAAATATGATGTTTCTTCTTTAAAATGTGAAGCATGAAAAGTCTAAACTTTTTGTCCAAGGTTTCCACTTGAAGTTTAATTCCCTAACACTGTCTTGAATTGTTTTGATAAATTCGATACCGGCAACTGGACTACTTGTGTGGATGTTGATCTCCAAGTTTACTAAAGTTTCATGCATCTCTGTTCGAAGCTTGTTTAGTAAGGTTACACTAGTTGCAAGCATTTGTGGAATCATGTGAAGGATCAAAGTTTTCACTGGTGGCCACCTTTTTAGTTTTTTCACTTCCTCAATGTTGGTTTCCATGGAATGCCATAGCCCAGGCCCAATATTCAAGATTGCAAGATTAGGACATTGAACTTGAAGTGTTTCAAAGCTAGGAATGTTCAACATCACGTCTTTCAATGCTCCGAGCCACTTTCCATCTTCACCCAATGCCATGCAAGGTATATCTAGAAACAATTTGTTCAAGAACCAATTCCCCTTCACAAGCTTTGAGAGCGCAAGAAAGTTTGATGCGCCATAAAGTAGCTCTTGCAAGTTGGACATATTTGAGAAACTAATTTCAGAATACTTGTAGACCTCCAAATTGAAGGCAACAAATTTTAAAATAGGTGCAGATATACAAAGTTCTTCAGGGCATGCCATTTTCAACTGCAGTTTCGACAAGTTGGGCAAATCAAGTTTGATAGCCCCAGCCTTTGTTGAGAGTCCAAGGCATAGAACTTTGAGTTGTGGTGAGCGCAAGCAACCAGTTTGGATTCCAAAAACTCCCAACAACGCTAATGTTTGCAAATTCTCCATCTTATTGGTTATATCATCCAAGGCATCCCCATTCATTTTAACACAACGAAGTGTGAAGCTTGTCAGCTCTGGCATTGGTTCGCAATCCTTTGCATCAATGAGCATATTTCTCAAATCAATTGTCTTCAATCTCTTGCCTACTCAACAGCCAAAGAACAACATTTAAAGGTGAGAGTCTAGTTTGATATGAATTCATCCATGAAACATGAACAACTTTTTTTCATTAAAAGGAATATGTGGAAAGCACTTCTTGTTGTTTAGGGTCCTCACTTGAAAAAGGTTTCCATATAACAAGAATCATAGGATAGAATATTAAAACTCATACAATGTTTGGGACATGATTTTCAATATGGATGATTTTTCTCATAATGGCTTAGGATAGAGGATAAAGAACTCACAATGTTGGGACAAGATTTTCAATATGGATGATTTTCTCATAATGGCTTGGATCCCATAGTCGACTATGCAAAGATGTTGTAAAGTTTTGCCCACTGATGGCACCCATTTTATCAGATGTAGTGGATCACTCAACCAGAGATCACATTCTCGTCTTTCTTCTGCAGGAACAGACTTTGATTGCAGTTTAGGATCAATTTCAATTCGGAGTTGAATAAGGCATCTTTTTGATCTAAGATCATGCTCCAATACTTGTCGGAATGGGGTATATTGCTTCAATTGTTGTTTCTGTTTCGTTTGGCAACCCTCACATGCTGCTTTCTGAGTTATAGTACTTGATTCATCCTGCAAGGCTTTTGTCATATCATCGTCTTCTCCCTTGTGTGCTGACTCTGGATTATCTCCAACAATTTGTTGATGGGAAATCTCTTGATCACCATGTGCAACTCTGTGACCCAAATTCCTTTCAAAGATTCCATTGCCGTTTCGCTCACTTGGGAAGGAACCTTGCACTTCATTGCCAACATCAGTTAGCTCTTGCTCTCTATGTGCAACTTCGGTGCCTAACTTCCTTTCAGAGATTGCATTGCCATTCCGGTCACATTTCAAGGAGGAATTGTGTACAACAATGCCCTCAAGTGAAGAAGAAGAAGAAGAAGAAGAAGTGTAACCCTTGTGGTCAAACTCCGGATTCTCTGAAGTTCTTTGAGATCCGTTCCTGACGTGATTGCCTCGAGCTCTTTCACGTGCATTTTCAGAATCTGAAGATTGCTGGGCAGCACCATCATGCTTAAAACGATCAGGATTCAAACAGTTTCGAGATCCCTCCCCGGTTCTTCTCACGCCTGTCGAGACATCGTGGACTTCAGGAGCATCGTGGGTTCTCTCACGTGTCCATGACTCTAGCTCTTGACTGGCCTGCACGTTCTCGAGTTCTCGTGGAGAGTGGGGCCCTCCATCTTGATCGGCATCGACGTCCCCTGGAGGAGTTGTTGCTTGCGATCTTGTATCGTCCCTTAGGTCGTCGCGTAGACCACTTCCGAGCATTTCTCCACGGATATATTCTTCTTCGAAAGTCTTAGCGATGATATTTCCCTTGTTCTTCCTGGCGTTTTCATGATCGATAGCACGGGCAACGCACCGAAGCGACAAGACGTTCTTCCCAGCCTCGTTGAAAACCTTGCAAACGCATCTGGCTATTGCAATATGTCTGGAGTCCTCAAGATGCGAAAAGATAACATCAGCGACGTCATTTGTGATCTGCACAGACATCGCCGTATTCATCGCATCAGAACGAAACTTCTTCTTCTCAGTGACCTTCACCTCCATGACTATGAAGAAGCAAACAAAGCCTTTCTTCCACAGCAGGATACTTGTGGCTTGTACTCGGCAGATGAAGTCCACCTGTTATGCGTGCGACGAGCGCAGCGAGGCCGAAGGAAGTATTCAAGTACTACTCTCAGGGTAATATTGAAGACGGATTTTCTGTACCTCATTTGTGAGAGAATCCGGCATCGTTATGTCCTCGACGAAATCTCTTTTTACGCGTTTCTTCTGTAGCAGGAAACAAAAACAAACACGGGGCAATTTGTGAGAATCGTCTCCAAATAATCTTCTGTTTCTTGACAACTTCTTTCTTTCGTGTTTCTTCTTCTTAGTGCTCCAAATCTTGTGCTTCTCGAGACCTTCTTTCTTTCGTCTTCGTGTTTCTTTAGTGCTCCAAATCTTTTGTTTCTTCAATTCAAGTGAGCATACATCACATGCAGAAGGACAAAAATCGAAATCTAAATGCCAATTCACTCGCTTAAAAGCCCCAACAAATATCTCACATAAAACATGAGTATCATCATCAAAACTCAACAAAACAAATTTTACCACAGGAAGCCATCAAAACAAGAACGTGAGGACAAAGAAGTATCAAAAAACTTTTAGGAGGGGGAAAAAAAAATCTCACGAAAGAATAGAGAACTTTGCCTACTTCCAATGACATGAGGATTTTGCAATCTCCAGCGTCGTCGTCGTTCTGTCGTTCGGTCGTTTTCTCCGATTTCCCACAAACCAAATTATACTGACACCAATATCCCACAGATTGACAATCTTTTCTACCGACATCAACTTCCGATTCCGGCTTCTAAAAAGTTCGGCAGTCCAATTTTCTACCGACAAAGCAGTCGTGAGGAAGTGCGTTTTGCCGACAATCGGGAAGTGTCCGAGGTCACGCCAGACTAACACTAGTACGGACGAACTCCGGAGGGCCGGCTATGGCGTGAAGCTCAAGCTCAGTTATGGAGCAGCAAGAAGGAGGAGGAGGAGGAGGAGGAGGGCGTCCAAAGGAAGAAGGAAGGGAATGAATTGATGAAGAAGAAAATAATAAGCAAAACTTATATCCAAGATCGGAGCACAGCACCAGCGATGTTCAAAATGATACAAAAGACCATCTGGATAGTAACACGA
>Ga0209208_10001580_pt1 | contig 32234 bp, 33 predicted proteins | sample S1TSphfallax_3_FD_187694 | JGI IMG/M metagenome (GOLD analysis project Ga0209208, IMG submission 187694) | Host-associated microbial communities from peat moss isolated from Minnesota, USA - S1T2_Fd - Sphagnum fallax MG (SPAdes) (version 2) | ecosystem: Host-associated > Plants > Peat moss >...
CGCTACGCCCTGATGCGCTCGCTCAATAACGCCACCATCGGGCTGGCATCGCTGGTCGGCTTCGACAAAGTGGCGGCGCTCGCCCGCGCCGCCGGCATCAAGAGCGTACGCGGAACCCCATCGATGGCCATCGGCTCCTACGGCGCTACGCCGCTGGAGATGGCCGGAGCCTACACCGTCTTCGCCAATGGCGGCCTGCATCTCGACCCCTGGATGGTGGCCAGCGTCCGCAGCCCCTCCGGCGACATCATCACCGACTACGCGCCCGTCTCGAAACAGGTGCTCGACCCGCGCGTCGCCTACCTCACCACCTCGATGCTCGAAAACGTCCTCCAAGGCCACGGCACCGGCGCCGGCGTCCGCAACATGGGCTTCCACGCCCCCGCAGCCGGCAAAACCGGCACCAGCCACGACGCCTGGTTCGCCGGCTACACCTCAAACCTGCTCTGCATCGTCTGGGTCGGCAACGACGACTACACCGACATCAAACTTGAAGGCGCCCACGCCGCCGCGCCCGTCTGGGCCGAGTTCATGAAACACGCCATCGAACTGCCGCAATACTCCGACACCCACGAGTTCAACGTCCCCGAAGGCGTCCAAATCGTCCCCATCGACAACGCCACCAACCTCCCCGCCGACCCCACCTGCGAAACCGACACCTACCAGGCCGCCTTCCTTGACGGCACCGTCCCCGCCGCCACCTGCTCCCACCCCGGCGGCCAGGACAAACGCAACCTCTTCCAGAAAATCTTCGGCCTCGGCGACAAGAAGCCCTGAGGCGGATCCTTCGCTACGCTCAGGATGACAATCTCTGGGTGAGAAGAGCCGTTTGTCGTCCTGAGCCTAGCGAACGATCCGCTTTTGCCTTCGCACTTGCTTCTCTGTCTGTCATTCCCGCAGGGAATCTGCCCTTCGGGGCCGAAAACCAACCGCGAAATCGCCAAATCGACACCCAACCCCAACCCAACCCGCGTATGCTGAATCGGCAGGCAAAACATCCCCAAAGAGGAACCATGATCACCCTGAAAGACGCCAAACGCATCATCGAAGCAGCCGAAAAACATGCCGAAACCATCGGCCAACCCATGAACATCGCCGTGGCCGACCAGGGCGGCAACCTCATCGCCCACGTCCGCATGGACGGCGCCTGGATCGGCTCGATCGACATCTCCATCAAGAAGGCCTACACCTCCCGCGCCTTCGACATCGCCACCAAAGACCTCGCCACCCACTCCCAATCCGGCAACCAGTTCTTCGGCATCCACGCGAGCAACGACGGCAAAATCATGATCTTCGCCGGCGGCATCCCGCTTAAGATCAACGGCCAGGTCGTAGGCGCCATCGGCGTCAGCGGCGGCTCCGGCGACCAGGACCACGCCGTAGCCGAAGCCGGCGCCGCCGCGCTCTAAGCGGAACACCTCCCAGGTCTGACAATCCAGACCTGGCAATCCAGACCTGGCACCCGCCACCCGCCGAACTCGCTTCGATATACAATGGGCACACGGAGGGCCGCGCATGGCAACCACCCTCATCTCGCTCGAGGACTACCTCAAGACCACTTCGAAACCGGAACGCGAATACGTTCACGGAGTGCTGAAGGAGCGATCCATGCCGGATTGGGATCATGCCTCGTGGCAGGAAGCGCTCATTGCCTGGTTTCATAACCACAAGCAGGAATGGGGCATCCGCGTTATGCCGGAGTTGCGCGTTCGAGTTGCCGCAGATCAGGTCCGCATCCCCGATGTTGCACTCGTAAGCCGCCGAGCCCCCAAAGAGCGATTCCTGACCCACCCTCCGCTCGCCGTCTTCGAAATCCTCTCGCCCGACGATACCAAGCCCGACCTGTTGGAGAAACTCGAAGCCTACGAGGCCATGGGCATCGGTGCCATCTGGGTCATCGACCCCAGAAAGCAAGTCCATCGCCGCTACAGCGAAGGCAAATTGCAAGAAGCCACCGTCTTCGAACTGCCCGGAACCGGCTTCAGCGTACCCATGAGCGAAATCGCCGCCATGGTGGAGTAAGGCGAACGCCGAATTATCGAGCCGTCGAACCGCAATCGGTCAATCAAATCCCCATCCCAAGAGCTTTCGCGCATTTGAAACCTGGGGCCCTCAGAGCCTTAAAGACTCTCTTCCCGATATGGCATTGTGGGGCTAACGTACGAGTTTCGTAATCTCGTTCATGTTGAATTCAATGCCCCGGTCGGGCATCGCAAAGACTTCCTGATCGATGAGACGTCCGTCCACGAAGCGCTGCCAAACCCCATCCGCCGGATCGACGGTCCAGATCTGCGGGACACCTTTCTTCTCATAATCGGCCAGCTTGATCAGCATTTTGCGCATCCGGTCCTCCGGACTCCATATCTCGAAGACTGCCAGATGAGGAGTAACAGCAACGGGTTCTCGCGGCACGTCAAAGTCCTTGATCGACACATCCGGAATTCGATAGCGAGTCTCCGCCGCCTTGGTTCTGTATTCCGCGCGTACCTTAATGCGCCACTGCTCCGCGTGCTGGCTGAACCAAAAACAGATAGCCACTTGCCAGGCTGCGTGGTCTTCCTCATGCATAGCTTTCTCCTCGATCACGCCGTCGACGTATTCGGCTCGTTCCCACTCCGGATTGCGAAGGTACTCTTCGACAGAAACGAAGGCTGATACGGATGCAGCCGCCATGGAATCCTTCTCGCCACACTCGGTTGAAGCTAAGGAATCAACTTGGGTATTTCTCCCAGGTCGAGTCGGGTTTCATTTATCTCCAAAGTAAGATCGGTCAGAGGATAGAACACACCGTCCCGGTATCTCCACCACTCCTGCGTTTCCGGGTCAACAGCCAAAGAGACAATCACTCCCCATCTCTCATAGGCCTTGAACTTATACTGCATTTCCGACCACGTGTTCGACTTACTCAGAACTTCAAATACCATCGCCGGCGGCTGGGTTGTATATTCTTCCTTGGCAGCCCCCGGAACTTTGACCATAACATCCGGCCGGAATTCGTTTCCATCGGGAATTCTCACCAGGTTCTCCGGCAAAGCCCAGAATCCTTTGGAATACAGGTAGAGGATAATTGCCGTAGCGAAGCTATTGTGAAGTTCCGTGGTCATGCCCTTATCCACCAGCTTTCCATCGATGAACTCGAGGCCCTTATTGTCCCTAAGGGCCAGCCAGTCCTTCTCGGATATGCCTTGCACCGCTGTCGCCATGGAATCCTCCTTGCCAAACCGACTAGAAGCTAAGGAATCAACTTGGGAATTTCACCCAAATCAAGCCGCGTTTCATACATATCGAGAGTAAGGTCGGTCAGAGGATAGAAGACGCCGTCTCGGTATCTCCACCACTCTTGCGTCTCGGGGTCCACAACCAAAGAGACAATCACTCCCCATTTCTCATAAGCCTTGAACTTCGTTTGCATCTCAGACCAGGTGTTCGACTCGCTCAGAACCTCGAATACCATGGCCGGGGGACGGGTAAGGTACTTTTCCTTCGGAGCATCCGGGGTCTTCACGAGTACATCCGGCCTGAATTCGTTTCCATCCGGCAATCGCACCAAAGTCTCCGGTATTGCGAAGAAACCTTTGGAATAGAGATAAAGGCCGATCGCCATTGCCCAGCTACCGTGAAGTTCAGTTGTCATTGGTCTTTCCACCAGTTTTCCGTTGATGTACTCAAGCCCCTTGTCGCCCTGAAGGGTCAGCCAGTCCTTCTCGGATATGCCTTGCACCGCTGTCGCCATGGAATCCTCCTACTCTGCCGAATCCGCATCGCTCCCGGATCGGCCCGGGCGGACGAGACACCCTCCCGTCCAGCTTCCCCGACCTGCGATGCGCATTGGCATACCGTGATCGTAACCCTATCGCAGTCTGTCCGCAACGGAATCGGCACCCGCAGAAGGCTGCACCGGCGCTCCGACGCCGCAAATCTATGAGAGCCTGATTGCGGGAGTTGCCGCCATTGCATCGCGACCGCCAAACCAGAATCCCCGAACTTGACGGCTGGCGCGCCATCAGCATCGCGCTCGTATTTGGCGCGCATGCGGTGATATTCGGCTTCCAACGCTGGTTCCCTCAGCATTCCCCGTTCATGAGGTTCTGGGTCCACGGTGGGCCGCTGGGCGTGAAAATCTTCTTTGTCATCAGCGGATTCGTCATCTGCCGCCTTCTGCTCCTCGAAGAACGCCAATCCGGCGCCTGCTCGCTCAAAGGATTCTATTTGCGGCGCATCTGCCGGATTCTGCCGCCGCTTTACACGCTCCTGGCAGTCCTCGCAATCCTGCAAGCGGCGAAGTGCATTGAAGGCAACTGGCGCAGCCTGCCCGAGAGCGCTCTATTCCTCACCAACTTCCGTTGGGCCGGCCGCAACTGGTTCGCAGACCACACCTGGAGCCTCTCCGTCGAAGAGCAGTTTTACTTGATCTTTCCGCCGCTGTTTCTTCTCAGCCGCGCGCGAAGCCACTGGCGCGCACCACTCCTCATCTTCCTCATTGCCGCCTTCGCCCTTTGGAACCTCTGGCAGGTGATCGCATTGGGCGCCGACCCGCTGCACCTCGCTCTGCTCTCGGTCGACAGCAGAGTCGGATTCGGCTGCATCGCAACCGGAGCGCTGATGGCCATATGGGAACAACCCGTGCGCCGGCTCGCTGCCAAAGTCCCTCTTGGGATCGTGCTTCTCACAGGTGCTGTGTTGCTTGCGCATCCCATTCGCCGCGACACCGCCGCGGAAGCACTCTACCAGAGTCTGTGGATGCCCTTCGCCATCGCCCTCGTTCTGCTTTGGAGCCTGGAGCGCGGCCCGTGGCAACGCAAATTCCTCTTGAGCCGCCCGGTGCAGGCCGTCGGACTCACCTCCTACGGGATCTACCTCTGGCAGCAGCTCTTCCTCGGCCGCCCCGCTGAATACCGGGGTCCGGGTGTCGCCATCCCGTACCTGCTGCCGCTCTTGGCGGTCGTGGTGCCACTGTCCTGGTTTCTGATCGAAAAGCCAGCCGTCCACCTCGGCAAATCGCTCTCAAAGCGGGTCGGGCCGCGCGTTCTCGTCAACCGTTAGCGGCTGGCAAACCGGACACCAATACGTGCTCCGCGCGTTCGGGCCCTGCAAACAGCGCTGGATCGCCGTGCCGCATCGCCGGCAAGGTTCGTTCCTCCGCCCGTAAACCCATAGGCTCTCGCCCGGATTGGCGCTGCGCGTGGTGCGCCGCTTGCGCCCCTGAAACGTAACGATCCGGTCGCCCGAGTCTTCGAGCACATTGGCGGCCAGCAGCCGCCGCGCGGTGGAAACGACGCTCTCCAGTCGCAAAACCGGCAGCGAGCCCACCCGCGCGAATGGGCTAACGCCTTCGAGAAAACAGATTTCCGACTTGAAGACGTTCCCCACCCCGGCCAGCACATTCTGACGCAAGAGCACATGCGCAATCTCCTCATCGGGATACGACTGAATGCGCTGGACGGCTGCGGAGACATCGAAATCCGCCTTCAAAACATCGCTCGCCGCCGGAGGAATCTGCCGGTCGCGCGCCAGCGAGTCTTCGGTGTAAACCCGCGCCACCGGAACACGAAAAGCGACCGCGACAAAGTCCGCCGTTTCGAGCACAATGCGCGCGTTCGATCGAAATTCCTTCCAGCGCTCGCCGGGCCGGTAAATATGCCAGCTCCCGCTCATCAGCATGTGCGTGGCGAGAATCGGGCCGCCCGAAAGAAACATCAGCAGCCATTTGCCTCGCGCCTCAATGCTTTCGACATTCAGCCCCACGAATGGCAGGTCGTCGTTGGCGCGGGCGATCTGCGCATATTCGGTGGCAAAGCGCACGATCGGCTTGCCAACCAGTGCGCGTCCCAGCGCGCGGGCCGTCCGATAGATCGTATCGCCTTCAGGCACCGCGTCAGACTCCCTTTTGCCGGAAATCCGGCCTCGAACTCGGCCGCGTCAGCGCCGGTCGATTCATCGCTGCGTCCGCAGGCGAAAGCCGCCCGGGAACGAGCCCACTCGCCGCGCCGACAGGCGGTTTCGCCGACCGCCTGAGGTGCATCCCCAGCGGCCCCGGATGAAACCCGGCATCCTGCAGGGCGTGAGCCATCGGGTGCGTCGCCACAGGCAGCCCGTTGACCGTACTGATCAGATATCCGCTCTGGTGCCCGGTCTGGTCGTTTTGCAGCCGCGTTTGCCCCAGTTCGGCCAGGAACCGCGCCAACCCATCCGCAGTCTGCGACCGTTCCGGCTCATCCGGCGGCAGAAAGACCAGCAAATTCGGATTCCCACGCCGCAGCCACGCCACCAGCCGTCCAGCGCAAAGCACCACCTGCGCGTAAGCTGCGCGAGTCAGCGCACGAGGGGCCGTCTCCGTATCCTCCGCCTCCGCCGGAAGCGCCGGCCACTTCAACGTCGAGCCGTAGGGATTCGCCGGGTCCGTCGCGGCCAGCAGCACAAACTCCGGCTTCGCTCCTTCCGGAAGCGCCTGAGCCGTTCGCAGCGAGCGCAGCAAATCGACCGCCGCAGGCAGCGCGAACTGCGTCGCGCCAAGCCCGGCAACAAAGTACCCGCGCCGAATCCGCCCGCTCTCCTCCAGCGCCTTAAGCACCGGATAGATCGCCGAAAATCCGCCGGGGACGTTCTCCGCCGCCACACACTCGCGCAGCAGCACTCCGTAGCGGTTGAGCAGTTGCAACGCCAGCGCGTGCGTCGCTTCCGTCGCCGACGGCGCAATCAAAGTCTCCGCCCGATTGCGCGTTTCAATCAAGCTCCATCGCCCTTGCGCCGTCGCCGGAATCGTCCGTCGCGAACGAAACTTCCCCTGCGGCGGCAGCTTCCTCGGCCCGCGATTCGCCTCCGGCCTTGCCGTATACGCCCGCAGAGGATGCAGCGAATCGTTGGTAGCCAATCCCCGCCACACCAGCGACCAAAGAGCGTCCAGCGACTCGCCCGGGTACCCTCCGCCCACCGACTCATGCAGTTGCGTGAAGAAGCTCGCGCCCGTCTGCCGCAGCGCAGCAAGGAGCTGCTCCTCCCGCTCCGTCATCGCCTCCGGATTCGGTCGCGGAACGGCCAGCAGCGGCATTTTGTCCGATAAATACAGCGCAATCCGCCCGTCGCGCTCGCCCAGAGGTTCCACGCCAGCCCACGCCACCTCGCCCGCAGCAACCAGCGTATCCAGATCGCCCGGCTGGTACCCCGCGATCCGCGCCGGCAGAATAGCCGTCTCCAAGAGCGACGCGGCAATCGGCGCGCCTTGCAGATTTTCGATCACATCGAGCAGCGCGTCCATCCCGCGCCTCGGGGTCAGCAATCCCTGCCAATGCGTCAGAAAGCGCGCCAGCGTAGCCTGCTCCACCGGCTCCACTTCCTTGCGCAGCCGCGCCAGAGACTTGCGCCGGATAATCCGCAGAATCTCCGCGTCGCACCACTCGCGGTGCAATCCTCCGGGGCGAAAGCCGCCTTCAAGAATACGGTTGTCCGTCGCCAGCCGGTTCAGAACTCGTTCCGTTTCTGCAACATCCAGCGCAAACCGAATCGAAACTTCATCCAGCGTAAACGGCCCATGCGTCCGGGCGTATCGCCGCACCAGCTCGACCACCGGCTCGGCCACCGGCTCAAGAAGTGCCACCGGAATCCCAGGCGGCAGCGGAATGCCCAACCCATCGCGATACCGCGCTGAATCTTCAATCGCAATCAGCCGCTTCTCTCCCGCAATGCGCAGCTCCAGCACGCGCCGCGACCGTATCAGGCGGTCCACCTGCTCCAGAACGGCGGCATCCGTGACGCGCAGCCCCAACTCTGCCCGCGAAAGATCGCCCAGCCGCAGCAGCAAATCGTGAATCCCGTCCGCCGACCGTGCCCGGAACGGATCGACAAGGCACTGCTGCTGCTCCTCAATCTCCGCCATCGCGTCGGCATCAAGCAGCTCGCGCAGGTCGGCCTCGCCCAGCAGTTCCCGAAGCTGATCCTGATCGATAGTCAGCGCCTGCGCCCGCCGCTCGGCCAGCGGAGCGTCGCCGTCGTAAAGAAAATTCGCCACGTAGCTGAAGAGCAGCGACGCTGCAAACGGCGACGGCGTCCGCGTATCCACCACATGCACCCGAAGCTGCCGCTGCTCGATCCCGCGCAGCGTCTCAATCAGCGCCGGCATGTCGAAAACATCCCGCAAACACTCGCGATACGCCTCCAGCAGCATCGGAAACGACGGATACCGCGACGCCACCGACAGCAAATCGTATGCCCGCTTCCGCTGCTGCCAAAGCGGCGCGCGCCCGTCGGCCCGCCGGCGCGGCAGCAGCAGCGCCCGCCCCGCCGCCTCCCGGAACCGGCCTGCAAACAGCGCCGTCGACCCAAGCTGACGCAGCACCAAATCCATCACCTCGGCCGACTCCACCAGAAACCAATCCGCCGACGGCGCCTCGTCCGAATCCGGAAAACGCAGCACAAAGCCGTCGTCACCCCACAGCGTCTCCACATCCGGACCGCCAGCCGCGCGAATGCGTCCAGCAACAGCCATCGCCCACGGAATATGAATCCGGCTCCCAAACGGCGTCAGCACGCAGATGCGCCAGTCCCCCAGCTCGTCCCGGCAGCGCTCGATCACGATATTGCGATCGTCCGAAACCTGCCCTGTCGCTTCCTGCTGGTCGGCCAGGAAGCGCATCAGATTCTCCGCCGCCCCAGGGTCCAGATCGTGGTCGCGTATCAGGCGGGCAAGCGCGGCAGGCAGCGGTAACTCCCGCAATTCCCTCACCATAGCGCCGATTCTTCGCCCAAATTCGAGCGGCCGCCCCGGCCCGTCGCCCTTCCAGAACGGCATCTTGCCCGGCTCACCGGGAGCCGGCGAAACCAGCACCTTATCGTGGGTAATATCGTCAATGCGCCAGGTCGTCGCGCCCAGAATGAACGTCTCACCCTGTCGCGACTCGAAGACCATCTCCTCGTCCAGCTCACCCACCCGGATCGACTTGCCTTCGCTTCCCGAAAGAAACACGCCGTACAGTCCGCGGTCGGGAATGGTCCCGGCATTCAGAATCGCCAGCCGCGACGCTCCCTGTCGCGCTGTAAGCACGTTGCGAATCCGATCCCAGGTCAGCCGCGGGCGCAGCTCGGCAAACTCATCCGAAGGGTAGCGCCCACTGAGCAGGTCCAGCACGCCCTCAAACGCCGTACGCGTCAGCCCGCCAAACGGCGCGGCACTGCGAACGATGCGAAAAAGCTCGTCGAATGCGACTTCGGGAGCGTTTTCGAGCGCCGCGTCGTCCTCTTCGGCGATCTCGAATGCCTGCTCGAACTCGGCGAAGAGCTTGCTGCCCGTTCGGGCGGTCTTGAGGCGAACGACCTTCTTCTTTTCGGGTGCCGGCAGACTCGGAGGATGCGCGACGATCGCCACCATCTGCTGCGCCAGCACATCCAGCGGATTGCGCGGAAACCGCGTCGACTCGATCTGACCCGTATGCATCGACTGCGTCATCGCCGCGCAGGCGATCAAATCCGCCCGATACTTGGGAAAGAGAATCCCCTCGCTCACCGCGCCCACCGAGTGCCCCGCCCGTCCAATCCGCTGCATCCCGCTCGCCACCGAAGGCGGCGCTTCAATCTGAATCACCAGATCGACCGCGCCCATATCGATGCCCAGCTCCAGCGTCGAGGTCGCGCAAAGCCCCCGCAGCTTCCCCGCCTTCAACTGCTCCTCGATAATCGACCGCTGCGGCGCGGCAATCGACCCATGATGCGCGCGGACCAGCTCCTCGCCAGCCAGCTCGTTCAGCGCCCCAGCCAGCCGCTCCGCCACCTGCCGGCTGTTGACAAAGAGAATCGTCGAAGTCCGCTCACGAATAATTTCGAGCAGCCGCGGATGGATCGCGTTCCAGATCGAGACGCGTTTGGGAGCCTGCGACGCCGGCCCCGAAGGAATCTCCTCCATCGTCCCCAGCCGCGCCATATCCTCCACCGGCACTTCAATCCGCAGCTTCAACTGCTTGGGCGCGCTGGCATTCACGATCGTCACCGGCCGGTAGCGGATGTTGGCAGTCTCGACAACATCCGCCGACCAAGCTTCCACCGGCACCAAATCGTCCACAAAATCCGCTTTAGAATCCGTACTGTCCGTTTTGCAATCCGCGACATCCGCTTTGTGAAAGGGCACGACTTCAGTCGTGCCGACCGAGCCCGCCAAATCACGGGGGGCTTTAGCCCCTGAGGAAACCGGCTCCGGCACCGCAACCCCACCCAAAAACCGCGCCACCTCCTCCAAAGGCCGCTGCGTCGCCGAGAGACCAATCCTCTGGAGCGGCCTTTTCGTCAACGCCTGCAACCGCTCCAGCGTCAGCGCCAGGTGCGCCCCGCGCTTGGTCGGCACCAGCGCGTGAATCTCGTCGATAATCAACGTATCCACGGTCCGCAGCGACTCCGAAGCCTGCGAAGTCAGCAGCAAATACAGCGACTCCGGCGTGGTAATCAGAATCTCCGCAGGCGTCCGCTTAAACCGCGCCCGCTCCTTCTGCGAAGTGTCCCCGGTGCGGACGCCGATCTCCGGATCATGCACCGGCACACCCATCCGCCGCGCCATATTGGCAATTCCGGCCAGCGGCGAGCGCAGATTGCGCTCCACGTCCACAGCCAGCGCCTTGAGCGGCGAAATATACACAATCCGGCAGCCCGCTCCAACGGGCCGCGCCTGCAACATCAGCCTGTCGAGACACCACAGGAACGCCGTCAGCGTCTTCCCCGTCCCGGTGGGCGCAAGAATCAGCGTGCTTTCCCCACGCGCAATCGCCGGCCACCCCAGCCGCTGCGGAGCCGTCGGCTCTTCAAACACCTCCCGAAACCACCGCGCCGTGACCGGATGGAAGCTGGCGAATGGGTCGGCGGGAGGGACTTCCGGCTCAGGATTCGGGATGGGCTTGCGCGGGGGCATCGGCTCATTTCAGCATAGCCCCATCGGCGTTCGTTCCAGTGTGCTCAACGATGTCCGGCATAATCAAAACGCGAAAGCAGTCTCATTAGAACCACGGGCTGCCATTCACCGGGAACTTCGCGGGATAATCTGGTTTGGAGGAATGCGAGGGTTGGAATATCTAAAAGTTGTTGAGAGGGATCGACTACAGATCGAAATCCTTCTCCGAAGCAACGAAGCCGCCGATATTCGCGATGCGCTCCTTAGTGCTGCCTACTATGACCCGGATTGGCAGTGGGTCCAAAACCAATGCCTCAAATTCTCGCGCCATCACGACAAGAATGTTCGCTGGATTGCGGCAACTTGCTTCGGACATCTTGCCAGAATCCATCGTCAACTCGACCTAGAGGTGGTCCTCAAGCGGCTGGTGGAAATGAAATCGGACCCTTTGGTCTCATCTGCGGCAAATGATGCGCTGGATGACATTAAGTTTTTCATGAAGTTTCAATGACTTCTGCATGATGAGCCGGGCTTTCAGCCCTTCGTCATGTGGCCTGTTGGTACCTGGGGCGTTGCCCCAGGCTGGGATGGCGCGGGCCTTTGGCCCTGGGCTTCGTGCGCAGCGCTAGATGCTGTGAGTCGAAGCGCTGGGAAGGATTTAGCTCGCCTTGCGCGGCCGAAAATAGCAAGTCCCGCCCGCCAGCACCGGCGTCCAGATGCTCGGGTCGGCCGGCTGCTCGCTGGAGCCGAGAAACAGCACCCCATCCGGCGCCAGCAGTCTATGAATGTGCAGCAGCAGCTTCTTGCGCGTCTCCTGTGAAAAATAGAGCATCACGTTGCGCAAAAAGATCACGTCGAAGCGGTCCGTTGGCGGCGAAAACGGCGGCACCAGGCCGCACAAATTCCCCTGGCGGAAGAAGCAGAGCTTGCGCAGCTCCGGTTTCACCGTCCAATCCTCGCCCTGGTGGTCGAAGAAGCGGACGATATTCCGTGCCGGCAAACCGCGGTTCATCTCAATCCGGTGGTAGGTCCCCGACTGGCAGCGATGCACCACCTCACTTGAAATGTCGGTCCCGTCGATGCGCACGTTCCAACTGGAGAGTTGCGGAAAATGCTCGAGCAGCAGCATCCCCGTCGAATACGCCTCCTGCCCAGTCGAGCAGGCCGCGCTCCAGAAGCGCAGCGACCGCACATTCCGCCGCGCCTCGATTAGCTTGGGCAGCAGGTCGATGCGCATCAGTTCAAACGGACGCGCGTCCCGGAAAAAGCTGGTCTCGTTGATGGTCATCGCCTCGGCCACCGCGCGCTGCAGCGCCGGGTCGCGCTTGAGGCGCAGCAACTGAATCAGCTCTTCCAGATGCGAGAGCCCGTGGTTGCGCATCAGCTTGGAGAGCCGCGTCTCAAACAGGTAGTCGCGAGCCGGTTCCAGCACATTCTGCGACTGCTCGAAGACCACCTGGCGCAGAAAAGCGTAGTCCACGGTAGCGGAAGCGGCCGGCGGGGCGTAAGACGCGGGTTTCGTGGAGAGATTCATAGGCAATTGGTCACACAGCCGATTCCCGAAGCGCGGTGGCTTCGCGTTGGCTCCGGCGGGTGAGCCGAAGGATTTCCATAGCAATTTCGTTGAGAGGCAGAACGCGATGCGCCAGGCCAGCCTGAGCCACGGCGCCGGGCATGCCCCAGACCGCGCTGGTCGCCTGATCCTGAGCCAGCACCGTCCCGCCAGCCTCCCGAATCAACCGGCTCCCGGCCAGCCCGTCGTAGCCCATCCCGGTCAGAACGACGCCCAGCGTCCGCGCGCCGTAAGCGGCAACTCCCGTGCGGAAAAGCACATCCGCCGCTGGCCGGCAATGGTTCTCCGGCGCCTCCTGCGTCAGCCGCAGCGCCGGCGGCCCACCGGCCGAGACCTCCAGATGCCAGTCCCCGCGCGCGATATAGATCGTCCCGCCGCGAATCGGCTCCCCGGCAACCGCCTCCTGAACGCGCATTGCGCAGCGCGTATTCAGCCGCTCCGCCAGCATCTTGGTAAAAAGCTCCGGCATATGCTGCACGATCAGAATGGGCAGCGGAAAATTGCCCGGAATCGCCGGTAAAACCACATCCAGCGCCGCCGGACCACCCGTGGAGACACCGATCAACACAACCGAAGGCGGCGTAAGCACCGCCGTTAGCCCGCTTTTGCCCGGCTGCGCCACGGCCACTCCCGGCGGCAGCGCGTATTGGCCCGGCAACAGGCCCTTGGACTCAACCGGCGCTCGGCTCGCCGCCCACGGGGCCGGAGAAAACGCGGCACTCGGAGCGTGAGGAGGGCCGGCAGCCTGCCCGCCCGTCGCGCCCGCCGTCAGCGCCAGAATCTTCGGGACCAGATCCTGCGCCAGCGCCTGAACCGCGGCATCCCGCGAAGGCTGCCCGGATGGCTTCGCCACATAATCCGCCGCTCCGCCGGCCAGCGCCTCGATCGTCACTTTCGCCCCACGATGCGTCAGCGAACTGCACATAATCACCGGAATGCGACTGCCCCGGGCCTTCAGCTGCTTCAGCGTGCTCACGCCGTCCATCCCCGGCATCTCCACATCCAGCAGAATCAAGTCCGGGCGCAGAGAATCGAGCGCCCGCAGCGCCGACGCGCCATCCGACGCCGCTCCAGCGACTTCAAGCCGCTGGTCGCAGCCGACGACGCTGCGCAGCAGCGCGCGCATCACCGCCGAATCGTCGACGATCAAAACGCGCGCGGCCCGCGCCGCCGCAGGCGCCGGAAATGTCTTCGTCTGCATTGCCCTCAAACCTCCGCAAATCCAAGCATCGCCAGCTTTTCGGTCAGCGCTTCGCCGTCGAAGGGCTTCATCAGGTATTCGTCGGCCCCCGCCTCCAGCGACCGGAGAATGAAATCGTCCTCCGCTTCCGTCGTCACCATCATCACCTTCACCTCGTCGTAGCCCTCGGCGCGCATGTTCTTCAGCATGTCCAGGCCGTCCATGACCGGCATATTCCAGTCCACCAGCGCCAGGTCGAAGGGGTCGTCCTCATGCAGATGAGCCAGCCCCGCCTGGCCATCGGCCGCCTCTTCGCATTCAATTCCCATCTTTTCCAGCAGGCCGCGCAAGTAGTCGCGCACAAAGCGGGAGTCGTCGACAATCAACGCTCGCATCTTGGAATCCTCCTCAACCTCGGTAGTTCTGCCGTTGCCGTCATTGCCTCCGCGCGCCGCCTGGCTAGCGCCGTCACGCCGCTTGCGCTCCTAGCCGCATCGGATCGAGGCGCTCCGGATCGAGCTGGACCATCAAGCCTTCCGCCAATTTGTACGCGCCCGCAAAGAGCGCGCTCCGCTGCGGGTCGAGCGTCGAAGGATTCGGCTCATGGTCCGCGGAAGACACCGTCAGCACCTCTCCGACAGAATCCACCAAAAGGCCGAAGCAGCCGCCGGAAACCTCCAGAACGATGATGTCGTGATGGCCCTCCCGGCCCTTCTCTTTGGCCAGGTCGCCCTGCGGCGGCAACCCCAGCAACTGCCTCAGGCTCACCGTGGTCAACACGTCGCCGCGGTAATGCACCAGCCCTCCCACAAATTCGGGCGCCAACGGCACCGCCTGCGGACGCGTATTGCCGACGATCTCAAGAATATGGGTGATGGGAAGGCCAAACAGCGTCTGGCCCACGCGCACCGAGCACATCTCCCGCAGAACCGCGGCGGACGCGTCCTTATGCGAGTTCTGGCGCGAACTCTGGCTCGAAACGGCGCGCGAACTCTGGCCCGGCACCAACGCCGTCGAAGGCTTGCTGAGTGTGCTCATGCGATCGTCTCCTCCATCGAATGCCATTCCGAATGCTGCCCGCCTCCGGGCAGCGCGGGAATTGCCGCCAGATCCACAACCCCTGTCACGCGATCGTCGAGCATCGTCACCCCCGCCGCCGCCTGATGCGAGCCGGCCTCAAAAAGATCGCTGCCCGCGGCCACATCCAGCACATGGCTCACGGCTATGCCCACATGGCGGTTCCCCTCCCGGCAAACCACCACCGTAAGCTGCGCGTCCGGATTGGCGCCTGCCTCGGCAAAGACCCCCGCCGTATCCTCGATCGGCAGCAACTGGCCCTCGAAATTGAGAACCGGCCGGTAGCCGACGTACTCGACCCGCGAAAGCGGAATGCGCTCGATGCGCAACACATCGCCCAGCGGAACCGCAGCGCGCCGATGCGAGGCCTCGACCAGCAGATAGCGCGAAACCATCGCGTCCACCTCTTCCGTCACCTCAGCCGCCTCCTCGGACTTTCCAATCGCCACGCCAGCGCGAGTGGCGATCGACCCCGGGTCCAGGATCAGCGCCAGATCACCGCTGCCCAGCACGGTTGCCCCCGAGTAAATCCCGATCGACTTCAGCACCGCGCTGAGCGGCTTCACCACAATTTCCTCCGGATCGGCCAGCCCATCCACCGCCAGGCCAAATCGCCGTCCGTCCGCATCGAGAACCGCGATGAAGTGATCGCGCGCCGGCTCCTCGGGCGACCCTTGCCGCCCCCCACCCCCCGCCGTCAGTTCCAGCCCCGCCGGCTTGAGCGACGGCGAAAGCATCCGGTCCAGAAAGATCAGCGGCAGCAGGTGCCCGCGCAGCCGGTAAAGCGGAGTGCCTTCCAGCCATTCGATCGCCGAGGCGACCTGCTCCCTGGGAATATGCACCAGTTCCGACAGCGCTCCCTGAGGCAGCGCAAAACTCTGGTCCAGGCAGCGCACAATCAGCGCTGGAATGATGGCAAGCGTCAGCGGAATGCGCAGCCGCAGCGTGGTTCCCTTGCCCGGCCGCGACTCGATCTCCACCTTGCCGCCAATCTTCTCCACGTTGGTGCGGACCACATCCATCCCCACGCCGCGCCCGCTCACGTTGGTAATCGCTTCGGCCGTCGAAAAACCAGGCAGGAAGATCAGTTGCAGCAGTTCCCGCTCCGTCAGTTGCGCGGCGCGCTCTACCGAAATCAGACCCTTCTCGATCGCCTTGTTGCGCACCCGCTCCACGCCAATGCCGGCGCCATCGTCCGAAACCTCGATCACCACATGGCTGCTTTCCTGGTAGGCGCGCAGCTTGAGCGTGCCTTCCGGATCCTTTCCCGCCGCCTGCCGCGCCTCCGGCATCTCGATCCCGTGGTCCAGCGAATTGCGCACCGCGTGCGTCAGCGGATCCTTGATCGCCTCCAGCAGACTCTTGTCCAGTTCCGTCTCCTGACCCTCCAGCACCAGCCGCACCTTGCGATGCAGCATCTGCGAAAGATCCCGGATAATGCGCGGAAACTTCGAGAACACATTCGAAACCGGCTGCATCCGCGCCCGCATCACCGACTCGCGCAGGTCGGCCGTCACCATATCCAGCCGCCGCGAAAGCATGGTAAAGTTCGGGTCCGCCGCCGTCGCCTGCAATATCTGGTTGCGCGTCAGCACCAGCTCGCCCACCAGATTCATCATCCGGTTCAGCAGCGCCACGTCCACCCGCAGCGTCGAGTCCGCCGCCGCGGCAACCTTGGCCCTGGCTCCATCGGCAACTTCCACAGGCGCATCCGCGGACTCGGGCGCCTTGCGGCGGCCAGACGGCGCCGGAGCCGTTTCCGGGTCCGGAATCGCCGGCGGCGCCGCACCGGCCGCCGCCGGCGCCAGTTGCGCCGCCGGCATCGGCTCCGGGACCCCGCCCGAATCTGCGGCAACCTTGATCTCCGCGGCCGCCGGCGCCGCCTTCAACTGCTGCAATGCGTTCAGCAGCCCAATCAGTTGCGCGTCCTGCTCCGCTTCCGCCTCGGTGCCGTCGCCCTCCCGGTTGCTCGACTCGATGATGCGCAAAATCCCGCGCAACGCATCCATCAGTTGCAGCAGACCGGTAATGATCGGCTGGTTGGCCGACAATTTCCCATCGCGCAACAGGCCCAGCAAATTTTCGCCGGTATGCGCCAGCTTTTCCAGCCGTTTGAAGCCTAGAAATCCGGTCGTTCCCTTGATCGTATGCACCGAACGGAAGATTTCGCCCAGCAGCTCTTTATCCTGCGGACGCTCCTCCAGGTCCGTCAGACAGCGTTCCATCCGGTCCAGACCTTCCTGGCTTTCAATGAGAAACTCGCGCGTCAATTCATCCATGGCAATCCAATTCCGGGCGCAACTGCCGGCTTCCCGCTCGATTTCAAGCTCGTTAGCAGCCTTATCGGAGAGGATCGCGCAAACTTGAGGCGCTCCATCGCCGGGGTGTCCCGCTTGCGCCAGATCGGCGGCCGGGTTACGCTAAAAGTCCCGGTTTGGGAAAGCGGAGAGGCACACTTGGCGATCGACGACGAATTCAGAACCGATCCAGAGAGCGCGATCCCGGAACTGGTCAGGCTGGCCCTCGAAGTTGCCAGCCACGCCTACGCTCCGTATTCCGGCTTTCGCGTCGGGTCGGCGCTGCTGCTGTCGAACGGCGAAATCGTCACCGGAACCAACGTCGAAAACGTCAGCTACGGCCTCACCCTCTGCGCCGAACGCTCCGCGCTCGTCCAGGCAGTCGCCCGCTTCGGCCCCGAAATCCGCGTCGTCGCGGCCGCCGTGGTCAATCGCAACGACTCCCCCAGCCCGCCCTGCGGAGCCTGCCGCCAGGTTCTCGCCGAGTTCACCGAGCCGGACGCCCCCGTCAGCTTCCCCGCCGGCCGCTCCGGCATGGTCGCCGCCATCGTGCTCCCATTCCACCACCTGCTGCCCTTCGGTTTCGACCTGAAGCTGAAGTAATTTGAGGCAGACCGGGAGATTCGCGCAACCACCCACGCCCGGATGCATTCCGGCTACGGCGAGCGAAAACCAACGCAAAGGCTCGATGGATAGCCGCGCGGCACAGAGAGAGGCGCGCTCTTCAATCCGGTTCCCGGCGGCCGCGCAAGCAGTCGCGGAGCCGAGCCCAAGCGACAGGGCCACGAAGACTGATCGTATGAGTGCAGGGCGGATGGTCCGCAATTATTCAAGCCCAGCTTCCTCGATGGCCTCAACATCGGCCAGATCGCGCGCTCTACCCGCGGCAATCTTCGATGCAATCAAGTCTGCCTTCGAAATGAAATGCGCACTCAGGTTGCGCTCGGTGTCGACAACAGCGTCCACTCGCCGCGCCCAAGCGCCGTCAAATTCCACTCCTTCGATACCCGGCAGAATATTCACCGCCACAGGCTCACGCCCAAAGCGGAAGAACTTTCTTGGATTGGCAAGGTCCTCGATTGAGATTTCCGAAAGCGGAGCCCCGAAACTGGCAAGCGCGTTGTGTGCCGCGCGGGCGTTGTCAAGGTCGGCTTGGATGAAAAGGTCCAGGTCTTTCGTCGCTCTAGGCTGAGCATGAAAGGAAACGGCGTAGCCGCCGACAATCAGGTACTTAACGCCGTGGGCGTTGAAGACAGACAGCAATTCTTTCAAGTCGTCGAACATCGGGAAAGATTCCCTTCATGGCATACGCCGCAAGCGTAATCTCAGAAACCGCCGCCATCCGCTCATGCACTGGGCGGCTCTGCCAATACCGATACTCATCCGCCTTCATTTCTGCGAAGCTGTCGTAAACGCGAACGGTCATGTCCATACTCCTATTCTACTGGAGAACCGGAACTGGAAATCGCGATAATCTTCTTGGCAGGAACATTAAGCATGCCGGCTTGGAAGCTCTTGGGAACGCTACCCCGATCCCGCACCAAAGAAGATATCCGCAACCAATCCCTCGGAGGGTGGAATCCCTGGCAGTACTCCTGGTCGGCGTGGGAAGAGCCGGAGATCGTGGTACCCGATCCCGCCAATCCCGCAAAGAGCCGCCATATCCCCCGCTACCATTCGCAGAGCCCGACCGGCACGATCAGGTTCGCCGTGGATATCGTTGACTGCCATTATCGCTTCTATGTCCCCTCATCGATCGAAGAAGAAGGCGCCTTTGAAGCCAGCGAGCCAAGGTACGAGGGCTACTGGCGATCCTCGTATGAGGAAGCGATTGACTTACCTTGGCCGGCGCCTGCTTCGGAATGGACAGGCCGAGACATCTTCATTGCATTCTTGATGCGGGCGGAAGAGATCGCCGAAAAAATTCAGTATCGCGGCTACTCCCACTGCAGGCTTTGCCATTGTTTGAACGGAAGCAAATCTCTGCGTTTGGCGGAATGGGATTGGCCCGAGGGATTCAAACACTACGTCGCAGAGCATTCCGTTCGACCGTCGGCAGATTTTGAAGAATTCCTCTTAAGCCGTGCGTAAATGTTAGCAATTACTTCTTCGTCGGCAATCTCCCCGCGCGCCGCCGCCTCCATATCTGCAACGGTCGCTTCGGAAACCGTCAACCCCTCAAGCTCCTGCTGCGCAACGGCATTCTCAACCGCAAGCATCCTGCTCTGCAATTCAGCTTCCGAAATTTGCTTCGCGACGGCTATGCTCCGATGATAGTCGCTTACCTTACGAGGCACAAACTCTATTTCAGACGACAGCAGCACCTTCCAGCCGCGGCGCAAACCGCGCCCCCGCAAACAGCAGACCCCCGGAAACCGCCAGCGTGATCAACGTCACTCCCAGCCCTAACCGCATATTCGACCGGTCCGAAATCGCCCCAATGATCTGCGGCGAAAACGTGTCTCCCAGCGCGTGAATCAGAAACAGCTCCAGCGCAATCGCGCTCGACCGTACCGCCGAGGAAACCGAGTTGCAAATCGCTGCATTCAAAGGCCCGGTATTCAGAAACAGAAAAAACATCGCCACCGCCAGCGCCGGAATCGACCCACCCGCCGGTCCGAAGAAGACCAGCGCCGCAACCGGCAGCGTCAGAATCATGCTCCACGCCGAAAGCAGATAAAGCGCCCGATGGTTCGTCCTAAGCCAGCGCTGCGCCAGCCACCCTCCGATCGCCGTCCCCGCTAGCCCATCCACGACCGTAATCGCCCCTAGCACCGTCCCGGACCTGGCCACGCTCATCCCCGCAAAGCGGTGCAAAAACGTCGGCATCCACGTCGAAATCCCGCCCATCGCAAACACCATCGCCGCCATCCCCAGCGTGGCGCACAAGTATCCGGGATTGCGAAACAGCCCCAGCGCATTGCCGAACGTCGTTCCTATCGAAGGCGCCACCGCCGTACCGCGCTCCACTCCGCCACCGGGCGTCTCGCTGCCGCCCCGCACCGGCTCCGTCGCGTACACGGCGTACAACGCGGCAATCCCCAGCCCCGGAATCGCCCCCACCAGAAACGGCGTCCGCCATCCAAACCGCGACCCAAGCTGGCCGCCCACCAGGTACCCCAGCGCCGCTCCCACCGGAATCGCCAGATAGAAGAACGACAAAATCCGGTTCCGCTCTTTCGGAGGAAAAAAATCCGAAAGCACCGCCGGCGCAAAAATCCCAAAGGTCGCCTCGCCTACGCCCACGAGCGCGTGGCGCGCATAGAGCGACCAATAATTGTGAACCCAATACGTCGCCAGCGTGGCCAGGCTCCACAGCACGGCCCCAGCCACAATCAGCGGCTTGCGCGGGAAGCGGTCTCCCAGCCAGCCGGTGAACGGAGCGGTAAACATGTAGGTGAAAAACAGCGCCGTGGTCAGCGCGCCCATCTGCTGGTCGGTCGCGTGGAAATCCGCCTGGATCAGCGGCTGCGCACCGGGCAAAATGTAGCGGTCGATGTAGTTGAGCAAGTTCAGGCAGGTCAACAGACCCAGCGCGACCAACGCCGGCCGCAGCATCCTTCGATTGGAAACCGGCAAAATCTCAGACCGACTCGCGCTCAAACAAGCACCTCGCAACCGGAACCGGAGTTCTGAGTCGGAGTGTATGACACGGATCGCGCAGCGCGCCACAAACATTGCGCAGCGTCATGCGAATACTGCGCAGTGTCTTACGCCGATTGCGCAGCGTATGACAGAGATTGCGCCGCGCCGATGCCTGCGAAGACGACTAAACCGCCGGCCGGGGCCAGCGCGCCTCAACAGTCGTCGAAATCCCCCCGCGCGGCCGGAAATCCCCCTTCACCACCGCCCACACCGGATCGCAAGCCTTTACCAGATCGTTCAGCACCTGATTGACCACATTCTCCTGGAAAATCCCCAGATTCCGGTAACAGAAGAGATATTCCTTCAGCGATTTCAGCTCCGCGCAGCGCTCCCGCGGCATATAGCGCAGCGTCAGAATGCCAAAATCCGGCAAACCCGTCTTCGGGCAGACCGAGGTAAACTCCGGGTCGTCGATCAGAATCTCGTAGCCGGGAAACTGATTGGGCCAGGTCTCAATGGCCGGGAAATCGTAGTCCAGACCGGCTTTGGCGTGCTCATCGGTGTAACGTTGCTCAAGTGCCATGTTCCTATTGTAGATGGCCTGCTGCCCGTCCGGAAAACCCAATCCCCCGGCAGAGCGCAGTTCCGAGCGCGACCGCCGAAGATCGGATGAGTCCAAATGCCGAGAAGCGAGTCCTATATACTGGCCTTCGGTTGATGCCGAGGCGCTGTTGGGCCAAAATCGGGCGTTAACCCCTTCGACAGCAAGCAATTCAGGAATGAACGGTCGCATGGCGGAAGCAGGCAAGCGTACAAATCGGCTGTGGTTGTGGATCGGCGCTGGAGTCCTGCTGGTGATCGTCTTTATCGTCGCCCGCAACATGACTCGCGACGAGATTCCCGTGCATGCGGCAACGGCTTCGCGGGTCCAGCTCTCCAGCACCATCCCCACCAACGCCCTGGTCGAGCCAGCCAAGAATTACGAATATCACAGCCCCATGGCCACCTCGGTCAAGGCGATCTACGTCAAGCAGGGCGACCGCGTCAAGGCCGGCCAACTGCTGATGCAACTGGACGCCATGAACGCCAGCGCCCGAGTCGCCACGGCGGAAAGCGCCCTGCGCAGCGCCCAGGCGACGCTCGAAGCGACGCAGCAGGGCGGCACACTTCAGGAGCGGCAATCCCTGGACTCGAACCTGTCGCGCGGCCAACTCGATCTGGAGCAGTCGCAGCGCGAGTTGGCCGCTTGGCAAAAGCTCCAAGCCACCGGCGCCGCCTCGGCCAGTGAAGTGGCAGCCGCCCAGCAGCGCGTCGCCCTGGCCCAGCAGAATGAGGCCGCACTCGAAGCGCGCCGGCAAACGCGCTACTCCCCGGCCGAGCTCGAACGAGCGCAGTCCGCCGTCGCCGACGCGCGGGCCACGCTCGCGGCCGCCAAAGCCGTCCTGGCAACCATGGAATATCGAGCGCCGATCGACGGCACCGTCTACTCCATCCCGGTCGGCGTATTCGACTTTGTGGAAGAGGGCAAGCTGCTCTTGCAGATGGCCGACCTGAGACAGTTGCGCGTACGCGCCTATTTCGATGAGCCGGAGATCGGCGATCTGGCTGTCGGCCAAAAAATTGTCATCGTCTGGGACGGCCGCCCCGGCAAACAATGGCACGGCCACATCGCCGCGCTCCCCTCCACCATCGTCACCTACACGACGCGCAACGTCGGCGAGGTGCTGGTCGCCATGGACAGCGCCGACGACGGATTGCTGCCCGATAGCCATGTGACGGTTACCGTGACCACTTCCAGCGAGTCCAATGTTTTGACCGTGCCGCGCGAGTCGTTGCATAGCGAAAACGGCAAACCGTACGTTTTCCGCATCGTGAACGGCGTCCTGGCGCGCACTCCGGTGGTCACCGGCAAGATCAATCTGACCGAGGTGGCAGTCGTTTCCGGGCTGAAGGATGGGGACGTGGTGGCCACCAGCAGTCTCAACGGTCTGCCGCTTGAAGACGGCGTGTCCGTGAAGGTCGTGCGGTGAGCCGCGCGGCCCAATCCGGCAGCCAGAGCCGCAAACTTCGCGGCGCAAGGCTGCTCGCATGCGTCGCATTGTGCCTGGCTTCGATCCCACCCGATGCGGCATCGGCGGCCGAATCTCTGACCGCGGCCAACGCCGATTTGCAGGCGGGCAAAGCCGATGAGGCGATTTCCCTCTTGAACGCAACCCTGAAGTCCGACCCCAACAACGCCGAGGCCAACAATCTGCTGTGCCGCGTCGAATACGAGCTGCAACAGTTCGACGCCGCTGCGGATCATTGCGAAAAGGCGGTGAACCTGAGCCCGCAGAACTCCAGCTACCAACTCTGGCTTGGCCGCGCGACGGGCGAGCGCGCCAGCCGCGCCAATTTCCTGAGCGCCTTTGGCCTGGCCCGCAAGACTCGCGAAGACTTCGAAGCCGCCGTCAAGCTCGACCCACGCAATGCCGAAGCGCTCAGCGATCTGGGCGAGTTCTACAAAGAAGCGCCAGGCGCCGTCGGCGGCGGCATGGACAAGGCCGCGGAGATCGCCAACAAGCTGAGCGCCATCGACCCCTCGCGCGCACATCAATTGCGCGCCGAGATGGCCGAGAAAAATAAAGTCCTCAGTACGGCGGAAAAGGAATTCAAAGCCGCCTGCACCGGCCCCCGAGCCGCTATCCAGTGGATGGAGCTGGCCGGCTTTTACCGCAAACAAGGGCGCTGGTCCGATATGGAAGCCGCGGTCAAGAGCGGCGAAGCGGCGGCGGCGCACGACAAAAAGTTCGCCGTCGCTCTCGCCAACGGCGCCGGAACGCTCGTCCGCGCCAATCGCGATCCTCAGGAAGCCCTGCGCCTCTACCGGAGCTATCTGGCTTCCCCGGACAAGACGGAAGAAGCCCCGGCCTTCGATGTGCTTACCCGCGTGGCGAAACTTGAAAAGCAGTTAGGCGACACCGCCGGCGCGGAGCGCGACCGAGCTGCGGCGCTGGCCCTGGCCCACGGCTACAAGCCCGCGCAGGAGTTGCAACTTTGACCGCCCGTTGGCTCCATTACTTGCCGATGACGGTCCTGGCGGCCGCTGTCCCCGCCTGCGCCCAGGTTTCGCTGGGGACCACGGTCTTTCTGGCCCAGCGGCACAGCACCGCGGTGCGCCTCGCCGAGGCGGACATGATGAAGTCCGAAGCGGCACTCTCCGAGATGCGCGACGTCTATGTGCCGTCGGTGAGCTTTACTTCCGGCCTGCCGGCCGTACCCTCGGTCGGATTCCTCGGCGGGCTGCCGTCGATCTTCAGCGCATCCATGCAGTCGCTCATCTTCAGCCCATCGCAAAAGCACTACATCAACGCCGCGGAAGCCGGTCTGCGCGCCGCCAGCCTGAATCTCAAAGACGCGAAGGAACAAGCGGCGCTCGAAGCCTCCACCGATTACATCGAACTCGATACAGTCGAGCGAGAGATGGCTGTGGCGCACGAGCAGCGGCAATATGCGGATCGCGCCGTCGCCATCGAGCAGGAGCGCACCGCGGCTGGAGTGGACCCCAAGAGCGACCTGCTCCAGGCGCAACTCACCGCTGCCGAGACGCGGCTGCGGCAGATTCATCTTAAGAGCCGGATCGATGTGCTCGCCAAGCAGCTTTCCGAGCTTACCGAGTTGCCAGTGGCGGCAATCGTTCCCGATCACGCCACCATCCCAGAGATTCCTCAGGTAAACGGGGATGCCGCGAAGAGTGAACCGCCCGGCATCGAGGCGGCGCGTATGCTGGCCGAGTCCAAGCAGAAGGTCGCAAAGGGCGATTCTCTCTATACGCTGCTGCCGCAGATGAGCTTCAATGCCCAATATGCCCGGTATACGACGCTCCTGAACAACGCCGACACCTACTATGCGAACCCGCTGAAAACCGACAACTTCGGTTCCGGATTCAACATCCAAGTGCCCCTATTTGACCTTGGGCACCGCTCCAAGGCCAGGCAGTCCTCAGCCGACGCCCTGCGCGCCACCGTCGAGGCCGAACAGGCGCAGCGGCAGAATGAAGTCCAGATCGCCATGCTGGCCGGAAACATCCGCGAACTGGATGCGATGGCCGAAATCGCAAGTCTGAAGCAGCAAATCTCCGCCGAGCAGTTGAAGGCGATTGACGCGCAGTTGCAGTTTGGCAACGGTGCGGGCGTCGAACCCGGAGCCACGCCACAGCTCTCGCCCAAAGCGGAGCAGCTAGCCCGCATCGACCAAACCCAGAAAACCATCGACGCGCTCGATTCCAGCTTCGACCTGGCCAAAGCGCGCCTGAGCCTGCTCCGCGCGCTGGGCCACATGGGGGACTGGCTCAGCCAGGTAGGCCATCCGGTATCCCCGCAGCCACCCATATCCGCCTCAAAATGAGGTCAGGCGGCGATAAAAATTCGCCAAACTGCTAGAATGAAGAGGATGTCAACCACCATGGAAGTATCTACGCTCTCGAATTCCTCGCCGGCCAACGCCGAATCGAAGAAAACCGCGCCCTTGAAGACGCTCCTGCTCAATCCCCCGTCGTTTGAGAACTTCGACGGCGGCGCCAGCTCGCGCTGGCCTGCGACCCGCGAGATCGAGTCGTACTGGTACCCGGTCTGGCTCGCCTACCCCGCCGGACTGCTCGAAGGGTCGCGCCTGCTCGACGCCCCGCCGCACCACGTCACCGCGGCTGAGACCATCGAAATTTGCAAGGAATACGAGTTCCTCGTGCTCTTCACCTCGACCGTCGGCTGGGAGGGCGACCAGCGGCTCGCCGAAGCCATCAAAGCCGCCAATCCGGCCATCAAGATCGCGTTTGTCGGGCCGCCGGTGACCACCTCCCCGGACAAGGCCCTCAACGAGTGCTCGGCGCTGGACTTCATCTGCCGCCGCGAGTTCGATTACTCCGTGGTCGAGTTCGCCCAGGGCAAGCCGCTCAACGAGATCCTCGGCATCAGCTACAAGGCCCGCACGGCCACCGGCGGCTATCAAATTCTGCACAACCCCGACCGGCCGCAGGTCGAGGATCTGGACGCCATGCCCTGGGCCACCAAAATCTACAAGCGCGACATGGACGTGACGCGCTACAACGTGCCCTTCCTGCTGCACCCCTACATAGCGCTCTACTCCACGCGCGGCTGCCCGGCGCAATGCACCTTCTGCCTCTGGCCGCAGACGCTCTCCGGCCACGCCTGGCGCAAGCGCTCCACGGACGACGTGGCGGCCGAGCTGAAGTGGGCCAAGGAGAACTTCCCCGAAGTGAAGGAATTCTTCTTCGACGACGACACTTTCAATATTCAAAAAGCGCGTACCATCGAGCTTTGCGAGAAGCTGAAGCCGCTGAAGCTTACCTGGTCCTGCACCTCGCGCGTCACCACCGACCGCGAGACGCTCAAAGCCATGAAGGACGCCGGCTGCCGCCTGCTCATCGTCGGCTTCGAGTCCGGCGATCCGCAGATTCTGAAGAACATCAAGAAAGGCGCAACCGTCGAGCGAGCCCGCGCCTTCGCCAAGGACTGCAACGACCTCGGCCTGGTCGTCCACGGCGACTTCATCCTCGGCCTGCCCGGCGAAACCAAGGAGTCGATCCAGAACACAATCAACTTCGCCAAGTCGCTCGACGTTGAGACGATTCAGGTTTCCATCGCCCACGCCTACCCCGGAACGGAATTCTTCGACTACGCCGAAAAGAACGGCTTTATCACCAACGAAGACGCCATGAGCGACGCCGGCGGCCACCAGATGGCCCACATCGAGTACCCCGGCCTGCCCAAGGAATACGTGCTCGAAATGGTGCATAAGTTCTACGATGCCTACTACTTCCGGCCAAAAGCCGCCTTCCGCGTCATCTGGAAAGCGATCGTCAATCGCGACGTGCCCCGGCTCTATGTCGAAGCTAAAGCCTTCCTCAAGCTGCGCCGCGAACGCATGAATATGGTTAAGGACGCGAAGAAGCTGCAAGTCGCGTAACGGTAGCTTCTGGCCTCTAGCTCCTGGCTAGAAGCTAGAGGCTAGGAGCCAATTGCTATCTCCTCCAACTCTCATCGCAGGCTCAAACTGAGCCAATACGCGATCCTCGCGCTGGTCGGCATCTGCGCACCGCTCGGCGACTCGTTTCTGGCGCGCGGCATGAAGCAACTCCCTTCGATGTCGCTCGAACATCCGCTGGCACTGATTGCGGCCGTGTTTCATCCCTGGATCGCAGCCGGCATCGCCATGCTGATCTGCTTTTTCGCCTGCTATCTAACCGCGCTCTCCTGGGCCGACCTGACGTACGTGCTGCCGACGACGGCCTTCGGCTACGTCATCATCGCGCTGCTGGGCCGCTTCTGGCTCCATGAGCAGATTTCCATCTACCGCTGGGCCGGCATTATCCTCATCACCATCGGTGTCGGATTCGTCTCTCAGGGTCCATCCCGGACCGAAAAGCCGGACGAGACGGCGGTGCCGTCGTGATCCCGGCGCTAGCCACCGGCGGCGTGAACCCGTGGCTCGCCGCGGCCATGATCGGCGGCGTGGCCATCACTTCGACCGTCGGCGAGGTCTGCACCGCAGCGGCGATGAAGTCGATCGGCGACCTGGACGAGATTCGCGGCAAGTCGGGACTCAGGGGCGCAATCGTCGCCGTACTCACCTGCCCCATGTTCTTCGTCGGCGTGGGATTTCTGGCGCTGGCCTTTTTCGCGCTGCTGCTGGCCTTGAATCATCTGAGCCTGAGTCTGGCCGGACCGGCCTCGGCCTCGCTCACCCTGGTCACCAACGCCGTCGCCGCCAAAATCTTCCTCAAGGAAAATGTAGACCGGCGACGCTGGATATCCGCCATCCTGGTCTGCATCGGCGTCTATCTGCTGGCGCACTAACTTCTGTTCCCTATTCCCTGTTCCCTGTCTTTTCCAGTTACACTCGCATCATGGCCTTCCGCCTCTTCGTCGCCACAACCAACCAGGGCAAGCTCGCCGACTTCCGCGAGGCCGCCGAAGAGTACCAGATCGCCATCGATCCGGTCCCAGGGTTGCGCACGATTCCCGCGCCGCACGAGGATGGGCTGACCTTCGAGGCCAACGCCATCGCCAAGGCCATCTACTACAGCGGTTTTGCGCCCAACGAACTGGTGATTGCCGACGACTCCGGCCTCGAAGTCGATGCCCTCGGCGGCGCGCCCGGCGTCCGCTCCGCAAGATTCGCCGCCGACACCGGCCTCACCGACTCACCCGACGCCAACGACAACACCGATGTCTGGAACAACATCGTCCTCCTTCAGAAGCTCGACGGCGTTCCCGCCGAAAAACGCACCGCCCGCTACCGCTGCGTCCTCGCCGCCGCCCGCGACGGCGAACTGGTCATGACCGCGGAGGGCGCGGTCGAAGGCCTGATCCTCGAAGCGCCCCACGGCACCGGCGGCTTCGGCTACGACCCCCTCTTCTACCTGCCAGATCTAGACCAAACCATGGCCGACCTCGACATCAGCGTCAAATTCGCCCTGAGCCATCGCGGCCTGGCGTTTGCCGAACTCCTCCCGCGGCTGGCCCCTTGAGATCGGCCCGAGCAAACGTCCGCGTAACGGCCTTGAAACCAGGCAGACTTCAACGTTGCAAGAAATCGCATTGGACACGGCTTTGTAAGAGGGCACGACTTTACAGCTTGCGGAAAACCCCTTCTGGTAGACTTTGTTAAAGAGCACGACTTCAGTCGTACCGATAGTACGCCTCGAAGGAACGGGGCATCAGCCCCTGTGGGACACTTGCTCCCGGCCGATGAAACTCGATCGGCCAACCCCAGGCCAACCCGTCCTCAGGGATGTTAACTTGGTTTGGAACACAACATCTCCAAGAAACAGCCCCCGGAGCAGCAAACATGGCAGTATTCGACTTTTCCACCTTCACCGACGGCCTCGAACCCCAGCAGCGCAACCGCGAACACTTCATCGCCGCCATGGACCTCGAAGACGACCGCCTCTGGGTTCCCTACTCCGAAGGCGTCTGGTTTCAGCCCTGCCACTTCAACGTCACCTCCGGCGGATTCAGCGTCATCGCCAAGGCCCTCCCCGGCGCCATCATCGGCACGCACTACCACGTCGGCACCGTCCAGGCCTGGACCATCGCCGGCCACTGGTACTACCTCGAACACGACTGGGTCGCCAAACCCGGCACCTTCGTCTTTGAGCCTGCCGGCGGGATGCACACCCTGGTCATTCCGAAAGACTCGCCTGGACCGATGATCACGCTGTTCGTCGTGACCGGGGCGCAAATCTACATGGAAAAATCCGACACGGAACAAACCGGCACAGGCAAATTCGGCTCTTACGAAGACGGATTCACCATGCTCGAAATGAGCCGGAAACACTACCGCGCAGTCGGCCTGGACCCGGCGCTGCTCGATGCGCGCATTCGCTGAGTATGTATCGAGAGCGCCGCCCCTACCAGATACTCCGCAGGCTGGCTGACAATATCTTTCTGTCGCGACTGAGAACCGGGACCTCAAGATAGACTGCAGTAGCCGCAATGATTCGATCCGGCAAATCGGGAACCTCAACGCGGGTAACCCGCCACATGGACTCGACAATCGCAGCCGTGAAAACCGCTTCGGCAAAAACATGCTCAGGATCGGCCAAGGCTTGCGTCAGCTCTTGATAGGCCGCCTGCGGCAGCCGCTTTTTCTCGACCAGGTACACCAGTTCGGCCAGCGTGATTGAGGAAATGGCGATCTTTTGCCTGGCGTTGGCCGCCTCCTGAATGAAGGTCGCCGCGGCGGCCGAAAGTGTGGCATCCCCAAAAAGGTGCCAAATGGCCGTGTGAGTATCGGCCAGGCCTACGAACTTCAAAAGCTTTCCCCAAAGTTGCGAAACATCTCAGCGCGATTCGCCTCGATTTCATCCTCCGAAGGAGCTTGTCCATACTTCGCGAAGCTCCCGCGGCCAGTCTTGAATGGAACTCCGGAGGATGGTACTTGCAACCCGGAACCAAGGACGCGCTCCAAAACCTCGCACAAATACCCTTCCGGGGAAACGCCATGCGCGTTCGCCTGGACCTTCAACGCCGCTTCCAAATCCTCCGGCAGATCGACAATCATCGCTCGCTCCCCTCCGCTATGCCAGATTGTATCGGTTTTCTGCCCTGCGGCCAACAACCGCCGTCGGGGGCCGGCGTTTGCGGAGCTGCTGCCGCGACTAACCCTTTCGTCAGCCGAAACGAGGGAAATAGCGGTTTACACGAAAATCGAATTGGAGTAGCGTACAGCTATGTCAGATTTGCAGCTATTCTTCGCCGCTGGCTTGCCGACCATTACGGTCCTCATCGGAATCCTGCTATCGCAGCGCTCCACGGACAAGCTGGAGAAGCGGATCGACGGCGTGGACAAACGGATCGACAGCCTCGAACAACGCATCGATTCACGCTTTAACCGCGTTGAGTCGCGGCTCGACCGAATCGAGGCCGACCTCCGCGAGTTCTTCCGCACCGTCGGCCAGCACGAAATCCGCATGGACGCACTCGAAAAGCGCGGCGCGTAGAAGCGAAGGAGCGCGGATCATGGCAACGCTGGATTGGTCGCAATGCCCCGCCGTTGAAAGCATCCCCGGTAAGGTCAGCGGTGCATGGGTGTTTCGCGATACCCGCCTGCCCGTGGCCACCGTCATCGAGAACCTTGAGGACTTGAGCGTCGAGGAAGTGATGGAGCAATTCGACGTGTCGCGTGAGCAGATCGCGGCAGTACTGAGCTTTGTAGCCCAAAGCCTCAACGCATCCGTACCCGAACCGGCGTTGGCCGATGCTCATTCTCTTTGACCACGGAACGCCAAAGGACTTGGAAATCGGATGGATAGTTTGATCTCCTACATCGCCGGCGAACACGGTCTCGTGAGGGAAAATCTAGCAACGGAGATTCTCGTACACATTCTGGATTCATCCGACATTTCGGTAGTTCGGAAACTGCTTGATTCTTATGGCGTAACCGGTCGATGGAACTCCTTCGGATACCGATTTGAGCAACAGCGAAGCGTGGCGGAGGGTCGAGCGAAGCCTGATGTTCGAGTTTCGGATGCAGACGGAGAGATTTGCGCCTTCATTGAGAGTAAATTCAACGCCGGTCTTACTCCAAAACAGCCTGTTGATTACCTCACTGCGCTTCCAACCCGCGGCGCATTGCTGTTCATTGCCCCAGAACGTCGCAAACGCCAACTTTTTGAAAAAGTTTTGGAAAGATGTCAATCCTCCAAACGCTTTGAGCTTGTCAAGGTAAGCGAGGCAAATCTCACCTGCGCCCTTGTGGACGAACGTCGAATGGAAGTCACTTCTTGGCGAGAGATTCTGGACCGGCTAGCCGACTTCAGCTTGGTACCCAGGAATCGCAAGAATTGAAGCGCGCGAAGTTATCGGATATCGAACAGTTATGGAGATTCTGCGACATGACAGATAAGGAAACGTTCGAACCTCTTACGTCGGAGCAGATTCACGGGACCGGAATATCCACCGTAATTCACCAATTGAAGTGGGCCGCGAGCGAGCTAATCAAAAGATGCATCGCGCGAGAAATAGTGCAGGAGTTGAGCAAGGCAACGAGGAGCGGTGCGCAGAACGCCCTGCGCGCAGACGCAGATTCTTCCCTTTATTACGGCCAGAATCTCCGATTCTGCGGGATGAACGTATGGATCGGATTTTGGTGTGAAGCCTGGGAGCAACAAAAACTGTCGCCTCTTTGGATTGAAGTCAGTCGCGACGAGCCGCTGGCAAGTGCCGCCGTCAGCCGGTTTCAGAAGGCGAAGGGCGAAAGCGCGGTCGTCAAGAGCAAAAAAGGCGGCTGGCTGGTCCCGATCTTAATTAAAGATGGCCTCTACCAAGAAGACCTGGTTGAGGGCGCTGTTCTGTATCTGAAAGATCTAGGCGATCTCGCGAACGAAGCGACATCGCACCTCGAACTTTGAGGCTAACCTTTGCCGGGAGAATGCCTCAGAGCTACCGTTCCAGAAGGTTGAGCCAATTGCCCCGAATCCAGTGAAACGACCGCCGAAATCCAGCGTAATGTTTGACTTCACCGCGAATTCGCGTTCCAATAAGGGTATTGCGTAAGCTCGTAGGCGAGCATTTATACAGCAAAAACCCCTGAGCGGCCGCTCCGGGGTTTGCTTTTTTCAGCCAGCCGATCTACTTCTCCATCTCCGGATACGGCCCAACCCCACCGCCTTTGATCCAGGCTTCGAGGTATTCGTCCAACACGGGCAGTGGGACTCCGCCGGTGGCCAGCACCGCATCGTTAAAGGCGCGCAGGTTGAACTTTGCGCCCAGCACCTCTTTGGCGTGCTGGCGCTCTTTCATGATCTCGGTCATGCCCAGGTAGTAGCTCAGAGCCTGGCCGGGCCATGAGATGTAGCGGTCAATCTCTTCCTCCACGTCGTGTTCGCTGAGGGCGGTGTTGTCGCGCAGATACTGCTGGGCTTGTTCGCGGGTCCAGCCCATGGCGTGCATGCCGGTATCGACGACGAGGCGGGAGGCGCGCCAGGACTGGAAGCTCAACATGCCGAATTTTTCATACGGCGTGTGGTACATGCCCATCTCCGTGCCCAGGCGCTCGCAGTAAAGCGCCCAGCCCTCGCCGAAGGCTGAGCCGCCGCCGCGAAAGCCGTCCGGATTCTCGTGCTCCATGGCGATCAGCCCGGCCCAGGCGTGCCCC
>Ga0209208_10001581_pt1 | contig 32234 bp, 29 predicted proteins | sample S1TSphfallax_3_FD_187694 | JGI IMG/M metagenome (GOLD analysis project Ga0209208, IMG submission 187694) | Host-associated microbial communities from peat moss isolated from Minnesota, USA - S1T2_Fd - Sphagnum fallax MG (SPAdes) (version 2) | ecosystem: Host-associated > Plants > Peat moss >...
TTTTTTTCTCTTTATTTGGTTTCTTCATTTTTGGAAATTTAAAAAAAAAAAATTATTTTACTATATTTCCCTTTCCTTGTTTCATTTGTTTCAACCTTTTTTATAGTTTTTGCGTTTTTACTTTTTTTTTTGGTTCATGTTTGTTTCATGTTTTTATTTTTTCTATTTTTATTTTGTCTATCTTCATTTTTTTCTATTTTTAAATTTATTTATTTATTTTTTAAATTTTCTTTTTCAAAAAGATTTTAATTTTTTTAATATGTTCTATAATGAAAATAATTTTTTAAAAAATTTGTATTTTTGTTTGATTAGATGTAGGTCCCCCGGTTTTCCCCAAGGATTTCTTTAACTAGTGGGTGCTCGTGACCTTCGGCCATTGTGAAGTCCCTCGGTTTCTTTAAACTTGGTTTCATCCATCCCCTTAATCGGGATGGACAGTAGCTAAAAGAAAAAAAGCTTCCCCTAAATTCGTCCCGTCATCCAGCCGGACGGACATTTCATCCATCCCTTTAATCGGGACGGACAATAGCTAAAAGAAAAAAAATATAGTCTTGGTCAATACAAAAAAATAAAAATAAAATTGATTCTGGGCTGTCCAAAGCCTAAATATTTTTTTTCTGGTCTTCCTCTAAATCCGTCCCTTCATCAAGCCGAACGAACATTTCATCCATCCCCTAAATTGGGACGGACAGTAGCTAAAAGAAAAAAAAGGTAATCTTGGTCAATACAAAAAAAAAAAAAGGTAATCTTGGTAAAAACAAAAAAAAAAAAAAAAGATTCTGGGCTGTCCAAGGCTGAAATATTTTTTTTTCTGGTCTACCAAATCTTTTGCCTCAAAAAATCAGACTGCCCCTGATTTCTTTTTTCTTTGGAGTTAGTTACATATGGGGAAGTTACATTTTAGGAAGCTCCATAAGGAATGGGCAGTGATTGAAAGAATCTTTCAGGCACTGCCCACACATATAGACACCATCACTGTTGCTTTTATATATAAGATAAAAATGGCACCTCGCCTGAGCCCCCGCAGCGGCTGCCCTAGCCGCCCCGCCCTGCCCTGTTTGTACACCACCATGTTTGCTTTATATAGTAGTCATATTGGCTGTCCAAACAAGTTTGAGTTTTATGGGTGGGGTTGCACAAAAAGTAAATAACTAAAACTTGGATGTGAAAATTATTTTTGTAGGGTTTAGGGTTTAGGGCATCACCGCTGGAGATGCTCTAATAACCCAAAAATTGTACCAAAAATCTGTAGAAAAATCTGAGTCTTGACAAAAAAAAAAGTGTGCAAAAAGGGGAAAAATGAGGTGGGTAGCAAAAGGAGAAAAAATAGAGCAGATAAGAGCAACAGGTACTTATTGTCATCACAGGAAGCAGCAGGGTTTCAGGGTTTAAGGAAGCTTAGCTCTGTTGTTGCAGACGTTTCCCGATGTCGCTGCTCTTCTGCCAGTCACCACATCCCGTATCGTCGTTCACCACTCTCACCAGGCATCATCACCATCATCTGCTGCCCTTGTGGAGTGGGCAAACGGGCCATGACAGAAGAAGAGTGCAAAGAAATGGCAAACCGCAACAAAATGCAGTGACTGGGAATTGTAATTTGCATTTCCAAAGGGTGGTTAAGGACTCTTGTTCGCTTGTGAATTCGGTGTGGCCATTGCTAATCAAAGACGAAGTCTCCGTGTTTGGATTGAGAGTTAGGAAGCAACCGTCGTTGTCCACAAGTGTTTGCCTTCCTCATCTGCCAACAGGGTTGTACTGTGTGCGGAGGAGCAGTGGTTGCAAGGTCAATGGACGCCAGCAAGTTCATTCCTTGGCATCAGCACCGGAGCTACATAGTCTCAAGATGGGAGTTCAGGAATGTCTCCAGAACATTTACTCTGCGATGGGTCTGCAAGATTGGGCTCTGCATGAGCACATCACTGTCTCAGGTGGGTGGTGCTCATTTTCATTGTCATGCTTTGCTGCAGCTGTTTTGTGAATTCTTTGAATGGGTTTTGTTCTTCTTCCCTGGAAAAACCTGTGGGGTTCAGAGTAGTTGGTGATTGCTCTGAACCCTGGTGTTTGTTGTTCCATGATTTGATGATGGAATTTCTCCATGCTGACCATAAACCCTAAACCTTACACATGCGTAAGGACCCCACCAGATTGTGGTCAGATGTTATGGAAGTTTTCTTTCAGAAAAAGAACAGTTTAGAACATCCACAGTGGTTACAGCTTGTCACCTGCTGCGGTTTTGCGAATGCAGGGACACAAACCCTAATGGGCATGGAAGGGGAATGGTGCCTGAATTGGAACATGGATGGGAGATTTTTTGAGCAATTTGATGGCATTGAGATGACAATGGAGTGGGCTTATGATGGGGAAGATGAGCCTTGGGGTGGTGATGCAGCTGGCCGAATTACTATTATGGATCTTGATGATAGAGAGGTTTTCTTTTTTTCTCACTGTTTTCAACTTAAGAGTCTTCCTTTTATGATGTCCTCTTTTCTTGGCATGAAGAGGGGACACTCTGTTTGTTTCTGTTTTCAAGAGGGACCGATTTTGGTTCTTGCAAGTTCAGCCAAGTGTATGGCATGGACTTATGTTTCTCTCATGATATCATGACACAGGTCTGCTTGCTGACATCATGGATTCGAACAGGCTTTTGGGTTACACAGAGGGGCCAACAGCAGCTTCACATTGAGCTAGAAAAAGGAGATGGAACTGGCATAGTGCATGCTTTGTCTTCAGAGTTGATTTTGTCAGTCAAGTTGTTGGACTCTAAGGCAAGTGGCTAGACTACTGGACTTCTTACCATGCAACATAGTCAGAAGTTGCTTCTTCTGCATGTTCCAGAATTTTACATATTGGTATTGTGCTAATGTACACTAGACCGAAAGAATTATGTGGTGAATTGTTGTCATGCATTCTGCTTCCTCAGGCAAATCTCAAATGGTGGGTTCTGCAAACTGTATCAGTTGCTGAAAAGAAAGACTGGGTGGGTAGTACAGCGGATTGAGATGGAATGGGGTTTGGCATGGAGGAATAGGTTAGGTGATACTTGAAGAACAGGTTGTGTCTTCTGTTGGGACCTGGCTGCAGGTGTAAGATAACCTGAGACTTGACCATTGAGTGAGCTAGGGTTATCTAATTACTCCTGCCCAATTTACATGTGGTAGGTGGTGGCGTATGTTATCATTGACAAGATATCATGGTTGCCAATACGCTCAAGCATTAGGGCATTTGGGGGTTGGGACAATTGGGAGTATTCGAATTGGCAACTCCTCCAGGTTTGTACTTTGTCGCATATTTTCTCTTCAACTTTTAAAGAGTTCTCTTTTGGTGCGGTGGTTGCACATCCTATTGAGGATGATTTCTGATGAATTGGTTTTTGCTTTTGCAGAGGGGTCGTAAGTGTCTGTTTCCATTCGCAAGTGTACACAGACCACCACCAGGGGGGCGAGACATATACTCAGTGCAGAAAATTGTAGTAACGAGTGATGCAGGTCCAGGGGAAAGAGCCCTTTGTTCAATGTATTCTATGCCAAATACATTGCTGGTTCCTAGGCACAATCCATCTTATCCTTGTGCTGAAATGGATTCCACGTGTCTTCCTTTTGTAGAGGTATGACATGATCTTGCAGCTTGCGCAAGAATACTGTTGTCATTTTCAATTAGCTCCAATTTTGCCCAAAAAATTGATCAGATTATTATACTTGTCTACACCCATCATTGGAAGCTGATGAAGTCAGTGGGTAGAAATGGGAGACAGTCACTGGCATCTTTGATGAAGGCGATGGTCTGATACTTTGGAGATTGACACTCATTATTGCCATTCTTGTCATGCTTTTTTGATTTGCTGGAACTGACACAAAGATTGCCTTTAGAGTGGAGTTTTCTCTGTGATCTTGTGGATATATACATATAGATAGGTATATGATGTGATGCTCTTTGAAAGTCATGTTTTTATATATCTGCACCAACAGAATCCAATTTTTTTACCTTCAGTGGACTTGGGGTGAACTGCAATTTGTTGCCACTCTCAATATAACTGTTCAATTGGTTGTTTCACAGATGATACAAGCAGAGAGTGGCCACTATTTGGTCCGTCCACTCATTGATGGGAGGGATATTGGGTAAGTCTTGTTATCTGTTTGAACTTGAATATTGGAATGTACCATTTGTCAATCTGTTACATCTTGTGTTGTTCTGTGTAGTTGCTACTTAGCAGTTGTAACTGCAGGTACTTTATTGTGGATACAGGTGCTAGCAGTCTTACAATTGCTCCAGATAAGGTAACCCCTTATTTTAACTTTTGTGGTTTCCAATATCACAGTCATCTTTGGAATGAGAAATCACCGAGAGCACCCAAAAAAACAAAAAAAATTCACAATAAGCAATTTGATTTTTTGAGGTTGCTCACAAGTTTCTGACTTTCAGGAAGGAATCTGTTCATACTAAGATTTTGTTTTTCACATTCAGAGTTAAGGGTGCAGGCAATGGAACTGGGCATGCATGTATTTGGTGAAGTATATGTCACTGGTGCGGAGGGTGAAGTAAGTTGAAATTTTATTGTGTTTTTCTCACTGCCTGTTGGACTCATGTGGGTGGCTAAACTAATGGTTTTTTTTTCGCCCCTGAAGTCTGCAGCATGTGTTTTTCATACTTGGTTTCTGTTTTATCTTTGCTGAGTTTACTTGTGCTACTACAAACTCAAGAAAGTAGTTGCATGATGCCTTTCTTGCAGCAGAAAGGACTCATCTAATTCTTGTTTACTAATGTCTCAGGTAAGGACACGGTTCTGCCGCGCAAAAAGCTTCCAGCTTGGCCCACTAAAGATATCTGCTCCTCTTTTCATGGAGGTTGTCCCTCCTATCACTGGTACCTTTCAGTGGTTGTTGCTAGTGGGTTGGCTCAGTTTGTTCCTCAAATGCTGTATTTCATGTCTACTAATATCTATCACAATCTGACATTCTGCCTTGCTGTTACAGCATGGGCCTCTAGCTTAACCCTGCATCCTGGATTTCTATTACAACATGAAAGTTTCAGTGAATTTTGCTTTAGTCTCTGGGGCCCACAGTTCCTTGCACTCTTTCTACTGAAATCCCAAGAAGTACTAGTGCATATGTGAGAGTCTTATTTGAAGGTTCTTAAGTAGCTCCTTTACTCTTTTGTGCAGGTGTCAATGGAGGGTGTAGTGAGAGGAGTTTCATCTGTGGCAGGCATATGTGGTTATGACATTTTCCACAACTGCATTGTGGAGGTTTGTCATACTCACTGAATCCTTTGCATTCATGTACTCACCAATGGACACTAGTGATACTCTACATTACATGGTGACTGAAGATGGGATGAAACCTTGGCTATCTTTTTTTTCCAGATGGAGTATAGGAAAGGCAGATTGTCGCTCCATAATCCACTGACATACAAATCATCATATCCTGGAGTCCTAAATTGGCACGTATGATCTCAACCTTAAGTTCTAGAGTGAACCCATCTTGGCAGGTTGCAAATGGATTTGTGCACCATTGCATTGCATTGTGTTCTCAAACCATGTTGTGGTTAAATACATGTGTGTTGTTGACTCACATAGGCTCCCTTAGATCAGTGTTTGCTGTTTCTTTGGAGTTTGGGATTGTACTTGATGTAGATGATCTTGGAGGAAAACAGAGATTTGATTGACACTTAGGATTAGTAGAGCCTTTCCCAATGCCCAAATTCTGTGAATTATGGGTAGAATTGCCTTGCCTTTTGTTGAATGATCCAAGCAGCTTAACCTAACAGGTTCTAACTAAGAGTTTTCAACTGGGAGGGAAATGCAGATGATGCGAATGTTAGAGAATGTCCCCCATGTTTCTGCTACATTCAATGGCCACAGTGCCCTCTTCCTCCTAGATACAGGTGCAGGGGGTGTGGATGTCATATTCCATGGCCGCGCTGTAGAGGAATTTGACCTCATGAGCACTGTAGAACCAGTGGGTAGTGCACGAGTCAAAGGCATTAGTTCTTCCTCAGGAGGAATTCAGGTACCCAGCAATCTATCTCCCAATCCACATGCCTCTCTCTTTGCAACACTAAAGGATCACATTAGCTATTGATTGATGTTTTACTGCTGAGCAACTGTATGAGAAGATCTCTGTTGTTTTGGTCATTGAACTTCAGTTGTCTACACCAGGTAAAATTTGGCATACTGGATACATTGGAGTTGGGAGGACAGTCATTTCAGCAGGTGAACTTCTTTGTTATGTTGAAGTTGCAGTTTCTAAGAGGTTTTTGTGGGTGCTAGAGTGACCCATCATGCAAGCTTGATGATTTGAAGGGGAAAAGACAGTAATTGTTAAGTGGTAGGGTATATTTTAAAGCAGTTTCGCTAGATTTTATTTCTTGATTCTGAACATCAACTGTCTGATGCAGGTGAGGGCATTGTTTTCTGCTAAGGACACAGCATTGGACCTTTCTGAGTATACAGCAGGAGTTGTGTGTGGAGACTTGCTTGCAGAATACCTTGTAATTTTAGATTATGGCAGTCGGAAGCTTGCCCTTGTGGACATTCATGAGGTCATGGAGATGTAGCTGTTGGCAATTGACATTTCATAGAAAGCATTCTTTTGGACTTAATTTGGGTTTCTTCCAGGAGCAGTAATTCCATCAGTCGTTGCACTCCTTTACATTTGATTGCTGTTTCGTAAATCAACAGAAGGTTTGAATCAAAATCTGTGAGCATGTCACTAGAAGAAATTTTAGGATTAAAATGATTTACAAGGAGTTCTGGGATCATAAAGCAGACAATTCTGCAATATTCACAACTATGACATGAGTGTGGTTCTCAGGCTTTTTGTCCAAGAAGTGGGAAGATGTGGTCTCTGTCTTGTACATTGGATAGCTTTTTTCTTTTGCAATTATGAGATCTAGGGACACATGGTGCTCTTTTTCTTGGGTCTTTATCTAAGCCTCTCTGCCCTTAGGCTATGATTTGCTTGTACTGGGCAAGGCTAAAATGAAATGCACCTGCGGGAGGATGATCTATGGGGTTCATGACAACTGCCACATTCTCTGGGGCCTCTACCAAACATGATGATAATCTTACTCTCATAACTTTGTTGCAGCTTCAATGTGGAGACAATTGACTGTTTTTTATCAGCTGTCTCTTGAGTGTGCTAGCTAACATCATGGCCAGAAGTCTTTCTGTTGCTTCTGGAAGTGTGGGAAGCCGAAGAAGGATCCAGATTTTTGCATAATTGTTTGCTTGAAATCTTGAGCAGATCATCATATACCCATCTACACACAATATCAGGAGCTGATCATGAATTTGGTAGGAAGAATTGGCTGCTGGTGACTGCCATTCATTATGTAAGTGCTGGAAATTTACAAGCTACTTTGTTGTTTCCAGAGTAATCTCTAGATTTACCTTTAGACCTGAAAGGGTTGTGAGTAGTGAAGCTGATATCACATATTCATCATGCCATAATCTTTGTGTCTTATTCAGGAAAGTGTTGCTGTCCAAAATATGCTCAGCACCAAACCATGCAAGAACTCAAACAGGTACTCTGAAAACGTAGAACTTTGAACATGGACTATGCCTTGTTATCTGTGTAAAGAATTACAAAGCTGGAAGAGAAAAGAAAAAGCTTCTTCATGGTTGTGTGCACCTGTTAAAAAGGACATTCTCAAGACAATCTTTCTGGAGGTTTCAACTACAATTTCTCCAGATAGAAAAAAATCCCTCTTCTACTAATATCTAGTAATAAAAAGCTCAGTCTTGAATCTCATAAATTTGTCATTAACTTGCATAGTCTGCACCTCCCCATTTCAAGACAAGAGCAGATCACCATTGTGGTTAAAGCTATAGAAATCTTGAACAAGCCAATTGTCTTGAACATGCAAATGGTAAGTTAATGTCCAACACTTCACTCAGATGACATGAGTTTCAGGAGTCCTTGTGTTGGAGGCCATGTGTAAGGCTGGATCCCATGAATGTTGCTGGAAATTCATAGCTTTGAGCTTCCTCCTCTCCATCCTAAACTTTCACAGACCAAACTCTCTCACTGCAAATTTGCTCATCCTTCACTCACTGTGGGCCCAATCCATCATCACTTTTGTTTTTCCCCTCTGAACCAGACTTTGCTTCTGTACACTCTTGTATCAAGTCCTTCTAGACATAAATCCAAATTTTGCTGTTGGGCCCACAATTGTGAAGGATGAGCAATATGTTTTGCAAGGAGAAAGTTTGCTCTCCAAAAGTTCAAGATAAAGATGACAGTTCACAAAATCTGGGAAAGATGTGATGAGCCAAGTTGATGCTTCACCTACAACTCTTGCACATCCATGCTACAACTACTCACATTTGTATCAGAAACTTTCCATTAGCAGCTGAGCAATGGGAGAAGAAAGACAACAGAGATCAAGTGGGAGTTTGAGTCCCCTTCAAAAGCTGCAAAGCACCAGTCTGGAGACTGGAAGAAAATTGCTGCTAGATTGATCACTCCATAAAGCAGCAGCATCAACAACCATGTCCCACCTCAAATTGAACATGCATGAAGACATGTGTGGAAAAGTGTGCAAGGAGAAATAGTAAAACAAAAAAGGTTAAGAGGATTTTGTAATGGTAAGTAGGAAAGACAAGTGTTGTAACATTTCATGTGACTGTCAGACTACAACTGCCACATCTAGAAATCTCATTCAGGAAAGTTCTCTCTTCCCATTCTCTCTTCTAATTTGATCTGCCACTTACAGACCCACCTTCCATTCTCACTTCTGCTTTGGCCTCCTCTTACAAACTCACCTTCCTTTTCTCACTACAGTTCCCAGCAAGTACTCTCTAGCACCTGCCACCAATGTGCTGGGTACCTAACCTGGCTAGCACCAATGTTTGTGTTTTTTAAGCTCTCTTGGCTAAAGATTAAAGTTGGGCATCCAGTATTTGGCTCAGAGCAATTCCATTTTCACAACTCTCTTTTGGGCACATCAATTGCAGTTGTTTCCCACTCATCAAGAGTGCTTCAGAGTCTCTTGTGTTGGAGCTGCTTGTTCACTTCATGGCCCACCCCATTGGCTGAAAAGTAGATATACAACATCATTTTTCTGCTGTCACCTTGTCTGTACTGTGACATCAGTGGGTAGATCAATGTCTAGTTGAATTTCTAAAAGCCACTACAAATTGCAGCAAATTGGCCATTTACAGGCCAACAACCTACCAGGTAACAGAACAAACCAACACAAAGCATTTCACATCCCTTAATGCCAACAGTCATCACAATGAAGGTGTGCGGGTGATTTATCTGTTGTTGAAGAAAAATGGCACCACAACTTACAGTGCTTGAGAGTGGGGCCTGAGATACACCTGTCGGTTTGCCTATGTAGTACAAGATTCGGTTTCTTCTCTATAATCTAGAGAGAATCAATGACTTGTCATCGTGCTCTAATTTGAAATATAGTTCTATTGATGCCCTTTTCTGCAGAGGAGAGCAAGCCACGGGTGTGGTTCAAGAGCTTAGACTGGATTTGGAGCACATACAGAATAAATCCCAGCTGTACTCCTGTTTACATGGAAAGCTCCTCTATTCCTAATAACCAACACATGTTTGCTATGTAGAGGATGAGAATGAGGTTTCCACATGACCCATGATTCGATTGTCCTGCTGGAAAAGCAATGATGCACAGCTTTGCACCTGAGCTGGAGACACTTCCTCCACAGCTGCACTATCAGTCAATAGGTTTGCCCAGTCTCCCGTTGTAGCCTCATACTGACATAGCAGCTTTGCCATGCCCTGATTGTTACCCAGAGCCTCCTGTCCATGGTCATGCAAGTCTAACTCAGAGTGGCAAATATGAAGTATGCCATCACAGATGTTCTCAAATGGCCATTAACCAGTCTTACTGAGTATCCTTGTGAAGAGAAAGAAACTTGCTTATATCTGTTAAGTGGTGATTTCTCTCAGGATGCATTTGCTCATCATCTTCCTTTTGGTCAGAACTGCAGATGCGCAGAAAGTCCAAATTGTTGTATGAGGCTCAGGAGGGTCAGGTTACTTACCAACAAGCCAACACGAGCTGCTTTCTTCACAGGGACAAGTTCATCTGAAGAGACTTGATTGCTTGCTATTTTCTCAAGCTCCTGATGCAGCACACCTGCAACGTAGCTGGTTGATGTCCCTACAGTCGAGAACAGGTAACAAGATGCCTAAGAGTTAAGCCCATTCACTCCACCAAAAAGGAAATGGCTTAAAAAGGATGACAAAATCTGGTGACAAAATTGTGCACAGAGCATTCACTATACAGAGGGTAGTGGTCAGAGGGGGATTACAAGGCAACCTGAAGGTGGATATGCATAGAGAAGAAACAGACAAGGTTGCTTCTCTCCTGGAAAGGTTTCAATTGCTTCTGCAGACAACGCCTTTCCTGGAACAATGATGTTCTGCCCCATTCATAAAAGGTGGTTAGATATTGTCAAATACCTGCCCAGAGATACGATGCATATCACAACACATGTACGTATGCACACCAATGGTAGACTATATTTGCAATAGAAGGAATTACAATCAGCAAAGTAAAGGGGATTGATTGCCTTGTAGAATCGGGACCCACGTCCACCAGTAAGTAGCTCATTTAGGACAGAAATTGTTGGAGCATCTGTGGATGAAGCTGGGGGTCTGTAGTATCCTACAGAAACCCAATTGCACAATCAGTTCACAACTCTTTCCCTTACATTTGCTCTGAAAGGAAATGTGAAGAACCTTCTATCAGACAAAGCTTATGTAAAGGACCACCTGAAACAGCCAAATGTGTTAGCTCAAAGGAACCCCGTTTTGCAACGTGTGAAGAGGGAGCCTGCTCTGCAACCTTTGAACAGGGAAGAGGCTATAAATAGGCACCTTCCATGTACAAGGGCTGGGCTGGCAAGCGCATCTCTACAATGGGTCGGTTGCTCAGGTGCACAATTTGGTCCCAGCCATTCTGATTATGCCATGCAGCAGGGACAATTATACGCTTTTTGTCACTTGCTCCCTCCCATTGTCCAAAATACCTGGATGCTAGTCTTTCCACCTGTTGAATGCTAAAATTGGACCATCAGGAGCACTAGAAACAGATTTACTACTCTGGCCTGCATGTCCCTCTAGAGCGGTTGCAGAGGTTCGTCAGGCAGAAACAAGCATGGCTTCAAGAAGAATCCCATTCTCTGAGAACAGGATTGAACCCGATGATAACGACAATTAAATATACCACAAGAAATTCTAGGAGCAAGGATTGACACACACCTCTGTAGGATCCACATCTCCAACCTGCAATCAGCAAAGGGCAACCCTTTGAGCATACCATGAAGATCAAGCAAGTGGACTGTACCATAGCATACCAAGCTATTAGGCCCACAACTCTGGAAAACAACACTAAGAACCTCAGTAGGAAGAATGGATACTCACAACTGCACAGGTTAATGATGTTGGAGAATAATGTTGCTGAAAGAAGCTAGTCACTTCTCTTCTTCCAATAAGCTCAAAATCAGTAGCTGGCTCATGAGTCAAGGGTGTACAGAAAGACATCCCCCAAAAACCCAAATTTATCATTGCCACATTGAACAAGAAACAAAACTGTATGAAACAAAAGAAGAAGAAGAAGAAGAAGGAGAAGAAGCTTCCATTCTGAAACTCCTTCCATTTGCTTACTCTCCCCACTATCATTCAGAAGTTACTTAATGATAAAACAAGTCATATATACATCTTGAAGACAGCTGCCTGCTTCTCACACTTCATTTGAACAAAAGCAGGGTGGTTCAGCAAGAGGAACAACAAAGACAGAGCAGAAAAATGACACCCTTTGTTGGACAAGGATACGGTATCCGATAATAGGACGGCCATAGGGTTGGTCAGGAAATGCAGTCTCAGTGAAGGCCTCGGTAAATTTTCCAAAAGGGGTATTCTCCACTCTCAATCGCCGCTCTTCTTTCACCACCTGTAGATACTTCATCCACTTTCTTTTTACTACCTGTTCTTCTCAACAGTATATGGCTTCAGAACAAAGACAATACTTGTGTATGATCAATCTCTGAACCCAAAAGTCAGACATACCTCCTTCTCTGAATAGAGTTCACGAAAAACAGGAGCAATAAAGCGACCACTCTCCAATGCCATCCAAAGCTCCAGCTTATTGGCAGGAAGTGACACAAAATACTCTGTAGCCATGCACCCAAGAAAAACCCAAACCTTCAACGAAGGTCATTTTGGAGTTTCCACTGTTCAAAAAACTAACCTTCTATTCCTTACATTATCATCTAGCTCTGCTCCCTGGTTCACCATGGCTTGTGCACACTCTTGCCAACCTTCTTGCTCTTGACACAAACTCTAGCAGAGAGGAATTGTGAAATGAAACAGGTATCACAAACCTGTTTCATCTTGACTTGTTTGTGCGTTCAGGCCAACACCCCCTTGTCGTGAAAGCAAGGCTCCATACTCATTTGGAATTGATAGCTGTGCTGCCATGGCCTGTAAATTGGTCTACATTTCACCAAGCAAACTCCAACTGCTCAGGGTTCTTCACATCCTTCATATGTCCATTGTGTAAGAATACTACTAAGCAAGACTAGCAGTTTCAGTACTTAAAGTATGCAAAAAACACCGCATGTTCCTCTTAAGTTCTTCTGCTGTTTGTATGCACAAGGCCCTCACTCAATGAGGTCTATCCTCTCCTAGGAGGATAAGAAAATAATTGCTACTCTAGAACCAAAACAAAGACAAACATCTTTAAAAAAAACACACCTATAGTGAGGGATCATAAGATCATACAAACTTCTTAGAAAGTTGATCCACATCCCATTTTCTTCCTGCTTGTTTGGCATCCCGTAAGGCATAGAAAACTGCAAAACCAACATAAATAAAAATTGACAAACATCAGGTTGATCTATAGTCAATCTGCTTCTCATCAAGCCTCCATCAGTTTACCCATGATGCATGCACATTGTCTCTGATGATGCATCCCTAGTCACATTCCGTAGAATAGAGAATGCACACACACAATTAAGTTCAAGGCACTCCTCACACTAGAAAGAAGAATAGACATACACTATCTTGCATGAACAAGTGTGCTTCCTTCCTTCCTTCCTTCAGATAAAACTTAATGTAGGGACATGGTTGAGTTTAAGAGAGAAATTATTTGTTGCAACACAGAGAGAGAGGCATTCTCTTGCTGCTCTGGAAAGAAGTTGAATTCTTGTACCAACATTTCAACAAACAGTCAGTCTGTGTCTGGAATTATCAGGCTAGTAAGTTCCTTAGCATCATCCCACACAAAGAAGTGATAATGCTCAAATGGTGAGGAAGAGGAAGTTTAATGGATAGGCTGAGAGACTGAACCTAGAAACCCTAGTAACCATAGAACATGATGCCATGGCACACACGCTGGCAATTGTGCAAGAATGGGCCAAGAAGGGGAGAGAGCAAATGAGGAAACCAACCATCATCCAGTTGCTCCAGCAATGTCGCCTCCTTTGCTGCATCCTTTGTTCCCACAATCTTGGTCCCTTTGAAGGCTAGATGTTCCTGTGAACCATGCATACATCAGGGGCCCATCATATTACTCTTTCTCCGTGCAATTGCATGAACTGCTGTTGATGCAAGAGCTTCCATTGCTGTCGACCCCACAACCCATTTGAATCTGGGGGCAGAAGACTTGGGTGTGCCACAAACAAACTGCAGAAATCCTCGGGTTCCGAACTAGAGAGAGAGTTTTTTACCTACCAAGAGATGAGCAATGCCAGTGACTCCGGTGACTTCGTTTGCGGCTCCGACGTCCGCGTAGGTGTGACAAGCAACCACAGGCGCATTGTGTCGCTGCAGTACAATCCACCGCATCCCATTCCGCAGCGTGAACGTGGACACCCTCCTTTCGAGAGCTTCGAGCGCGACACCTGCCGCTTTGGCCGCTTCTTTCTCACGCCCCGTCTGAATGAGCGCTTGCGCAGGATGCGGACACCAGCCCAAACACGCCAGAGCCGCAGCGGCTGGCAACACACCCAAGACCAAAGCTTCCCGTCTCCCTGATTTACTCGCTAACAAATCCGTTTCTCCTCCTCCCAACCAACCCAATCTCTCACTACTCGTCTCCAGTCTGCAATTCTCTTCAAGCTCCTCCTTCTCCTCCTTCTCTACTCCCACCGCTGTCTCTTCAGAAAGTGCACCATTGGCAATTCCGGAGCTGTCTCCAACAACAACTTGAGATCTCGAAAGTCCTCCTGCGCAGTGTAAATTTGCTCCTGCAGCAGGGAGGAGGAGGAAGCTGGGGAGACTGCTCCTCCTCCTCCGACGACAAGTTGCTGGTATCACAGAAAGGAGAGGATTCCGACGCTTGCTGCAATTCACCGAGCTTGCAGCTTTTGATGTGGACCATGCTGCTGTTGGTGCACACACAAGAAGCGTGTGCGCAACAGCAGGAGCTGCTTCAGAAAGGAGATGACCAAGCTTGCTGCGATTCACCAAACTTGCAGCTTTGGATACGGATGCTGTTGTTGGTGCACACAGAAGACTGCCACCAGCAGCAGCAGCAGCAGCAGAAGGAGCTGCTTCCCAGTAGTAGTAGAGAACCATCTTCCTTCGAATTGCACCAACACAGCAGAGATCGGGATGTGTGGCCACGAGACACTAGTGGTGAGCTCTCCAAGTTCATAATCTCGTGGGAGAAAAGACACCCATCGTGTTGGGCAGTTCAAAGAACCTCTGATTAAGGGTACTTCAAAGAACCGTCAGGTTTCATGAAAGAGCTGATTCAAAGGCCCAAGTGATTCTTTTTTGGGGAATCATGGTTATGTAACCCTAAATTTCAGGAATGCCAACAATTCAAGCACCAACACGAACAAATGATCTTAACACAACATAATCTGACACTCTACACACACACTTCACAGAGTTTGACAAAAGGAAAACCCCAGTCTCTCAAATGGACCATTACCATCATCAGACTCTGGACACTAACATCTATGAATAATGTATTCCTTTGGAGTTTTCAGTAACTGAGGGTGCTCTCTCATGAGACAAGAATTATCACACACTACACACACACTTCACAGAGTTTGACAAAAGGAAAACCCCAGTCTCTCAAATGACCATTACCATCATCAGACTCTGGACATTAACATCTATGAGTAATGTATTATTCCTTTGGAATTCTCAGTAATTGAGGGGTGCTCTCTCATGAGACAAGAATTATTATCACATTCAATCTAAACACACAACAACAAAAAAAAACCCATAAACACACATTGAGAATTCAAAATGACTGCTTTTGAGATCCTTCAAGTTTTTCATCATTCCACCTGCTAACAAACAAACAAAATCTGTGTAGAAAAAAATAGCCATAGCAACAACAAAGACCAATATACCTTCACATCACCATCAACCACCAAAACTATATCATAGTTTGATGGCATTGTTCCATCCACTTTAAGGTTTCATCTCATATGCTCTCATCACACTTATATATATGATAATCGAGTATTTGATTTTTTGGATAATCATGGTTATCAACTCGATGCCCAATTTGCTACCATGTGGGGTTTGGTTGCAATTTCTTATACCCGCTCCACTCTTGTGTAGACCCGCAATAGTTTTCGGGTTGGTTTGTAAAGTTTGCAAGGGTTTAGGGTTTAGGGTTTAGGGTTTTTAGCCAAATTTGGCTTCTAACCATACATGAAAGGTTTTTATATGAAAAAATAAGTTCTATTTTCTCCAAATTTCAACTAAAAGTGATGTTTTTGACTCCATGAACCAAGGAGGCTCTGATATATAACCATGGTTCTCAAAAATCCAAACAACTAGTTTCTAATAATCTGGTGGTGGTACACAAGACCTGAATTGGGCGGTTATCAGGAACCTGAAACAAACCCCCTGCTGTTACCATGGCGGTTCCTAGGGTTGATAAATGTGGTTTTCAAAAAAAAATCCATAGAACCAGATTTGATATATGACCATGGTTATTTTTTTAAAAAAGAACTTGGTTTTGCTATAAAACCATGGCTCTTCAAGATCAAATAGCTGGTTTTGATATATCGTTGCGGGTCTCAGAAATCCAAAGAACCTATGCCGATATATAAATCATGGTTCTCAAAAGTTCAAAGAACCAGTTCTAATCTATATAACCATGATTCTCAAACATTGAAAAATTTCAAAGAGTCTCCTTATACCCATTGGTTCTTACAAGAAAGTGGCTAGTTCTTTAAGGGTTTTAAAGTAACTGGAACTAATAGTTTTTTTAAAATTTTTAAATATTAAAAAAAATGTAGTTGAAAATTTTATCCAGCATGGCATTGTTAGGGTTTAAGGTGTGAACTAGTGTTGGGCGTATAAGTGTCAATAGTCGTATATACGATAGGTAAATCTTGTGTAATTGTAAATCATTTATATTTATATATCTGTATTTTTTAAATATATTTACACTTATATTGTTGTAGTGTATAATTTTAAAAATATTTACACGACCATGTATAAATGCTTTGTAGCATGTAAGTTGGGTCTCTTTCCCAAATGTGTCTCCCCAAAATTTTCAATCACCCAAACCACATTTTGATGCCTTCTTTAGACCAACTTGTCGTCTCTTAGTGATTTTGATCACTTTCGCCAATCCCACCTATTTTATCCATGTATGTGTTTCTACCACGATCTATCTTTTTAACTCTACTATGTAGTGGAAGAGAATAAGAATTGAAAAGATATTTAAAAATGTAATTGTTGAACATTTTTCCCAAACAATTTTCCATAATGAAATCAAACACCACTTTTACTCAACTATGATGCTTTCATACAATAGCTATTAAGAATATGTGTACTTAACTTTCAATAATCTGCCATTTATCCACTCCATCACAAGTGCACCCTTTAGAAACATCTAATATAGCATCCTACTAATCTCACCATCATTATAATTCATTAGGGGCACAACAATAAACAACTTAACTCCTCCACCATCACAACATAACTTAAGCAAAACAAAACCATAGAATTTTTCAACTCCATTAACTTCTAACAAACAGATACTCATACACATAAACACATCAACTACCCATTTTTTTATTGTTATTTTCTTTCAACTTTCTCCACTTTTTCATCCATTACGTATTCATTCCAAAAATAAACACATCCACCTTGAATTCATCCTACACCTCATTGTTCATTCAATCCATTGACTATTATTCTCATTTTCTATCATGCAATGCATCAATTTAGGTTCTATGTGGCAATTTCCCATTTGAAAGAGAACACAAAACGCCATTCCTTTACATCTTCATACATAAACACATTCTAATTTCTGATGAGATAAAAAAACATGAGGTTTTGTGCAAAACCATTAAAAGTATGGGCATATTTGTTAACATAAACTCAGGTTATTGATTCATCTTTTGAAGAACAATTTATAATTTGATTCCCATTTCCATAGTCCACTCCAACTCAAGGATACTTAGAGAAAGGTTTTTTCGTATTTAAAATTCCAATATGACCACCCACCCTATTGGTTTCAATCCCCTAAATATTTTTTTTGACAAATGCATGGTTCTTGAAATTCTAAATGTCCAATTAGTTGCAACTTGAACCACCTGAATTCATCATCATGTTTCAACACCAACCTTTTATATAGAATCTTAAATACATGGCTCATTTTCATTTAGTAGTTAAGAGAGCAGCAAAAGAAAGTATAATAACCACAAGCATAAAAACAAGGAAGAAAGATGCAATATAATAATAACAATGTTGATAAATTTACTCATCTTTAGCCTCTTGATATTCCAAAACACTATCTCCCTTCCCTCCATCTAACAAAGTTCCACCATAAATGCAACTCCATTCCCCTCCATTAGAAGCTCCATTGAGATAAATCTTGCATTACATACAAACAATAAACAAGTTTTCTTTCTCTCACCTGCCTTCCTAAAGTCATTTGCAATGATGAATAATCTAGGAAAAACGATGACAATGGGATGCTTTTCACCATCTTTGTACATAAAGTAAATCATAACAAACTAAAACCCTAAACCCTACTTGAGTTCACATTGTGAACATCATGTAATCACTTCATTCTATTCACAAAATTGTTTCAAAGAGGTGCCAAACTTTTGAGATTTGCTTTGTTATGGTTTTGTTTTTCTTGTGTGTGGTTATTGTTGGCATTTAAAATGGAATGAAGTTGGGGAGGTCAAGATATAAAGTGACAACCTTTGAAAACTAAGTCTCTTTGCGTTATCATTTGTTGTTTGGTTTTGAAAGTGTATGTTTATATTGGTGTTGCATCAAAGGGAAGAATGCCCAAATTGAGAACTCCACAATTTTTTTGATTATAAATTTTCAAATTTTTTGTTGCATAGGAGATTTTGTGATTAGAATACAAGACCTAATTAGGTTTTTAGGGGCATGATTAGCGCTAATGAGAGGCTGTAGGGGATTATACATTTAATCAATTAATGGCATTAGAGGTTTGAGTTCAATATACCTTATTATGTCTAAGGGAACTACAATGTTGTGTAGGTGTGGGGAAGTCAAATACCTATTGATATGGGAGCTTTGGGTGTTGACTATTTTGTTTTGGGGATTCACTTGATGTATTGTGTTTCCATTTGTGGTGTTTTTGGGAGGTTGGGGTTTATGTTAGTACTTTCCCAATTTAAGATCAGAGAAGGGATGTTGTGGGCTGGTTGTTATGTTGTTTTGTGAGGGCAAAACAAAACATTCAGTGAAGGGTTTATGGGATGTGTGTTTATGATACCATTTTGGAAGATCATGATAGCCTAATGAGTGGAGATCTGAAGTGATTTGATCCCAATAGATTCTTGAGTTGGTCTTGGATAGTGTAAAACTAGTTGTTAGGAAAAAAACATGGAGATGTAAGGTAGGAACATGTGTGATTTGTTCTTTCTTTGGAGATACAATTGCATTAGGGGATCTATTGTTAACAATTCATGTCTTCAGCATTACCTTCCTTTTTTTGGTTACACCACAACTAGCAATTACTAACAAAGTCAAATATCCACCCAACACTGGAAAAGATTTGCTTAAGGACCTGAAGGAAGGCACCTTGTGCAAAGTGCCTAAAACATGGATCCTTGTGTAAGGACCCAAAGATGATATATACCTTATGTATAGGGTAATGCCCTGGCAGCAGTTACACCCATAGACCTAAGGCTCCACCCTCTGTTCAGAGGAGTTACCCATGTGAACGACAAGGCACTATGCTCTCACACGAGCCATATGTGGCTGCCAAGTGTATGGGCCTTTCCCAAAATGGAACACCCATCACTGAGTCCTCTACGGGCTAAGGCCCCATGGTAGGTTCATTCCCCAAATAATGGGCCTATGATGACTTGATCTAAAACTCCATGTTTTACAAGGTCTGAAAACCCACCATTTTACTTTCTGATGCTTGTGTGGAGCTCATAGCTGAAGAAGAAAATAGGAGCTGACTTGATGATGACCACAAAGGGTTAAGTGGAATCAGAATTGAGCATGGATGGTTACAAATTTGCAAAGTGTCCAAGGATCAACAATCCCATTCCTATGTGTAAAATGGAAACATAATACCCAACTGCAGTTTGGAACAATTGTGTTCACAATCACAAGACTATGAAACATTCTTTGTAATTAAAGAAGTAGGAATTTAAAAAGTATATGATAAAGTTTTGGAGCATCAAGGTTGTAACTATTAAATGGGATATTTTCAGGAACATGGTGTGCTCATTGTAGTTCAGACAGAAATTGATGAATGGTAGGATATGTACACGAATTTGTTCCAAGCACATGCTTGTGATGGGTTGGCAAGAGGGTTTATGAAACTCCTATAGTCCAGTGCTGGACTGGATGTAACAAGAATGGGAGATAATTGATTGAGATAGCATGATAACATTGTAAGGATTGACTCCAATCTGAGCTCAATAAGATAGGGATAGGGATATGGGTAATTTGGCATTAAGGGAATAACGATGATAAAGTTTCATTTCAAGTAATTCTAGAGGAAAAGCTATATTTTCTGGTTGGAATTGTGGGCATTAAATTGATTGAAAATCTGCTAGAATGGTGATCTGCTGCAAAATTGTGAAGTAGCATCAGAATGAAACCAATCTGGACCCTCTTCCCATTTGTACATCTGATTTACTACTCAGTGTTGGTAGTTGATCAATTTTTTTAATAGGCTTTTAGTTGCAAAACAAGGATTTGTGCAACTTGTTACCCATAAATTTGACCAAAGTTTGTTTCCTTTCATTTTCACTTTCAGTTCCTTGCACAAGTATTGTTTTATTGAAATCATGTTTAGTAGGTGTTCATCAATTTTGACAGATAAGAAGTGGGTCCAAATTCTTTAAGTTGTATCAAAATTTTGTCACATTGTCACCTTTTTTTTACTCCTTTACCTAATCTTATTTGATCATACTTGGTCTCAAAGTGAATGAAATTAAAATGGTGATGGTCTAAGATATTGTATTGCAAAATATTTGACACTTTTTGATTCATTAGTATTGATGAAGATCAAAGGTAGAACATGCTCTAGATTTATAGATGGCAGATGTTGGAGTTGGTACGGACTGAATTTTGGGGATGGAGGTTGAAAAGCAAGTTATAGATTGGTATGTAGGGTAAGGAGCTGAAGCTTTCTGAGTTGAATACACTGAAGCATTTGATGTGAAAGAAAGGGTTAAACAAAGCCTGCCTGGGTATGGGAAGATTGTTGGAGTTGAATACTAATGGTGATTATCTACCAAGCGTTTAGTGTGATGACACACTGGATAAGAAAGTTATAATCTGACATCGAGCAATAAAGATGGGGGTGTATTCTGGAAGGAAGGAGTGATAGACGCCATGGTGATTATGGACTGCACATGGGGATGCATTCTGGAAGGAAGGATTGATAGACTCCATGTTGATTACACATTGCACATCAGGAGTTAAAGTACACACTCTATCTGTTGTCTACTGAATTCAAATTTGTGGTTAGCACTGAAGTCAAGATTTGGGCTAAGGACTCAATGAAGAGTGAAGGGGAAGCATATTTGCTTTTGGGAATGTTGATTGATGGGTTCTGTGGTGGTCATGTACCAAATGTGAGTAGTTACATGCTCTGGATTTGCTTGCTTGCTTTTTGAGAAAGTTGCAGGTGAAGAGCCAGTGGGAAGCAGATGAGCATGCATGATGACCAAGTGAATGAATCGTAGTAGATGTAGGGGCCTACCTGATTGCAAGCACTCGATCAGAGAAGTACACCAGGAGGATCCTCACAATCATTTAGAAATTACTGTAGAATTAGAGGCTATTAAATGCACATTCTTGATATGCAAATGGATAGCGGATGATTCCAAGGTGAGAAGTTATTTGTAGCATGGACTCAAACTTGGTAGATATAAATTGAATGTGACTGTCTGCTTGTCTTGGAGTAACACCTGCCTGATTGACTAGTTGTGATTCACTGAAATTTCATGTTTCAGAACATTGTACCAGAGTGTATGCTATCAAAACCACTTGTACCAAACTGTCTTCCATGATTACAAAATTATTCTGGTTAGAAATTGCTGCCTACTTAAGGTGAACACACTAGTTCACATATGAATTTGGAAGTTGAACACCAGAGGACAAGAAAAACTTGAAATTGGTGGTCCTACAAAGAAAGAAGAAGATTATGCTTCGACTGCTAGCTACCTCATCTATTGAACTTGAGGTTCTGCATATTTGAGTCAGATTTATGCCCAAAGCTTCAGCTTGTAATCAAAACAAATTCACATGTAAATGAAGTTCAGAGATCAGGAGAAATTATTCTTTCAACCGTTGTCAACCACATTTTTCAAAATTGTAGTTGTGCATATCTGAATGTAATTTTTTAGCAACAACTGTAACAGAAAGGCTAAAGCACTAGAAATTCCAAAATGTGCAGTACTTGACAACGCACCAAAGTTCTGTCCTGTGAGGAATCCCAGAAAATTTGCATATATGACAACAAATACAATTGACAGAGCAACTAACAATCACAAAGAGATTTTTGTTGACTGATCCTTGTCAGTCTTTAATTTTTATTGTAAAATCCAAATGCTTTACATAAGTGTCTCTACTTGGAGACAATAGCATTTGAAGAACCAGTTACAGATAAGATTGCAACTCTAAACAGAGAGTTTACATCACTACTGACATAATCCAGGCCAGCTTATTATCCAGCCATGGGTATTCCTAACCCATTGATCACACCATCCCTCATCAAATTGAAGGCAAAAACATTCATTTCCTCATGGGAGGCGCACTGCACATGCCCATGTATATATTGTTTCTACTCCTTGGCCTTTCCAGCAGGGTTTTTGTACATGTAGACCAACTCCTTCACCACACGCTTCAAGCTGCCTTTATTCTTCATCATCAAACGACGATTGAGCTCCTTGTCAATGAAGCCCATCTCCTCCAGCTCTTCGAGCTTGGGAGCCCACTCAGCTGAAGCGACCAAATCATCAAGTGTGCGTTGCATGTCGTTGTTGTTTATCTTCAACAATTCCGTGTTCCAACTTTTGTCTTTGAACCCCATGCCTTCCAAGGTTGCCAATATTGCTGTTTCATCAGGAACTTCAACCATAGAGAAATTCCCAAGCTCACTGGCAGCTTCTGCTACACCTTCCTGCTCCTTTCCTACATCACCCCCAGTTGTCACAGGTGCAGCAACCTCTGGGGTTACCTCAGGCTCATCGACCTTCTTGGCCTCAATCTGTTGTTCTGGTGCAACTTGAGCTGGTTCAACGACTCCGACATACTCAGTATCGATGGCATCTGGTATGTCAACGTCAACCTCAGGCTGTGCTTTTGCTGCATCATTTGCAACGGGCTGATCCGCTGCAAGCTCTTCCGACTTTTCTACCTCCATCTTGTCACTTTCTTGAGCATTTTCTCCGGCCGTCGCCAACGATTCTGCAACCTGTGGGGATTCCTCATTTTTCGCAATCACCTGAATTAGAACCCAGACACGATGACCGAATTTCGCTCCAAATGGTGCTACTAAACGCCAATAAGACACATAGCGTCCAGGTTTCATCGGGGCTACAAGATCCACCGAAGCTTCGACTTCCTGTTCTGGAGCCAACCCTTCTTCTGGCAACTCAAGCGTAGTTCCATCCACGGATCCCAGTTCATCACCACCGACATGCACCAGTTGGGTATCCTTGGGCCAAGAGACAGAACCGCTGTTGCGCAGCCGCCAAATTTTGGTAAAAGGCGTCCCGGGTGCGAGTTCCGTTCCATCAAAGATTGTGACATCCTGCACAAATCGAGCATCCAACTTGGTGGCGACACCGGATTCGCAAGCAAATCGTCCGGAACGGCAAACTGGCTTGCCCTCGAAGGAGCCATGACCACGTCCATGTGGTCCTCGTATGGCGAATAGTGGAGCACCCCTGTAGTAGGGAGAGGGCCTCCATGGGCATCCTCCCATGTCACGGCGTTCAGCAGAAACTGATGGAAAATGGCGAGGACGGAACATTGGTCGCTCGATGCGAGTGTAATCATCGTTAGCACATTCCGACTTCTGGAAGCAGGCTTCACACAAGTCGAAATCAGATTTCTTGTTGGACTTGAAACGGAGTCCAACAATCGGAAACATGTTGCATGAATCGCATTGAATGCCGAAATGATGGATTTGGTTAGCATCCTCGGCGTCAGATGCAGCCATGTTAACATCCGCGGAAGAAGCTGCCGCCGGCGGGTTGCCGTTGTTTCCAGGTGAATTTGTTACTCCCTCGTCAGCCGCCAAGGGAGCAACGGGAGCGGGAGCAAGAGCTCCCATCAGATGCACTTGAGGGATGTTCCAGAAATTTAGAGGTCCCCAGCCTCCGAAACCACCGCCGTGGCCACGACCCTCGGAAAAGCCGCCGCCTCTGCGAAAACCAGAAGGACCTGGGGTTGCCGTAGGAGCTGGAGTCACAGCAAAGCTGGTGACATGCAAGCGCAGGGGATTGAGGCCTTGAACAGCACAAGCATCGTACAAGTCTTCATCACCCATCAATGTAATCACATCATTGTCCTTGTCCATGTATTTCACGACAATCTCAGACGACGATGGAATCTTGAACATTGTCCGAATGCTCTCCTCCAGTTCATTGAATGAAATCGCAGGGCGTGGTGGGTAACCAGCTTCCCGCTGCGGTACTGTCATCCGACGAAGAACCTCTTCGTACTCGATCTTCAACACAAAAGTTGCCATAGCTTTTCTCTTCTTTGTCTCGAAAACGTTCCGATGAGCCGCGACTCGAGATCACGGATTTACGTAAAGTAAGAAAACTGGATCAATTCTGCGCCGATTTTGCTTCGATCTTTGCCAAAACCGCAATCAAAACACAATAGACGGAAAAACAAGAGGGGCAACAAAGGGCCCAATTCCTTGAATCCGATGTGCAGAGAGAATATGAAAAAAAAAACCTGATCAGAGTGCGTTCCTGTAAGCCGCACTGTATACGCAAGTAAAAAACCAAGCTAGAGAAGCTCGAGAATACATCGACAGCAGAAGTGAAGCGCTTTATATAGCGAGAGATTCCTTGGGCGACGGGAACAAGGACAATTCCGTAGCCTCCAAGGGAAGGCTAACGTCGTTTCCACGCTTCCCTCGGTAACTCCGCCGGATCGAGTCGTTCCTTGGGTAACTCCGCCGGCCTTTTCTCGATCCCTCTTTCTTCCTTCCACCGACCAATAGTCTACCTCCGGTCGGCGAACGAAATTTGTGCAAGGCTAGTGTATACAGGAGTGCGTCCGCCCAGAGGTCGGCAACACTTGCCCTTCTCAAGCTAGTTCGGGAGCGACAACCGGGGGCCGGTTTTGTCTAGAGGCCACTAGAACGTTCTAACGTAGTCAGCAAGTAGGTCCATCGTCCTTCCCAAGCGAGCGAGCTTTGGGGGGAGTGATAGGGAGTGGCGATTTTCTCTAGCGCTCGCTAGAGCGATCTGGTTCCTTGACGAGGTTTTGAGTTACTTTTTGGCCTTGCCTACCCAGGCAAGAATATTGTGTTTAGATTCATTCTAGAGTATATACTAGCTTAAGTGATTTTGGATCCTAAGTAATATGTCTATTTTTATATGAGGATTTTTCAAAGATGATATTCTGGCTTTTGTTGAAACTACATGAGATTAGTAGTTATAGAGTTATAATAATATCTTGAAGGATTTTGGTTTCTTTTAGAGGATTTTTTTGTTTTTTGGACGATTATATTGTTTTTGGATGGTGAAATATTTGAGTTTTCATAATTCTTCTTTTGCCTTCAAATACTTTTTAATCTAAATGGCAAGGCCACAGTGTCTGTCACACACCCCTTTTTTTTGACTGAGTCTTTCTCGTCTTTTGCTCGCTTCTTTGTCCCTTTGCGCTCCGTTGTCGCTGTGTACCGCTTTGGAACTGGACCACACACTCTTTGCTCCCGTGCTCGTCTTATAGCGCTTCTTGCTCCTTGCAAGGTCGTCTTCCCCGTCCTCCCCCAGACGCTCTTTAGTATCCCACTCTCGCTCTCTCCAGAGGGATTCAAACGTTTTCTTTTTCCGTTTGGTTTTTCCATTTGTGCACTCATTATCGCTGGGTTTCGTGTCCCTGGCTCCTGTTTCCTCGGAACGGTTCGTGGTTGCAAGCGCAGGTTTTTGGTGTTTGGTGTGCTTGGCGTAGGAAGGAAGTTTTCTGGAACTTATCTCCTTTAGGTTTGCCTGCCTGCCTGTCTGCATTTCTCTCCCCCACCCGCTTCATTATCTGCAGTTGGTCTTTTGTTTCTGGGTGCTCGTTTTTGTCAGAGCTTTTAGGTTAATGTTTGTATTTTAGTGACCGTGGATATTTGGAAGCAGGGGCTTTGCCTCCTTCATCACGGCCTTTTTGCGTTTGAAAATTCGATTTTATTCAGACCGAAAAATTGGACGTTTCGTTGTTATCCTCCTAATGAATTTTGTTACGGATGAGCTATTAGGGTTAAGGAATGACCCGAATTTCAAGATAGCCAAGCGAGGCAATCGTTCGTGTAGGGGTTGGAATTAGTATTGTACTGTATGAGAGGGACTGCAGGAGGGAAATTATATGACTAATGACACCATCTCCTCTTGAGGAAGATTTTGAAACCTTTTTGCACATGGAAACTCTTATCTACAAGTTTTGCCATCAAATTTTATCCCCAGTGGTGTGAGAAGTGCAAGAAGCAATTTGATTGGTTGAAAGCACTTACTTTTGAGTTAGGACACACCCCTTGGCTGCCTTTTCAGGTTGCAATCAAATGTCCGTTCTGTTCAGTCTCCACATTGTCTGTTGGCATTAAGTAGTGTGTTTTGGGCTTTAAACCCCATTTGTGATTCCCTCTTGTTGTTCTGATCAGAAAAGAAAAACTGTTGTAGGATTCCAGCATTAGGGTTTTGTACTAGTTACCCTTGAATGCCACCTAAAGGGGAGACAGGATTCAGTGTTGGCTTTAAGCTTCACATCTGGACATTTTTGGTATTACTTGGGCTCCATCACAGATGTTGAATGAGAGATATAACTCCAAGAAGGGTGGAATGTCTGCTTCATGTTCCTAACATGTGCTGCTCAATTATGTACATGTGTTGTACTTCTTTTAATTTCATGACTTTGTATCTTAGAACCTTCCTTTGGATAGCATCTCATGCTGGGTGCATCACTGGTTAATCATTGGTGTCAGGTTTATCACCACGGGGTCTATTTTCCAATGCTATGAAAGTTTTTTTTTTCAACAACTAATCCAGTTTTTCTTGGTGTAGGATATGGGAAGGGAGTTCTATGAATTGTTGTGGTAGCTGATCATCATCATACATGTTGGGCTTACATTTCACAACACACTGGCAGTGTGGGCACTGCTGCTAGTGACCAAAGGCAAGCTGGTATTATCAAGCTGCAGCCACTACTTCCAACAGGTCAGAGGCTTGCACTATTGTTTCACCTTGATCACTACCTCCCTGATCCAGTCTTGTGATCAAATTGAATCTCTAAACTGTTCTATTTGGACCTGTTCTAAACTGGGTCTAAACTGTTACCTATTCTAAACAGTTCCACAGTCTTACCCCAATAGAGTAGGGTAAAGACCTATGCAAAGCTGGGGATGCTGGGTCAGGGATCAGGCAAACATAGCTGGAATTGTCTGGTCATTTGTTTACTGTCCAATGACTGAACAAGAATGTGAAAAGACCATGCAGACCTGAACAATTATGCAACTATTGCTCAAGGATTGACAATCCTTTAGATCCTCAATGGCATGTTTTTTCTCTTGTTGGGAGTGTATTTGCACATCACCAAGCTTCTCAAACATAGCGGGTTCTAAGATTCCCTTCATTTCAAATAGTGAGCTGAGGGGGAAGAAACTGTACGGGGCTGTAGCTAATTTGGGGCAGAAAGGCTGCAGGACATGGTGATGATGGCTATGTCTCCTGTGTGCTGCTCTACTACTACTGCCATATGTACTTCTGCAGCAGCTGCTTCTTCTTCTTCCTTGTCTTTCCTACCTTTGGCTTACGTGAGTGTTTTTGCACCTCTGCCACGTTCTTTCCTCAGGCATTCTCTTCTTCAATCCTGTGGCCATCACTGCCCTCTTCTCCTCAGGAGGACATCTTTGCGAACCCAAAGGCGAAAATCTGCCACTTGCATTCAAAGGGCATTGGAAGTAATTTCTTTCCAGAGGGCACTTGAGGGGCTTTCTTTTCCTACATCTGTTGGTAGTCAGTTGTGGAAATCAAGGGGTATAATTCCAGCATTGTCTGGGCGGGTGCATTGCAGCATAGCAGCACAACCTCTATCATCAACAGTGGAGGACAACATGGCCAAGGAGTCTCCTAAAGAGATTTTTCTCAAGGACTACAAAGCTCCCAACTTTGCCTTTGAGACATTGAATCTTAACTTTGAGCTGGGAGAGGAGCACACTATTGTGACATCCTCTATCCATGTTCTCCCTACAACTTCAAGTGGCAAAGCGCCCTTAGTTCTGGATGGTGAAAACCTGAAGTTGGTCTCAGTAAAGATAAATGGTGAAAAACTTGCAGATGACAAGTTCACAGTGTCAACCCGACATCTGACTCTGGCATCTACACCATCAATACCATTTGATCTGGAGATTGTGACTGAGATTGAACCTCAAAACAACACATCATTGGATGGCCTGTACAAGTCGAGTGGCAACTTTTGTACTCAGTGTGAAGCGGAGGGGTTCCGCAAGATTACATACTATCAGGACCGGCCTGATGTCATGTCTAAGTTCACCACACGCATTGAGGGTGATCAAAAGCTTTATCCTGTTCTGTTATCAAATGGCAACTTAGTTGATAAGGGTGAACTTAATGATGGCAAGCACTATGCAGTGTGGAAAGATCCGTTCAGAAAACCATCCTACCTTTTTGCACTTGTGGCTGGACAACTTGTGAGCCGGGATGACACCTTCACTACTCGTTCAGGACGCCAAGTTTCCCTCCGCATCTGGACACCTGCAGAAGATGTTCCAAAGACAGAATATGCCATGCGATCACTGAAGGCAGCAATGAAATGGGATGAGGAAGTGTTTGGATTGGAGTACGATCTGGACCTCTTCAACATTGTTGCTGTGCCTGACTTCAACATGGGTGCCATGGAGAATAAGAGCCTGAATATTTTCAACTCTAGGTTGGTCCTGGCATCAACACAGACAGCCACAGATATGGACTTTGCTGCCATTGAGGGTGTCATTGGCCATGAGTACTTCCACAATTGGACTGGCAACCGGGTGACGTGCCGTAATTGGTTTCAGCTTAGTCTGAAAGAAGGCCTCACTGTATTTAGGGATCAGGAGTTTTCTTCTGACATGGGCAGCCGTGCTGTTAAGCGCATTGGTGATGTTTCTTTGTTGCGTACTGCCCAGTTCTCACAGGATGCAGGCCCAATGGCACATCCAGTACGCCCACACTCTTACATCAAGATGGACAACTTCTACACAGTTACAGTCTATCGGAAAGGTGCAGAGGTTGTCCGCATGTATCAGACATTGTTAGGGAAAACTGGCTTTCGTAAGGGCATGGACCTGTACTTCAAGCGTCATGATGGGCAAGCTGTCACATGTGAAGAATTCCTGGCTGCTATGTTTGATGCCAATCAAGTAAAGTTCCCAACTTTCCCACTATGGTACTCACAAGCTGGCACCCCTCTGTTGACAGTGACAACCTCCTACAAAGCTGAATCTCAAAGCTTCACAATTAAGTGCCAGCAGGAGGTACCAGCAACCCCAGGGCAACCAGAGAAAGAGCCTATGCTCATCCCATTGGCAGTGGGTCTTCTTGACTCTAAAGGCAATGACATGCACCTGTCATCTGTGAAGGAAGGGGCATCACTGCATAACTTTACCAACCCAGATGGCAGCTCTGTCACAACAGCTGTTCTTCGAGTTGACAAGGCAGAACAAGAGTTCACATTCGTGGATGTAAAAGAGAAGCCAGTACCATCACTCCTGCGGAATTTCAGTGCCCCTGTGCGCCTAGTTTCTGACATTTCAGATGAAGATCTCTTCTTCCTTTTGGCACATGACTCAGATCAGTTCAATCGGTGGGAGGCTGGGCAGACACTAGGCCGCAAGCTTATGCTGAACCTGGTTGCCCTTCAGCAGAAGGGGGAGAAGCTGAGTGTGGACAGTGCTTTTATTGAAGGACACCGCAGCATTCTCAACGATGCTTCACTTGATAAGGCCTTTGTAGCAAAGGCTTTGACATTACCTGCAGAGAGTGAAGTGGCCGACCTCATGCCAGTGGCAGATCCTGACGCCATCCATGAAGTTCGTTCCTTTATCATCAAACAGATTGCATCAAGTTTGCATCAGGAGCTGCTGAAGGCAGTTGAAACTAATCCCAGCTGCGAGCCATATGACCCTACTCACAAATACAGGGCTCCCCGTGCATTGAAGAATTCAGCACTCAATTACTTGGTTTCTTTGAATGAACCTAATTTTACTAAGCTAGCAATAAGTGAATACCAAAAAGCCACTAACTTGACTGATAAGTTTGGTGCACTCACTGCCCTTTCCCAAAATCCAGGGGTGACACGATCCGAAGTTCTCGCCGACTTTTATGAGCAGTATAAAGGAGATAATCTGGTTGTGAATAAGTGGTTGGCATTGCAAGCAATGTCAAACATCCCAGGCAATGTGGAACAGGTGCAGAAACTTCTTGAGCATCCTGCTTTTGACATCCGTAACCCAAACAAGGTATACTCCTTAATTGGAGGTTTCTGTTCATCAGCAGTCAACTTCCATGCAAAGGATGGATCAGGCTACACGCTCTTGGGAGATGTAGTACTTCAGCTGGACAAAATCAATCCCCAGGTGGCTGCACGAATGGTGTCACCTTTCTCTAGGTGGCGTCGGTATGGTGAAGAAAGACAAGCAGCAGCCAAGGCTCAGCTGGAGCGGATTACAAGCACCAATGGTCTGTCAGATAATGTCTATGAGATTGCATCAAAAAGCTTGGTGTTGTAGGCACAGATGCTCGACTAGATTCTGCACAGGTTTCAGAAGTTGTAATAAGGTACAAGAGGTGTCTGTCAGAATAGTCTGTTTGACTATTTGCTGCTTGAAGAATGCTGCAAAACATAAGGGGAAAGGTTTTTCTGGCAACCCCTACAGAACAGCATATCTGCAGTTCTAAAGTGCATATGCATCAACCATCAACAGCCAGGTAGTGCCATTTGGTTCATTAATGGCAGGAAGATGTTGCTGTAGGATATGGAGGACAGGTTCATGTTAAGGTAAATTGGTCTAAACCTTGATGATTCTGCAGGCTAGTCAAGAGCAGTGATATCATACATTGTGCCAAGAACTGACCATTCTGCAGAGCTTTATGGTCAGTGCTGAATATTGTGCATTTGGAAATAAAATAAAATTTGTCTTCAATCCTTGGAACAAATCTCATATACGGAAGCTCACAGTCTCCATAGACTGTGGTTGGATGTTGAATAAATGAACCCACATTTGTATTTGAATTGGATATTGAAGGATGAATATGTCTCACATAAATGCTCTCATGTTCAGCAGGAATTGCACAAATTTGACAAACATGTCAAGGCCATAGAAGAGAGGGCAAAATGGGGTTGGTCACCATTATACCATCTGCTGAAACGATTTCCTTTATAATCTGGACCTAAGTGCCCTTGGGAGCACACTGAAAAGGAGCTACAGACCATCATGTTAGAAATGGATAAGGAATTGCATCCATTGTCACTTAACATGGAATGCCCTCAAGCTGACATCTGGGTGTGGATCATTAAGCTTGTAGCAACTTAAGTTATTCTGAAGTCGAGCAAAGAGATCACAGGGTTATCAATTTCCAACAGTACACAAAGTTAAAAAGGACTTTGCTGATCTGAGGTGTTGGGCAAGGGCAATTTTGCAAGCAAACCTGCTGTATAGCATTATTAGAACTTTATTTGTAAACAAAGGAAGCCTTCTAAAAAATTGTTTCAAAAGCACTCCTTTATCACAAAATGGGGCTTCCTATTGTTGGAACTAACTAATCTCTCAAAGTCTCAACCTTATTTTGCTAAGCACTATTGCAACAGTCAACAACGGATTTGGTGCCCAACCAAACATTGGGGAATTTGTTTCATGACACACTACTGTGTAACCGTTTGACAATTTGTGCTACAATATTGATGGAAAGTGCTCCAAAATTTATTAAGATTAATCATATATCCATTGTTGCTTAAGCTTTCACACGTCAAATGAAGAATGATTCAAAGGCTTGTTCATTGGGTTTCCATGAAATTGTATCAAAATCACTACTCATTATTCACACTCACAAGAGAAAGCTGCATTCACACTTGCAAGAGAAAAATAGTAAATCATTCTTGTGGAAGTGATCAAAAGTTCGAAGGATCAAATCCACTGTTTGAATCCACTGTTTGGACAGGTAAAGAATGCCGCCATCAAAAGTGTGTACAATGCATTCGACAACTTGACAACCTTAGGCAGTTTTCATCAGCTATGACCCAAATGTAAAGAAATTGAAGACCAATTCCAATTTCCATTAATGCTTGGTTTTTCAAACCTGGATTTTGGATCTGTTATATTTTGATTGAGAACAACCTACCCAGATCCCTGCATCAAACATTGTATGCCTAGACAAAATAATCTTGCACCCAATTAGTCTGCATCCAACAGAGCCAAATATTGATGGTCCACAAGTTGTGTAGCAACATAGTTGCGTATGGGCAACAATGCCATTATGAGCAGCGGAAACATAATTCCTGCACCCAACCATTTTCAGGTAGAAACTATTAGACCAGTGAGAAGAT
>Ga0209208_10001583_pt1 | contig 32228 bp, 25 predicted proteins | sample S1TSphfallax_3_FD_187694 | JGI IMG/M metagenome (GOLD analysis project Ga0209208, IMG submission 187694) | Host-associated microbial communities from peat moss isolated from Minnesota, USA - S1T2_Fd - Sphagnum fallax MG (SPAdes) (version 2) | ecosystem: Host-associated > Plants > Peat moss >...
CACTCCAGGTCCCAGAAGGGACCAACTAGTTTGGGCTGTTTGCTTGCCTGGCCTTTGGTGCTTGCCCCTTTGTTTCTTGGGTGCTTTCTTTTTTGTAAAGTTTGGCAGGGTTTCATCATCATCATCACATTCTGGACCTCAATTTTACTAGCACCTCAAATTTTATCCCATATGGTTTGCCCAAAGTTCAACTCTCTTGTATCTAATCTGAAAAGAAAGGTAAGTGAATTGGGAGTGCATTTGTTGCTATTTTGTGACTGGGGTGCAAGTAGATGCTTCTATCAAGAAAAGCCCAATGTCCTGAAAAAAATTGGTGATGAGCCAATAGATGTGTCTCCCTAACCAAATGGAATTCCTGGCCATGAGGTAATTATCAATGTTGTGAGCTTCTTAGGTTTTAGGAGGGAACCCTTGGTTTGGAAAAAAATAATAACCCTAAAATGTTGATTTTAGTAAGTTTAAAAATAAAAAAATTGGGACGCAGTTTTGGATTCAGTTTATTAATGTGAAGGTCGGTTTTCGTTTTGATTTTTATTTAGTTTTCAAATAAAAGGTGATTCTTGGTTCTAAGATAGGATAGGTTAGAGTAGGTTGTGGGTGACCTCCTGATTAGTTTCACAATGCCAAACATCATCGGAAACAATGTTAAAAAGAGAATTTTTATTTATGAATTTTTAAAGATTGTTACAAAGCTTTAACAAGACCAAATTAAGCGAAACTAATATTCTTTTAAGCTCTAAGTGGAACTAATCTACTTTTAAGTTCTAAAACTATATTAATAGTTTTTAATAAATCAGTACTACTTTTTTCATGTGAATTAGTTTCATATATCATGCACCTGTATGCCAACTTCGAAATGTGCATATTGTCACCTTTGAATTCAGCCCTCAGAACAAACCCCCCCCCAAAACAAAAACCAGCCCCTAAATTGCCCCAAATCTGCCCTAATTCACCCCTCAAAAAAAAACCCAAACACCTTCCAATTCATATCTAAAATCTACCCTATTTATGCCCTCAAACCTCCTACTCCAAAACCCCAAATAATTGACCTAATTTTGGCCCTTAAACACCTTGAAATTCTGCCCTAACTTTGCCAAATTAAAGAGAACAATCAAACTCAAATGGAAAGTGGCATAAACAAGAGAAAAACAAAAAAAGCTTGAAACCTAGCAAATTTTTAGGTTACATCACATCCAATTCCTAAAGTTTGGGCCATAAAGTGACAACCATAGTTTGAGCATCACTCCAAAAACCTACAACAACCAAAACAACAAATTGATTACATCAACTGATCAACACCACCATCAAACTTGAAAAAAGAGGAGACTTGAAAGTTGCAAGAAATTTAAAAAAAGAACAAAACTCATCTAAATCCTATTGTTGAGTTTTCATCCAACTCCAAGAACTGAAGTGATGCAATTACATCCTCATTTCCATCTATTGGGGATTTTTCCATTTCCATGAAATTTTCTATCCATGGAAAACCACCAACATGGGTATGATCAAGCCAATTCTTGGACATGTTTATAAACATTTCAAGATTGTCCATGCCTAATTGAAAACATTGTAGGTTCATGCAAATATTTGTAATATTGAAAACTTTTTATGATTTAATTTGAAAGCCAACAATCCGCAAAATTTGTTGGGCTACAAACTCAAGATAGGAATAATGTACTTCATGGATGTCCACCATGTAAATGAATCTTTGCATTCCTCTTCAATGATGGAATGGCATGCACCATTGACATGACATGCCCCTAACATGACCCCACAAATGGTGTTGTCAACCCCAAAACCTCACATGAAACAACAAAAGTCAAAATAATGGTCATGGTTGAAAGATTATCTCCCTTGTCTTTGACATAGACAATAACCCAAGCATTGAGCCCATGTTTTGTAAACATTTTGTTGATTTGCAAAACAATGGCACTCTTAGAAATCTCAACTATTTAAAAAATCTAATGGTTACACGACAAGGCTTTCATTTATCATTCAAGATATGCACAATGAGAACAAATGCATTCACTCCTACCTTGAACGTCTATAAATTAAAACTCACAATGCAAATATTACAATACTCAAAGGTTGAAAAACTATACTTTTCCTCAAATTTTTTGGTCATCCTAGGCAAGATTTCATTAACCACAATTCACCTTGATGGAAAATGAAGACATAGATGTTGTCTCATAACTAGCCTTTTAAAAAATGGAGCCTCAACATAAGACAATGGCATTAGTTCCTTAATTATGAACCATGCCAAATCCTCTTCAAACTACTAAATTTGGTGAAGATCATTCTTGGAATAAGATACAACATTACCAGAAAAAAGAAGAAATAGTTGTTAGGGTGAGGTTAAACTTGTTTTTAAAAGGTTACTTTGGTCTTTTGGCTTCATGTTTCTTTTGTTCTTGCTATTCATTTCAAATTACCAATGAAAGCATTGAAAGTGCTTTTGAAATGTAGAAATCCCATTTGTTGTTTTGTAGTTTAAGATATATTTTTTAATTCTTGCAATAGGGGCAATGAGATAACAAATAACATACTTCGATTGCTCAAGTTGGTTTATTCCATTATCACTTGAAAAGATACATGTTAATACTTGCAAAGAATGCCTAAGCTATGGAAAAATGACCTTTGGGTTTCTAATAATGTCGTTGTTTTGCCAACAAAGCCCACACTTGTGTACCATCCATGGTTGTAAATTTTTCTAATGGTATAATGTTTGTACATGCATTAGAACCTAATGTAAAATTGCAACAATCAAATTCTAATGAAGGTTCAATGGGAAATATTGCTTCTTTAAAAAAAATCTAGGAATTTTTTATGACATTAAACCTAAAAGCCGAAAAAAATTAAAATACAATCAAGAATGGTTAACTATTAGTTGTGGTAAGTAGTAGTGAGAAAAACACATGTGTCACAATTGAAATTAGGGCTAGAAGATGTTAAAATCAAAAGCACAATGGTAATAGTTACTAATTGTAACAATGAGAAATCTCCACAGATCATTCATATTAAGAGGGTGATGGCAATAATTAGTTGTAACAATGAGAAGATCATGATGATGAACAAGACCGCAAGATCAAGAGGGCGATGGTGGTAACTACCTTTGACCTTTGACAACACACCACCCCTAACACCTAACAAAAACCTTAACCCTAAATTGGAACTCAAATCAATTTTTTTTTTCTCTAAATATTGATCCAAATCCGGATCTTTAAACCATTTAAAAATTGGGTATTAGTTTTGGTTATTCATAAAACAAAAAGATGTAATTTAGGGGGGTGCTCCCAATCAACTCCTCTAGCTTCCTTTAACTTTGGTTCCAATTTTCACCCAATTCCACATCTTGGAGCCAAGTCTAGTTAGGTTCTAGGTAATTGAAATTAGAACCTGCAATGGGTTCCCAACTAACTTGGGTATTTGCACAACACTAGTCATTACCAATGTTGTCTAATTTTTAATTTAAAAAAAAACCTTGGGTACCAATTCCAACTTTATTTTACAATTTGAAAAAACCTTTGAGTTTTGGTTCGAGGATCTTAAAAAAATGTTACAAACTTTGGTTCCATTCAAGACTTGATTCTTCACATTTCAAAACATTTGATTTTTGGTTCTACTATAAAAAAAATTAATCAAGTTTAGTTTTATGTACCTAACGCATAGTCCAAAGTTTTTTTCTTTTAGTTACCTACTAACATAGTACAACCGTGAAAACGTGACCACCTATATTGACTACATGCCTACCCCTTCCTCCCTCTCAAATTTGCATCTTGAAACATGTTCCAAAAATAACAACTAATGCTTAATGCCACACACACCCAAACCCCACATTTATCATTCAAATTATATTGTTCAAATTTTCCCCCATGTTTAACCCAAGTTTGTATTATTTTTTTAAATAAAACATTTTTAAAAAATGAAGAACTAGAATTTGTATAAACCAAGTTTTGGGGCCAATTCTAGTTCTAGCTATAGGTTGATTCCTAGGGGTGATTGTAATTGTAGTTTTCAAGTTGGCTTCAATTTTAGTTTTGGATTATTTTTCCCAAAATTCAAAACCAACAATTTGAGTAATTAAAAATCGACCCAAAAATTAGAATCAGAATTAGAATTGGACAACACTAATCATTAAATATCTATATTGTCTACATACTTGATTTGAAATAACATTTTTTTGGGGCTTTTCAAGGATAAATTTGACAAACAATATTAAACATCGATGACTTTTTAAACTCATGTAAAACACTTGGAGGAATTTCTTACTAATGTATTTAGAACACACCTTACTTATATGCTCACAAATGTGCTCTTAACATTGACAAGGAGCCTTTTATACTTATAATTAATAAAATGTGTCATTTACTCCTATCATTTCATAATCTACTTATGTTTAGGCTCATCATAATGGTTGTCCTTTATTTTATAATGGGCAAGGCTCATAGGTCAGGGATGCCCCATTCACAAGATTGAGTTAATTGTCTTTTCAACAATAACATCAAAATTAAAATCTTTGTATTTTCTTTCAACTTTTTTACATTTCCAAATATTTTAATTTTGATTCATTCTTTTTGTTTTTGGTCCTTTATACTTTGCAAAATTGCCACATCTTTTTTTCTTTTCTTTTTTTTCAATTGTTAGGTTGTTAATTATTTCTATGTATTTTGAGTGATGGAAAAGAATCCTAAGGTGTTGTGCTAGGGTGAAATCTTCATATTTTGATATGTTCCTATGTTCCCATGGAAAGATTTGTTTTTATTTTTTTATTAATTAATTTTCTATTTCTAGGTTTTCATTCCATGTAAAATTTTACAACATGTAAAACTTGTATTATAAGAATGTTCAACAAATCTTGCATCAATAATAGTTGGATCTTGAAATTCATAGATAGGATGTTCAACTTCATTACTAATAGAAATGACAGGATCAAGAGGAATATGAAGAGGAACACGTCCATTAGGAGGCAAAGCATATTTAACCAATGCAAGATCAACATATGCAACAACAAATTCAACATGTCCAAGTGAATGCAATGGAAGAATGACACCCACAGAAAAGAATGCATTTGTGTCATATGTTTGGCACAATTTCAATTCCTCAATAATATAATTGTTAAACAAATCACTAAAAGAGACTTTAAGAAAACTTGCGACAAAATTGCCTTTGAAAGATGCAAATCAAAAATATCATTATTTGTTGCACACATCTATATGGTTGTAACACTTTCATGTTCATTCAACTTTAAAGCAAAAACAAATTCTCTTAAAGAAAAATACTTTTGACAACAAATGAATCAAAAGTTACTCAAGACAAAACATGAACTATGCAAGGTGGAATGAGTGCAATTACAAGAGAATCCATCACCAAATAGTAATCTAGCTAACAAGAAGTATGAATTAGGAAAGCCATTTTGACATACAATATGGAGGTTCGCATATTTGTGGGTTGTCTTGAGGTTTTAAAACACTCTCAAATGGCCCTCCCTCAAGAGAACCCACTCATATGGGAACCTCCCCTACAACATATGATTTTATTTTATTTCCTATGCCAATGTACTCTTTTGTTACCTTATAGTTTTTGTCGTGTCTATCCAAGTTCATCACTTGCTTTTCAACAATCACTTTAGAATTGTTGTTCAAAATGTTAATGCAAAATCAACATTGAAATGAAGTGACTATAACTTAGTATCCTTGGCCATAATTAGCTTTCTTCTCTTCATTTGAGAAGAAGCCATTGATATCTGATTTGAATACATGTGACCCAAAATATAAATTCAATTTCCCCACAGCTTAAGTTACAACTTACGTGCATGTTTGGAACATAGGCCTCACCACAACTTGAAAAAGGGAATGGTTCAAAACAACAACTTGTTAGGTCTATGTGGTCATTTTTTCTTTACTTGGGACATTCAGGTATTTTGGTACGTATCAAAGGTGGTTTATTATATTATATTATATTATTATTTTAATCAATATTTAAATTTTTATTTTTGTGATGTAGCCAAACTGGTGATCATCCACAAGAAGATTTAGCCAAATCTGGCTATAGACCAGATATGAGAACAGAAAATTGCATATCAGCTAAGTATTATGCATGGGTGGGTGCTTGTTCAATGTTGGGCATCAGATCTAATTCTCTTCATTTCATTCCGAGTAGTCAGGCACATGTTTTAGATGTGGTCACAATCATGTGCATGTTGATGAGTCGAACTGCTGGTGGATCGAATTGCCACAACTGCATTGTTTTTCCATCTGACTTTTCAAGCATGGAGTCTTACAAGTTGGCTGGTTGCTTTGTTTTTCCATATGACTTTGGAAGCATCGAATGAGTTGTTCTAGTCAACAATTTATCGAGTACTCTACTTTACTCAAGAGATCTTTGTTTCAAGCACAATTTATGGAGGAGTACCATAGTACCTTGGCGACACCTTGGTGACCTCGACACTAATTATATTATTTTCAAAAACGTTGGAATTTTCAAAAAAGAAATCCTGTTTTCAAAGAACAAGATGATGTGAAGGAGAAAATGAAATCTTCAAGAGTATTTTCTATTTTGTCAAAATGAAAAATTTCAAAATTAATGAATTATTCAACAAACATGTGTCGAAGTTGCCAAGGTACTACTATGGTACTACTCTTCTTTACTCAAAGAGATTGATTGTTCTTTTGAGCATCAAAGTCCTTCTAGATAACAATTTGTGGAGTGCTACTCTTCTCTACACAAGAGATCCTTCTTCCATGTGCATTGAAAATAGATATTAGTGTTGTGAAGTGATTTGAATTTTAAGAGAACCATGGGTCCCAATTATTTCAAAAACCTTAAAAAAGATTCGACAATGGACAATGAACTGGTGGTTTTACAGCTGGGTATTTGGATTTTTTTTTCAAAAATTTGAGAACCGTGATTATATTGCACAACTGGGTCTTTGATGATTTTGAGAACCGCGGTCATCCTACGAGTTTGAGTGATAACTGCCAGGGGTCTCTTGTCTCTTCCTGTTTCTAATAATCACCAAAAACTGATAGATAGTCTTTTTGTTTGGACTTTGGTCCTTTCTTTTTGCTTCTCTTGTTCCTTGCTAGGTGTTTTTCCTTTATTTATTTATTTATTTATAGATACCATGGCGAGGACTATAAGTGCATTTTGGACTTATTGTTTTCCACATAATTTCCCCCAGCTCATCAGATCGAAGGTTCCAAAGTTTTTTCTCCTTTTGTTGACCCAAAAATAATAAAATAAAGAAAGAGGTTTCTACATATTTGTTGTCTTAAGTTTTTTCTTGAGAAGAATAATATTCAGGAGTTCACAAGAAAAATTTCTCTTTTCCTTAGAGGAAAATAAAAATACAACCCCATAGGAAAAATTAGAGAAATTTGTAAACTTTTGTCTTAATTTTTTCTTGGAGAAGAAGAACAAACAATAGAGATTCCACACCTTTTTTTTTCCTCCTTTTTTCTTGAGAAGGGGAAAAAAAAACAGAAACAAATCCCATAGAAAATGTTGGAGGAAGAGCCAACAAACAAATTAGCGGTGACCCAAAAAGAAAAAAGAAAAAAAGAAAAAAAAAATTGAAAATTAGTAAATGAAATAAAGTAATTTTTTTTAAAAAGAAAAAAATAGAAGACATCTAGGCTCTGATGCTTTAGCTTCACAAAAACCCAGAGGAAAGAGAAAGGATGAAAGGGGTAGTAGTAGTAGTCAACTTGAGAACCCCCCCCCCCCATTCTCAAATTTCTAGGATCCAAAACCCATAGTTCTCTAGTTGTGCAAAGAAAGTTTTTCTTGGGTCACATTCAAACTTATTTTCATTCATTTTGATTCAAGTCTTGCATTTGTGTATCAAATTTCACATCACCACCACCTCACATTAGTGGTTAGTGGTTTTTTTTTCATGGTGACCTCAAAAAAAGTGAAATTAAAAAAATTGTGTCACAAATTCCCTGTTTTTAGTAGAAAAAAAATTGCCAAACTGTTTGAGGAAAAAAAACTATTTGGATTCCGTGTTGTTGCTGCTGCGCACTCCTAGTGACAATCATTTTTTTTTTTCCCCTTATGTTTTCATATGGTTTTCAATATTTCATCATTATTTATGTCAATGTCAAATTTAATTTGAATTAGTATAAATATTATGGACATGAAAAGACACGTGCTGATTTGTCTTTTCATATCAATGTTGATGAGTAAGGAAAAAGAGAGGCAGTTATTAGGAAAGGAATGAGGAAGTTATAAGGAAACTTAGTAGGAAAGGAGCTAGTTATTAAAAAATAAATGAGATAGTTGGTTCTAGAACTGTCTTTGGAAATGTTCAGGAATGACCATACAATATACATATATATATATATATATAATCTCTTTAGAATCATCCAAGGATAGTACAATTTTTTAAAAATAAAATAATCACCCATTTACCAGTTCCTGGAGATTTGTTGTCACTTAAAAATAATAATTCAGGAAAATTTCAACACATTTCAACAACATAGTTGTTAGTTATGGGGTAGGCTTTTGCCAGTTTATTATGCAGTTAAAACAGTTTGCTACAAACTACTTTTCCACCAACTGACCCTGGATCTGGTTTGGGGATGACATCAGGTGACAGGGCAGGTGTGCTCAAGAAAGATAGGCTCAGCAGTGACGCACATTTATGCAGTGTAGAATGAATTGAGCAAGAAGATCTTATCATGCAGTGGTGTGTCATCAGCCAAATCTTTTGTACAGAACAACAAGAATCCAATACTTGGAATATTATGGTCTTTTCTACTACTTCAAGAGGAAAAAGGGGTTGTTTCCAATGTTGGCAAACTTGGCACGTTCTCTTCATTGAAATGTCAAACAGGCTGCTGCTACATAGATTTTCACTGCTCCTACCTGTACAACTACTATAATTACCTTGAGTTTCATGCTGTTTTGACCCCCCTCTTTCCTTTTTCCTGAGTGCCTCCACTGCTGCTACATAGATTTTCACTGCTCCTACTTGTACAACTACTATAATTACCTTCAACCTTGCGCATTAAATGTTGAGTTTCAGCATTTCATACCCATATTTAATCAAAGTTTCTTTACTTTGCGGACCTCGCTCAAGAAGGGTGGGTATAGGGGGCGAAAGGAGGCCCACAGACAGGGTGACTTCTTTAAGGAAAACTCTAATCTCACCAGACTTCTACATTTTTAAAAAAGGTGTTGCTCCTTTAAAAGGGCTTTAAAAGGAAAAATATGACATGGTATAGCCAAAAATCATATGTCCATGACCATTATGTAATGGAATCACTATATACACTACTATATCTATATTAGCATGCACTAGCTTTCTTAAGACTTTGGTAGTCTAGATTAGATCTTATAGCCTTGCACTTTTCATGAGTTGTCCATATCTTGGCCCTCCATGTTGTCAAAATATATTAACACTTTTACCTTTAGTCAAAGGCCAATAGTTAAAAGTAAACTTCTAAAAGTTATTTATTTATCATAAGTTGTTACCAAGTTACATTGCCATTGTGTACGTTGTACATATTACATAGTATGGACTTTGGACATTCTCCATTATCTTAACCTTGATTCTTACAAAGCTCTTAGTTTTCCCATGTTCAAAACTTCAAGCTTCAAAGTAGCCTTGTGCAATTTGCATGGCCTCTTGAACAATGAACCTCAGTTTGCCAAGTTTGAACAAGAGGTTCAAGAATCAAGCATCAATCAACATTCAAAATGGAGGTTCAACATCCTTGTTGAATATTCATGAAACAACATGGTTGTTACAAATGTCTGTTGTGTATCAATGAGCTTGCAACTTGCAAGTTCCAATGGTCATTGTTCAATGCTCACTATTGTCAAGAGTCTTAAAATATCAAAGTCATGGATGTTGTCCAACAAGCGACAACACACCAAGTCCCAAGTTGTGAGTCTATAACTTGCATAAAGCAAGGTAAGTTCACGTAGACCTTGAACCTTTTAAAGTTTTGTTGCTTATAAACAAAAAGTTGCAAGATATAGCCTTTGAGGTTTGTTCATTATTAGGTTGGGTCAAGTTTGTTGTTAGGAATCAAGAATTGAGATTATGTGTATTTTGTTTTGGTTGTCTTGGGGTGTCCTAGTGTTGTGATATATTTGCATCAAAAGTTGCACCATTCAACTTTTCATGCTTCTTTGGTTTCTAGGGTTTGGGGGTTTTGTTACGTGTGAAGGTTTGTTTGGGTTTTTGCTAGGTGCACATTATGCACATAGGCCTTATGGCATTTCATCAATGCATTCACAAAAGTCCAAGCTTCAAGGGTGCTTCCAAGTTTCAAGGCTTGATTTCATTGTGTTTGTTGTTAATGGCATTATTGAAATTGCCATCAAACTTTAAAGTTAAATTTTTTTCCTCCACTCATGATACCAACATCAATGAGGAAATTTTTATTAATGCAAGCTTGGTGGCATCTTCTAGTTGTTCTCCTTCTCATTTGCTTGAATTTGTACACTTGAAGTTCCAATTGGCTTTTTCATATGATTTGACATAAGTATCTACACCCAAAAAATTGCAAAACAATTATGATGTTATGTGAAAATGATAAACATTTAAGCAGTTAAGTTTGTTTGGGCAAATTCAAAAATTGTTAATGAGATGCTTGTATGTGTTAATCAAATGTATTGTTTATCCCACCATTATAGGCATTTGTTCCTAAGCTAAATGATTTGGAAAAGCATATGGGGAAGTGCTAACTAAAACATGACATGGCTAGCAAAGACTTGAAGAATAACCCAAGTTTACTACAAGTTTAAGCATTGTTGTAACCTTGCCTTAATCAACATTTGATGCCCTAAATTTGTTTTGTAACAAAGTGATGATGTTGAACTTGGGGAAAATTGGTTTAAGGTTGTGAAATTTTCTAGTTTTTTTCCATATTTTGCAAAATGGTTCACCCATATTGGAATGTAAATTTTTGAGGCCCTTGTTTCATTTTTTGAAGGTGAAAAACATGAACAAAAAACATGGGATTGATGTATCTAAGTGGGTGATGGGTGAACATATTCAATTGTAAGTTTTGAAAGTATTAAAAATAGTTTTGATGGGAGCTCAATTCTTTTTAATCACATGTGATGAAATTGCTTCTATTGACAACCAATAATAGATGTGGTGGACAATTGGATGCAAATTTTGTTATTGTTGTCCACGACTCAAGTTGTAGGTGGGTTCAATGTTGACAAGTTGACGAAATGCATTATGGAGTTTCTATTGAATGAAGGTGGTATGGGTGAAAATGGAACAAAGCTTGTTGCATTTGGTGCCCAATGGCGTAAGTCTATTCCATGGCAATTATTTGATGTCATGGCCAAGATTTGTGAATCTTGGGCTCCTTTTGGCTCAAGTGTGCATTTTGTTTTCATCAAATTAATCTTGTTGTGCAAACCTTATTTGTTTTTTCTTTCAATACATTGAGTGGAGCCCCAAGTGATATTTGGAATTAATTAATATCATGGAAACTAAAAGTCTTAAGCTATTGAAAAATGTCAAGATTAATCAAATTTCCATGTTTTGCCTTGCAAATAAGGTGATGGAAAAATACACGATTGTTTTGATAAAAATGGGCCTAGACATGGCCACACATTCTCAAGTTGTAACCCAACTTTGAGTTCTTGGTTAATTTGAATGTTCTACTATCCATGTCTTATTCCATTGATTTTTGGAAGAAGTGCATTCCTTGATCAAATATTTTTAAAGTAATGCCATATTTGTTTTTAATTTTGTTATTACATTAAAGATTTGTTAATCATAGTTGTATGCACTCTTTTTCAATCTTCCACAAAACTTCAAGTGGACACATTCAAAGAATACAATTCTTTTTTGGATTGTACTTAGGAATCCATGACCTTACAATGGCAATAAATGCTAGGATCATCCTTGGAACATCTTATTTTTAATTTGAATGATACTCACATTTCTATTAGTGTAATAACAAAGTAACAAGGGAATAAAATTGTCAAAGGGAGGTTAAAAACCACTATGCAAATGGTGGAAAGCAACCATTTCAAGTTATTTTTTGAATTTTTTTCTTTCATTTTCTTTTTTTGGGTCTATAGTTATATATATATTATCTTTGTAGTTTTGCACATTGTAGGTTGCAACTTGCACCTACAACTTGTTGTTCATGTATGCGGCATGGATTGAATGCTGTAGAAATTGTTGAATTACCAAACATTAGGTTTTCATTTCATGATTTTTTTATGTTTATGGCATCATTTACCCACAATATTGGCTTTAGGAGGAAGTTAAAATATCTTTTCCAAAGCACCTTGAATTTGAAGCAACATTATTTAAGTTTTTGCATGGAACTTGACGCGCCCCCAAGTTTCTTGTTAGACCCAAAAGGGTCCAACTATGTCAAAAAGCGGAAGTAGTTGATCCTACATCCAAAACCAACCAACAAGTTGGTTAGTACTCATTCGGAACACTTTTGGTGTTGGGACAAGCCACGAGCAACACGGACTCACTTGACTCACCACGGCCCGGACTCAGGGGAAGCCACCACCTTCCCCCATATAATATTCTTTGCGTTGCTCCGCCACACCCACATCCAAATGGCTTTTATTCCCGGGACTCCCAAGGAGGAGTCCCGAAATTGTTCCGGTTTGGACTCCCGGGACTTTGGGAACTCATAACTCCCGGCTCAGACCTCGGATTGGGATGAGGTTTAAAGCAAACTTGTAGCTCTTCTCAAGAGCTTTCCAACGGTGTATTGCACTCCACCTGAACACCTCGGGGTCGAGTCGATTCCCGACTTTTAGTGGTCGGCAGTGAAACTGCCAGTTTTGATTCCTGGCCCTTCTTTCGACCATAACTTGTGTTGTAGATGTCTAAATGGTTCATGCGAGGCCATTTTTGACATTTACACTTCAAGGCCTTTCCAACGATATAAAGAACATTTCAAGGCAAGGTGTTTTTCCCTCTGTTGTTGAGCTCTGAAGTTGCAGGAATCCCGGAGGACTCCAAGTTCCCACTTTTGTTGGGAGTGTGAGTCTCATTTTCACACTTGCCTCAAAGTGGGATTGCGACAGAACTTGTAAATGAACTAAATGGTTTCCAACTTTCAATTTTAAAAATTCTTTTTATAACAACCTTTAATAAAAATGACAATGAAGAGTCCTATTAAACCAAGATTACCATGAAACTTCCCCTTGAATTAAACCCCTTCACTCGGCTATGGCATACCATTTCAAGTTTTAAAGTGTTGTGTCACAACCTACCTCAATATCTCAAACTTGATGAGAGAGAAGCAATGTCCTTGTTTTGGGTAATGTGGAATATGAACATTGTTTTTCAAGCTTGAAATTCTTGAAATTTAGCCTTTGTAATAGGCTAAGTCTATGTCTCCCCATGGTTGTGAAGATGTATTGATAATAGTTTTTCACACTAGACATATTAGCAATCAGTGCCCCTTTGGACACAAGACTCAAGGATTTTGTTTTTATTATCTTCCAAATATAAAATCTAAATGAAATAAATTTAAGTGAAAGATATTGGATAATTCAAATTTTGATAATTTTCATGGTGGTGGTGATTTCACATGTGCATGTCATTATGCATAAATATTTTGAAAAAAACCAGAACTATAGAAAATGAGTATATAAGCTTTTATATACAACTTAACATGTTTTCTTGCATGAAAATTTCTTGCACGTTTTGTTGACACTTGGGGCGACAAATTCTAAACATAGTGAATACAAAAAATCAACCAAATGGGAAAAAAAGGAATCATTTTTCTTATTGCCCTTTCAAAATGGATTTTGTAGCTTTCAATTTTTTTATATTATATATTATTTAATCAAATGCATTGTATGAACATTGCTAAACATAAATGTACGCAATATTTATCCATGGAAGAAAATTGAAATCAATTGTAGTGTTTAATACATTCCTTTTGTTCCTTAAAGATGAAAATTATAGTTAAGACAAATATTCAACTTATTTAAAAGGATTTAAAAGGACATCTATATTATATCCAAAAAAAATTTAGATTTTTTTATATAGATTACCATGACATAATTCTAATTATAGTCATATACCAATCCACTATAATCATGGAATAGTAAATGTAATTAAATTCCAAAATAATCCTTTGTAGTCTTTTTTTTGTTGGACCATCATTTTGGGTACCTTCATTGTGAATATGGCCACTATGTTAGTTCTTTTACAAAGCTATTTAATTTGTGTTATATCTTTGAAAGTTTTAGTTAAACTTTTGTTCCTTGATTTTTTAATTTTCCATGATGTTAAATTTGTTTTCTGATTCTTTTAGAAATCTAATCCTTTAAGATTTGGTTATCATGTTGACCAACTCCTTAGACCATTGCCATATGTTTTATGAATGATGATCATGGCATTAAGATTCAAATTTGTGTTTTAGGGCCCATTGTTAAGTCATGATTGGTTTGATAATCAACATGCATTGTGTCTAATAAAACTTTGATGAATTGTTAGATCAAGTGCAAGTTTTATTTGTGGTGCAAATGGAGCTTGGCAATGGCAAGTTGTAATGGTAAAAATGCAAGCTTCCAAGTGTGAAAATGAAAATTGAAACATAAGGTTATGATGGCACTAATCCTATGTTGATTTATCTTAAGGTTTTGGCTTTGGACCATGTGGAACTTTCCATTTGGGTTTTTTTTACCTTGTTTGTATGTGTGCATCCTTTGACTTTGAGCTGGGAGGTGTAATTATCCTTTTGGCTTCCTTTAGATTGTTTGGCCGATGACCTATCTAACCTAGTTGTTTGGCATTTAATCATATTATTCTCGCAATGGTACCTTTTCCCTTGTGCTGGTGTCACGAATCATAAGGATATTAAAATGCATAGGTATGATGATTTTTAGTAAACGATTGGGAAGAGCTTTAAGCGAAACATGTTTTTTGGGCACAAATTTCTTTCCAATTCAAGCCCCCTTGATTAAGGCCCCATCTTTAGGTGCCTTTCAAATTTTAGTCCTGCCTTTGCCATGTCAACTTGAATGGAGTTTTGTTTTAGGATGTTTTGGGGAGTTGTTCATGCGATTAAGGCTTTTGGCCCCTTTGCTTTTGCCTTAGCCTTAGCCTCCTTATAAATTGTTAATGCTTTGCATGCACTTTGCCCTTTGGATTTGTCTTTTCCTTGCCAAAACCTTTTGGTGGATTTTAGTTTAATTCAAATTTGGAATTTTAAAAATATTCCTTTAGGTCAGCTTTCATTTAGTCAACACATTTTTTAATTGGTGGTCCTTCAAGTATGATTTTCAAAGATTTTTCATGCCTTTTGACCCCAACAATTCAACCAATGGCTTCACGTAATTCTTCCAAATGAGCTCCCATGTTGTTATAGGTTGTATCTTAGGGTCCATTGCTTACGCTTTTGACATTGCTAGGTTTTGGCTTTAGCCAAATGTCGCAACCCCACTTTGAGGCAAGTGTGAGGATGAGACTCACACTCCCAAAAGTGGGAACTTGGAGTCCTTTGGGACTCCCGCAATTTCAGAGCTCGATTGCAGAGGTCAAAACACCTTGTGTTGAGGTGTTCTTTATACCGTTGGAAAGGCCTTGAAGTGCAAATGTCGAAAATGGCCTCGCATGAGCCATTTGAACATATGCAGCACAAGTTATGGTCAAAAGAAGGGCCGGAAGTCAAACTGGCTGTTTGACTCCCGACCACAAAAAGTCGAGAATCGACCCAATCCCGGGGTGTGAAGATGGAGTGCAACATACCGTTGGAAAGCTCTTGAGAAGAGCTACAACTTTTCTTTAGACCTCATCCTAATCCGAAGTCTGGGCCGGGAGTTATGAGTTCCCAAAGTCCCGGGAGTCCAAACTGGGACAGTTTCGGGACTCCTCCTTGGGAGTCCTGGGAATAAAAGCCATTTGGATGCGGGTGCGGCGGAGTAACGCAGAGAATACTATATGGGGGAAGGTGGTGGCTTCCCCCGAGTCCAGGCCGTGGTGAATCAAGTGAGTCCGTGTTGCCCGTGACTTGTTCCAACACCAAGGGTGTTTCCGAAGGTGAACTAACCCTCATGTGGTGGGTTTTGATGCAGGACCGAGTAACAAAATAGTTGTCCCTCTTCCTAGTTTAATCCTGGAGCTTTCAGCACACCCTTCTCACTCCCTTTAGTGCTGGAAGCTAGGAGCGGCACCAAGTTCCAACTACTTCCGCTTTTTAACATGGTTGGACCCTTTTTTGGGTCTAACAAGGAACTTGGGGGCGCGTCACCAAACCTTTTAAAAGCATTTGATTGATTATGATGGGTGAGGTCCTATATCAATTGGTGAACACAACCTTATGTTTATAATTTTATAATGTTTTATTGGTTCACCTATTGCTTCATTAGTTTGGTGACATGGCAATTAAGGGTGGGTGCATGGTGTTTGAATTGCATTAGACATCCATCTTGATTGGGTGGTGTTCTAGGTGGATGTCCCAAATGTTTTTAACACCATCTTTCAGAAAACCATATTTTAGGAACTTTACATAACAAGAGGTTAATTTTTTTATGTTTTCCTTTTTGTTTGGTCATTTTATGCCTAATAGGTTCTTTTTTTTTCAGCCAACATTTCTTTTTGGGATAGTTGTTTGTCATCCATTTTTTGGTGGGGATGCACCAGGGTGATCTACTTGTTGGGCTTCTTTGTTCATTGGCCCACTTTTGTGTGTTATGATGTTCTATGAAGGTTTTTCCCTCTTGTATTTTCCTTTCCCTTGATGTCATTCACATCATTGGCCATGCTTCTATTGTTCCTCTTATTTTTGAACATTTTGTTTTTCATTTGGCTTTTGTGGGGCTTTTGGTTCAACCTTGCAAATGCATGATTTGGTTGCCTTTTGGTTTGTTTTTTGGATTCTTTCTTCTTGTCAATTTTGTTGTTTTTTGGACAATATGAAGGTTTTGGGCATCCCATTTAGATCTTCTTTTATTTTTTCCTTTTTGCATGACACTTTAGATGAAGATATTCCATATAGAATGCTTCTAAAGAAGGATGCCCAAGTGACAAGTATGGGATTTTCTTTTGGTGTTTTGCCTTTAAACCTTCCAATCTATTCCATTCCTTCCCCCCTTATGATCTTTTCAACTTAACCCTCATGCAAGTTTTTAGGAAACTCCTAAACCCAAGCTCTTTGGATTGCCCATAGGCTTCCTTGGTGCATGGACAAGCTTTTCTCCCCATTTTTCATGGAAGGATTAATTTCATTTCAATAAAGCTCATTGCATCGATGACCTATTTGAAGAGTTAGGCGTTATTTGCTCCTATCATTGTTCTTAGATTCCTATTGGAACATCACCCTCATTATTAAAAGTTACAAGCATTAGGCATTGGTAATTTTGCTTTGATCCTCTTTTAGGCCTTTTCAATGTTGGCATGGGAGGTCTTTCCCCTAGATGTGGTGGATTGTGTTCCCCTTTTGTGCAATTTGTAAGAAAAGGAATACATTGATTTTATGAAAAAATTTAAATAGATTGCAAGATCATTTTTTTAGCATCATCTTTGAGATGTCTTATGATTTGCATTGCACATGCTTGAGAATCTACATGGGTTTGGGGGTACATGTGCATGGGATTTTGTTTACCTAGTCATTCCATCTTTTTATTTGGCTTTATATGTTTTCTCCTTTGCATTGTGCACCAAGTTGGGCCTCCACCATCTTTTAACTTTTGGGTTGATTCATTGCATTTGTGACCGGTGTTTAGATCTCATATTGGGGGACCCACCTTCTTCATTGTTCCCATGGTGGAGAACAAATTACATCCTATGATGTTATTTGGGATTCTTTCATTTCCATCACAAATGATGGGGGGTTTTATGCTTCATGTGAGTAAATTCATGTCCTTTTATCACCTTCCCTTCAATCTATTTGACAATGGGTTGACATTGTGTTATCAACTAATGGCATCCACATTTTGGTCAATGTTATCATTGTTGATCCTACCCAAGTAGAATGGGTTTTATGTGTTGTTTCATTTCGTGGGGTGACTACAAAAATGATAACTCAAATAAAAGAAGGACCTTATTGTGGTCAACATTCAATGGATGTGTTTTTTTCTTGTTATAAAGATTTGTGATTGTTTGCACCAATAAGTGGACAATTTTTTCATCAATGTGCTAATTAGCAAAATGTACTGTCGACCTTCCTTTGGTTGTTTTGTGTGTTTCATATAGGTAGAAGGTGTCAATAGCTATAGAAAGCTTAGGCCGCCTCTATTTTAAGACGTGTCATCATCACAATTGAGGGTTTTTCTAGGCTTACTAGTTTTTCAAGTTTCTCATCCCTTTCTTTTTTGATATGCTACTTGTGATTGGTGGGGGCTTTGGAACATGATTTGTTATTATGCCTTGCGACGATCCACTTTGGATTTTGTACTTTTGGTTTGGACTTGGGTTCTCTCTTTGTTCTTTTTTTTTCCCCCTTGTGCGGGGTGTTTTGTTTAATGGAGTCAAACAAGGCATGATCAACTAATCTTTTGCTAGGATCAAAATCGATACCAAAACTTTGAAAATAAACCTTTAAAAGCAAGGTTTAGGCTTATGCAATTAGCATGTTAAGTTTTTTTTAAAAAGAAAGGTAGGCTGAACTTTAAAGGTAAAGTGATCATTTTTAATGTGCTATGAAGATGCACGCCTTCCCAGTTTTCACTGTTGACTTGTTGCAACTCTCCATACATGGCCTATAAAATTTTCACCCTTGTGGAGGTGTCAGCATGCATGCATGCAGTTGTTTTTGAACTGGGCCCCAGGTACTTGAGTTTGTAAAAAAGAAATCTCATCAAAAATCAAATCTGCACATTTGTAAAAAAATTTGAACAACCGAGCTCAAACCCACACCTGGAAAAACTTACCAAACTTCTTTTAAAATATCAAAAAATCAAGACCGAAGGTTCTTTGTTTGTTCTTTCCTTCAAGAGAAAGAAGGAAGAACTGGACAACATTGGTGGCTGTGGCCTAAACCCTAAACCCATCCACAACTTGGGGTTATCTCTCTCCCTCTCTCTCTCTCTCTCTCTCAAGGACCCATGCATTATCTATCGCGTCAATCTTTCCTCTTTTTGATGACCAATCAAACAAAAAGACTGTTCATGAAATTGCACACTTTCTGCAGACCTGAACATTTGTTTCCTATTATAAAATTTGCTGAATCCACACTTTGTGCAGGACCCACTTTTCAGTTGTAAAATGCTGACTGACTTACTGACTGACTGATGACCTCCTTGTGGGGACACCAACCCAACTTCCCAAAGACTCTTTTCAAGGAGAGATGGTGTGGCAGGAGCCTTACTTTGACTGAAACTTTGCTTGTACCGTAGCAGTGAAAACAAAAGTTTGATGCATAATCAAGCTTGATGATCAAAGGGAAGAAGAAACAAAAACAAGAGTTACCTTAAAAAATTCCACAGACAAGCTCTCAAGAACAGATCAAAAAGCTTCTTGACTAATTATTCCAAGGTTTTTGAGCTTCGATGGCAGTGCTAATCATTCCTTGAGCTCAGGGTCAGAAGAACACTTGCCAACAACTCGAACTGAATCACTGTTACTTCTGCTTTGAGCTTTCTTTTTTTTTCGACCCCCCACGTTTTCTTTCTTGGGTGTCTCTCTTTCCTAACTTTCCTGCTTTCTTGATCTGCAGATTTGAGATTGGTTCAACCTTGTTGTGTGTCATCTTTGACTGCTGAAGATGTTGTAGTAGTTGTTACTTTGGGATTAGGTTTGGAATTTTTTTTCTTTCTTTTGGGGTTTTGCAGGGGAGGTTTTTAGTACTGAATATTGCTCAAACATTTTTGGTGATCTTTGAGGTGGTTCTATGATGACTACTAGAGTGGTGAGATCAGAAAGCCGCAGCACTAGCGAAAGTAGTACCAGCTGCAGCAACACTAGAGTAGAAGTTGCTTTCACCAGCAGCATCAACCGCTTCATAGAACGTTTTCAATGTTCCCAGTTTCGATTCCAAAAGCAACTGAGCTACTGGAGGGATTATGGACAAACATGCAGAGACACAACCGCTTGATCAAAGTTTGCAAGCGCATTGAAAAGCAGCAAGCTGCTGTTGTAGCTGGATTCTTGAGCTTGAGGAGGAAGAGGAGGAGGAAGAGCAGATCAGGACAGGAAGAAAATCCTAGATAGAGAGATTCCAGGTCGATCGATGTTGCAGGGGAATTTTTTCCACTGTTGGTCATGGAGACTCATTCGATTAGGAGTTAATTTTTGTAGCTGGATGTTGTTGGTGAATCTGGTAGCATGTGCAGCAGTTCGATCCGGAGGAGCAGGAGCAGGAACTGCTTCGACCTCGAGGTTGCTGCAAGTAGCTCCTGCTGCTGCGTTGCAGGGAAATACAAATGTTACAGAATACTCGAGGGCGTTGACGACGTCTTTCGCAGCTATAAGTCCTTCTCCAGAAACCGGGACGATAGATGACGGGCAGACTTGCCCTTTGAACTTCACGGCACTGGACAAGTTTCCATACATTGCTCAGCAGGCAGCAGATGAAGCTCTCGACAACGCGACGAGATGCTTGGCGTTGAACGACGGGTTGGCAGTGGTGATGTCCGAGTACCTGAAAAATACGAACTTCTTCCTGGTGCCGGCAGAGACGGCACCAGCGTGTTTGCAAGCTTATGACGCGCAGCTCGCAAAGCAAGGCTTCATGACGAATACCACCACCTTAAGCAGCATGTGTGGCATCTCTGCTTCTTACATAGCTCGAGGCACTGACCATTGCGAGCACATACAGACTCTCGACGATTTCAATAGATTGATTACGATCAACGTCTCGGCGGCAGTCAATAACTCTTGTAGCGGAGTTCTCGGCTCGGGCAACTTGCGCTCCACTCTCTGCCCCGCTTGTATCTCCCAGATGCTCACGATGGCCACGGCTCTTGGGAAGCAAGCAAATGGGAGTAGTATTAGCAGTACTAGTGCCGGGTGCTACAACTATACGATTCTCTACGTCGGAGCTTTTGTGCAGCCAGGAGGACCTCTAGATCCGACCGCAGTTGTCTGTCTCTGGAACATCCTTCCTGACCAAGTGCAAGGGAAGCGAAGCTCCAAGGTAGTGCATGTGATCATCGGAGCAGCAGCTGTGGTTGTCGTGAGCATAGGTGCAGCCGTAATCCTCTTCTTGCTTTACAGACAAAGAGAGATCGCGAAGCAGATCGCGTATGTGAAGCACACGACGCAGATGGTGGAGTGTTCTTCCGTAAGCGCCGACTTCGCGATGGTGTGGTACAGTCTAGACGAGATGAAAGCAGCCACCCACAACTTCGCAACCGATACAATCGCGGGGTCAGGCGCTTTCGCTAACGTCTATCGAGGAGTGCTGGAAGACGGCACGGAAATCGCTGTCAAAAGGTTCAAGAACTGCTCACCCAACGGCGATGCCGACTTTATACGCGAGGTCGAAGCTCTTAGCAACGCGCGACACAAGAATCTGGTCACTCTTCGCGGCTGCTGCATCGCGTCGAGCAGCAGTAGTACTGGCCAATATGTCATGGGTGTACCGGAAAACATCCATCAACGGATCATCGTCTGCGACTTCATGCAAAACGGGAGTTTGCACGATTTTCTTTTCAGATCGCCGACAACTGCTGCATCTCCTGAGCAGCTCCTGGAACAACTTTCCGCGAGCAGCAGCAATACTAAAATACTGGATTGGCCCACAAGACAAAAGATTGCAATCGACATGGCCAGAGGAATAGACTACTTGCACTACAGAGCGCAACCTCAGATCCTCCACCGCGACATCAAATCCAGCAACATCTTGTTGGACTCGGACTTCAACGCAAGAGTGTCGGATTTCGGACTCGCCAAGTTTACGCCCGATGGAATCACCCATTTGACCACCCGAGCTGCCGGCACCTTCGGCTACATTGCTCCCGAATACGCACTCTACGGCCAACTGACGGAACGCAGCGATGTGTACAGCTTTGGTGTCGTCTTGCTGGAGCTTATAAGCGGCCGAAAAGCTTTGCTCCCTGGGCCGCCTAAACCCACACCCACCACGACGATGACGACCACCACGAAGCCCACCACTACGGCAACAACAACGCAGGCGGCGGATGAGAACTCCGGCTTCACTTTGATCACAGACTGGGCGAATTCTCTTGTAAAATCAGGAAACTGGATCGAAGTTCTAGACCCGAGGATGATGATGACGATGAACAAAAGCAACAACCCAAATATGTCTGATGATGAAGCTTCTTCTATAAACTACTTGGGAGACATGGAGAGGTTTGTGACCGTTGCTCTGCTGTGCGCGCATCCGCAGATTGCCTACAGGCCTACCATCACTCAAGCTCTCCGGATCCTCGAGAATCCGCAGCATGAAGTGCCTGTGTTGCCTGACAGACCGATTCCTGTGACTCTAGAGAGAAGAAGAATCAATGACGCCGTGGGTGGATCGTCCAACCTCTTCTCCACTTCGCAAGGGTTTCAGTCCTTTGCAACGGTCTCATCTATAGGCAGCAGTTATATGGCCAGATAGCTTTGCTTTGCTTGCTTACTTGCTAGCTAGCTACTAGTGCTCATATCACATGTGCTCCAGCTCCTCCTCCTCCTCCTCCTCCTCCTCCTCCTGCATACGGCATCGAAGATCTTCTTCTTCTTCCTGCATCGGGTTGCTCTGAGCTTCTTGCAAACAATGTATGAAAATTCTATGTAACTGTGCTCCGGCTCCTCCTCCTCCTCCTGTATACTGCGTCGATGATCTTCTTCTTCGTCTTCTTCTTCTCCTTCCTGCATCCTGTTGCTGGGAGCTTCTTGCAAACAATGTAAGAAAATTCTTGTAGATTGTGAAAAAATCACACAATTTTTATTTTGTTTTGGGGGAAGAAGATCAGATTTCTTTTGAAAGATTTATTGGTGAATTTCTTGGAAGGGTTTCACATTGCACTTTGGAAAGCTTTATTAGGCAATTTTTGGGGAAGAAGATTAGATTGCTTTGGGAAAGCTATACTAGCAATTTTTTTGCAGAAGAAGATTAGATCACTTTCGAAAGCTTTATAAGCAAATTTTTTGGAAGAAGATGAGATTGCTTTTGAAACCCTTCTTAGCAAACTTTTGGGAAGAAGATCAGATCTTGCTTTTAAAGCTTTATTAGCAATTTTTTGGGTGGAAACAGGGATTTGGTTACAAATTAGTGTTGTAGAACTACTTGAGAGATAAAGTAGAATTTGGTTTGTGATAAAATTGCACAAGATCAAGATGAATTGTGTTACAGATTAGTACAATAGAATTGCACAAGATCAAGTGGAATTTGGTTTCAGATTAGTGTGATAGAATTGCACAAGATCAATTGGAATTGATTGGCTACAAATTAGTGTTCTAGAATTGCAAGAGATCCAAGTGGAATTTGGTTCCAGATTAGTGTGATAAAATTGCACAAGATTGTGAATGTTCAAATAAGTTTATTTTGAATTTTGCATGATCACAATGTCTTGTTACTATATACATTTCCTTAATTTTTTTCTTAATTTTTTAATTATTTTCAACACTTTTTACTTATTGTGTGAGGTACATTTGAATGATTTCTCAGTGAGAGATGTATTTGAACAGTGAAAAAGCTCATACCTTAACTACTATTGCACTGGACAATAATGAAGGATTTAAAAAAAAAAAAGAACTTCCATTGGACACATTTCTTGTAGTCAGTTTATGAAAATAAAACCTTCAAAGATGTTCATTTTGTCATAGGATTTTTAATCAACACAAAAGTAATGATAGGCAAATCAAAAGCATTATTTCTAACAATGAGTTTGTATATACTTGACCATAATCAATTTTTGGACAAGGTTCCACAAGCCTTGTCCTTCATATGCAAATATATCAAAGAAGATATGAAGACATGGACATGTTAAATTTCAGCCACATTGAGAACATTGTGTGTTGCGTAGTTGGAAAATCACAAAAAAGATTACCAATTTTGGTTGAAGGAATAAGTATATTGAAATGGCTCTCACATTGAAATGATTCTCATTGTGGCTTTATAGTAAATGCCCCTCTGAGAATCCATTGAATGAATCAATTTGACTTTTATATTGATTATGGAACTTTCTTATAATAAACACAAACACACATTATGCACATTCAATAAACATGATGTACCTCATAATTTGCATGCAACTTCAACATCCACTCCACAATTTTGATTGCAACTTTGAAGGAAACATACTCAAACATCACTCAAAGATGGTATGATATTGAAAAACACTTTAAATCTTAGTAAAAGATACCTATTGGACTAGGCATGCTACTAGGTCTTTTGTAGCTTGAACCTTGTTTCTACTTTCAACAAGAAACTACATGTCTCAGGACATATAGGTGGTATCTTGTGGGCAGTGTGACCCAGCACCCACTAATGCATTAGTTGGAGAAAACCTGTTTTGGGTTTTCATTTGGATGAAACCCAACTCAGCCCCCATTGGGGTTTTGGTGGATTTTGAAGAAAAACCTAGATTTATTTTTTTTCATGTTTTTTTCCCTCCTTTGTGTTCTTCTTGTTCCTCATCTTCCCTTTTCTTTTCTTTTTTTCCATGCAACAAGTTCTTTGAGTTACTTTTTTTTTTCTAATTCATTTTGTGATGGAGCTCATTGGTGTGTTTTTGGTGTTAAGGGGTGCTAGGGAGCCACCATCACGCCTTTTTTGCCATCATCGCCCCTCCTCCATCATCATCACCCCTTCTCCAAGCTTCAACAATTTTTTATGTAAGTCTCATTCTTAGGCATTTTTTTATATAAAAAAATCATGTAATCCTCAACTACAGATGGTGACAACAACTTTGTAACTCATTGTCATCATCGCCTTTTGTTTTTCAAAGAAGAAGGAAAAGAAGAAGAAGAAAAAAAAAATAGCTTTTTTTTTTTGTTGTTGTGTGGATTTTTTGATTTCCTTGTTGCCAAAAACCAAGCTTTTTTGGTGGTGCATATTTGGAAAGCTAGAAGGCATTGATGAAATGAAATTAAGGTTCAAGCCTAAAAATAAGCTCAAACAACTCAAACATTTATGACAACAAAATGGTAGAGCTTTTTATAATTCTTTCCTTTAGTTTTTCAAAGAGACCTTTCATGCTATGGAAATGGTATGATGTATTGTGTTGCACATATTTTTATTAATTGAACACACTTCTTTTCACATCTTTTTATCAATCATGAAATTCTACATAGTTGGTCATTTTCCTTTTGACACATGATAAGTTCCTTTTGTATTTTGATGCCTCTCAAAATGATCATATGAACTTGTGTAGCTGGTTAAATAAAGTGTAATACTTGTCTTTTTTTGCATATTTCTAGAATCTTATAGGCCTTTTTTCAATCATGGGTTTTTCATCACTTTGGTTATAATATGTTCAGTTTTTTCATTTCATTTTCTTTTTATTTAATTTACAGTTTTGATAAAATGATTTTTTAGGTTTCTTTCTATATGTTAAGGAGGGGAATTAAAAAGAAAATCCCATATGTAAATTATATGTGTCACAACCCTAACTTTGGGCTTGTGACCAAAGCAAGGGCATGAAAGGTGCGGATTGATAACGCAACCCGATAATCATATTTACATTCCCGAAGTGCGAGAGAATGTGAGGAGATGAGCCCACACACTCTCAAGTGGACTCCCACTTTGGGAATTAAAGTCCCTAAGGAGTCCTAAATTTTTAAAGAGCGATTTCAAAAGTCATTAAATTGAAAAGTTCCTTATACCACTGGAAAGTTTTTAAAACATATATGTCTAAATTAGCTTGCATGACCCATTTGAGTACTTAAAACACAAGTTATGGTTGAAAGAAAGTTCGAAGGTCAAAGTGCCATTTTGATTTTTGACCATTAAAAATCGAAAATTGCCTTGATTCACTTGGAGGTTTGCACAAGAGGTTTATAGGGTTCCAAAATGCCAAAAGCCCCAATTTTGGGAATTTTAGGACTCCCAACTTGGGAGTCCCAAGACAAAATGACATTTGGGTGTAGCTTCCATGGTTAGTCATAAAGAATACTATAAAAAGGAAGGTGATGGTTTCCCCCAAGTCCATGTCATGATGAGTCTCGTGAATCCATGTATGATTATGGCTTGTTTGTGCACCAAAAGTGATATAACTATGCATTAACCAACTTGTTGTTTGGTTTGTGCAAGTTTGTGTGAATAATTGACTCATTTGTCACTCATCATAGTCTCCATCCCGAAGCTCCAACATGCCCTTTTTACCCTCGAAGTGTTGCGAGCTAAGGAACGTATCCTAAATCCTTCTTCTATCATTTTCACATTTGGATTCGCATTTAAGTCTTTCAAGGAGTTTGGGGGTGCATCAATGTCTCAATATGTTTTTGTGGAATGTGAGGTGTATGCATGTAAGTTCCTCTTCATGGAGGTGGAATGTTGTTAGTGTACATAAATTTAATATGGGTTCCAAAATATCCATCACATTTTAACACAATAAATGGTTGAAGAATGTAATGTTTTGTGTGATTACATTTTTATAATGTAATAAAATAATTTGGATACAAGAAATATGCATGGTCATCAATTTCCATGAATCCAAAATGATCCATGGATGATACATACGGTCGTACCCACCTATTTATGCTTCTCTTCCTTTATTTGGTTTAGGTTTTTTCAAAGTGCCCATCTTAATTGTGGAACAATTAAAGATAAGTTTTTTGCAATTGTGGTTTGTTTTCAATTAAAACATTGCCACATCTATACCCATTAACATGTGAAAAATTAGCGAAGGCAAAAGTAATTTATCATCAAGGGCATGGAATGGGTAATGTGGATTAAAATTCTAAAATGGGTTTTTCCCTTAATAGGAATTTGGAAGTGGGTAGGATTGTATGTAGTGGAACATTTTTAACATAATTTTATAGATTGGAAAATTTCCATCCACCTATTATGTATTAAGATTTGCATTTGAAGACATCATTTTTTATGAAATTTGGATATATGTAAAACAATTTTGATTTTTGATAAACCTTTTTATTCTAGGTTCAACATCATCTTCTATTATAATTTCACATTTGCATTGTTAAAGTTTAATGTTCTTAAACATTACTTACATATAGGTCACAAAATAGGTGTTAGTATATTGGGGTATTACTACCCTCCCAAAGCCTAATTTCAAGGGACAAGAGTTTTACATTTTGGGACTATGAATTAGGTCATTTTCATTGAAATCCATGTGTAGGTATTATAAAGGATGAAACCACTATTTTAATATAATACATGCATGTGGGTCATGAAAATAAGTGTTGGTTTTGATAACTTCAAACCATTTTAAATATGGTGGTTTAAGGTTGATGTAGTATTACATTCTTGGATTGAGTTGTCACCCAATTACTTTTAACCATCACCATGTGATTTTCATAGGTTTCCCATAGTCATTACAGTTGATGTGATGCACCCATTTTGTCTTGGGCATCACGTCGACGTCCGTCTCAAAATGTTAGTTGTGTATATCAAAATTGATCTCAAAAAAATTGTCCTTACATTTGAGCTACCCCCATTACATATAACAATCTAAAAGGATCACAACAACACATTATTGGTTTTTTGATTTGTTAAAGAAACGACTATTGTCCTTTTCAACTACAATAATAACTACTTATTCACAAAAATCATTATGTAATTACAAAGGCCATTAAAATGTCATGTGATGTAATGGTTTTGCAAATATAGTTAGTATGACAACTAGTGGGTTTTTTTGGATATATATATTATTATTTTTGAAATTGTAATAATGTGCTTTAAATAAATTAAAATTACTTAATTAAAAATACCTTGACTTTTGCGATTAAAATAATGACTTCTAGTTTCACAACACGATGATGTGGCATTCGTGGTAATAAAATATTTGATTATTAGTCAACATGATGATTCATACACTACTTTGGATAAAATGGAACATTTATTGGTAAATCACTATGTTAAAAATGATGTCTAATCCTTCAATATAGCATTTTGCATCAAGATGCAAATCTAATAACTTTACCATCACAACAACAAATTTTGTCCTTTGAACTAGACACAAAAATGACTATTGTTTTTTTCAATTACATTTATAACCACTTGGCCATAACAATCATTAAGTAGTGGCAAAATACATTAACATGTCACATGGCACCATGGTTTTGCAACTATAATCATATGATAACTTGTTGGTTTTTTTGTTAAATTATCATATTATTTTTCAATTTTTGTTCATTAATTAATTAATTGCAAGAACCATTCGCCTTTATGACTAATAACCCACTCAATCTCCCATGATGATGGCATGGTATGTTATATGCCAACAAGATGATGTGGTCCTATTTGTCGACATCATGATTCATGTCATTCATTTAATAAATTAATCTCATTTACTAATTAGTTGAAAATATTGTTGTCCTTCGTGACTAATAATGAATTGGTTTTCCATGTGACATTCGTGATGACAATAAGGTGTCACAAATTTTCATGGCAATCCATGATTTTTTGTGACACCATAAGTTTTTGTGTCATGAATTTATGGCACCAATATTTGTCATGGCATGCCATAAATTTTTATGTGCCATGAGGTTTTTGAAATCGTGAATTCACATGCATGTGTATGTATACTAAACAATCTATTGTTAACTTATAATTATGATTACAATATTAATAATCATTTTGAAAAAAATGACACTTACCTCCAAGTTGACTTTTTAACTATTTAACACACTAACTTAGGTTAACATACCTATTAAGTTAACCTGTGTATGTAGGCTATTTAATAAAAACCTATTCCGTAATATATGCTACCTTGTTAAGTACTTAATTAGTCATAAAAAAAAATCTAGTATATTTAAATATATTTAAAATAGGTTACCTTATTAATAAGTTAACCTAGGTAGGCTTGTGTAGGTTCCTAGCTTTAGTTTTTTTGCCAAGTCAACTTAAGTAACCTCATCATAAAATATTTTATCAAGTTTGTGTGATTAGATATGATTATGATGTAATTGGATGTGACTAAATGTGACATAATTATTTTAAGTTTATTTATTTATTTAGCTTAAGAATGCATAAATTAACCTAAACAAGGTTAGTAAGTAATATAGGTTGACAAATTAATTCATTTAAAGTCAACTTGAGGAGGTCTAAGTTTAGGTTAAGTTGGTAGGTATTAGCTAGGTTGACCTAGGTCAACCTACGATGGCGAAGGTTAATTCAACGCAATTTTTTTTTGAGTTTTATAACTTTGTGTTGAATATAATTAGTATAAAAAAATGTGGTAGTGCAATGGATGAAGACTTGAACCCCAAAGTGAAAAAGAGGGGTTAAAGTCTTCACTCTCGCAACTTATGATACCTAGGCCACTTGGTTTAGGTTAGGTAGCCTAATCTAAGCTTGGTGGGCTAGGAGTCCAATGTTTGTTTTAATCTAAGCCACCTAGCATAGGTAGTTAACTTAGTTAGGCTAAGCTAGGTTGACTTTTGACTCCACTAACTACATGGGTTAAACTAAGTTAACTTTTGGTCATGTGTAATGATTCATAATGTGTTTATAAAATTTTGATACATGTCATCCATCCATCAAGATATATTTTGTAACATTTAGTTGAATAAAATGACTAAGTTGAGATGGCATACACTTTTCATGCCATACCAAGGTTAATGATGACATGGAATTTCATTATTATAAGAAAATTTAAAAGTCCTAATCATTAAAACGATTGGGTTTTGCAATTAAACGTCACTAATGACTAAATGGGTTAATGACATGCGTTTAATGATTAATTAGTCATTAGTTGCATATGTCTTTTCTAACTAGTATCTAATTGTAAAAGCTAATTACAAAACCCAAAATGTGTTGTGGATTCAATCACCACAAGATTAGCAATTGAAACTTTTCAATTGCCATTGTTGTCACTAGGGTTGTCACTACATCTATGCATATGTCACGATGTGACATATGCATCTAGACGTAGACACACCCCTACGTCATGTCAATATAGGGTTAGCCTAAGGATTTTTGGTCGTTAATGTTGCGGGGATCAAAAAAAATCAGTTAGCCCTCTATGTGGCAACCAAAATATTGGTCATAAGAAAAAACATTAATTAATAAGATTAATCATAAATTAACACCAATGATTAATTACAAAAAATTGAAAAACAAGTAACAACATTTGTTTTTTAATGATGTCAAAATACATTTTTACATTTGTTTCCTTTGTAAAAGGAAACACAATTGAATTTGGTGAAATTTTGGATTTAAATAGTTGGATTAACAAATTTGGTGAAATTTTGGGTTTAAATAATTTTCTTAACTTGGCAATTTTTGTTGGGAAAAAAATGGAAAAAATAATGCAAATTCAAGGAAAAATGTAAACAACAAAACATTTTCCAAAACATTCAAAGAGAAAATTTGGAAAAAAAATGTTACTCATAATTAGTAAAAATTTAAAATTAAAATTAATAATTCTAACCTTAAACACATAAGCAATTCCAACATCAAATTTATTTGAAAACATTTAAGGTCAATCTTTGAAATCATCATCAACCTTATCCAAGGTTTTTGAAAATTAAAAAAAGTATTAATGATATAACCAAAGGTTTTTTTGGTGGTGAATTTCCATCATTTTGCAAACATAAAAAATGCCATCAACATCAAACTTTTTTTTTTTTAGTTTCTTCAATTATTTAGTTTTAATTTTAAAAAATTCAATCTTTTTTTTAAAATGATATAATTTTACAATGGGTTTAAAAAAGTCTTGTAATCAAAATATAAAAATATTTTAATTAATTATTCATTCAAAAAATATATATATATATATAAGGTTTTAAAAAAACTTGAAATTGCAAGTCAAGAATAAATTTACAAATCTATTTTTTTTAAATCACCCAAAATATTTGTAAATTCATAGTCAATTAAAAAATGCACGCATTAAATCTTTTATAATTTTATTTCTCAATACACAAAATATGTCCAATTTTTAGGGAATTGCAAGTTTCTATTTTTCCCAATATAATTAAGTACATTTTATTTATTTATTTTTGGGATGTTGTTAAAATGGTAATCGTCCATGAAAAAGATTGCTTTATTTGGTTATAGACAAGTTTGTGTACTTAGAAACTTGTTTAAATCTTTGGATATTATGGTTATTTACTATATTTTATTGTAATAATTTAGCAATATATATTTTAAATTTGACCAAAAAGTTCTTTGTTAATGTTGTTGCCCCCTTAAATTGGCAAAAATTGATCACAAGAAAAAACATTAATTAAATAATCAATATAACCATTTAATTATCAAGACCATATTTGTTTAGTAAAATGAATCATATTGTAATAAAAATAATTAATTACCTAACTTTGAAAAAAAATCACAACACGTATATATATAAATGATGTAAAAATATATTTTACATTTTTTTTCATTTTTAAAGTTTAAAAAATTAGTTTGGTGAATTCTTTTGAATTAAATTGTTGGATTCCCCTTTGCCGCCAACATATTTTTTTGGTTTCAAATTTCCTAACTTGGCAATTCCTGTTAGGAAAAAAATGGGAAAAAATAGTGAAAATTTAAAAAAAATGTAAAAATAAATAAATTGTCAAAAAGAAAAAAAAAGGTTATTCTTGAAGAGTAGTTTTTAAAAAATAATTATAACAATTCCAACATTAAAAAAATAAAAAACTATATTATCAAATTTATCAAAAACTTTAAATTAATATTAATGATGTAATTGATTTTTTTGGTGATGAATTTCCACCATTTTGCAAACATAAGAAAAACTAGCAACATCAACAAAAATAGTTTTAATTTTTTTTATAGTTTTATATTTTAAAAATGATATAATTTTGTAGTGGGTTCTAGGACTTATAGCCAAAATATAAGAATATTTTAACAAATTTGAACTTCCATATATGGCTTGTAGCCAAAACATGGCTAAATTTTCTTATGGATAATCTTGAAGAAATTTATAAAATTGAAGAAATGAAAAGATAAAAAAAATCATGGATATCATTATTATTATCACCATTTATAATTCATTCATTCATTTTTTAATGAAAAATTTAAATTCATCTTTTAATATTTAGACATAAACCTGTGACAAAATAAGCTTATAGAAATTGATAAACCATGTTTAAAATAAAAATAAAATATTGATAATTTTTCCAAAAAATAATAATACTTATAAATTTAAATTTCAAAAATCCAATTTTTTCAACATGGATTTTTTTCATACATGAAAAAAAAATGGGGGAAAAATTAGGGATTCTTTTTTAGATTCTTTTGGTGTGGCATCATGAC
>Ga0209208_10001584_pt1 | contig 32223 bp, 24 predicted proteins | sample S1TSphfallax_3_FD_187694 | JGI IMG/M metagenome (GOLD analysis project Ga0209208, IMG submission 187694) | Host-associated microbial communities from peat moss isolated from Minnesota, USA - S1T2_Fd - Sphagnum fallax MG (SPAdes) (version 2) | ecosystem: Host-associated > Plants > Peat moss >...
AATGATGAAGATTTGAGAGGTTTTCAAATCGGTTTTTCATGGCAATGGGGTTTGGGGTGGAGAGAAATGCCACATTGTTGGGATACTGTGGGTTCTGTGTAGCTAGGAAGAAGTATCCATTTTTGTGGGAGCTTTGAAGGGAATTGATCTGTGATCAGAACAACCCTAAGATTGTTAAGATATATTCACAGTGGGTGGTTTGGGTTTGGGTTTTTTTTTTTCCCTCTTTGTACAACTTCCCAGGATTGCTTTGTGAGAATTGGGGTGGTTTTCATACTTTGAGATTGTGAGTTGGGAATGTAAATTGCCATGACTTAACCCATGGGCTCAAGAGAGAGAAGCCAGAGTGATATGCTTCTTCATAGCCCATAGATTAAGTATTGTTGGTGCTGATAAACTGGGTATTGAGCTCTTGTTTTGTTCTTCTGTGAAGTTCCACAGAAGTCAGTTTTCACAAAATTTCACTCGCAGTAGCTGTGACATTAGCATTGCCCTCTCTTTTGGTGACAAGTGCTTATATGGTGTGTGTAGATGAGATCCTATCAGATGTCTTGCATAGATTAGACCCGGTCGTGTGTTGTGCAAGGGGTGTCTAGTATGAATTTTAATTAGGTCATCCCTAAGCTTGGAACATCCCTTCTATTCTTTGAAAATTTGATGCTAACTAGAATTGATTCAGTCCATCTCATGGCAAGTTGGAAAGAATGAATTTCTTGTGGAATGTGGGCACTTGAACAAGTGACCTCAATAGGGTCAATAGGCTAGAACTTAGTACCAAAAACCCAAACAATGAAGTACGAGCAAAAACATGAGGTTGTTGGAAATTCAGCTGTAGAAAAAAATGAAGTGATTGAATTGTTGCCATGTGCTGTATAGAATTTTGTGCTGATTAGTCATTTTGCATCTTGTATGTTAGTACAAGCTCTATTTAGATTTTTGTAGTGACGCGATCTTGAACATTATGCCAGGTGCACAAGCTTTTATCCAAGGTGTCTGATTCTAAACCTTGCATAAATCTGATGGCTTTGATTGAATTTTTGGAGGAAGGCACTGTCCGTGGAAGGTGCTTCCTCTGTTGTGGCAAAAACGGGGTAAGGCACCTTGGCCCTCCAAGTACACTGGAAAATTTCTCCCAGCTCTCGATGAGCATGTTTCAAAACATTTTCTCAATACAAAAAATGTTTCTTGCTGAACTTTGCTATGAGAGCATCTCCATTGGTGCTCAGTATGTGAACCTGCACAGTACAATTGGATGAAGGAAAGTCAAAATATAGGGGTTTGGCTCAAGCCAAAGGTATTGGCTCAGTATAATTGCACAGTTTGAAGTGGCTAAAAGGCAACCGCAACACTTGTGCACCTCCAGAAAAGAGTAATAAATATGATCTAACTACTGCTCAGTGTTTCTGATTGACCCATCATAATGATTGGTCCAGGTGGTTTGCTATAAGTACTCCCCCACCTGTTTGCTGTCCCAGTTTCAGTTTAATGGGTGGGGTTGCTAAAAAGTAAATAACTAAATTTGGACGTGAAAAATACGTTTTGAGGGTCACATACTGAGCACCACTGGAGATGGTCTTAGAGCACATATCCTTTGTTGGATCCAAACACCCAATTCTTAGAGTGTGCAAATTTGATACATGTTTAAAAAAAAATTATAGCTTATAACTAGTTTGATATAATGTGAGTTCACCATTTTCCCATTTACCCCATGATCACATGTATCATACTTCAATACACACATTATTGCATGGGAGAAACCCCTTTTATCACACTAACCTATTACCACCCTACTATTGCACACTTTGTACCCAAGATTACTATTTCATTTGGACATACATACCCCAAAGGGCTAGGTCTTGTACCAGGATGTGAAACACCAGGTTTTTGAGTGCAAGATTAGGGATCAAGAGTCTGTGGCAATATGCAATAACCCAGCAGCTCTCTCACCAGTTACCTAGTTCTGAGGTTTCTTTTTTGCCACTTTTTTTAAATTTGGAAAGAAAATTCAACATTTTTTCCCAGATTTTTAAAAATCTTGAGACATTTTTCCCCCTGCTTTTCTACAGTTAGGACAATTTTCTCCAAAAGATTGATCAATAAATGCCCTATTTAATAATAATAATGCTAATTTTTAAAAAAAAACTGGTTTGGCAAAAGCCTCATATAGCTTCAAGCAAAGTAAAGAAATGTGTGTATGATTGAGGGGACAATACAAGGAAGATGACTGTCATGCCAAAGTAAGTAGTTATTGGGGAGCAGAATAGAAAACTTGGGATTGAAGTATAAGGTATTTCTGACCCCACAAGTACACATGAGAAACTACTGAATGAGTGAGAGAAAGAGAGGGAGCAGCAATAGTTAATTATACTTGCAATCATCCAAATAACTTGCCCCATAGGCTAGCATCTTGTACCTGTGGAACAAGGACAATGCTCTTGGGGGCATGTCTAATGTTCCAATTTTTGTTTTTTTTTTGTGATGGGCCAATCAAAGTGGCTCCTTGCACACCCCAATAATAATAATAATAATAATAATAATAATAAGATTTTTATTTTTTTGAAAGAAAGAAAGAAAGAACAAGCATAATTTGAATTTAAATCTTGTATAACTTTATTAAACAAACAGATCGTAGATTAGGAAAATGTACAAAGGAGTTAAAAAAAGGAAAAGGGAGAAGATACTGAAAATCAAGTTGGCTCAAAGTAGATGTCAAAATTTCTCCATGTCCAGGACCGACCACCTATAGTAGGTCAGCCATATTTTTCCATGTCAAAAATCGATGGCCTGCAATAGGTCGGCCATGGCGATGGGAGGTGTGTTTTGAAGGGGTGGAAGTTGGGAAGTAGCTAAGCCTATGGCTATCACCTAACTTAAGATGGAGGATGCCTGCATTCTTTGTAATGTGATTGAAACTTTTTGATGTAGAAAAGTGACCAAGGTAAAAAGATGAGGGCCTTCTTGTTTTCTTAAGCTCCAATGGCATTGGCACAATTGTGTAAAAACACATTGACATGTTTATGTAAGCAACCAAATACTTCAATTGTTAAAAGGAAGAATTGATAAGTGACATGTGATGATCTTTTATTGTCCCCAGTTCATTAACATGTTTTTCATTTTTTTCATTTTTTTTGCCATCACAATTATAAACACTTTGTTTTGTTGGCATATAACCTCAAGCTTTGGTGAAGATTGGGAATGGTGCATATTTGATATAGAAAAGAAAACATTTGAAAAATAAAATTACAAATAGATTTTGGATGTTTTATACATGTAAAAGGACTCTTGAAACATCATCAATTTGCATTGATGATTGAAAGTTTGTATTTTGTGAAGTTTACTTCAAAAAAAATTAACAATCCACTTGTGATTTTTCAAATATTCAAGACTATAATTTTAAGCATTATTCACACCCCTTAATGATTCCTTTTATTGTGTTTGCACTCTTCGCTCCAAACTATGTACATTCAATTCACTCTTCAAAAGCTAAAATCAAAACATTGTTTTATTTCCACCTTCAAATAAAAGATGCATGTCAAAAAAAAATCAAAAAATCAAATATACAATTTTGACATTATTTAAAAATTTACTCTTGAACAACTTATCTATTGACTCAATGCAATTGCACACTTATAATTCATCTTACATACCTTATGATTATTGAATCAAAGCAATAATTGAACCTATAGAAGGTGAGAGTTGATTGTCTTGGTGACAATTCATTTTTAATATAATTAATATATGGACATCATTATAATCAAACATGACATGACACAATTACAATAGTCAATAAATATTCAACATAATGACATGGAATAATTTGATAAGCAAAATGTATGACCAAGGTATGAACTTAGTTTAGGACAAAACATGTCTTCAAGGATTAATAAAAAGATTTATGACATTGTATAACTTGCTAAAACAAATGCCATTTACAAATAACTTCCACATATGTCAACCTCAGTGTATGACATTTTTAATGGATCAATGCATGAAATCTACCATAATTATGTTAGTTTTTAAATGAAATTAAATGCACACAGCTTTGGTTCCAATTGTATAGTGATCGTTAAAGATTCACATGAATTCAATAAAGTTCAAATGTTTAGAAGCTTGAAACATTACTTTCTTTAGAGCAATTTTAGTGATGCACTATATTTGGGCCAATATTGTTAATTACCATATTCAAATTTAGTTTTAAACGTTGGCCCCTCCCCCATCAATAAACAATTTACATATGACAACATACAATAAGGGGTCATACAAATGCCACACATGGGCCAATTATCATCACTAACCAACTAAAAACAATCCTTTTTTTCCTAGGCTTTGATGACACCTTTAGTAATCTACACAAATTTACATGAACTAGAAGCCCATTTTCATACCCTTGTGGCATTGACTTCAGTTAAAATTTGCAATATAAGCCATTCACTACAATTGTTGAAGTTGTTATTATAATATTGTACAAGGTATGTTTCGTTAGGGACTACATTGAAATGGCAAAACTTTTAAGAATCCTAAAGGCATGCTCTCCCAAAATAATAACATTTTTTTTTCCTTCAATCATAATTTTTAAGGAAAAAATTGATTAAAATGTGTAAAACCAATTTCATATAGCCCTCATAAAAAACCTTCCAAAACCATGTCAATCAAACACAATTTGTGAACCCACATTGTAGTTTAAATATTTGCAATTTGTTTTGACATTTTAATCCCAACATTTCAAACTCTCTTAACCACTAAAATAAATAAAAATTGACCATATATATTGCATTGACATTTTTTGAACAATACTAAGCTCCTTCAATTGGGACAAGGTCTAACCTTTTAAACTTCATTTTGATTTCTAGGACTCTCATGAAATCTCAATTTGGCAAAGTGAAAACCAATGTTGTGAGTCCATGGAATGCTTCACTTTTGAGCCTCACATGTTTTCTCTTTTGTTTGGGTGAAAGTTCAAATCTTTTTGGCTTTCATTGATTTCAAATTTCTTGACATGTGTTGTTGTTTAATGGTAAATTGTTCATTGAGGTTGTGACATAAATGTAATTCATCACAAAGTATAAACTTAAGAATTGTACATGTCAAAGTATTATAGGTTGCATGAAAGGCATTATGGGTAATGTAAGGACACTTATAACTAAAGGCAACTCATTGATGAAGTTTATCATCCAATGTAGGATAAAAATTAGGTGATGAAACTATGAACCTATATAGTATGAATATAAACCATTTTAAAGAAAAATCCTAAACACAATTAATCACAAACACGAACTTTTTCAAGAGGTTTCTTAAGTACACAAATGAAGTATGAACAAGAAACATTGGCAAAAAAATTTAAGCGATTTCATAAATATATGTTATTAACAAGTGGAAACATTCATAAGAAGATTTTCATATATGGATAAATGCCTTTTTAACATGGATGTGGATATCATCCAAGTGGAAACATCAAAAAACCAATTGCAATATTGTGAGTGAAGGAAAGGGAGGCAACTTATGCATAAGGAAAATGAAGAACCTTATGCATAAGGAACATCCTATATTGTAACATAAATATTAATGAAGGTAAAGCCTTTCCACATACATTAAAAAGCTTAAACTAGTTCCTGCATTACAATGACCACAAGGAACCAAATGGTCCAATCCTTGGGCCCAATTATGACATGGATGTTCAATACTAAACTTCACTCAAGTTCAAAACTTGTAGTCATAGTGAATCATGTTGTATGTTTCAACTCACCTACAACCACTTGTTGAAATGGTTTACTTAATTGGCAACATGTAAACAAAGCCAACAAATGGAAGTTCTTTGGATGAAATCAAAGTTTAGCTTGAGGAATTAGAGACAAAATTGGATGAAGAAGTTTAACCTTTAAACATTATTTGAATCATCCGAATCTGTGACCCCACCGTTTCTCCTACCCATAACCCCCTAGACCAAAAATTGACACAAACATGCATTTGTTGTAAGGGACAACTAATTCCTTTTCTCTTACCATTGAGATGTCGTTTTCAACCTTCCTTCTCAAGTTCTTTTGGGTTTTTTAAATTGAAAAGCTCACCAAGTTGAAAAGAAGGTATCAAGAGATTTTGATATATGCCCATAATTTATGTTATCCACCCATATTAATCAAGTATGGTGGCTTGAGGGCCTAGGATTAAAAAAAGAAAGCGTTGAAAGTTAAATGAATCACTTTTTAGATCATGGAACAAGGGGATAGTGGGAGGGTTTAGGAATTATCAAGATGTTCAAAAATAGTTGCAAATGTTGCAAGATTTTGTGTAGATGCACATTGGATGTGCATTTTTTACCATACATTTCTTCTTCACCCTAAGCCCAAATGGAGGTTGTTTTCCTTTCACCCACCTCATATTGCCTTCAATTTATTTAAAAATTTCTACCATGAATGAAAAATGGTATCTTGGTCAAATTCTCCAAGCACATGAAATTTTGAAGGTTGCTTGTAATAAAAAATTACATTTTCAACAATGGGGTCTTTCAATTCTCAACTGATTTTTTATAAAAAAAAAACCAAAATAGTCAATTTGAAGTCCCCCAACAACTATCACAACCTAGCATTGGGTTTGTAACCAAGGATAGGGCACAAGAAATGATCTAAGATTGGAAACCATTGTAAGATTCAAGTACATTCTCACAAGTATGGAAGAGTGCAAGAAGTGAGTTACAAGTGTTCCCAAGTGATATAAGCATTTTGGGAGTTGTATTTATGTGATAATCTTGAATTTTTGAGATGAAATTTATGGTAGTAAACGTGCTTCAAAATAAGCTCCCAAAATACCATCAGAAAGGGCTTGAAACTTAGATCTCAAAAGTTGGTTTACATTTTTCATTTGAAGTTGTGAGTTGGGAGTTATGGCCAAAAGAATGGTCATGAGTCAAATCAAAAGTAATATGTAAGAGTTATGGGATGCATAACTTGGTAATTTTTGGGATTCTTAGTAGGAAGTTTTAGGAATATTAACCATTTTAATGTAGCCCCCATTACTAATCACAAAATATACTATAAGGATGAAAGTGGTATGTCTTGTCAAGGGTTTGAATTGTGTGATTCAAGTGAGTTGAAATTGTTTATGATTAAATCCTAACACCATTTAACTTCAACTTATGTTAACTAATTTTTTGTTTGGTTTTTGCCAGTTTAATTTATCCATCAACATACATTAACACCATCCTTGTCCTAGTACCATTTTGAAATTCTCACATGCCCTTTTAAGTTTTAACCTCCAAATGCATGGTGTTAAATAATGTGCCCTAACTAGTTGCATTATATTATAACTCCGAAAATTGACCACATCTTTACTTTCAATGCCATTTAACAAACTTACGAGTGCATCAACAACTTTACAAAATTGGATTCACAAAATTCCAAGATTTTACATGAGTTTTGGGGAATTATGTTGTTGCATATCCCATGCACTACAACAAAGGTGTCCATGTATGTCAAGTGATTTCACTAAATTTTTAGTGAATTCATTGGTATTAGTAAATAGGGATTGGTTGGAAAGTAGTGAATTCAACGGTATAATGAACGGGGACTAGTGAACTGCACCCACATTTTATAGTATAATTCCTACTTGGTACTATTGATCAAATGTCAATTCAAGTTTTAAATTTTAAAGTTTACACTTTGTTGAATGTTTAATTATATGTGCAATTAGTATTTAGAAAAAAAAAATCTATGAATAATATATTATTTATTCTAAGAAGACCTTGTCAAAAAGATATTTCATCACAATTTGTCAAGAACCTTAAATGGATTTTTCATTAACTTCTGTATTAAATAATTCACATACCCAACACCATTGGATGATACAATCAAGCTTTTGTTGGGCCTACCCCTCCCTTCATTAGGTTGTCTTCTTAAGGTTTCACATTAAATTGTCCACTTTCACATTGTAACTTTTATAAATTTTATGTTAAAGAATTGGTTTTCACACTATTTGGAAAAAAATTCAATGTTGGACCAATTTACAAAAGAAAAAATGATTTTTTTTAAGGATTTGTTGTCTCAAAGGGTGTGAAACGAAAACATTTTAAGAAATACCCCATCATATGCCATACTAGTTGCATGATTTGGTGGTAGAAGTTTCAAAATGTTTGAACATTTCTATCATAGACTTATAAACTCACCTTGCAAAACCAAAGTTTCCGAGGAATTTGTAGGTTGCAACTAGATTTAGATCATTACAAAAGCCTTACACCCCATTGTAACTAGGGTGAAGCTCTTTAAATCACTCATTGCCACCTTTGGTTCCAATACCAAAAAGTTGAAAATTCTAACAATGTAAGAACTCAATGGTGCAAGAGTGCTAAAAAAACTTAACAAATATTTGCCATACACATACACATCCTTGAAGCTCTTTTACAATTGCATTGGATTTAGGGTTTCACACAAAGTGATATGGTTGTAAATTTTTCTTAAATTCAATTGATTTTGATGCCATGGTCCTTAACACCAAATTGGAGCCCATTGATCAAGTCCCCATAGTTACCATCTTTAATATTCAAACTCAAATAAAATCCACAAAAGCTCATTGCAATGTTAAAAGAATTTACCAAAGAAACCCAAATTGTGAATAACATTTAGGACACCCACACATGTAAATTTCTCAACCTAGAGATGCAAAATTGTGCAAAATTCGAATTACAAGTCATAGGGAAAAACAAAAAAAACAACTCAAAACAACATTTCCTCCATAACAAATATCTCACAAAAAGCATGGGTTTATGAAAATAGTTTTAAAAATTCATGTACTAATGAATGGGAAAGTACTTAAACTATTTTCTACTAGTTGTTATGGATATAATGTTCTAGTAATTGCTTCTATCATTTTTGGGCAATAATTTTGTTCACAAATAATTTTGAGTCAAGTTTCCAAAAAGAAGACAAACAAATGTGGGAAGGGGGGGGGGGATGGTGGGGAAAAGGGAACAAGCAAATGACAACACATGCACCAGGAAAGAAAACTTTTTTGTTTCACATGATATTGGGTTCATACATAAATGTGTATACATTTATGTATAAGACATTAATGTATTGTGGTGGAGGTGCTTTCAAAGGAGAATTTTAAGAGCTTGCCACCAATACCATTTACTTGTTACAAATATTTTTTGTATTTTAAAGCATTTTTTAAAACTTCAAATTAGTTATACCATCTGTGATTGATGTTTGTTGTATAACTCCATTGTTTCAAATTTTCCCCCATTGCTACACTCAAACTTTCACAAAAAGTGTTTCATCTAAATCCCAATTGGTGTCCAAGAAAAATAATGAAAATTTAATCTTTTCATTGTTTTGAAAATTAAATTGCACTCAAGAATTTTGAATTCACTTCTTGTGTTATAGGTGTAGCAAATAAAAACCATTAAGTAAGTAATATTTAATATTTGAAAACATCTGCTTTAAAAAACCACATGGTATTTAGCAAGGTGAGAATTTAATGGTCCTATGTTGGAATGTAATGGTCAGAATAATATGATCTTTCTAATGTAAAAAAATATTTACCTTTTTTCTAAAGAAAAAAATAGAATTTAGAACCCCTTTATGTTGCATAAATAGTATAATTTCATTCATGTTGTTTGCAAATCTAAGATTATGCAATTCAAATTTTGAGTTTTTCTTAATCAAACAACATTTAATGATAGTTTGTTGGCCACTTTTAGTATTTATGGATCCCCTTCCCCATGATTTTAATTAGGGGGACAATAACATAAAATAATGTTGAGTGAATCCATTCTCTATTTTATCGAAAAAGGCAATGTGGCATCAATGTTTTTATTTGGTGCAAAAATTCACCAAAAGGCTAAAACAAAATTGGGGTTGCAAATTGTAATAAGGGAAAATCAAAATTAAAAATGAGGCTATATGCTAGATCCATTTAAACCATTGATGAAAAATTGACATAAATGTTCCATCATAGATTTCATGGCACCAATTCAATTATATATGGCTTAGGATGAAGAGGTCGAATCTTACATTCAAAAACTAAAGGTTTCCATAATTGTGGCATCCTTTTGCTTCTTCCGTTTGTAGCAATGTTTTGTTGTTCATAAAAGAATTCACGTCTTGTATTCACAAATCACAATCCATTGTCACCACCTCCATTACTTTGATTTTTGTAAAGTTCACCAACATCATCATGTTCTGCTCAAGGCACTATGTTGCTCAATGTTCATTAGGAATAAGATTTGAAAATCATTTAATAAATTGAGTAAGAGTTGCATGGTGTCACCATCATGTGATTTCAATTTTGGAACAATAAGCTTGGAGTCTTGAACTTTGAAGGGGTGAAAGCATGGTATTTTGTACATATTTGTTACCTTGTCAAGGCTGGATGAAAGTAGACATAAAATAACAATAAAACCTATGGAAAATTGGTTTACATTGAATTTATATATACATATATATTTATAAACATAGTTATTCATTGTTGTGCATTGATTTTCAACTTTCAAATTGTTTCAAATAGTTTTTTGTCTACTTGTTTGAAATGCAAGTAGTTTCAAATTCTATTTTATGTAGTGAAGGACTCTTGTAAAATATGTGGTAAGTATGTTTTAAAAGATAGATTTTTTACTTTCTATTATTGTCACACCTCAAAATTATATGATATCTATATCCCCAAAAGTAATAGAACAACTAAATTTTTAAAGTAGACTAAAAGTATCCCCATTTACAAGTTTACCACCTAACAAATGGGGATACTTTTGGTCTACTTTTAAAAAAAAATTGGTCCTAATTTTTTTGGAAGTGAATATCTTATATATTAATTTAGTAAGTATGTCAGTCTGTCTGGGACGGTATATTTTGAATCCGTGTGAACAGGGTGTGGTTTTCGTGTTCAACGTGCCTTCTTGGACGTGTCTGTCTGTCTGTCTGTGTGGACAAAAATTGGGCAGTGTTTGGAAGATTCTTCTAGTCACTGCCCATTCCCTATGGAGCATCTAGTCATGATTTTTATTTTTTTCGTGGAGGGGGGCAGGGGGTGGGGGTGGGGTTCTAGGGGTCTTAATAGGTGGAAGTGAGAAAGAACACATTGTAATATTATGTTGGGGAACACATTGGGAACCAAAGAAAAATGAAAAGAAACCCTCCCCCCACCCCCCCCTGGCCCCTCCTCCCAAAATTTAAAAGGAATAAAAGCAAGGCACCTTGAGTGCACCCTTGGGCCTTCCATTGGCTGCATGAAATTTCTATTCCCAAAAGAGTTTGTCACCGTTTAGAACCGGAGTGGGAAATGCGAAGGACCGGGTGGGGGGGATCGACGGGGTGCATTATGCACTGGGTTCACACTAGTTTATAATAATAATAGAAGTGTGGGATGGCTTACAATTATATTTCCACTTATTTGTATGCCACTTGTTTGGTTTTACATGCATGATACAAAGTAAATATATTGACACCCATTTTTTTCTATTTATTTTACCATGCTTTTACCTAAATATTTACAATGGTGATGTTGAATCGCAAATGTTGAAAATCTATTGTCAACCATCAATTACAAACAATAAATTGAAAAGTAAATATTTAGAATTTAAATGTTGCATGTTTTGTCCTTGTGTTTGAATTGTGCATGGCTTGCATTAGGGTTGTCACAACATTTGGGATTCTGTTCGGACATTAACATTGCCTAACATCACATCGAAATAAGGTCAACTTAGGTGAAAGTGCAAGTTAGGTTGCCCAAAACAAGTTTAAGGCAATTGATATTTGTATCATTTGATTGCCCTACACCTTACAGTGATTGAAACGACATTCAATCATTGTAATCTTATGATGACAAAAAAAAAATCCAAATTCAGTATTAGATCAATGCTGGAGATTGAACCATTACTAATCATATGACCAAATTTGTTTTGGGGAAAGGTAGAATTTTTTTGAAGCAGCAATCAATTTTTTTTGGTCATTGGATCAACGGTGGAAAGTGACCCATTGTCAAAAACATTTAAGCTACAATAAAAAAAATTGGTTGCTTGGTTTGGTGATTGAAAAATTAGCCAACTAAATAAATTAATCATTGAAACCCATTCCATTGAAAAAAAATCTATCACCAAAAAAATGTTGATTGAATAATCAACAATCAAAGTTTAATCTTAAATTCTCATATCGTCAATTAATCATAACTCTTTGGTGACTAATTGACTTGATTGGAGATAGATTAGTCAATACTCATTGATCAATTGTTTAGTCTCTATAAGTTTTGATTTTTTAATTTTAATCCAATATCAACATGCCTTAATCTTATAACAACATATTGAAAATGTTGTGTAGTGAAATCAATCCTAAATGGATTTGATGATGACTCATAGATCATTCATGAGTCACATATCAATTGTTTTCAAATTTTAGATTTCCATAATTGTTCACTAATTGATCCTAATCCCATAAATCAAAAGTGTCATCACACATCACACTCTCAAAAGTTGAAAGTTTAAACTTGAAACTTGGGTTGATTTGGTAAAGTTTGGTTTTTGTTTCCATTTTGGGTATAATTTTTGGTTTGTGGTGTTGTAACCTATGGGCATGGAGATTCCAATATGAGTCATTCATTAAGAATTTTTGGTGGTGGTAATTTGTGTTCACAATTCTATGACCATCAACTCCTAAGATTTAATTTTTAAAACTATGTTGTAACTCCCCAAGGGAGATGCTTAGTGTAAAGTTTGAGATCTACGTGCATCAAACGACCATTTTTAGGGGGGGTATTAGATGATCGTCCAACCCTATTTTTTATCACCCTATTATAATTTAATTTTCTAATATATACATATTAAACCCACCCTATATTGATTATAATCCATTATTTCATATTTTACATACCTTATATTATAATTAAATTGATCATTTGAATAAAATGTACCCTATTTTTAACTAACTTATAATTTCTACCCAACAACCAATATATTGCATTCTATATTTTTACTCATGTGTTTTCTATTTTTTTTACTAGTGTCCCCCTTGGGTGCAACTCATAAAGGTTCAAGTATCAAAAGGTTATTGTTGCTTGTAGCTAATATCGATCATCAATTGTGGAGGAAGCAAGACCAATTATCTTCAAAGCCCTTAATGCATTTCACATTGTCTGTGTGTTTATTTGACCGTTGAACCCTAAGTTGTTTTCACATTGTGTATGCCTTAAGTTTTTTCACATACACAAATATACATGTGTTTGTGTGACCACTATAGGGTCAATAAATTTTTTTTCTAAGATTGTGTCCTTTTTTTTTGAGTTTTTGCTACTTGATTACTAATTTTATGTCTATCCATATTTTTATGACTAGTAACCAATGTTAGGTCTTAAACCTTGGACTGTTGGGATCATGTTAAAGCTTAAGCCCTTAAAAACTTAAATTAATTTTTTAATTTGGGGACAAAATCCCCCAATTTGATGTTGTTTTTTTTACAATTGTCCCCATGGATGTTGCTTTTGATATTGCTTCTTTTAATGCAATTGTCTTCATGGATGTTCCTTCTATAATGCAAGTTGATTGCATAATCTTGCACCCTAAGGTGGTAGAAGAAAACATTGAGATAAAAAAAATTAAACCTATGAGTTGAATAAGCATTTTTGGGATACATGGGTAATAAAACTACCTTGGGCAAAATATGTCCTTGGTTTTGATGATAAAGTCATTCAAATCCAATCCAAGGCATCCATTTAGATTGAAGGCAAAAATAAGTTCCTTGCTCCCAAATTATATTTTTTATGAACGGATGCAAGTTGACATAAGGTTTGGGTAGCCATGTTAGGGCTGAATTTTATTTTCTTTGAAAAACAACATTCATGTTACCAATGAGAAATTGTATTTTGCCAAAGGTCTTGAAACAATGTTGTCGCAGGTCATTCATGGTGTAATTGAGATTGACAAGAAAGATAAACTTGTGTAATTTGTTTTGATTTTTCATTTGTTCAATCATGGTCACCTCATGACAAAATATACAACAATGGAAAAGTTGTTTGTGTAATGTTCTTAACAATCCCATGAAACATTGATCGAATGGGGCATATGGGAGATTGTATGTGTGAGCAAGTTTTGGAAAAAACTCAAAGCGTTGTGGTTGGAGGTAGGTTTGTTTTTAAAAGTGTAGATGGAGTGATTACTATTGAAAACTAATCATGGATATCAATCCATGTATATGTGATGTAAAACATGGAGAAGAGTGCTTGTCCTCCTCACTTTTCATTGTGTTGTTGAAGGTGATAATGTGAACAACTTAACCCTTATCATTACCCAATTTCTTTTATGTAGCAAGGAAGGCTGATTAGAGAGGAACTAGGTGAGAGTCTCATTTGTTTTCATGTAGATGGAACCTTTTTTTTTTTTTTTGAGTTGTTACATTGGAGTGACATTATATTTGAAGGAAAAACATGTTCCGTAGATGATGGGGTAGCATTGTATGGATCATGGCACAAATCTTGTTGTGCAAGATTTCTTTAACTTGCTAATGGTGGCCAAGGTAGAGGATTGTCTCTAATAATTATACTTTTACTTATCAAGCTCCTTTAAACAACATTTGGAATTTTATAAACTTGTTGAAATTTTGGAAAGAATGAGATTTAAGATCTTGAAAAATGTCAAGACTCAATGGATTTTAGTGTTGAAACAAGTTGTGGTAGAATACAAGACTTTGATTGTGAAAATGTCCTAGGACAACCTTCTAATTGCTCAAACAAGGTTGAATCTTATCCTTTTTTGTGATATTCCCACATTCTTGGCTTTGTTTTGTTTACTACCATTGTTGGAGGCAATCAATGCTTTGATCAAAATTGCTTGAAGAAGGGATGTCTTCATTTGTGATTTTGTGGCAATTGTAAAACTTTGTCAAGTTGATTTTTTCTTGATGTATTTTGGTATTATGATTAGTTACTAATGTGAACATTTTCAAGTCTTTTGTAATGTGGACAATAGTTTTGCCACTATCACCCAAGATTGGGTTATTAATTTCAACATTGGTGCAAAAAACCTTACATTTCACATGGCTAATCATTCATATTAGGCTCACATTTTCAATGTAATTATTGGGGTTAATAAGCTAGTGTGTAAGGATGTTTTCTTGGCATTCGTTTGCACAAATGGAAATCCAATGTTCTGTTGTTGTTAACATGTTTATGACAAATTGGATAGACGTTTTATGGATTTTAAATTCATGAATGCCTTCAACATTGTATATTCACAATTTTGGAATCAATTTAATGTTGATTTCTCTTTCCTGTTGCATATTATTTTCATCGGTAAGACAATATTATTAATTGAGGAAGGTGAAACCCTCAATAGATTAGGTTATGGAACCTTTGAAAGTTGTTTTCTTAGACTTGCATATTTGAAGACAAAAACACCCAAGGCCATGGTTGAGCCTTTCAATACCAATTCAATGATAAAGTTGTGAATGACAATTAACAACAATGGTTTGTTGATTCAATGATTAAGTGAGTTTATGAATTTGGTTGTAATAGTCATTGTTTTAGTGGATCTATGAAAAGCAAACACACTTTTTCCACTCTTGCATTCATGAAAAAAAAACAAAGTAATTGGTTGGGGTAATTGTTTGCATGTTTGCACATCAGTTCTTTCTTCAAGAGGATTTCCCTTATTATGAGATCATTACAAATTGAAAAAGATTATAAAATGCAAATTAATGCTACCACTTTAAAAATGTTCATTGGATTTTTGTGGCTTTGTCTTTTTGTTTCAATGATCTAGACAAGCACGGTGATCATGTTTACTTCATTTTGTGTTTTATTAAGATTTGGGTGTGGTGGATGGGACTTTGAGTAGCATTGGACAAAGTTTGATATTAGACTAGGGTTCAACTCCCCTCTAAATATTAATGTTCCTAAGCTATGCTATTTTATGTGTTTCACTTTTTCCAAATTACTCCTTTAATATGAGCAATGTAACCACATTCCTTGCACTGATTTTTTTGGTGGTTGCTAGTTGAACTTTAAAAAAATAAAAAATGAATTACTACTTGAACTTATTTTGAAAAAGTCATGTATGCCAAAAACTAAGTCAAGAAGTGACCTAGAAATGACCTATTCCTATGCCAAAAACACAATAGGAGCCACTTAGGCACGGAGGAAGGCAAAATGGTTGCCAATCATACACACTAAAAAATTTATTTAAAAAAAACCCATGTGCAGCACGCCCCCATTTGGGCATAAAAAGTAACAGCCATGATGGACATGAATATCCAACTCTGCCTCACAAATGAGCAATTGGGTGATAGCCCATGCTTGCTCATGATATTCTTATAGTCAAGGTTTTGAGAAAGTTTGTTGACATGATGGCATCTCATGAGTCTGGGAGCCTGTTTGATCATATCAACTTCATCAAGTATGTAAGTCAGTGACAACTTCAACTGAAGTATAATGATATTCATCACCATTTGCCTGATGTGATATAAGGTTACATACCATGTCATCTAAAACCTAACTTTTGTTAAATATGTTTTTCTCCTTGTGCACTTCTTCTTTCTTGACATAGTGTCCTCTTGTGATAAAAGTTTTCCTAGATTTACATCATTTACATCATTTAGGATGACCCCACAACAACCAGAGTTTGTTAAAGATGGAAAAAGAAAACCATTTTGGATCCATGGAGGTTGTTGCAAGCTTGGGTGTGTTCCCAAACCTTAGGTCACTATTTTATTTATTTTTGGATACATCCCTCCCTTATTCGTGTATGTCAGGTATACATTACCAAATATGATTGTTTTACCTAAACCCTAAACCCTTTCAAGACATCTATAATAATAATAATAATAATAATAATAATGAGAACCAATAGTAATATAAGACTTAAGTTCCCATGCCTTAGGTTTTATTATTGGGTTCATTTCCTATGTATATTTTAAGACCTTGTGTACACAAGGTCTTAAATGTGCATATCACAATGTGCATTATTATGCATCTACTACACTTTTACACATCGTGTGCATATATAGTGTCATTTATGCAATGTGCTCTCACTCAATATACACAACAACAACATAATAATAATAATAATAATAATATGCACCAATACATAACATTGCATATTTGGATTCTTGCTCACAACAAGCTGAATTGGGATACTAGCACTTAAGCTTACCCCCAAGGAGATAGGCAAGGTGATAGAAATATTTCAAAGTTGTGTGAAGTTCTCACTCTTGTCAACTACTAGGGTTTAGGGTTTAGGTAGTTGACAAGAGTGATATAGCCTTACTACTATCATTGGAGAGGTCTTGGAGAGAATCCTTTAGCTCAACTCTACTATCATCATCCATCCTCTTCAATAAGATTCACTACTACTACTATTGTGAATGAATAATCTTGAACAATGATGAAAACACCATTGTGTGCATAGAGAGGTGAAGTTTAGTTTTGATCATTGGTAGCTACTAGATAAGTGTGAACACCACGTGTAATAAGTCTGATCATTATGATAGGTTCTTACTCTCGGGTTCACTAACCCTAGGTGTGAACGGACCTTTAAAACTGTTTCTCTTCTTTTCTTATTAAATAGAATAATATCAATAAACCAATCAGTGTTTTTTCCTGTAATATTTTTTCTTCAAATTTTGACTTAAAATTTGGGATTTTTTTGTTTTTGTTTTTCCAGTGTAAATTCTACTAATTTTTCCTTCTTTTTTTTTTTGTGAGGGGAAAAATCACCGAATTTTTTATATATCACAAATTTGAAAAAGAAGAAGATGATATTGATATTATGAAAAAACTTTATTATTACAGAAAATATGCACCACACATTTATTTTAGAAAAGATGTGAGTACATAGTGCACAAATTATTGTGAGTATGTATGTATACACACAAAATGTTGCCAGCTGACTTGCCGAGGCTATCATGGGGATTGAAAATGGCATTCATAGGAAGAGGAACAATGTCTCACTTTAATGTTTATTGTCCCTTGCATGTGAGTTTTTTTTCTTCTCCTAGAAGCAACTCAAAAAACCAAAGAGTATTTTTCACACAATTGCAAGAAAATAGTTGATATTGCACAATTGGTAAGTCTATATTGCATTATTGAAACATTACATTTACCTCACCCAACTCATGGGGTGGGGGGGGTAGGGGGGGACTCATGATAGCCTTCATGACCACGTCGCAAGTGGTTGTGAGTGGCTAGGTGTTTGTTTCATACTTGCAATAACGATACTAGGTGGGAGCATTTTTGAAAAGCAAAATACCCACTAGAGCAAGTGTTTTGTTTTTCGAAATGCTCCATCATTTTGTAGAGGATAGATTTTGCTTGTTAACATGCCGTTTAGATGTCATGCCTTTAAAAAACACTAAAGATATTGACGCTAAAAATTCTTCTTCAAGTGAGCTTTCCGTCACCACAAACCATGTGGGTCGCCCATTATTTGATTGTCAAATATTGGGGAGGGTGGTGGTGGTCACCATGGTTTTCTTAACAATTTTGTGTGATAAAAGCTAAGGTGGCTATCACACATAAAAAATGGTTCAACCAAATTGGATACAAATGGATTATTTAAATTTTAAAAGAGAAATCTGAGCATCCTTCTTTATTGTTGGCTACCTACTGCAAAATGATGTAAATCTCAAGTGTTTTTCTGGAATTTTATTTTCAAAATCTGGCTACAGAAAACCCCTGGAAATTTTCACTTTTCTTTGGGATAAAAAATAAAAATAAAAAATAAAATATTTATATTAAAAAAACTCATGCCATTTTGCTCAAGATTTTGCCCATGGAAAAAAATGATCCCTTGAGCAACTAGAAAGTAAGCACATTCAAAATGGAGGCAATAGTTACTTATTATGGAGGAGGAAAATGTACCCTTCCTTGATCAAATTTGATTGGCAAAATTTACTATATCATTTTCTTTCTCTAATAGAATGCTACCCATTGTATTTTTGCACTTGATCTCATTCTTTAAACCTTTTGTAAATCCACCACCAATAGACCCAATTTAGGGTTTAGGGTTTATTTCGGGAGAACCACACTCTTCGGGTGTTACCTTACACATTAGCTCATGTTGCACCATCCTTTCTCTTCAGAACTTGGGGCCTAGGCTCTTACCATGATAACTCTAGCTGAAATCGTTGACCCTCATATTGCGGACAAGGAAGGAACTAAGATGAAGAAAGGCTTTTTCTTGGCTTATGGAAATTAGACCTACTTGTAACTAAATATTACGAATATAATGACTAATGACCACGTGGTTTAGGCGTTCCATTTTCCTAAACGCCCCCATGCTAGGAGAGCTCGTATGTATGGCCATAGAGCCTCCTTTTTTTTCAAATTTTTTCCACCATGATACTCCATAGCTACTGTGATATGTTATCAAGGAAAATAATAATAATAATAATGTCGTCCTGGAGTTGCGTTATGCAGTGTAATGCCCTTGAGTGGGTCGTTAGGCATAATGGTACCTAATGAATTATATTATATTCTAATGAATAAGGCGTATATTATTAAGGGCTGAAACACTAGTACAACTGGGCTATTATGTACTAGGGGCACATTCTACCTCCTAGTAGCGAGTTACTAAGGAGAGGCTTGTAAGCCTAGCCCTAGGGATGTACTAGGTGGTAGAATGTGCCCTATGGGAATGTCCCCCCCCCGTGTGAAGGACTCTTTGTAGGTAGGAAAATGATGGAATCATCCACCACAAAGCAATTGTTCTTGTGGCTCTTATATAGATAGGTACCAGTTCCAATTGGTAGAAGTTTTATATTTTGAAGCCAAATAGCCTTTTGCAATCCGTATTAAGTGTTTGATGCATGATGATTGGTATGAAACCCAAATCCACACAAATGCTTAAACTTTACCCAACTAGGGAAAACAAAAAAATTCCAAGTCTATTGACATGGGTGTCCATCATTGCTTGTGATAAGGACAAGGTGTAGATGTGCCTACTAAGGTTCTTAATTACTTAGTAGAACTCCCCCTCCCCCCCCTCCCAAGTGTGCAATGGAAGCCAAGGGAAGTTCTTTGATTTACCAACTAGGCTACTAGGTTTGATTATTGAGTGGCGGTGGTCACTTTTAGGTGTTAGAGTACACGGGTTTGACTCCAAGGTTCCCAAATGGTTTGTTGGTGACTAGTAGTAGTTCATTTGGTAGCCATATCCTTCATTGTGCTAGGTGAGCTCTTTATTTAAGAATATTGGACACAATGGCCTAACCGTCATTTGAATACATGACAATTTTTCAATCCAACCATATGGCCCCATTGCACTTGGGCTAGTTGCTTGATGCTTGTGATCGATCACAAAAAGGGCAAAAGGCGATCTTTAGGGGAGTCCATGCAAGATGCTATGCTTTGCTTTTAGAGATACCTATACTTACTTGGCTTTGATATTAACCTCTCTCAATTTCTTTACTACCTAGTCCCTGCCTTACTACACAGCTGGGTAATCAAATTATCACACCTTGGGGCAGGTAAAGAGGCACAAAAGGATTTTGATCTGCCTAGGGTAGAACCGCCCATCACCACACACATACCTATCATTGAACAATTTTCAATATTTTTACTCATTCCTTAACCAAATTAAGCAATCTTTGTGTCATTGGACGCTGAAACTGAAGGGCTACAAATGTTCTTTGAGTGTCAGAAGTAAAGGAGCAACACAGAGAACACAGGAAGAGGATGAGTGATAGTTTTGATTCCAAATTTTTTGAAAAATTTAGCTCTAGACCCCCTCTTTAGTTCCAGTCTCATATTTTCCTCATTTTTAGTCCATTTTGAGTGATTTAAAACTTGAAAGGTGCACCAACTTAGGGCATTACAAAACTTTTTTTGTATTTCAGAGACAAAGATGCAATGATGAAAGATTTTAAGCTCAAAATCATAATCTCTTTTAATACACCCATCACCTAACATTAAGCCCCCTTACACCAAACACCCCCCATAACCTTAGCATTCTTTTATTGAATTAAACAATTTTCGTAACATTGAAAGCGCTAGCTAGGTGGAGTGCTACAAATGTTCTTTGAGTTTCAAAAAAGAGGAAAAATTTGTAATGATTCGACTTTTTTTGGAGTTATTAAGTGTTTGCTCACCGACCAATCTAAACCCTAATCAAGAACAGTTGTTAGACTATGCAGTTTTTAGAAGCATAGCATTAGAGCATCATCTCCACCAAAGCTGAGTATATGACCTCTACTGGAAAAATTAGATGAGGTTCATGAGTCAAAAAATCCAGTGAGTCGGCTGCAAGACTACTGGGACCCTGACAAAATGCACAGATTCTTGGAGCCCTGGAGGAGGAGCTTTGGAAGAGTTCAATAACTGTGATTGGGTAGATAGTTTGATTGCTCCAACTGGGTTGGTATCAGCAGTCTCCCACCATGTATGTACTTGCAGTCCCAATTTCAGTTTTATGAGTGGGGTTGGAGAAAAGTTGGTAACTAAAACTTGGATGTGAGAAACATTTTGGTGGAGATGCTCTTATTATGTGCATTAATATCAGCCCAAAACCATTTTGCTGTCCCAAATCAGCATAAACTTTACTTTTCTTCATCCAAAATATGTTGTGTGATGTGTCATAAACTTTATTTTTCTTCATCCAAAATATGTTGTGTGATGTGTCATAAACTTTATTTTCTTCATCCAAAATATGTTGTGTGATGTGTTTGTGAGGATGTTCTAGAGCATGTAATGTGCCCGGTAAAGTCCAAACATGCCCAGGGTAATGCCCAAACCTACCCGGTGTGAAAAAAAAATTCAAGACATTGTTCCATCTCCAAACCTAATGAGAAATGAGGTTCACCCACCCTACACAAGCCAGACATATGTTTCAGACATCATCCCAGAGTCACAGACAACAACACACGAAACAAACAAAGACAAACTCCTTTTTGCCTGTGTGTAACCTTCTTCAGCTCCTAATTTCCCACAATTATATCCATAGAAGAAGAAGAAGAAAAAAATATCATGTTCTCATCAAGGTTTTTGTGTTTTCCAAAACTAAGAAAAATTAGCGGAAATTACTCTACTAAAACCCAAGAAAAATCATTTTTTTCCAATTTTTTTATTTTCTAATTTTTTTTTGAAAAACAACAAAATAATCCCCCAACCCCCCCCAAAAAAAAAAACCACAGCTTCCAATGGTATAAATTTTCACCACATTCATTATATTTCATTCGGAGCAAGCGTTGAGTGCACTAGACTGAAAGTGTACCCCACAGAAACAGAACCAAGATGCATGTCATATTGAACAACAACAACAATACCATAGTGATTCAAGCCTCTTGTCCATTATCAATCAAAGCACTACTAGGGTACCTAGAGAAGCTGACAAGTGAGGTGAACAAGCTGAGCACACCTTCTAAACTCCCCTCACTTATACTCACCTACCAACCTCCAATTTTTTTTTGTTTTTGTTTTGGTTTTTGTTACTTGCAATTGGGGTTACATAACATGAGTAGGTACCCTACTGGGGCTCATAGAGGAATCCCTTATGTTGCACCCAAAGGGGGGTGGGGGGTGGAGAAGGGAGAGGGGCAGGTTTTGACTTTTGGCTATTTAGTGTTTGTCTGGATGCTGTTTCATTTGCCAATAACATCCATCCATTTGACAATTCTGGCTTGGATGTCAGAAGGTTTCATCATCATAGTTTGCAAACCTTTCATGCTATTTGTTTTTTTATTTAAAAAGAGGTTTTCATCAATAATAGTTTTGGAGAGTGTTTCCATCATAGTTTTGTCACTATATAAATAGTGGGTTGTAGCATTTATCTTTTTACTAGCGAAATTAAAATCTTAGAAATGTTACATTATTGTGTGAATTTCGGGGTTTTTCAATCACCAAGATTTGACAAAAAGAAAAAGAGGAAAATCACCATATTTCTCTCTATACATGGATTGAAAGTAGGTAGCCGAAATATAGAAGGATGTTCTTATATATATATCACTTATTATAGCCAAATTTGGCTAACATCTTCCTATGGATGATGATTTATTTATCACCACTTTGGCCCAAACAAAAAACACTAGTTGCATGTTGTTGTTGGAACTTGGGATGAAGTGGGAAAAATGGATTAAACTAATTTGGTTGTGTTAATTAATTAAAAAGTATGGCACTTGTGTGTGTGTGTGTGTGTGTTGGGGGTGTGTGTGTGTTGGGGGGTAGTTTTGAATCCCCACTTTTGTTGCAAAAAAATTTCTTCACTTCTCTTCTTTTGTCTTTTCTTCCTTTCCTTTGTTGCAAGGCAAAGTTTCTTCCATTTAGAAAACTCTCCACAACAGCAGCAGCAACTCATGCTTTGTTTGCTTGCTTGGTGCCCACATTGCTTCCCTAGTTTGCTGTTTTCTTAGTACCTGGATGGGTTCTCTCATTGCTTGTTTGTTTGCTTGCTTGCTTGTGTGTTGTTGTTGCCTCTAATTTTCCAGCTTGCTTCAATAGATAGAACTGTTGTAGTACTATGTAGGGGTGAAATCATGTTCTCAGAGCTTCTTCTTCTTCTTTCTTTTGGGTCTTGAGAATTTTGATGATGAGCTTTGACGCTTGGATTCCATAAATGACAGTTTGTTTTTTATGGAAACCTTGAAGGCAAAATGGAAGGAAAATTTGAAGGAAATTTTAAGGAGTTTTAGCTTTGTTGTTGTTTCGGATCCCAGAAGCAAGCAAGCAAGTAAGCTAGCTTACTGCTTCTTCTTCTAATCGGCAAGAACTAAATTCAGAATCCCTGAGCCCGGCTGCTGTGATGTCGGTAGTCTTGACTGTTGTGGGTAGCTTGCAGTTTTGTAATTGCGAAGATTTTGCACTCTCATGACGGACCCCACTCACATTCTTTTTGGTTTTTCTTTTCCTCTCTCTGTGAATCACTCCTGAGCTTCATCATCATCTTCTTATTCTTATTCTTAATAGTACCATGATGCTGGAGCCGGATGCTCTTCAAGAGAATTGGTGACACTTGCTCTAGACAGTAGAAAGAAGAATTAGCGATGATTGCCACACAAGTGAAAGGGATTCCAGGAGGAGGTCGAGCTGCGGCAGCTGAGCGCCACAGTGAAAAAAACTGGACAAAATTCGCTGTTCCGCCTCCTCCCATGAAGCAGCTGCCGGCGAAAGAAAATAATTTGCGGAAGCAGCAGCAGCAGCAAAAAAGCACAGTATTGATTTCCAACTCAATGCAGGAGTCGTCGTCGTCGTTGTCGGAGCTCCAAGGCACACCTGGATCCAAATGTTGCCGTTCAGTCGATGTCGTCGGCTCGAATTCCTCCTCCTCCTCCTCCACCTCTCTCGAGGTATGTATGTATGTATGTATGTATGTGTAGGAGATCCTCATGAGTCTTGCTCATCGGCTGCAATAATATTGCATCGATCAGAAGTCTTCTTGTGTCCACAAACGGCTCGTAATCACGACACAATGTGGTTGTGTGTGTTTGGGTGGGTTTTATGTTCAACTACTCATGTGGAGCAATTGTCAGACTGGGAAGGATTATGCAATCGGTGCAAGAGTTTCATCAAGCTATCTAGTGTCCAAAAACAAGAAGAAGAAGAAAAGTTCACACTTGAAGCCTGGTGGTGGTGGTCGCGAGTCTTCTTCTTCTTCTACAGTAGCTGTGGCAAAGCTTTATTGCATTGCCAACTCCTTTTCCTTCCGACCTCCATCACCAATCCCAGAGGTACAACAACAAAAACAACAACCCCCTCCCCAGAAAAAACCCACCTGGAAAACCTCCCTGGGAGCTCCAAAACATAGACTTTTGACACTGGAGTCCAATCAGATCAAAAAGCAGAAGTTAGACTTTCCAGTTTGATTGTGAGGCCAACTTTGATGATTGAAAAAATTCCAAGATGAATTCGATCAATTTGAACTGCAAAACAAAAGCTCCAAAAGCTTCAGGCTACCTGTGGTTTTAGACTCTGCTTGAACCCACTGGTGAATATGTTGTTGTTTCTGAGCTCAATGTTTTTGACAGAGATCTATTGTCTTGTGTTTTTCATGACGAGTTTTGTGAACTTTTGGGTGGTGGCAGGAACAAGTTGTTGATTCAGAGGAGGGTTTGGTGATTCATGAAGCCACAAGAAACAGTAGCAACTCCCTTCAGCAATTGTTGGTTCGCACTGAACTGGAAGACGAAGTCAGTCAGTCAGACTTTCTTCCTCTTTCTTCCATTTCACAACTCAGAATGTCACCATGATGTGATTCATTTTTCAAGTGTCTGAAAAAAATTATGCATTTGTAGTTTGCACTTGCCCCCGGTGAGTGAGGTAGTACTATGCTGCTGCTGCCAAGTTTGCTCATTTTTTGCTGGAAATCTTTTCTTGTTTCTGCTTGCTCTCTCCAATGCAGGTCTTGGCGCTGTGTAAACAGCTGGAGCAGGAGCAGGAGTTGCATGCAGCCATGGAGAAAACTCTGAAGCTCCATGATGGTCATCCTCCTGGCAGCATGCCACCATTGAACAATGTTCCATCACATCTTCCTGCAGCTGTAAAAGTTCTCATCTTCTTCTTCTCATAAGAACTCATCATATGTTTTTCTTTACTTTGATCAAATGATGTGTCATTGGAATCACACAATTTCTAGAATTTCTGTTTGACTCATGCTGCTGTCCAGAAGCCCAAGTCCATGATAACAGAGTAACCCATTCATCTAAGAATTGTAAATTTCTTTTGAACCATCATGATGCAGGAACAGAAGCTTTTGTTGGATATTGCGATATTGGAATTGGAGGTGTTAAAACTTGAGATGCAGATGGGTGAATTGCAGTGGCAACTTGCACATGAGAGATCATGTGAGCATGAATCTGCTGTAGTTGTCAATGAGCTCCACAGTAAAGCTCAAGTACCTTCATTCAAGCTGCCAAGCATTGAACTTCAGCAAGAAGATCACCTGTATCCAACAATCAGGCCAGTAGTAGCTCACCCATCGTCTTCTCCAGTGATTCCGTATATTAACCAGTTGCAGTCACCTCAGCAATCAGGAGGAGGACAAATATCACGACATCGTGTTACTTTGAAGGAGCTTCTGCATATTCCATGTGCTGTTGCAGAAGAAGATGATCATGTGGGCCCTCAATTACCACTGAGCTCACCACCTCCTCCTCATGACCCAAGTTTCTCCTCCTCTGCATACAACAACAGGAACTGTTGTAGCCTTGAAGAAATGTTGCTCCACCACCAATCCACTGCTATTTCCAGCAATTCTCCAAGACTAGTCCCAGTAACACTTTCTCTCAATGCCACCCAAGGAACCACCCAATATACTACTACTCCATCACCAGCAACATCAGAGAAGACGAGGCAAATTGGCCCGCAATTATGTGTTGTATCCTCGCAGAATACTCCTGACTATTGGCCAGAACTTTTGCCATCACCAAAGTACCATTCAATTTGGAACATTTTGCCACATGATGACTGCAGTTGTTCTTCTTCTTCATCTTCTTCACAAAGGAGATGTACATCCACCAACATCACAAATGCTGCTGAACAAACCTCTTGTTCAGAGCCAGCTGACTCTCCTTCTGAAGTTGAGGTACAAAGTCTTACTTGCAAACTACATGAGAATGGGCGTATGTGGAAATTCCCTCTGATCCTTCCACTGAAGTAAATATGTTAAGGAGACAGAGACATAAATACTAGTAGTACTCTTTGCTGATTCACCTGTTGAATGGATTTCAGAAAAGGAGAATGTATCGATCTGGCATTATGAGGATAAGGGAGCTTCGGAGTCAGGGATTAACAGGAGATTCATCTGAAAAATCTAGTGTTACTACTACAACCAGGAGCACAACTGAAAACCTCTCGGTGTGTTGTTTTTTTTTTTTTTTCCTCTCTCTCTTGGAATCTCCTGAGAACTTCACAGTTAAATGGTGCATAATTTTACAAAATTTGCAAGTCACTGCACATAATCTGTGAATCTTCTCTTTGAAAAATACAACATGATCACATGGGATTATCTTTGTCTTGCCTCTTAACATCACATGGAATTCTTACAATTTCAGTGATCTAAATGTGAGTACCATGGCACGAATGTTCAGAATAGCAGAATGCTTTTCTAAATTGGAGCCTTTTCTTTCTTTTTTTTCCTTTTTTTTCTTTTTGGGTCTTCTGCCTGATTCTCCAGAGAGGCACCAAAGAAGATGCTTCATCAAGATCAGAGTCACAGACGGCAGCTGATGAAGATTTTGGGTTTAGATGGACGTCTGAGCCAATCAATCCAAACAAGCTCTCAGAGGAGATGGTGCGGTGCATGGCAAAGATATTCTGCCACTTGGGTATGCCAAGTAATAATGCAAGAATGTTGCTGCAAGGTGATCAGTCTCCAACTTCACACTTGGGAAACCAAGTCATAGAATCATCATCACTTTCATCAGTGTCAGATTCTTCATCTCTGTCACCACCAGCATTTGTTCACAGCCCAATTCTGGGTCTTCACAAACAGGAGAATAACATCATGGCAACCAATGCTGCAACAACCACCTCTTCAGACCTGTACAAATCCCGGGGGAAGCTCTCATGTGCAGATGTTGGTCCCTATAACCATGTGCTTGAGGTTCGATGGCTTTCTGTAAGCAGGGAGCAGCTTAAGTATGCTGCTCAGGGTCTTGCCAAATATAGGTTAGGTTTTTTTTTTTCCCCTGCTGCTTTGATTTCTCCTGAGAGTGCTCCTCTGACTTTCACAGCTCACTGGTCTCCATTTCCTTTGTAAACTTAATTTTTTTTTCTTTGGTGTTTTGGGGTGGCAGATTGTTGGTGGAGAGACTGCAAAAGGTGGATCCACCGAAGATGTCTCATAAGCAAAAGTTGGCTTTTTGGATTAATATTTACAATACTCTTTTGATGCATGTAAGCTGGAGTTCAAGTCCCCCTTGGGTTGTGTTGGTCCCTGAGATAAATTGTTGTGTGAGAAAAGAAAAAAAATCTGTGGGTGGGGATATTGCAACATCATCTGATAATGATTTTGGTGTTAATTTTGGACCAAATGATTTTCCAGGCCTTTCTTGCATATGGCATTCCAGGAAGTGATCTAAAATTCTTCAGTCTAATGCGGAAGGTGCACCCTCTAAACCAATCACAAGTGGATTTCAGTACCTCTCTTGTGACAGTTTGGGACTATTTTGCCTCCAATCCACTAAGTAGTTTTCCTCACTTCTTATTCATGACCTGAATGATAGAAAGCTTAAAATTATTCCCGTGTATTTAATATAATGCAGGCTGCATATTGTGTGGGAGGGCATTGGTTTAATGCTTCTGTGATTGAGAGCTGTATACTTAAAGGAAAGGCTATGGCACATCGACCACAATTTGTAAGCCTTACACCAAATTTTGTTTTGGGTCTGAGTGTTTCTGTATGCACCTTCACATACCATGATGCAGGAATCCATTTCCAATCATCGTAATGGATGTCTGTAGGGTTTAGCGTTTTTGCAATGGTTGACTATAGGGTTTAGGGTTTAAGGTTTTTGCAATGGGTGTCTACAGGGTTTAGGTTTAGGGTTTTTTTTGTAATGGATGGATTTTGGATCTTAAGTTCGTGGCTAAATCTAGCTTTCAAGCATAGTGATGAGAATATGGGAGCAATGGGGGTTGAAGGACAGGGGTTAATGATGGCACTTCAAAAGAACAAGTTGAAAGAAGAGCTCATCAAATATGGTATTAACCATTTGGAGCCGCTAGTCAACTTTGCACTTTGTTGTGGTGCCCAATTCTCACCGATGGTAAGTACATCTCCTCTTCAGATCATCATGTTTTTAGTGTTTGGTTTCAGATCATTTTTTTATTTGTCTTTTTTCTTTCAGTTCACTAAAATTTCAGTGGAATGGTTTTTATTTCATTCATAACTGAATTGAGTAGAGTTGTGCCACTGCTACCCCAGGTACGTGTATACAGTGCAGAGCATGTGCATGAGGAGCTCCGATATGCAGTTCATAGTTATGCAAGGGCTGCAGTCGGGATTTCAGAGAAGGGAAAACTTCTGGTTCCAAAGCTGCTTTATTGCTATGCCCATGAGATTGTGGAAGATCGTGTGCTGTTGGATTGGGTGTGCAACTTTCTGCCCTCTACCCAAGTTGCATTTATATTCGAGTGCATCCAACAGCACTCCCATGGCCATCATGTGCAATCCAACAATTTTGCAGTTGTTCCATTTGACTTCAGTTTCCGGTATCTCTTTCCTTCAGACATTTGCAGAAGTTTAAGGTGAATGAATAAAACCTTTGGGTACAGAAACCAACCAACAAACCAACAAACAAACAAACAAACAAGCAAACAACTGCACACTATAAGATACTCCCCTTCACCCACACTTGTAAATTCACAACCTCTATTTTTACAGAAACGAAAGTGGGCCCATTACTAGTCTCATGGTCATTGCCCTTGTTGTGATCACTATGTTCTATGAAGATCCTTGTTGGAAACATTTCATAGAATCAATTTTTTTAAACTTGATGTTTTAGTCTATCAAATCATGGAAACATTGCAAAAAGCAATTATCTTCCACATCTAGGAATTTAAACTTGAAGCTTGGAGAGTTTCATCATGTCAAATTATTAATGTCTTGTTTATGAAAAGTTGTATACCACAAATGTGAGTTTGATCATATTGTGTTTAATGGGCTTACCTTTGTATACATAGTTTTCTAGAAGTGTTATCCTTATATGTCACCTTTCTTTTAATCGTGTTTAAGTGAGTTGTCACGATATTCCATCATAATATGCATGCCTTACCAGTGACTCTTACATCTTCAGCATGCTAAAATCAATTTTTATTCAGACAAGTGAGGCAAAATGCATAATTGAGAATGCAAATTACAATGTGCATATGGGTGCATATTATTAGTCAATGCCGCATTAAAGAGGCTATTGTGATGATCATGCATTTGTCTCCTTGAGTGGGATGGTAAATTATTTTCAATAGTGTCAACTAACCTCTTTAAGTGCAAATTGAGATATACGGATGCAACTTTTGTATGCAAGTGAATGTAAATCTTAGGCATGAAACTTAAGCTTCGGGCATTAGGACATCTTTCCATTAGGATGTTGTGATCACATCAGTTTTCCATAAGGTTTCTCTAGCTAGTTGTGTTCATAATCATCTCACAACTCTACTAGTCAAGCATTGAGCAATTGTAGGATCACATGGTGAGAATAATTAAATGCGACCACATGCCAATCACGGTGACTGACCAATCAATGCGAATTGTATTTTTTATTTGCAAATAATTACTTTGGTTCTCTTATTTACCCATCTTATTAAGTGAAACTTTTGTTATCACCTAGAACCAGGTAAACTAATGTGGGTCAAGTTAAATCCAATCTATGGTGCAGTTTGTTCTTTTTGGATTTTTGTGAATGTGAACATTCAAATGACATCTATCGGGATGAAAAATATTCAACATACTAAATTGGAAACACATGGCGGTTAGCATGATGTGGGTCAAGTTAAATCAAATCTATGGTGTGGTTTGTTCTTTTTGGATTTTTGTGAATGTGAACATTCAAATGACATCTATAGGGATGAAAAATATTCAACATACTAAATTGGAAACACATGGCAGTTAGCATGATGAAGCCCCAAGTGTATACTTGGGATCATGCAGGAAATGTTTTATAGTGAACTTCAGATGACCCTAGAATGTAGGGATACCAAACTTTTGCCCCTTTTCTGGGTGCATCCCAATGTCTCCACCCTCAAGGGCAGAGCCAATAAAGGCAACAAATGGATTTTAGCAACATACCAGGATGCTTCTATTCTTCAACCATCATCAGTGTTTTTTATATTGACAAAATTTCGCCAAAAAATGAAATTTAAATTTTTTTTAAAATTAAAATTAAGCAGGTTTTGGAGAGTTTTACAGGATTTTGAGTATTTTAAATTTTTAAAAAATTGACTTACACACCAGATATCAAGTAACTGAATTTTTAAAGATTTGTGGTACTCACCTGGTATCAATTTTCTGAAATGACCATCAAGTAAAATTATCCGTTTTTTTTCTAGTGGGCAAAGAACCGCCTGGTATGCATAAGGGGTAATTTTTGCAGCATCTTCCTGAGAACCAGCCAGTTTAGTATCTAGACCAGTTATCAAGCAGAAAATCATTTTTTTTATAAAATTAGAGCAACAATTTTTTGACCATTCTTGCTGCATTTGGTTAGACAATAATGTCCAGTGGGAAGAAAATGTTTTTATCTCCTACTACAGCAAGCTACCATCATCAACCATCCCCAATTATCTCTAAAAGCCTACCTTCAAATAAGATCATGAATTCGTCAATGGGCTGAAATGTAGGCCCCTCAAAAAAGCTCCAATGTATATACTATGCAAAATTTCTTGTAAAAAATTCCAATGCAAAGCTTTGTTAGATGTAGAATACTAGCCACCAAGCTTGGCTTGTCTTGTTGCTTTGGTACACTAATCGCAAATCCTTGAATCCAGATGCAACAAAAATTTTGTCCTCGTGTGCATTCTTGGACTTCAACAAAATCATCTTCATTACAACAAGTATGATAACTGGATTCTTTGGGTCCTACCTAGACGCCCTAAGATGTGATTTACATATTATGACACCATAGTCTCAAGAACTCTTAAAGCAGGGCTGAAATGTGGCCCCCTCCAAAAGCTCCAATGTATAATTTGTAGAAAATTCTATCATAAAATCCAATGCAAAGCTCATTAATTAGATGTAGAATACTAACCACCAAGCTTGACTTGTGTTCTTGCTTTGATGCACTAATCACAATCCTTAAATCCAAATGAGACAAAAATTCATTCCTCATACATACTCTTGGACTTGAACATAATCATCTTTATTACAAGTAAGATAACTACGTTTTTGGGTCATACTTGGAGGGCCCAACATGTGATTTACATATAATGACATTGTAGTGTCAAGAATTATCAAAGCAAGACTCAAAATTACTTGAGCTGGTAAGATTTGCAAGATCTTTTGAATTGTTAATGTTATTCAAGTCCTCATTTACCTTTTTTTCATATGGAAAATGCTTCTAGTTATTGATTTAAAAATTCATTTCCTTGAAGGAATAGATGTGTTTTCTACATGAAATGTTAGCAAGACACAAAACCTCGATGAATTGGCATATTGGAAGTTATTTTCGAGGCTAAAAAAAAACCACATTGATAACATGTGTCATCATTGGTGACACTGCTAAGAAATAACACCCCAGTTGATCTCCTACAATTGTGTGTCATTTCTTCAATCATTTGCGATTCATCATGTGTAATTAGAAGTTCAACATCTAGATGGAATAAATGCCCATCTATATT